>Ga0210384_10008907_pt1 | contig 10414 bp, 7 predicted proteins | sample IncBWH2MmetaG_FD_160574 | JGI IMG/M metagenome (GOLD analysis project Ga0210384, IMG submission 160574) | Forest soil microbial communities from Barre Woods Harvard Forest LTER site, Petersham, Massachusetts, United States - Inc-BW-H-2-M | ecosystem: Environmental > Terrestrial > Soil >...
AGCCTGGCCGCTGGAGACTTCCTCCAACGACTCCCGGAATCTGTCACACTCACTGCCACTCTTTTTGAGAGGGTTCCACATTCTTGGTCTCCTCCTTATCCAACGGTCCAACTGCGTCCATCAATCTTCAATCTCCGCGCTTACGCGCTTCGTTCACGATGCGTCGCCTCGCTCGAAACAATCGAACCTTTACCGTGTTCGCATTCAAATCCAGAATCTCGGCAATCTCTTCGACCGCGAAGCCCTCGACTTCTTTCAAAATTAGCATCATCCTGTCGCGTTCATCCAGGCACTCCAGCAGTGTCTCCACTCTTTGGCGCGCCACCAGTTTGTCGCTGATGTCCGGCGCGGGTGCTGAGCGTTCCTCCGGAGCTCCGTACTGCCTCGCTTGCTCCTCACTCAGATCCGACTCATAAACAAGTGGCCGAACCTTCCGTTTTCGCAACAGGTCCCAGCACTCGTTCACCGTGATCTTGTACAGCCAAGTGCTGAACGCCGCCCTCTGGTCAAATCGCTTCAACGAATAGTACGCCTTCACGAACACCTGTTGCGCGATGTCTTCCACGTCCTCGCGCTGTCGCAGGATGCCGCCTGCCACCGCTGCAACGCGTTGCTGGTGGCGCCGCACGAGCTCCTCAAACGCATCCTGATCCTCAGCCTGCGCCCGCCGTACCAGCTCCCGGTCGTCTACGCTGACGGCCCTGCTGGCCGCCGCTTTAGCTGCTGCCGGGAGTGCCACCGCAGAAGCCACTACTTTAGGGACGCGTGCCATGCCTGTTAGGTTACGCCTATCCCTTTCCGGGTTGCCATCACTGTGCAATCCCGCTTTTGTCTCGGATGCAGCATGTGTTTCACTTGCGCATGCTAAAACTTTGTACTTGCGAGCATCTTACCTACATGCCATAATACCTCCATGATTATTGGTGACCGCCTCCGCGCACTGCGTGAGGAAAAGAAACTCTCCCAGGGAGACATCGAGAAGCGAACCGGGTTGCTTCGTTGTTACATTTCCCGCGTCGAGAATGGCCATACAGTACCGGCCATCGAAACATTGGAAAAACTCGCTCGTGCTCTCGAGTGCCCACTTTATCAACTCTTCTACGACGGTGAAGAACCGCCTCAATTGCCGAATCTTCCCAAGCGTAAGTCGTCTGACGATATCGCCTGGGGTAGCAGCGGCAAGGAAGCGCGCTTCCTCAACAAGCTTCGCCGTCTGTTGAGCAAGGCCGACGAAGAAGATCGCAAGCTGATTCTGTACATGGCCCAGAAAATGGCCAATCGGTAATTTTTTGCGGTTTTTTCGAATGCAATTGCCAATCTGACCGACTCGACAGGCCGCCCCACCCCGCTGTGCGGCCTTTCCTGCGCACCGTTTGTCTGTCTTCGCTCCCCGCTAGCTCCCCGATGCGTCTTGCGATTCCCTCTCCATGAAAGCTGCCGGTTATTCCCATTCAATCGTACTGGGCGGCTTCGAACTGATGTCGTAGACCACGCGCGTTACACCCGGCACCTCGTTCACGATCCTTGTCGAAATGCGTTCTAGTACTGCCCCGGGCAGCCTTACCCAATCCGCCGTCATAGCGTCATCAGACTCGACGACCCGCACAGCCACCGTCAAACCGTAGGTGCGTCCATCGCCCATAACCCCAACGCTACGTACCGGTAACAGAACGGCGAAAGCCTGCCAGACCCTCTCATAAAGTCCCGCCCGGCGGATTTCCTCCACCACCACGGCGTCTGCCTCGCGGAGCGTTACCAGATGTTCACGGGTGATCTCGCCGAGCAGCCGCACCGCCAACCCAGGGCCTGGAAACGGATGTTTCAGAAGGATCTCGTCCGGCAGTCCCAGCTCCCGACCGATGCGCCGCACCTCGTCTTTGAACAGGTCCCGCAGGGGCTCAATTAGCCCAAAGGGCATATTCTCCGGGAGTCCTCCCACGTTATGATGCGATTTGATGGTCGCCGAGGGGCCCTTCACCGACACCGACTCAATCACGTCGGGGTACAACGTCCCCTGCACCAGATACTCGATTTCACCGTGAGCCTCGCCATGTTGCAGCGCCAGCGCCTGTTCCGCGAACACCGAAATAAACTCATTTCCAATGATCTTCCGCTTGCGCTCCGGGTCCGTAACCCCTTTTAGTTGCTCCAGAAACCGGTCAGAAGCGTCCACGCCAATCACCACCAGCCCCAGCCGCTCCCGCAGCATCTCCAGTGTGTCTTCAAATTCGTTCTTGCGCAGCATCCCGGTATTCACAAAAATGTTCGTCAGCCGGTCGCCGATCGCGCGGTGGACCAGCACAGCGGCCACCGTCGAGTCCACCCCGCCACTAAGCGCGCAAATGACTCGCCCGGTCCCCGCCTTCTTCCGAATGGCCTCGGTCGTCTCCTCGATGAAAGCTGCCCCGCTCCACTTCGGCTCGGCCTTGCATACTCGAAATAAGAAATTCTTTAAAATCTCCGTCCCTTGGTCGGTGTGCTTCACTTCCGGATGAAACTCCACCGTATAAATCTTGCGAACGGGGTCTTCGGTAGCCGCCACCGCGTTATCCGTATGCCCCGTTGCGTGGAATCCCATCGGCAGCGCGACGACATGATCTCCATGGCTGTTCCAAATACGCACGCTCTTCGGTAATCCCGCGAACAAATCCGACTCTGCGTGCCTATTGGTCAGGTTCAGCACGGCGCTCCCGTACTCTCGCCGCCCTGCTTTTTCGACCTTCCCTCCCAATGTCCGCGTGATCCAGTGCATCCCGTAACAAATTCCCAGAACCGGCACGCCCATCGCCAGCACCGCGTGATCGCAAGTGGGCGCGTCCGCGTCATACGCGGAGCTCGGTCCACCTGACAGGATCAATCCAGAAGGCTCATACTTGCGGATTTCCGCAATCGTCGTCGTGCACGGCAACACCGCCGAAAACACCTGCTGCTCGCGCACGCGCCGCGCAATCAACTGCGTATACTGCCCGCCGAAATCCAGCACCACCACGCCGCCACGCTCCGAATTCGGCTTCCTCCGTTCCTCCGCCACCTGCGCCACGCTAGACATCCTCCACCTCCAACCAAACAACCATCCAGCACTTGGAAGGGCACCGTAGTGCTGTGCCCCTTTCTCGCCAGCCAATTCAGCCGCTCACGCCACCACCAAATTCACCAATTTGTTAGGAACTACAATCTGCTTCACCACTGTCTTCCCGCCCAAATGATGAGCCACCGCAGGATCCGCCATTGCCTTGGCGATCACCCCGGCCTCGCTCAATCCCGCCGCAACCACCATTTTCCCGCGCACCCGTCCATTCACCTGTACCACAATCTCAACCTCATCTTCTTTCGCCAATTCCGCGTTAAATGCGGGCCATTTCACAGTCCAGAGCCCGCCCGTATGCCCCAGCATCTCCCACAACTCTTCCGCCAGATGCGGCGTCATCGGTGCCAGCATCAAGGTCAGCAATTCCAAAACTTCTTTGCGCACTTCCGGCCGGATGCTCTCTGCCAGAGGCTCCTGCGCATCGATATCGTTGTACAACGTCATAACCAGCGCTATCGCTGAGTTGAAATGCCACCGCGAGTCGAAATCCTGCGTGACCCGCCGCAGCGTCTCATGCGCGGCCCGCAGCAACTTTCGCTCTTTTCCACCGGCACGAGCTGTCTCCCCGGCGCCGCTCGTAACCTCACGCAACGATGCCGCGTGTCGCTCCACCAGTCGGTATACCTTGTTCACAAATCTCCACGCGCCTTCGATGCTGTCCTCGCTCCATTCCAGATCCTTCTCCGGCTGGTTCGCAAACAGCATATAAAGCCGCCCGGTATCCGCTCCATATTTCTCCGCCATGTCGATCGCGCCGACGATGTTGCCCTTCGACTTCGACATCGCAGTCCCGCCCTTCAACACCATGCCCTGCGTAAACAAGCGCGCAGCGGGTTCGCTATGCGTAATCAATCCCAAATCCCGCATCACCTTGCACCAAAATCTCGAATAAAGCAGGTGCAATATCGCGTGGGTAATCCCGCCAATATATTGGTCAATCGGAAACCAGTAGCCAACCTTCGCCGAATCAAACGGGGACTTATCATTGTGCGGATCGCAGTACCGGTAGAAATACCACGACGAATCCACAAACGTATCCATCGTGTCCGTTTCCCGCCGTGCCGGCCCGCCACATTTCGGACAGCTCGTATTCACAAATTCCGGCGCAGCCGCCAGCGGCGAGCCGCCCTCGCCAGTCAACGCCACGTTTGCCGGGAGCACCACGGGCAGTTGCTCATCCGGCACCGCCACAATCCCATCCTTCTCGCAATACACCACCGGAATCGGCGTCCCCCAATACCTTTGCCGAGAAATGCCCCAATCCTTCAACCTGTAGGTAGTCTCCGATCGCCCGAATCCGTGCTCCGCCGCATAAGCAGTCATCTGCAAAATCGCCACATCCGGCGACAATCCGTCGTAAACCCCCGAATTCACCAGCTGCCCATTCTCATGCTCGGAAAACGGCGCCTTCATCGTCTCGCCAGACAATTCCTCGCCTTCCGACGGCTGCACCACCACGCGCACCGGCAACCCATACTTGCGGCAAAACTCAAAATCCCGCTCGTCATGAGCAGGCACCGCCATAATCGCGCCTGTGCCATACTCCATCAGCACGAAGTTCCCCACCCAAATCGGAATCTTCTCCCCGCTGAACGGGTTCGTTGCGTATCGGCCGGTAAAAAATCCAACCTTTTCCGCCGTCTCCAAATCCTCAGCCTTGACCGAAGCCAACCGCATCGTCTTCAACTTCTCTTCGGCCGCACTCCGCCCAGGCGACCCATCCAGCAGCTTCCCCACCAGCGGATGCCGCGCCGCCAGGATAATCGCCGCCGCCCCATAAATCGTGTCGATTCGCGTGGTAAAAACTTCGATCGCTTCAGCCCCCGCAACATCCGCCACCGCAAACTTCACCCGAGCGCCCTGCGATTTCCCAATCCAATTCCGCTGCATCGTAATGACGCGATCCGGCCATTGCCCTTCCAATAATTTCAAATCATCAATCAACTGCTCTGCATAAGCCGTCGTCTTCAGAAACCACTGCTCAAGCTCCCGCACCTCCACCAAAGTATCTTCGTGGCGCCAGCAATAACCATTAACGACCTGCTCGTTCGCCAAGACCGTGCAACACTTAGGACACCAATTCACTCGGCTATTCTTCCGGTACGCCAACCCTCGCTCCAGCATCCGCAAGAAGAACCACTGGTTCCAACGGTAATACTCCGGCTCGCAAGTAGAAATCTCCCGCCGCCAGTCATAACTGAACCCAAAACGCCTCAGCGTCCGCTGAAACTCCGCAATGTTGTTATTAGTCCAGGTCCGTGGGTGAGTATTGTTCTTGATCGCCGCGTTTTCCGCCGGCAAGCCGAACGCATCCCAACCCATAGGATGCAACACATTAAATCCCTGCATCCGCTTTACGCGGGCCACTACGTCCCCGATAGCATAGTTGCGCATATGCCCCATATGCATCGTCCCCGAAGGGTAGGGCAACATCTCCAAAACATAGTACTTAGGCTTGGCCGGGTCCGCCTCCACCTCAAAGACCCGCTCCTCGTCCCAACGCCGCTGCCACTTAGCCTCGATAACCCAAGGATCGTACTTAGCCGCTTCGACTCCCGACCCCATACTGGTAGTGCCGGCTAGCTCTGAGCCTCGAAAGGCATCCTTGCCGGCTCCACCAACCCCCAGCCCCAACTCCTTTGCCCGCTCGTCAACCACGACCCGAAGTCCCCTCTCGCCAGCTCGTTCCGATCCGCGTCCCGTCGGTAATCTCTGTGTTACATCTTGGCTTTTTCCGGTTCCTAATCTCCTTGAACCTCAGGCAACTCCGCGCCTCCTTACCCTGAGCCTTGAAGGGTGCGTTATCTTTTTTCTTTCTTAGCTTCCTTTTTCTTCCGCCCGACTTCCGCCTTCTGAATCTCTGCCGCTTTCTTCTTCCCCGCCGCCGTTAGCATCGAATACCCTTTCTCCGCCGCCGGCGCCGACTCCTTCAGTCCTGCCAAATTCCAAAGCATCGCCACATTCTTGCGGTCATCTCCAGGATCATCAATCGGCGTCTCCGCCAAAAATGCCCTCCCCGGCAATCCCTCTGGCAAAGCCGCTCCCAACCGGGGATGCGTCAAAATCCGCCGAAACGCGGCCTCGCCGATCTTCCCTTCGCCAATATGGTCGTGTCGATCCACGCGCCCACCCAACGCGATTTTCGAATCATTTACGTGAAATACCGGGACGTGTTCCAACCCAATCGTGCTGTCGATCACCTCTAAGGTTGATTCCAGCCCGCTCTCGCTCCGGATGTCATACCCGGCAGCAAACAAGTGCGCCGTATCAAGACAGGCTCCCACGTACAACCCAGACAGTGCTTCAACGATCTCGCCTACTTCTTCCAATCGCGAACCAATCGCCGTCCCCATCCCCGCGGTGTTCTCGATCAATATCCTCATCCCGCTCGGAGGCAATCTCTTCGCGGCCTGCTTGATCGAATCAATCGCCATGGCCACGCCCTGTTGCAGCCTCGAATCCCCATGAGATCCTGGGTGCACCACTACAAAATCGGCCCCCAAGGCCAATCCACGTACCAATTCATCGTGAAACGCTTGAATCGATCGCGTCCGCAGCATCGGTTGAGGCGCTGCCAAATTAATCAGGTAGTTGGCGTGAATGACCAGTGGCCCCAGCCCCAACGCCTCACGCCTCTCCCGAAACGCTTTCGCATCGACTTCCGAAATCCGCGCAGCCCCCGGTCCACCAGCCCACATTCGCGGGTTGGCCGAGAAAATTTGCAGCGCATTGCACCCCAGCCGCTGCGCCGATTCCAAAGCATTCAGATGACTGCCCGCAATAGATGTATGAATCCCAATGCGCAGCCCGCCATCCATCCATGCTGGCGGCACCGGCTCGGGCTCGGGCTCCGGCCGATATTCATCTTCAGGATCAAATACGCTGACGTGTGTGAGTGACTCTTCCGGCATTCCCAATGAGGTTTTCTACTCCTTCTTAAACTCCCCATTCTACCACACGGCCCAAATCCCCCGAGCCCCGCAAAAATTTCGCGAGTCACTCGGTAGCCGCGGTCTCCGAGGCTGCGGGTTTGGAGCCGTACCGACCGAAACCAATCCGACGAGCAAGGTCGCCCACTCGAACGTCCGCGCTCCGAGCGAATCCCTTATCCTAGTATCTTCACTCTGTTCTCGTCGACGACGCGCCGACCACTCGAACCCAAAATCTCCTGAAACAAAACGCCGCCCGCTTTCGTTCCTATCTCCAGAGTTCTATTCCCAGGTCTAAAGCCAAGTCAAGAAATTCATCACGCGCGAGGCCGAACAATGCAAACTCTCTGGCAAGACATCCGCTTCGCCATTCGCATGCTCCGCAAGAGCCCCGGCTTCACCCTCATCGCCATACTCACCCTGGCGCTCGGCATCGGCGCCAACACTGCGATCTTCAGTCTCGCCAACGTCTTCCTCTTCCGCCCTCTCCCGGTCAAAGACGCCGACCACCTCGTCGTCATCGGTGTGCAAAGCAGCCCCACCTCCGAACCAGACCAGGCTTCCTATCTCGATTTCCTGGACTACAAGCAAGCATCCGTCTTCACCGACATGACCGCCTTCGCTCTCGACCTCGTCGGCATCGGGGCCGACGGTCGCGCCGACCGTACCATCGTCGCCGAAGTCCCGAGCAACTTCTTCACAATGCTGGGCATTCGTCCCGTCGTCGGCCGCCTCATCCTCCCCGGTGAGGGCGATCAACCCCGCACTGGCCACGTTGTCGTCCTCGGCTATAGTTACTGGCAAAAACGCTTTGGCGGCGATTCCAAAGTTGTCGGCCGCACGGTCAGCTTTGACGGCCAGGACGTCACCGTCGTCGGCGTCGTCGAAAAGCAATTTCACGGACCCTACGCCATCGTCGAGATGGACGCTTATGCTCCCATCGGCATGCACGACCTTGCCAGCGGCGATCCCGGTTTCTTCACCGAGCGTGGTCAACGTGAACTACACGTCCTGGCCAGCCGCAAGCCCGGCGTCTCCCTCGAACAGGCACAAGTCGCACTTCAGGTCATCGCCACACGTCTTTCGGATCAATATCCCCGGACCGACCACGGCCAGGTCGTACGTGTCTTCCCGGAGCGGGTTGCGCGACCTGAGGCCAGTTCTGCCGACTCTTTGCCGCTGGTCGTCGCCGTATTCCTCGTGCTCGTTGGCTTGGTGCTGATGGTCGCCTGCATCAATGTCGCCAACCTGCTGCTAGCACGCTCCGCGGCGCGCCAAAAAGAAATCGCCGTTCGCGCTTCCATGGGCGCTACTCGCTTTCGTCTGATCCGCCAGATGCTTACCGAAAGCATCATCCTTGCCGTCGTTGGCGGTGGTGCTGGCGCGCTCCTCGGCATGTGGGTGTGCACCGCCCTCGAACAACTCCGCCCGCTTGGCGACTTCCCTCTTCGCTTCGGGTTTACCTTTGACTGGCGCGTTTTCGGGTACGTTGCCGGCATCGCCTCGGCTTCCGGCATCCTGGCGGGTTTGGCACCCGCGTTGCGCACCTCGCGGACGAATCTCAACGAAACGTTGCGCGAGACTGGCCGCGGCCTCATCGGCGAAGGTGGTCGCCGCCACATCCTGCGCAATTTTTTGGTGGTCGCGCAGGTCGCTGGTTCCATTATCGTCCTGGTGGCGGCGGGCCTGTTTGCCCGCAGCTTAACCAAAGCAGAGTCGATCGATCTCGGCTACGATCCCCACAACGTCCTGAACATCGGCCTTAACCCCGATCTTCAGAACTACGACCGCCCCCGTGCCGAGGCCTTTTACCGCGAGCTGTTGCGCCGTGCCAAGGCTTTGCCCGGCGTCATGTCCGCTTCGCTCGCCTATTCCGTTCCTCTCAGCTACTACTCGACGGGCGGCGCTATCTATGCCGAAGGGCAAGCTCTCAACAAGGACGAACGCGCCCCCGGTGGGCAGCACAACATGGTCAGCCCGGAATACTTCGCCAACATGCGCATCCCCATCGTCTCCGGTCGCACCTTCACCGACGCCGATACCACCACGTCGCGACTTGTCGCCATCGTGAACCAAACCATGGCTCACCGCCTGTGGCCTGATCAGGACCCCATCGGTCGCAAATTTACTTATGACGGTGAAGACAAAAAGGGAGAATTCGTCACCGTCGTGGGCGTGGCGCACAACGCCAGGAACAGCGACATGATGAACGACCAGCGAATATTCTTCTACGTGCCTCTCGCCCAAAACTACAACGCCACCCGGGTCCTCCAATTGCGTACTTTGGTGCCGCCAGAAACTCTCATCCGTACCGTCGAAGCCCAGATTCACGAACTCGATCCCAATCTGCCCGTGTACGACGTTATGACCATGGAAAAATCTCTCATGGGAGCGAACGGCTTCTTCCTCTATAAAATGGGCGCCGCTTTCGCCGGTACGCTCGGCGCGCTGGGCCTGCTCCTGGCGGTAGTGGGCGTATATGGCGTCGTTTCGCACAACGCCGCCAGTCGCACCCACGAAATCGGCGTGCGCATGGCGCTGGGCGCACGACCCGGCAGCGTCTTCAGCCTCGTTCTGCGCCACGCCGCAGTTCTGGTAGGAACCGGCCTTGTCATAGGCCTTATTGCGGCACTCGCCGTGACCAAATTCCTATCTAGCTTTCTGGTCGGCGTCACTTCCTACGACCCCATCACCTTCATCACGGTTGCCGTTCTCCTGGTCCTCTCCGCCTTCATAGCCTGCTACATCCCAGCCCACCGCGCCATGCGCGTGGACCCCATGGAGGCCCTTCGCTACGAATGAACCTCGCTGGTCACCTGCCCTCCGTCAATTTCGAACCGAGCCGGCCGACTCTATTCCCCCCATTCGATTCCTCTCTATGCCGGGCGCTTTTGCGGGGCGAATGGGCGGCGTCGTAGAGAGAAATCTGTCTTCGATCGCAACCAACCGTCGAGGGCCGACCGATCGCTTCCGTCCTTCGAATGCTTTTCAAGCGATCAAGCGCACGCCCTCGTTCGTTTACCACCTGACCAGTAAATATTTTATTGCCGGTAAATTCTATTTCCTGGTCACCCCAGTCGAGATGCTCGCCTTCCCACGCCGCTGCGCTCCATCGCATCCCCTCCTTTGTGACCGGCTCAATGGCGCAACCGCTTTCAATCCACACTTGGCAAATTCATTCGACTTAAAGCTCTTTAAGAATCGGCACTTGCAGGAAACGGAGTGGGAGGGGGCAAGCCAGTTGCGGTCCCGAGAACGGCGCACGCTGTTCAGTCTGCCCGGAATTTGTTCGCGTTCCACCAATGCAGTACACTCGATTGCCCCGACACCTTCCGGTGAGGGGCCTTCTCTCTCCCGTTCAAAGGACCATCGATGCTCGTAGTCATGCAGACCCATG
>Ga0210384_10008910_pt1 | contig 10411 bp, 4 predicted proteins | sample IncBWH2MmetaG_FD_160574 | JGI IMG/M metagenome (GOLD analysis project Ga0210384, IMG submission 160574) | Forest soil microbial communities from Barre Woods Harvard Forest LTER site, Petersham, Massachusetts, United States - Inc-BW-H-2-M | ecosystem: Environmental > Terrestrial > Soil >...
ATTCAGGAGTGAACTGGGAAATGTATAAAACTGAAGAGTCAGTGAAACCGTTAACGGGTACTGTGCTTCAGTCAAGTGGTCATGGGTTAATGTCGGGAACCTCGACGTTCAGACCCTCACGACCGCGTTATTGACTATACTCAGACACGCATGTTTCAGGCCGGACCCACACGGGTTCGGGCTTTTTCCTGATTTATCGTTTACGATTGCCAATAGCAACAAAGGCAGAAATCTCCATCGCAGCACGCGAACACGGAGATTTGCGACGCATGCGATCTTTAAAGTTCAGCCTAATACAGGTTATCTTGGCGTCCTTCTGCACCAGTGCCATCCAGTATTGAATCGTAGCGTCAAGGTCATGTTCCAATATGTCTGCGACGCTCTCAGCTGGAACCAGACGGTGAGCAGCGGGGTGCTCTAGCTTTTCGTGGATGAGTTTTCTGAGCGATGCGATCTCAATTGGTTTGCAGAGGACTGGGTGGTGCGTCGGGTCTTCTTGGCGTGGAAGAATCGCGCATCCTTCAGGTCAGCATCTTTAATACCCTCCAAAATAATCTTGCCAGAGTAGATTTCAGCAAGGTTTTGCTGGAGGTTATGACCATCGCAGACGAAGTGGACTCGCAATTGAAGCAAGCGATGCTGAGTTACGTCGAACCCACAACATCCTCTTGGTCGGCGGCCTAGACCGATGAGAAGAGTCCTAACGAGCGCGGGCCATTCGCGAGTCCTTGCATAACACTATTTCACCTAGGAGGTAACCCCCGCTATGAACCTCCGCCTAGTGATATGGCCTCTGTGTTTGGCGTATGCGGCCTTCTTGTTGGCTGACACCAAGAGTGCCTCTTCGCTCAGCGTCATGATCACCGCCGCATTTCTCGGGGCGATGCTTGGATTTTGCCTGGGAATTATGTTCGCTAACAAAGCACACCGTAGACACCGCGAAGATGTCCTCGGGGGGGGACGATTGCAAGAATGCCGCGGAGAAGCGGTCAGCCTAGGCGAGACTCTCCAGACCGAAAATCTGCTGCATAATCAACCGTGGCCGCCTCACTGGTCTAGGTGCGAGACGTGACAGGCCTCGCACCGTGTCCGCGCAGGCACTCGTGTTTCGGAAGAGCATTGCTCGATAATTCGGCATCGAAAAGGATGAACGCTCCCTACTGGCTGAGGATGGCCGAAGAAAATTCCAGCACGATTCGGAGCCGAAGTCATGCCCTCGTCGAAGAACTCCGAAGCACAGTGAATAAGGATGATATTGCGGCTGTGGAGACACAGTCGCGATCGCGGTGCGAGAGAATAGGCTGCTTAGAAGCAAACGCCACGCTGAATTCATCCAGCCGAGTGCGGATTCGGCGCCCATAGGGATAGCACAGATGTTTTCCTCCGGCCGCAAGGCCAGAGTGGCGTCCTAACTCGCTTCGACCAGTCGCGCACAGGATCACACGAAGATTTTTCGACTTCCGGATCTGCGGTTGATCACAGCGGAGTCAGCAAAGCGCAGCCCGCCTCAGCCGCCTCTATCGCTGTCGCAAATTCCTTCGGCGCCCGATATCCCAAACTGCTGTTCTGAAAGTAGCTCGCCGCGGCACCCCCCTAGCGCCGCGCGTTTCGTCATTTCACGAAGAAAGCGTTCCTAGCTCGCGCGTTACGCTTGCGTCCCCGAACCCAACGGGGCTTTTCGTTTCGGAACCTTTTCGAAACTGCCTAGAAAGTCAGCCGTCCGGCGAGCTGAATAATGCGCGGTCTGGGATCGTTTGGAACGCCTGTGTTCAAGATTTGGCCAAACGTCCCACTGGTAATGTTCGTATCCGGATTGGCAAACTCCGCGTGGTTGAAGATGTTGAAGAATTCCCCGCGGATTTCCAACTTTACCCTCTCGGTGATGGCAGTGGTTTTCGACAAGGTCAGGTCGACATTCACGATGCTGGGCCCACGGAGAGCGTTCCGGGGGAACGTGCCGTAGGTCGCCAGGCTGGGATTTGCCACGACCTGTGGGTCGGATGGAAAGATGCTCGGCCCTGGCGTGCAAGAACCCAGATCGCTAGCATCTCCGCATTGAGCGTTGGTGAAGCTGGTCGGGTTGAACCAGTAGTTGCCTGGATTCCCATTAAACGTCCGAATTACTTTAGGGTTGAAGGTGTTGGTGGGACCGATGACGTTCGCACGAACGAGTGTAGAGTCACCCGCGCCGGAAGGGCCCTCGTTCGTAAATCCCAAGGGAAGATTTGCATAAACATCCAGCGGGAAGCCAGTGCGCCAGGTGACTATGGAGAAAAGACTCCATCCTTGAGTCAGGCGCTTGGGACCAGAGCTCCAGCCGCGATCGAATGGCAGATCCCAGCCACCGCTGAAGGTGATTCGGTTGCGGATGTCGCTGTCGCTCGACGCGCGAAACAGATCACCTTGATAAGAGGGCACTATACTGTTCCGCTGGCGGAAGCCGGAGGCCGTGTCAATATTATGGCTGTAGGTATAGGCCGCGGTGAAATAAGCATGACCCAGCCGCGAATCCGCGACCTGTTTCGTCAAGCTGGCGGTCAGGGCATTGTAATTTGCTTTGGTGGCGTTCTTGAACTCCAAAATATTCGCAAAGCTGCATGTATTCGTAAATTGTCCGGATGTGCTGTTGAGTGAGGCATCCTGGCAGGAGCTATCGCCGGGCAAGAGGTTGAGAACGCGGTCGGTGGTACCCAGCACAAATGGATTGACATCTTGCAGGGCAGTGAGACCGTGAGAGCTGCTGCCGAGATAGTTAGCCTCGAAAATGAGGTTACGAGCAAGCTCCTGTTGAACACTGAAGTTGTACTGGTAGGTGTAAGGAGTTTTCAAGTGTGGATCTACGAAGAAAAGGCCCGACCCATATGGAAGAACCCCCCCGGGCGTATTGAAATACGCGGGACCCGACAGCGACGGCTTCGAAGGGAACGTGTTCTTATTGCATGACGAACCGAAAGGATCGGAAAAGTACGTGAACGGCCCACCAAGCTCATTGGACGGGGCGCACGAGTTACCGGTCAGGAACGGTTGCGCGGGAAAAAAGAAGAACGCAAGGCTGAAAAATGGGGGCTGGCCGTTGAACTGGAAATTGTCCTCGGCCTTCAGAATATCGTAGAACATTCCAAATCCGCCACGAATGCTGGTCTTGCCGTGACCGAACGGATCCCAGGCGAAGCCGATGCGCGGCGCCCAGTTGTTCTTGTTCGGAAAGTTGACGCCGCTCGGCGCACCCTTGTCTCCAGGGAAGACCAGCCCTACAGGAGCATTGGGGAACCTGGTGGATTGATCGCCGGGGACAACCGAAAAAGTGCGGCCTTGAGTGTCGTACTTGGGGCTGTTGTATTCATAGCGCACGCCCAGGGTCAGTGTCAGGCGTGGGGTCGCGTGCCATTCATCCTGCAGGAAGCCGTAGAAGGACTTGGTTCGGATATTCGACGGAGCAGCAGCACCTTGTTCATAATCGCTGGCCGCGCCCAGCAGGAAGTCGGCGAATGCGTTGCCAGTGACAGTAGCATTGAAGTCGTAGGCGCCATTGGTGACGAAGTCAAAAAGCTGGTTGTTCTGGTATCCGGAGAATCCTCCTCCCATCTTCCAGTTGTGCCGCCCACGGATCCAGGTGAGTGTGTCGGTCACACCAAAGGTGTTGTTCACCAGTGTCGTCGGCCCGGAGAAAGTATAGCCGATCGTGGTGGCCGCTTGGTTAAGAGCAACAATTGGCGGGCCCGTAGGATTGTCCGGCGTCAAGTTAGTGAAACCCAGAGCCTGGGCAGTGAACTGCGCGTTCGAACCTGTGGGCACACCTTGCAATGTGTTGACCCGCTGAGTGTAGAAGCGCAATTCGTTCAGGGTGTTCGCCGTAATGGTGCGGGTGTAGGCCAGATTTAAGAAATAATTGTTGTTCTGCCCGGTAATCGAATATCCGGGCACATCCGCGTACGCCACGTTCGACGCTGTAGAAAAAGGGTCGAGCACCGGATTGCGGAAGGCTCCGAGGGTAGCTGACAGTTTGTCCTTTTGCGTGATGAGCAAATCGAACTTCATAGTCAGCTCGTTGTTGTTGTCAGTCTGCGAGCCGGTCGGCGAGATGAGACCCGAGGGCGAGGGGGGAATCAATCCTTTGGTGATGTAGTTTACCGAAACAGGGTTGAGCGCCAACGGATTCAGAAACCCCGCGGGCTTACTGGGGTCCTGGTAAAAAGAATTCCCCGGTGTCGCCAAGAAAGAAACAACGGCCGGATCCGAGGAGAAATCGCATCCTGCAGTCCCGCCTGATACACAACCTAGCTGCGCAGGGGTGAACACAGGCACAGAGGAGACGGCCGGCGTTTGCTTCGCGGAAAGTCTCTGTCCTTGGTAGCCGACGAAGAAGAAAAAGCGGTTCTTGCCGTTGACGAGATGTGGCACCGTGATCGGTCCGCCGAGCGTGCCGCCGTATTGGTTGCGTTTAAGGACATTACGGGGCAGTCCGTTGAGTTTATTGAAGTAGGTATTTGCGTTGAGGGCATCATTGCGGAGGAATTCGAAGACGCTACCGTGCCAGTCGTTGGTGCCAGACTTGGTTACCTCGCTGATGATTCCGCCCCCGTTCCGGCCGTATTCCGCAGAGTAGTTGCTTTCAAGTACTCGAAATTCAGCAATTGTGTCAGGGTTCGGATTGAAAACAACTCCGTTATCCAGCAGATTGTTGTTCAGTCCGCCATCGAGCAAGAAGGTTACGGAGTCGGTGCGGCCACCGGCGATGCTGTAGTTCCCGGCTGCGCCGCTATCTGGATTGGTTTCTGTGACGCCGGGCTGCAGCAGCGCCAGATCAAGGACGTTTCGTCCGTTCAGCGGGGCCTGCTGAATCTCCTCCCCAATCACAGTGCCGCCTACCGTATGGTTGACGGTTTCCACTCCTGCGACCTGAGCTTCGACCGTGACACTTTGGGTGACTGCTCCAACAGTGAGCGTGATATCAAATCGCAAAGACTGATTGATCTGGAGTTGCTTATCCTGGGTAACCTCCCGGTTGAATCCTTCATGCGCGACCGTTACGTGATACGTGCCAATGGGCAGGGCCAATACCTGATAGCCGCCGTTGCTGTCAGTCTTGGTCGTGTGTGTGCTCCCTGTCGCAGTCTCCGTGACCTCGACATCTGCCTCCGGCACCACGGCGCCTTGGGGATCGGTGACTGTGCCAATCACCCTGCCCGTCGCCGATTGCGCGTGAGCCGGGCCGGCTAGACAGCACAAAAATACACTAAGAACAACAGGAAGAAGACTTAACCTGAACCAGACCATCAGATTGTTCATTTCTTGCTCCCCATGCGAATGTGCGTCCGGTCGACGATTGCGCAGCTATCAGACGGCTTGTGACCCGAACAAAGTCACCCTGTGCGTTTGGCAAAGAATGTTAACTCTGTCCTGACGCTGGCGCAATTAGCATTCCAATCACATGGTGCGGGAAAGGCATGACTTACCCGATTCGCCCAGGCCAGAATCCCCAGTTTGCGGAGAGAACAGTTCTGATTTTTCACATTCTTACCACGGCTTGAGCGGAGGTAGGGTTCGGCCTGAGGGCCCGTCCCGCGCGGCACAGGCAGGATTCTAAGCCTTTTTTATCTTGACATTCTGCTGGTGCACGGCCACAATTGTGCGCCGATTATGAACGCTCGCCTTTAATGGTGAGTAATCGTTCCTCTTCCCCCCAGGCGAACCGTAAATCTAAGGAGAAACAACATGAAGCAATTTAGACGAGGAATGATCAATTGCGCTGCGCTGATATTGTTGGGCGCGGCTATCTGCCAGGCGGGGCAAACAAACGGAGCCATTCTCGAAATAAAAGGGACAGTCACAACAACGAACGACGCGGGGACTTTCAGCCAGCCGATTGATCTGGTTGTGAATGATGGGGCAATTCACTCCGGCTTCACCCAAACCGTCCCCATCCAAAGCGAGAGCAATCCCGCGAGCACCTGCGTTGCGAGCGATCAGATCGCCACCGACGCATATGTCTTGCAGTCTGGGGCGCCGACAGGTTGCGATCCTGGGGATCTCTACGAGGGCAACAGCATCTCCCCGAACGACGGGCATTTCCCCTTCATTTCACCCGCCGGCAGCTCACCAGCATACCGATTCGACGTCACCACCCATTACCAGTGCGGCGCCAACTCAGGCTCTTGCAACTTTAACGCAACGATGACCAGCACAAACGGCCTCAGCTCCGGCGACACAGGCTTTTTAACTGTCACCAACAACGGTGGCTCGACGTTCACGGGAACAATCACTCTCTCGGGAACGTCGCCACATTGTAGTCCAGAAGGTGGCGGACCCGCTTCTGACAGCGTTTCTTTCTCTGAATCTAGTTTCGGAGTGGAACAGAGCGTAGTGTTGGCCTTGGCGCAGGAAAGCAGCGGCTGTGGGGGATTTACCGGTACCATAAGCAGCGGACCGCCACAGTCCGTACCTGTGGTAACTGGTGGCACAGTCCACCTCCTGCAGAACACGCCTGTCCCTACGGATATGACATTCCCGAAGGGCACGCTGGCTTTGCCTGGGGAGTCGATAACCGACGCCCTGATGTTCGAAGACTGTAATACGCTGAATGCCACACTTGTGGCTGGTTCGCCGGGGAACAATCCCAATTTTTCGGGCGGGTCAGCGGTCCCCCCTGGAACGAAGTTCACTCCTATCGCCGGTGGCAGTTGCCCGGTCATCATGAACCAGTGTTTTATCGGGAACACACAGCTCACTGATTGCAAGGACATTACGGTCCCCAAGGGAAGCCTCATCACCATGAGTTCGAGTTTCATCGCTTCGGATTCAGGGATGCCCGCCTATCTGATTGCCTCCGATCTAAGGCCCGATTATGCAAATATCAGCAACAGAGGCGGCACATCCTTCGTTCCCGGCTGCACGAAACCTCCGTGCCATAGCGGTGGAGGGTCGGGAGGCTTGAACGGCAGGGAGTTTCTAGCCGATCTCAACCAGTCCTGCCAACTCTTGACATATGCGTTCAACCAGAACGCCGTGCTGCCCGGCGACGATGCGCAAGTAAGCGGAACCCTCCAGTTCTGTCCGTTCGTAGTTGGCGAGCAAACGTTCTTCGGCGTACTGATTGGGAAAGCCACGTTGAGATTGGAGGGCCCACTAGCGCCTAGCTGTAACAACCCGAACCAGATCATGACGCTAACTTCCTTCCCGGTTTTTTTGTGGCCCGGGTTCAACCAACCGTTTAGCTTTGAATTCGATGTTCCGAGCAATGCCTGCCATGGAACGTCCTTAAAGGTCACGAGCGTGATAAGTTCGGGCACCGTCAATTACGTTGTTGATGGACCCGCTATCAACGTTCAGTGACAGTTGTATTTTGATGAAAAAGAGAGCCGGGCCGAGCGCCCGGCTCTTTTTGCTCGCGCTTCTCCTGTGTGGCAGCGGCCTCCGCTAAGCCTTCAGAGGGGCGATGCTTTCAGCCCTTCGGCCAACAAGAATCAGTGTCATTACCGCAACTTCCTGCAAAGTTTGGCGTGTGGACTTGATCACCAAGAAGAACTCCGCCAACGCCCATCAGATATTTTGCTGGAGAACAGGCTAGGTTTTTGGGGCGCCGAGCCAGTGGGAGGCGTCGGCGTAGATATTACGCAGGTCGGAGCGGTCGAGCACCTTATCTGCACCAGGGTCTTTTTTGATCTCATCTAATATCCGCAGCGCTTGCCCATACTGGCCATCGGCATCGGCTCGATCGCCTGATAATCGGAATGACGTTCCTAACAAGTGGTGGATCTTCGCGGTTTGCATTCGCAGGCCGAGTTTTTCGCTCTTTCCCAAGCTCTGCTCGAGAAGCGGGCGGGCCTGAGAAACGTCCTTATTATTGAGCATCGCTTGGGCCTGATAGACGGAGCATTCGAGCGCGAGCTCCCGCTGTCGCAAGGTGTCAGCCTGCTGCGCCAGCCGGCCAAATTCAGCGATCATAGGCGCCGAGCGGCCCTCGGCCAAGGCCTGCTTCGCGATATTAATCTTGGCGACGAGGAGGTCACCGGGTTTCGCATGCAAAGCTGCGCGCGCCGCCTGCTCGTACAGCGGTTTCGCTCCCTTGAGGTCGTTGGCATAGAACAGAACATCGCCCCTCGCGTTCAGGATAGCGGCCTGCAAGGAGTCGCTTTTCAACTCGCGTGCCAGCGTCTGCGCCTCGTCCAAAGGTTTGGCAGCCTCGGAGCCTCGGCCCGCCTCCGCCAAGGCGTTGCCGTAATCCACGAGGGAGCGAGCCATCTCCAGACTGCGATCGCCGGCATCACGCAGCGGCTTCAGGGCATCCTGCATGGCATTCACCGCCGCTCCATACCTAGCTTGAAACCCGAACATGAAAGCCATGCTGTGGGACAACAAGGCCGCACCGCGCTGGTCGCCGGCGTTCCGGTACAGATCTAGGGCCCGCATGAAGTCCGACATCGCCTCTTCGTCTTGCCCCATGTTGGCATAAGCAATCCCCAGATTCTGCAGAGTTTCGGCTATGGCAGTGGGAAGGTTCAGCTTCTGCCGCAATTGCAGGGCCTGTTGTAAGTAAGTAAGTGCGTCTTCGTTATCACCCCGGTTGAGATAGAGGTTACCAATGTTGTTCAGGCAGAGAGCCTGGTAGGCTTCATCGCCTGAATCGCGCTGGATTTGCAATGAGTCTTTGTACATCTTGAGAGCCTGTTCGTGCTGTCCCCGGTCGAGGTAGAGATTCCCCAGGTCGATCAGCGTATCTCCGATCTCTTTCTTTGCCCCGATTTCCCGACGTATTTGTAGCGCCCGATTGAAACTAGCAATGGCGGCGTCAGGCTTGCCGGTCTGTGCCTGCACCTGCGCCATTTCGTTCAAATCGGCCGCCATCGCGCGCTTCTGACCGATTCTTTGATTCACTTCCAACGATTGTTGATAGTTGCGCAAAGCTTCCTCGGGTTTGTTCAGTCCCTTGTAGGCGACACCCAGAGCCAGCAAAATCAATGCCTTCTGTTCTTGGTTGTCCACCTGAATTGCAAGGCTCAGGCCCTTATTCAGCGGATCGAGCGCGGCTTGTGGCTTACCGCTCATGATCTCAACGGCACCCATTTGCCACAATGTCTTGATGTTCTTGGGATCCACCTGCAAAATCTTCGCGAACACGGCGCGAGCCTTGTCATAGTCGGCTTGATCACGGTAGAGGCTACCCAGCGCGTACTGCACGTCACCGTTGTCGGGGAGGGTTTTTGACAGGTTCTCGTAAGCCTGAATAGCCTTCTTGTTGTCTTTCACGATATGGTCATGAATAGCTTCGATCAGGTATTTCTCTGCCAAGGGTAGTTGTTGACCAAGGTCCACCGCCTTACGGGAAGCCTGTTCCGCGTCGTCGTCGAACCCCAGCGCGGAGTCGGCGTCGGCCAGCCGCGAGTAGGCCAGGGCAAACTGCGGGTCCTCTTTGACCGCAGACTGCAGCGCTTTAGCCGCGTCCAAGTTCTTTCCATCGCGCAGGAACTGCATACCTTGGTTATAGTCGCGGAGCGCCGTGATTGAATCTGACGTCGGTTGGAAGGAACTAGACTGGAGTTCCTTGATCACTTCCGGCGAAACAGCGAGACTGTGGCGGACGGCGTCGGCGAGGCGATCAATGGCTCCGGGAATGTCCTTCTCACTGGCAGCTTCGATCTTCAGCGGTATGCGGCGATCGTGCCTGAGATCCTGGAGACTGGCGTCAATGCGAATCTGGTCGCCAAATTTGACATATTGCCCCAAAACGAGGGTATCCGCATTGCTCGATTCGGAAATCTGGCGCAGCATTGCGGGATCGAACTGTGCGTTTCCGGTCATGTGCAGGTCACTCAAGATTTGATGCAAGCGATCGGGCGAGACCGTACGCAAGCTGGCCGATTGCCCCACATCGGTGCTCAGCATTTCCGCCACGCTCGAACCCAGCCAGTCGAGACTCGGGTCGCCTGAAGCGTTGCGGAATGGAAGAATGGCCAACGATGCAACTGGGCCTTGGACCGCGGTTTTACCGCCTTGCGAAGGAATCTTGCCGCGTAGCAACCATCCGCCCGCCACAACTAAAGCGGCGAGCATGCCTGCGCCAATCCACTTCCAGGGCATCACCTTTTTCGGTGCCTGAGGAACTGGGATGGAGACCGTTGAAGCCAAAACTGGACGGTCCCCTCGCCACGCATCCAGATCGTCCAAGATCTCCTGCGCATTCCCGTAGCGCGCATTCACCTCGCGCTCCAGACACTTGCCAACGATGTCGCTCAATCCCTTAGGAATGGAAGGATCCAAATCAACGGCGGGGATGGCGCGCTCCTGATTGCGCTTCAGCAAGCTCGCTAGAGCTGTGTCGGCCTTATAAGGCATTTTCCCGGTCAGCAATTCGAAGAAAATAAGTCCGAGCGCGAAGATGTCAGACCGCTGATCGAGTTCGCTGCCCATGGCC
>Ga0210384_10008912_pt1 | contig 10410 bp, 7 predicted proteins | sample IncBWH2MmetaG_FD_160574 | JGI IMG/M metagenome (GOLD analysis project Ga0210384, IMG submission 160574) | Forest soil microbial communities from Barre Woods Harvard Forest LTER site, Petersham, Massachusetts, United States - Inc-BW-H-2-M | ecosystem: Environmental > Terrestrial > Soil >...
GCACGTGAAATGTGCAGCTTGTATTTCCCAGCGCGAGCGCAAACAACAGGGGAAAGGTAGAAGTGATTTGAATATCAAGTCCGAGCGCGGGGAGGACGTATACATCACCGGTATGATGATTGCCATAACCTGCGATATGAAGCGGCAGTGCTCGTAATGCTTCCTGGGGCAGACTTGCGCCCGCGGAAGAGGATAGACGGGTCGACCAGCCTAAATTGTTACCTAAAAAGTTATTACATTCAACGAACGTCGTTCCGACACATCACTTAACCGGCGGAGCGCCGATTGTTAGAATTCGGTGAGCAGTATGGCCTTTGGCCGAATTCCGCACTGATTTACTGGAGATGGAACGTGCAAAAAGCCTTTTCCGCATCCCTTCTGCCGTTGTGTTTTCTTTGCGTGCTTGGCCTTTTTGGCTGTAGCTCCAACGGCCAATCTCTTAATACAAACCTCCCGGGAGAGCAGCCAGGGGCACAGCCAGCGACACAGCCAACGGAACATGCCAATGGCATAGTGCAGGACTGGAGCATGCACCACCTGATCTATCCGCAAATTGGCGAGATCAATTCACTAATCGCCTTGCAGGACGATCCACGGGCGATCCTCAGTTGGCAGGAGGCGGTACGGCAGCGTTTTAACCGGGCAAGAGCTCCTCGACACTTTTTCGGTCAACAGATCCATCGGGATTGGAGTATCAGTCTGGGGACTGGGGGAATGGCGCCGGCCATGTTCCCCGCAAAATTTACTTTTGACACGAGCGCCGCGCCCACCTGCACAGCGGTGTCGCCCGCTGTTCCCGATTTCATCGTGTATACAGTGAATGCAGTTGGCAGCTCAAGTCAGCCGAACATAGTGGCTTTCGATAATCTTTATAGTGGGACGGCCGGGAGCACTGGTATATGCAATCGGACGCCCGTGTTTGGTGTAGATGACGGCATATCGGCTACAACGATCTGGTCGTACAACATCAAGGCAGCGGGCGGTCAGGTCGCAACGTCTCCCGCTCCTTCACTCGACGGAACCAAAGTCGCATTCGTCGAAACAGGGGCGGGCACGACGGCTCATTTTCACGTCCTTGCGTGGAAGAGTGGGGATGGAGTGGCTGCAAATCTACAGACCGTCACCTCGCCTAAATCGATCACGAGCGGTTTTGACGCGTCAGCTCCGACGGCGGGTAGCGGAAACGTAACGGACCTGCCCCTGGGGTCAACCAGCGACACACTATCTTCGCCCTTCATTGACTACGCCGATGATTCAGCTTACATCGGCAACGACACCGGACAGCTGTTCCGCATCAACTTTGTTTTTTGCACAACCTCGGCCTGCACCGGAGCCGGATCGCCGCAGCCGACCCTCGATAACACTTGGGGATCGAGTGGGGCGCTCACTACCGGGTGTCCGGGGAAATTGACCGGCCCTGTCGTAGATCGACATTCGGGGAACGTATTTGTCGGATGCTCGGACGGTAAGCTTTATGGTTTCAGCACGTCTACCGGAACCGCAATTACCGGTTCCCCCTTGACGGTTGGAAATGGCGGGGCGGACGGAGGAATCGTGGATCCGCCAATGATCGACACGGTGAGGGGATTCGCTTATGTTGTGAGTGGCGCTTCCGGCGTCAGTGGCCCTCAGGTTCTAGTCCAAGCCAGTACGTCTAACTTAAGTTCTAATAGCACGGCAACTTTGGCTGCAGGAGGATCTTTTAATGTCCATGCGCCGGCTTTCAACGACGCCTATTTCTCCAGCGGGACTTCCTCCCAGTGGCTGCTTTTCGATGTGACCGGAGACAGCGTTGCCAACCATCTTACTGAATACGGGATCACATTCAATGGCAGCCACGTCATGACTTCTGGCCCGCCAGCCAACTCGCATCAGTTTCCAGCTGCGGCGTTTGAGGTTTCCCCGATAACAACGTTCTTGACGACCGGAGGCGAGGATCGCCTTTTTGAAAGCGCGCTCAGTGCCTTTATAGACAACACCATTTCCCTTAACATCTCAGGCGGCGCCTTCCCAACCGTACCTGAGAGCTTCACGACAGAAGGCTCCGGTACGACCGGGATTGTGGTGGACAACGCGAGTGTTTCAGCCCAAGCTGACAGCCTCTATTTCGGAGTACTTGCCAGCAATACAGCCGTAAAGCTGACGCAGTCAGCCTTTCAATAACGGTTGCGCTTGTAACGATGGCCATCAGCAAAGGGGTGCGCTTGTTGATCAGGCGCACCTGTATTCCCGTGCGGCAAACTGGTCGCGATCACCCCACTAAATGGCTCCGTGACCGGATGTGGTGCACTTGAAGATCCTCCATCCGCCCGCACCATTGGCATCGCCAGCCATCTCGCTCCAGAACTTCACGGCAAAGCTCGCGATAAGCTTCCGGATCAAGCCGCAACCGTGGTCGCTTGGTGCGGATCCCTGTCAAAGCGTCACCTGCACTTCTTCAAGGAGTTGTTTCCTCTGCGGCTTCGGAAGACCAATGACCAGCCGCGTGAGGCAAGGCAATAAAGTATCTCGGTAGCCCGCCTCCAAGCTCACTCCCGCCAGAAAATCCGCACAGATCATCTCCAGGCAGTAGCCTCGCGACTTGTCACTCCCGAGCATTAGACCCGCCGTTTCAAGCACCTGCTCGATTACAGGCAGCTGGCTCCTGTAGGCCTTGAAATAGAAGATCTCCTACGGCTCGGTTTCCTTCCCGGTCAGGTGCTTCGGGACCTCCCGTTTGAATTCCTCCTTGGGGAGTTCGCGAGCTTTGTGCAACCAGGTTGCACTATCGAACCTCTGACCGTCCCTCCCCGATTCGTGGGTTGAGAAAAAACACTCTCATGCCATATGTTGGAATTGCTTCAAAAATGGAAGAGGGGTCATGACTATTGAGCCTCGCATAATATAGTGACGTCAGAACAGCTCCGCTTGAGCCCAGAAGCCAGTTACAAGCGTGGTTCGTCTGCGCATCCTGCGAAGAGCCTGGCGGGCATAGTGGCTCAGCTGCCAGAAGGTCTGCGGACAGAAGTTGGGCAGTTCGTGGTGCTTCCAGTGGGACCAAAGATACTCGACGGGGTTTAACTCGGGAGCGTTTTGATGAAGCTCTCGCAACTGGCATTGTCGTAGGGTTTACGGACCGGCTCATGCTGGAAATCATTTCGCGCGGCGAATCTCATGCTCTTGCCGTCAGTCCCAGACATCGCCATTACCTCATTCGTACCGAAAATCACTATGGCTATGAAAATAGCCGACAGGATAGGCGAAGATAGTTGATGAAACGGACGTTCGCGCTCACTGGACCTGGGCGAACGGTTTTTCTCCGGCTGGTGCCGGTGATTCGCACACCGTTTGCGCTGAGCGTGCTTCAAACTTGGAGTAAACGCAATTGCCAAAGCCTTGCAGGGTCATCGCAGTTCTGGGGACTCGGCCGGAGGCCATCAAGCTCGCCCTCGTGATCCACGAGTTGCGACGCCGATCTAATGACTTCGAAACGGCCGTTGTGCACACGGGGCAGCACCGGACGATGCTAGATCAAGCACTCCAGCACTTCAAAATTAAGCCAGACTTTGACCTGGACGTCATGCGTGCGAATCAGACACTGAGTATGCTCACCTGTCGTGTGGTTGATACGGTAGAAAACGCGTGCCATCGCTTCAAGCCTGACATGGTCTTGGTCCAAGGCGACACCACCACGGCTTTCGGCGCGGCACTCGCCGCGTACTACTGCAAGATTCCAGTGGGGCACATCGAGGCGGGACTTCGCAGCCACGACATCTATAACCCGTTCCCGGAGGAAGCGAACCGCCGGATCGTTTCCGTCGTCACGGAAATCCACTTTGCTCCGACCGCGTACTCTCGCGACGCCCTCCTGGCCGAAGGCGTTCCGGCTGGAAAGGTAGTGGTCACCGGAAACACTGTTGTTGACGCGCTGCGGGGGCTCGGAAATCTGCCTCATTCCTGGGAAGATACACCTCTGGCCGACATTCCCACGGATGACAAACGGCTGCTTCTAGTGACTTCCCACCGCCGCGAATCGTGGGGCACAGATCAGGAAAACATGTGTCTAGCGCTAAAAGATCTTGTAATCCGGCATCCTGATATCCGCGTGATCTATCCTGTTCACATGAATCCTAACGTACGCAGCACGGTCAACGCGCTCCTGGAAGGTATTGACCGCGTTCATCTCGTAGAGCCTCTCGATTACCTGACCTTTGTCAGTTTGCTGCGCCGCTGTTTCATGGTCCTTACGGACTCTGGGGGGATTCAAGAAGAGGCCCCTACTTTTCATAAACCAGTGCTTGTGCTACGCAAATTGACGGAACGCCCCGAGGCTTCGCAATTCGGAATGGCGAAAATAATCGGCATGTCACGCGAGAGGATCTTCAGTGAGGCCGAGCGGCTACTCAGTGACACAGAGGAGTACAGGTACATGTCAGAGGGTGACAATCCGTACGGTGATGGCAGAGCGTCGGAGCGCATTGTCGAGGCTATCACCCGCTGGCATCAGGGAAGGACTCCACTGCTCGAACCAGAAAAGGAATTCAAGCTCCCCCCGAGATCGCTCCCTAGACGCCGGAAGACTGATGCCCCAGAAGAGACGAAACTAGCTGTGCGTGAGAAGGTCCGTTCGTAGCTCAGGGTTGACTATGATGCTTTACGCTCTCTACGCAATCGTCATCCTTATCTCGGTCTACACGGCGCGCCACTACCTATTTACGCTGAACCGTCTTTTTGGATTCCAGCGCCATCCATATATCGATATCGACACAGCAGCCTGGCCGCCGGTAACTGTGTTGGTGGCGGCGCACAACGAAGAAAAGGTTGTCGCCCACATACTGACAGCGCTAATGGGCGTGAACTATCCCAAGGATAGGATGCTGGTCGTTCCGGTCAACGACCGGTCTACAGACCGCACTCGAGAAATCATCGACCGCTTTTGTGAGGACCATCCGGGACGGATCCATCCCTTTCACCGCACCGGCGGCAAAGGAGGCAAAGCCGCCGCGTTGAAGGACGCCATGGAGTTGGTGAAGACTGAAGTCATTCTCATCTTTGATGCTGACTACATTCCAGGAAGCGGATTGATCAAGCAACTAGTTGCTCCGTTTTTCGATCCCGAGGTGGGTGGCGTGATGGGGCGCGTCGTACCTTTGAACGTGGGGACGAATCTGCTTACTCGCCTGCTCGACCTGGAGCGGTCTGGTGGGTATCAGGTAGACCAGCAGGCGCGCATGAACCTTCGACTCGTTCCGCAGCATGGAGGCACGGTGGCTGGTGTCAGGCTCAGCGCTCTGCACGAGATCGGTGGTTGGAACGACAATACTCTCACTGAAGATACCGATCTCACCTTCCGCTTGTTGTTGGCAGGCTGGAAAATGGTCTATCAGAATCGCTCAGAGTGCTATGAAGAAGTTCCCGAGACGTGGCAAGTCCGCATTAAGCAAATCATGCGCTGGGCCAAAGGACATAACCAAGTGCTGGTGACCTTCGGCCTTGAACTGCTGTTCGGTAAACACCGCGCGACCCTCAGAGAGCGTATCGATGGATTCTGGCTTCTTGGAGTGTACGCAATGGCGCCGCTAACTATGATGGCCTGGTTCCTGGCGTTGGCTCTTTTTTATGAGGGAGTGGCGCCGTTCCAGGGAGTTATCGCGCTACTGGCGTTCACGGCGTACTCTGCCACAGGGAACTTCGCCGCATTTTTTGAAATCGCCGCAGCGGCCCGACTCGACAACACGCGCCAGCGTGTCTGCTTGCTCCCATTCCTCGTGCTGGGATTTGTAGTGAGTGTTTTTTCCGTCTCTCGAGCGTGCGTAGATCAATTGATGGCTCCTATCACCGGGGCGCAATTTCACTGGGATAAGACCGAGCGCTTTCGGACCACTCCATGAATCCCGCCTTCGCAGCTGTCCTTCTCGTTTTATTGGCGGGGATTCTTTTCACTCTTCCGTTGCTGCCCGCCCTGACGGAACTACGTCTCAAGCGTGACGCGCAACCTCTTGAGGTGATTCGGCAACACGCAGGAGAGATTCGGCATTTTTCCTATGGATTCCGTACTTATATCACCAATCTATTGGAACCGTTGCGGCAGTGCACTTCATTAGGCACCACGGCACGTGGCACCATGCCCGACGGCGACCAATATCTGTTGCTTGGGCGCGCGGATAACACGCGCTTCTTGTCTACAGAGGGAACAACGCTGACCTGCCAATTAGTCGTAGCGGCAGGCGTGGATGTAGTTCTTCCCGATGGAGTCACTTTCGCCAAAGAGGTCTACGCAGCGGGGGAATTCACCGGCGGAGAAGAAAACGTGTTCCGGGCCCTTCTCGGAGAGAAAGAAATTCACGTGAGGCGAGGCACCACGGTGATCCGGTGGGCGCACGCCGTCGGTGCGTTTCGAGCCGAACGCGATTGCGATTTGTATGGGCGAATCTCTTCCGATCACGAGATTCAGTTGGATTCCGGCTGTGCTTTCCAGCGCCTGAATGCGCCCCGCATCATGCTGGGGCGTTCAGGCACGCAAGAGACCAACGTCGACACGGAAACCGTGCTAACACCCCTGCCGGGCGGTCGCCGAGTCGTCGATAAGGATTTGGAGATCCAACCTGGTGAAATCGTTTCCGAAAACATCGTAACCAGAGGGAAGCTGCACATCGGTGCAGGGGCGCGGGTACAAGGCAGCGTCAAGAGCCATGAACACATGGTGCTAGAGGCCGGCGTGCATGTGGATGGTAGTCTCATCAGCGCTTCGACCATGCGTATCGGTCGCGATTGCCGCGTTACTGGTCCGGTCATTGCCGAGCGCGAAATCGCAATTGAAACCGGAACCCGGTGCGGCTCGGTTTTGGTTCCCACCACCGTCAGCGCTCCAATGATTGAAATCGCAGACGGTGTCACGGTCTTCGGGACAATATGGGCGCGGACCGAAGGGCAAGTGGTTCCCCAGCGATGAAGAAACGGCCGGCCACTATCGTCGCGGCAGTTTTTTGTTTGTTAGCCCTTACCACATGGTTGGTCGTGCGCGCGTACGACCATTTCATCGCTGGTGCCGATGGATTGATACTTTTGGTGCCCGACGGCGCCAGCTTTTCCGATCCCCGGGTTACAGTTTGGCTCGATGCTGCGAGCGAAGAGGGCCTGCACGTGGTTCCCATGCACGATTCTACCTTCCTCAGTCCCTTGTTTGGAAGGCCGAAATGCGCAGGCGTAATCCTTCCCGATTCCATTCATGAGCAGGCAACTGATCTCTTGCTCGGCGTGATCCACGATTATGTAGCGACCGGCGGGAATCTGATGCTCGTCTACGACGCAGCGACGAAATCGATTCAGGGATTCTATCCCAGCGGCCACTCGCGAGTATCTGATCTGGCCGGAGTGGATTACGCTTTATATAAGAACCTCGGTGACGCGACAATCCGCTCGGGCAACATGACCACCACGATCCAGTTAATGAAGCAGCTTGGTGTGCCTCCCGGAAAATACTTCCCGTTTTTGGCGTCTAGCGCCGCGAGCGAGAGTACAACTTCAACCCAGCTCAGACGCTATCAATACGGAAATCTGGAATATCCGAGCTTCGTCACGGCGGGCGACTACGCGGGACAAGTGTTATTGCGCTCGAGTGCAGGCATCGCCGCTGGGTACCATCAGTACGAAAAAGGAAGAGTGCTCTTCGTCAATTTTCCCTTGGGGTACCTCAAAGGTGATACCGATGGTCTACCGCTGCACACTTTCCTGAAATATTTCGCCATACACATGCTCTCGTTGCCCCATTTGCTTTCGGTTCCCGACGGCGTCGGAGGGCTGGTGTTGAATTGGCACGTCGATTCCAATGCAGCCATTTCCGCGCTTCAGGCCATAGATTCGTGGACGATTATGCGACAAGGGCCGTATTCGATCGATATCACGGCCGGGCCGGACACGTATGCGGTTGGCGACAACGATGGATTCGACGTTCTCCACAATTCTGCGAGCAAAGACCTAGTACGCGAATACGTTCGCCTTGGAAACGAAATCGGCAGTCACGGCGGCTGGATTCACAACTATTTTGCGGCCCACGTTGAAACGGACTCGCCCAAGAATATGGCGAAGTTCCTCGATCTCAATGACGATGCTCTCCAGCAAGTGACAGGAAAGCGCGTCGTCGAGTACGCGGCACCGAACGGCGACCAACCGGAATGGGTTACGCATTGGCTGGAGTCGCGGGGTTTCGTGGCTTACTACTTCACGGGCGACGCGGGCCTGGGGCCAACGCAGGGCTATCGGCGCGGCCAGCGCGAGGGACAAAATATCTGGGCTTTTCCCATGACGCAGTTGGACCGGGCGGCCTCTTTCGAGGAATTCAATAGAGAGAATATTTCTTTCGACGCAATACAGCAATGGCTCGAAGCGTTGACCGACTTCGTCGTGAGTCGCCAGGAAGTGCGTCTCCTCTATTTTCATCCGCCCGGAATTCTTCCCTATCGGGAAATAGTTGAAAACTGGTTGAAAAAAACCGCGCAGCTCAAAGCACAGGGAACCTTTCGCTGGTACACCATGGCTCAGGTAGCAAATTTCTTGAATTTGCGCAAACACGTGGAGTGGACCTTGACCGAACGAGACGGCATCACTTCGCTCAAGGCTAGCGATTCTCGAACCTTGGCCCACCAGACCTGGAGCCTGCCGGCGGACACGTATGGGAGGCCTGCTGTGATTCGGGGAGACGCGATCGTGTTGCAGGACGGCGGCGCCTGGATCGTGGACGCCGGCGAAGGGAATCAACTTGAAGTGCAAGCTAGGATATCTCGAAAATGAATCACGTGCGATATTTGGGGAGCATCACTCTCACTCTGCTCTTGACGGGCGCACTCGCATGGAGAGCGAATGCCCAGCAAGTCGTTGCGTCTACCGATTTGCCGCAATCCTCCCCTCAAACGCCAAGTACGGACGCTCCTGTGACACGCGCGGCCGAGAAAATTCTGACCAACTTTGTAGAAGTTGGGGGCAGTTATCGTCAGCTCACGAACGGTTTCGGCGATTGGAGCGGTGGTTACGCTCGCGGCGTGATCGCGACCGGAAAGAATATTTGGAACGCCGAAATCAACGGACAACATGAATTCGGCGATGGCGGCGTGTACCTGGCTGCTGGAGACACTTACAACTTCAATTCAGATTGGTATGCCTCGCTCACGCTCGGATCGAGTGTCGGCGGTTTTTTCTGGCCGCGTTTCCGTGCCGATGCCTTTGTAAACCGCAAATGGAGCGCGCGAAAGCAGTTCATCACTACTCTCGGTTACGGTTACTACGCCTCGAAGGACGTGCACCGTGACCAGAGTGTCTTTATCGGAACGACCTATTATTTTCGAGCGCCCTGGATCCTGGAAGACGGAATCCGACTTAACATAAGCAATCCCGGAGCAGTCTTTTCGCCAGCTGCCTTCATAGCTGTGACCGAGGGCCGCGACAAGCATCACTACGTGATCGCGAACGTCGGATTCGGAAAAGAGGCATATCAGATTGTCGGGCCGACTACTGTTCTGACACGCTTCCCGAGTCAAACCTTGACGATTACCTGGCGGGAGTGGACGGGAAAGACCTGGGGATTCAATCTCGTCGGGGATTTTTACCACAGTTCATTCTACGAACGAGGTGGCGGCAGCTTTGGATTCTTCAAAGAATTCTGATGGTCGCGCGTTCTCCGCGGCCGCAAAATGCGCACCGAGATATGCGGATCGCAGCCGTTTCCGTGGGCATCGCGGCGGTGTCATCACGATGCACCGGGCGCTGACGCATTTCGTTCTCGCGCCGCTGGATCTGATCACATCCTTTCTGCTTGTGTTGCTGCTTTCGCTTGTGTGGAGTGTTTCACTACCGTGGCTCTGTCGATCGTGGGGCTATGTGCTGATGGTTGGCATGAAAATGCTGGCGCTCCACACCGAGCTCGGTCTCACGGAACATTACATCTCTCCTTACATCCGTTTCGTGATCCCATTTCCCAAAATGGAAGGAATAGCTCCCGACGCTTGGACATGGTGGTCCACGGCGACGGTCATTTGTCTGCTCTACGCGGCGAGTCATCTTTTGCCGAAGAAGCTTACGCCCGTCACGTATCTTCTGCGGGCGGTGCTTCTCATTCAAGCCACTGCGCAGATGTATTTTCTGTTGATACCGGCGCGTTTTCCGCACACGCCCGACAGTTATATGGAGGGTTTAGTAACGTATCGCATCGCATTAATATCCGCCGTCCCTGTGTTGTTTGGTCTGACTTACTACATTTTCAATTTTGGTCTGCTCAAAAAGATCGTGCTCACGGCGCTGACGATGAGTTATCTTTCGCTGTTTCTCCCCGTGGAAATCCTGCTTCAGGCGCTGGTCCTCAATAAATCTGTACTGTTCATGCCGATACTCTACATCGTATTCGGATTGCCTGTGGACATCCTCATCATCCTTGCCTTT
>Ga0210384_10008913_pt1 | contig 10410 bp, 8 predicted proteins | sample IncBWH2MmetaG_FD_160574 | JGI IMG/M metagenome (GOLD analysis project Ga0210384, IMG submission 160574) | Forest soil microbial communities from Barre Woods Harvard Forest LTER site, Petersham, Massachusetts, United States - Inc-BW-H-2-M | ecosystem: Environmental > Terrestrial > Soil >...
GAATCGGCTGGGCTGGTCTAGGTCCTATAGGAAATCATGTTCGTGGCATGCCGGGTCGTGGGAGGATGATACATCCAGTCTGTCGATTTTCAACCGAGAATCATTCTGACTTCGTGGTCTTCGTAGTAACTCGCGTCCCTACGGCGACTGTAGACCGATGGGCGCGTGGGCAGGCAAACGCAGCGACCATGCGCCAGCATGGATAATGCTCGATTGTGGTGTCACAGGACATAAGCGACACCCTGTAAGATGAGCCGCCAGGAGGCGCGCTCGCGACGGCCGCAGAAATAGTCGAGTCAGTTGGCGGTTCATCTCGAGCAACGGGTCTTGGAACTGCGGAAGCGTGGCTGGGGACCCGCGCGGATCGCCTGGGCCTTGGAGATCGGCCATAGCAGCGTGCATCGCATTTTGCTTCGCCACGGCCGTAATCGTTTACGTCCGCCAACGCCGCGGGTCTTTCGCCGATACGGGAAGAGCCGACCGGGTGAACTGCTTCACCTGGATCTGAAATATCTGTATCGCTGGCCAAATTCCTCCAGGGAATACGCTTATGCGGGCGTGGATGATTTCACTCGTGAAGCAGTAGCTGCTGTTCGCCCCCATCGTTCCAGTCAGGATGCCGTAGCTTTTCTGAAAGAGGTCGTCACTGCCTTGCCTAGTCGAAGCCGTCCTGACCGACAACGATCTGATCTTCAGTATGCGCCGCGCCTACTACGCGCAGCGGCGAACGCGGTTTCAACAATGCTGCCGCAGCTTGGGAATCGAACACTGGCTGACCAGCCCTCATCGTCAGAAAACCAAGGGCAAGGTCAAACGGTTCTTCCGCACTTTGGACGAAGGATGCTTATTGGTGCACGAAGCCAACTGTTCGGAGTTGCGCATCCGTGACGTAGGGCAGTTCGTATGATATTACAACCATCAGCGGCCCATCTGGCCTGCGTGGCTTGACGCCGATGCAACGACGCCAAACCTATTTCAGCAGCTCCAGTAACTTCTGTCTTGGGACATTACACTCGATCTTTGGACGAGAGCTGCGAAGGCGTCACGGTATTGGTCCAATGTACGGATCGTCCGCGGCACGGAGGTTCCTCTTTGCTAACCAACGAACCGATTCTCGCTCCCGCGGGTCGGCATTCTGTCGAATCTGAATTCGTCCCGCTTGATTGGTGTCGCGGGATTGTTGAGGACGCAGTGTTCGATCGTTTGGGTCGACCTTCGTTTTTCGCTGCGTTGGTGGAGGTGGTGATGGAGCGAATCCGGGAAAATATCCAGACAGAAGAAAAGACGTGAGGGCAAGCTGAGGACCGACATGACATCCAACAATTGGTCACACTGTTTCGCTATCGCCGGACTGATGCTTTGTTCCGCGCGCCCTTCGCCTGGTCAAGTGGGACAGACGGAAATTACAAAGTGGCAATTCGGCAGGAACGGGGCGGTGTCCTTGACCTACGATGATGGAAGCATCAATCAGTTCAGAGTGGCGGTTCCCATCATGGACAGCTTCGGATTTCCGGCCACGTTCTTCATGATTACCGGCCAGATTCCAGGTTCTCAGTACCACGGTGCGTTCATCGGCAGGCCTATCAAGACGATCATTGCAGAGACGGCCACCGTCCCGACGAACAAAGACAACTTTTTCGAGCGGGCATCCGCGTTACCTTTTCTTGGCTATCAAGGCACCGGCGATTACCATACGCGGGCCGGCGAAACATACGACGAAGAAAAGAACTACGCCAAAGCGTACGCGATTGTGGACGATGCGTATGCGAAGGTGCGTCAGGGAGCATTTAAACCCGTGGCGCCGCGCGAAGCCTCCACGGATCGGGAAGGTGGCATTACCTGGGAGGAGTTGCGCGCGCTATCCAAGCGCGGATATGAATTTGCGAGCCATACGATTACGCATCCGCGCGTGGCGGCCCTTGATGATGCCAACCTGATCTACGAACTGGAAAAGAGCCGGCAAGAGATCCTCGACCAACTCGGTTTTAAGCACACATTTTCGGTTGAGTGTCCTTACGGCAGCGAGGACTCTCGCGGCGTAGCCTTTGCGCTGCAACGTTATCAAACCGCGCGCAATCGCATCCTGGATTCCTTCGTGGAAGACCTTGACCGCGACAGTACCGAGGATCCCACGCTCTCCAAGAAAGAGTACGTCCGCTGGCAGCGCGGGGTGCTGACGAAAACGCCACTGGGACTCATCAAGTCATGGGTGGATACGGCCGCTACCCACAACAACATCTGGTTGGTTTTTGTTTCGCACGGGGTCGATGGCATCGGCTGGGAGCCCAAAACACACGAGGAAATAAAAGAATACCTTGAATACATGAAGTCCAAGGAAGCTTCGTTGTGGATCGCCACATTCCAAGATGTGACCAAATACATGCGGGAACGGGCGCATGGCGAGGTTCGTTCGTACCGGGATGGCGACGCATTCTCAGTGGTTTTGCGCGACGATCTGACTGACCTGAACTACGACCTCCCTCTCACATTGAAAACTTACGTACCTATCGATTGGCGCGTCGTTGAGGTTGGCCAAGGGAAGCGCACAATGCGCGCAGAAGTGATCCATGATCAGGTGGGTGCTTACGTGCTGTACCAGGCTATTCCAAATGCGGAAACCATAGGGCTTGTTGCCGCTCCGCAATAGAAAACGAATTTAGCTATTTCACTTCCGCGAGACGGCGGCATCTCACTTGGAGACATTCAGACGCGGCGACGGGAGCCGTTCCACCTTCTGATTGCTAGCAACTCGGTTCAATGGCAAAAACTAAAGTTTAGGCCGCTCACACCGGCAGCGTTTGGCCCGCGAGGAACAGAGTGTAGTACCACTCATTCGTCCCCTTGAACTCGAATGACAATTTTCCCACGCCGTTGTCGCTATTCGCCCCTGATTGTAGAAAGATTCACCTTATTAGCTCTGCAGAAGAGCGGTTGGATTATTCTTGGCAATCATCAGGAGCCGTAGTGCCGTGCTTTGCGGATGTCGCGAGCCCTGCTCCCAGCTCTGCACGGCCTTTGGACTGACACAGAGAAAGTGTGCGAATACGGCCTGGCTTGCGTGCAGGGTTTTTCGGATATGCCGAATTTCTCGCGGTTTGAGTACCTTGGGTGGAGCTGGAATCTCCGTCACACGCAAGTCAACCTGCTGCCCGCGCTCATACTCCAACGCGTCTGCCAGTGATTGCCGCATATCGTCGTAGATATTCACCTTAATCTTCTTCGCCATATTCTCCTCCTACAACCTCCTCAATTCCGCTACGATCAGCGAAGATTTCTTGGCTGCTCAGTGGTCAAATCCTCTTGCTCGTCCTTATCCAGCAGAAAAAGCAAATGAAGGTGGTCTCGGTGTTTCAGATACAGATGCATATAGCGATAGCCGCCGCGCTTGCCTTTTCCTCGAGTCGGATTCGATGTGCGAGCCTTGCGTATTCCGCGCAGCATCATCCTTTTCGGGATTCCTGACTAAGTCTCTGGCGCAACACCTCGTCGGCCGACACACCCACTAGCTGATGGAGCCGGCGAGTAAATGCTTGCGATTCTATTAATACAACTTAATACCACACTGTGGGATATACTACGTTGTGGGACTTGCTGTCAATACGACATCGGCCGGTAAAGGAAGGATGTCACGTTTACGTGCAATAAAACTTGACATCGGCGCGTTGGACCTTTTGCCGAAAGCACATCCGCTCCCTTTCATCGAAGTAGCCAAAGACCGCTCCTTGTGGAACGGCGACATTGGTGGTCCAAGGGTTCTCATTCTTAGCTCGCTTCGAGCCCGGTTAAGCGCGATCATGATTTCGCGATACCCAGCCATCGAAGCCATAGCTAAACAGTTCGTCAAGGGAAATCTGAGGGAATTCTTAGAGAGGAGCGAGTGCCCATTTCAGGATGAAGTCGTGTCCTCGGAGAGGTTTTCATGGCCGGTGGTTTAGCGTCTTTCCATTGATCTTTCATCAAAATATGTTATTAAATCAAGGCGGCCTATGCTTTAATAAGAAGCAAGCTTATTAAAGCGAGATTGCATAGGACTAATGGCTGAAGAAAAACACTCAAGGTTGGGCACATACGTCTCGACGACAACGGCGGGCGAGACGGTGAGGGCTTTTGTACCTCCACCCTTACCTCCAGTCCCACCTATCGATATTAGTGGACTTTACCTGCAGCTCGACAGAGCAAATCAGGCCCTTGGACGTTTGGACGGATTGACGACACTATTGCCAGATGCCCGCCTTTTCTTGTACCTGTATGTCCGCAAGGAAGCTCTCCTTTCTTCACAGATCGAAGGCACCAAGTCTTCTTTCTCCGATTTGCTCCTATTTGAAAACGAGGCAGCGCCCGGCGTTCCCATCGATGATGTCGAGGAAGTCTCTAATTACGTCGCTGCGATGCAGCACGGTCTCCGTCGCATCAAAGGGGGTTTTCCGCTCTCGCTGCGGCTCATTCGGGAGATTCACGGAATTTTGCTTCGAGGGGGGCGAGGGGCGAACAAAACACCCGGCGAGTTTCGGCGCTCACAGAATTGGATTGGCGGTAGCCGTCCGGGAAATGCTGCGTTTGTCCCCCCTCCGCCGGAACGCATGATGGAGTGTTTGGACCGCCTCGAGCATTTTCTTCACGACGAAAAACACAAACTCCCGGTTCTGGTAGAGGCTGGCCTCATTCATGTTCAATTCGAAACCATTCACCCTTTTCTCGATGGCAATGGTCGTCTGGGCCGTTTACTCATTACGCTGCTGCTTTGCGCCAAAGGAACTTTACGTGAACCTCTTCTGTATTTGAGTCTTTACTTCAAGGCCCACCGTCAAAGCTACTATGATCTCCTTCAACGAGTCCGCACGGAGGGTGTTTGGGAAGAATGGCTCGGATTTTTCCTTGAGGGAACAGAGACCACGGCGCGCCAAGCGGCTAGCGCAGCCGTTCAGATTCTCCATCTCTTCGAAGCTGACCGGAAGAAGATCCAATCCTTGGGCCGCAAGACCGCATCGGCCTTGCGCGTTCACCAGTACATGCAAGGACACCCTCTGATAAAGATTGGTCCCACAGCGCAGGCTCTCAAACTGACAGTTCCCACCATCACTGGTGCACTTGAGAGCCTCGCAAAACTCAAAATAGCGAAAGAAGTTACCGGCAAACGGAGAGATCGCCTGTTTGCTTATCCTCGGTATTTGCATATTCTGAGCGAAGGAACAGAGCCGTTAAGTAATAGTTAACGATGATCATTTGGATTGTGAAGAAGAACGCACCAACAAGTCGGAGTACCCACCGAAAATCAAGAAAACGGCTCCCATCCGCGTAGCTCTTAATTGTTGAATGCCAGACGGAGGAGCTCAACCAACAAGGCCTAGGTCTCGGGGCCCAGGTCCATGCCATTGTAAGAAAAGATCTTCCCGCAAAAGAAGCTTCGAATTCGTGGGGACTTCAATCACTTGCTCACCTGTCGGTCAAGTACGAACGATTCCGGCTTATTTTCATTGTTGGCCACAGCAATGAGCTCGGCCTCTATTTGACGGCGGACAAATTCAGGGAATGGAACGTCATTGGCAATTGGCTAGCTCCGCTTAGACCCACAATTCTTTTGCTCGCGGCCTGCCAAGCCGGCCGATTTGGAGTCGTGGGAAGGTCCGGAACTGTTTCGGCTCGCCGCCATCGAAGAATTAATCCCTCATTCTTCAAGTAATCAAAAAACTGCAAGAACTTAACTTCGGAGTCCCACAGTCTCCTGGATTCCAGGAGACCATGATTAGCACGACAAGAGGCGTTAAACAATGAAATGTCGTTCGATGCAAGTATTTATCGATCTTTTCCCTTAGTCGGACTCTTTCCTTTTTCTTTGACTCTGGCCCACCGCGCCTGGGCCGCCTTCCTCGCAAGTTCTTTACGTTGCTCTGGCGTAAGCGCGGCCATTCGCGCTTTCACGCCCTTGCCTTTAGCTGCTTTCCCGCCCTTTCTGCCCATCTCACGCATCACTTTGGAAACAAGGTCTCGTCTCATGCCTTCATCTTACGAGGAACTAGCCGAAGTCGCCAGATTTTGGGATTGACAGAGATATTCTGATTTGCGAAAATACTATGCACATGGCGCTATGTGCATAGTATTGATAGCTCATAGCACCGTTTTAATCGAGCAAGAAAGCGGGACGCGCCGGTGTAATCAGCACCAAACGCGCCCCTAACCAAAGTCGCCTGGTTAAGAGGCAACAATGGCTGTCACAAAAGGTAATGGGTTCCCCTATCGGGTGCAACCCGCACATCTCTGTTTCGTTTCCGTTGCTCGCTCCGTCCCTCTACCCGTCGCAAACCCTCCGCCGCAGTCTTGTCCAACTGAATCTGTTTGTCCACGCTTGTCGGTTCTCGACTGCATCGAGGACGTGTGTCTCGGCGCAACTATCACCTTCCGAACTTGCGGCCACTTCGCCGCTGAAAGGACGTTCAGTCATGGAAAAAGCACATCTGTATGAAGCACTGTATTTGGTAAACCACGGTATCGACGAAGCCGTTCGGGGAGTTCAACGCCTGAAGAAATCTCCCAAACTCTTCATGGAGACTTACCACAAGTCCATGGCCGGTCTCGAACGCCGGCGTTCCATGATCAACCTGCAATTCATGCTCGAAATGCGGAAGCTTGAAGAAGACGATGAGTGCCGCTTCGAGGAAGAATACAACGTCTGGCTTTCCGATGAACCGCTGACCAATGACGAGATCTGTCGCTTGATGCGCGGCGTAGAACGCGAGCGCAAACTGGAAGGGAAGCCGCCGTTGGTGCGATTTCTTCCCCGGAGCAAGCGCCCGAAGAAAACATCCAAAAAATCCGAAGGAGTCCGCTCCAGCCATAGAGTAACTGGCCTGCAGCCACTCACTTCGGGTATCAAGAGCACAGCGCCGGAGGGCGCGCGTGCCTAAGAAAAGAAAACCTAGGCTCGGGAGATAGGAGCCAGATTATTGTTCTGCCATCAAGTTATATCGAGCAAGAGGTAGCCATCACGAAGTTCTCTCAATGGGCAGCTATGGCAGTTTGTTAGCATGGTGACGAAGTCTAAGTTTCCGCGAACTTGAATGGCTCAGAACGCGAGTTTGATGCCGAACTGTGCGGCAAAAGGTATGCCGACAGTTGTTCCTGGTCCGAAGAAGTCGCCTAGCGCTCCGGCAGGCGCGCGGAGCTGATTCAGGCTGGTAATGGGCACGGCGCAAGCCGACGTGGGGCACAGTGCCGTCGCGTTCGCGAGATCGTTCACTGGGGTGGGGAGCGCGGAAATATCCGTCACGAAATTTGCACCCGGATTGTTGTGATTCAACAAGTTGAAAAATTCTGCGAATGGAGCCACCGAAAAACGCTCACGAATCGTGAACGGCCTGCTCACGCGCAGATCCACCTGGATATACGGCGTCCCGCGAACGTCGTCCAGCACCGTTTTCACGCCATTCACGACGGCTCGATCACCCGCTGGGGTTGTCAACGTGAATGGGCGCGCGCTCTCTGCCTGCGTCATCGTGGCTAGCTGAATTTTCCCTGGTAGCCAAAATGTTCCGCCGAGCACAAATCGGTGTCGCACGTCTTCGCCCGACGGACCGTAATCCCCCGGCGCGAACGCATTCAAGGGATCGCAAACACCGTTTACGTAGTCGAAAAGCTCCCCCAGCACGCAGCCCCAGGTCTTTGCCGTTGACAGCGTGTAATGCGCCACAAAATGTGCATGCTTCGTCACATTTCCCTGTACGCGCAGGGACAACGCGTCATAGCTCGAGCGATTGTCTGAGCGAAACACCTGCGCCTCCGCGAACGGATAGCTGCGGTAGCCGTGCATCCCAGTTTCGTGTGTCCAGTCTGCGCTCAGAATCCAGAACGAATTGAGCGCGTGCTGAATCCCCGCGGTAGCGTGAAGCGCATACGGCGTCCGATAATTGGGATCGATCAACGATGGCGCAGTGGCGCCATTTAGAAGGCTTTCGGCATTCACGGATTGAAACGCCGTGACCCAGCCACCTTGCGCGAGATCGTTAAAAAACAGCCCGATTCCGACGCGAATCACTGTGTTTCGAGTGGAACCAATCGCCTGCGCAATTCCCAGACGCGGTGCAAGCGCTTTCCGATAGTCATGGGGAATGCCATTCACCAGACCCGTGCTTAGCGCGGGATTGAAACTCTGATCGTGGCCCGAAGCGATGAAAAGACCGGACGTCGTGTCGTACCGCAAGCCGTAATTGACGGTCAGGTTGGAACTCACGCGCCAGGAATCCTCCGCATACAAGCCAAGCCGCTGCACATTTTGCGAAAAGCTCCCGTCGCCAGCGGGCATATACGTGGCAAACGGGCACGGCGCATTGGGCGGTCTGTTCTCCGGTAGTGCTGGATTGCAACCCAGATCAATCGCTGCTTGTGCCGGATTTGCCGCATAGAATGTCGGGTTCTGCGGAGGCGAGTACAGGCTTTCTGCTGTTGCCACCAGTGCGCCGCTTAGGACCGGTTCGTGAATAAAGTTCACGCCGAACCGCAAATCGTGCCCGCCCACAAGAGCGCTGACGTCGTAACGAACCTGGTATTTCTCCTGATTGCGCAGCACCGGAAAATTCGCAATGCCGGTGACGAACTGGTTGTCGCCGTACGTTTCGAATCCGGTGATGGTGCTCGAAGTCGTCGTGAACGGAAACGCAAACGCAAAGCCGAGATCGGCGTTCCGCGACTGCGTCAAATGCAGCGTGCTCGCGTTCAAGACCAGCGAACCGACCCACGTTGGCGAAAATACAATCTGCTGCCCTACAACTAAATTGAAGTAGTTGTTGTGCGAAGTTGTGCCGGTCGATGGCAACGCTCCCTGCTGCACCAGAGCGTTCCGGATGGTGTAACTGTCCACCGCGGCGCGCAGAAACCAGTGCGAACGGTTCGATTGCTTCCAGTCCATCCGAAATGTTGTGAGGTAATCGCGGAACGGCACGCCAACGCTGCCCGCCACGTCAATCGAAGAAACTCCGGGCAGCAATCCCATCGTTGCAATTGTCGATAGCCCCCGAAATTCTCCAAGGCTTGCTGGACTGTAGGCGATGCTCGCGTTCTCATGCACGTAGTCGAGCGAACCAAAAAACCACAGCCGATCCCTCACGATCGGTCCCCCTAAGGTGCCTACGTAGTTCTGTCGCGAGAAGGGTTGTTTCGGATTCGGTGACGGATTTTCAGTTGGAAAGCGCGCATTCAGTGAAGCATCGCGCTCATAAAGCGAAAACTCTCCGTGCCATTCGTTCGTGCCGTTGCGTGTCGTAATGACGACGGATCCCGCTGTGGTCCGCCCCGTGTCTGCCTCGGCTTGTGCGGTCCGGAACGCAAATTCCTGAATGGCATCCGGGGAAAAATTCTGGAGAAAACCGCCGATATAATCATCCGAGTTGTCACCGCCGTCCACGGAGACTTCATTGTTCAGTCCGGAGCTTCCGCCGGTTGCTACCGCGGTGATGCGTGCTTTTGTCGGATCCGAAGGTTCGACAGGTTGCGTTCCCGGCGCAAGATAGGCAATGTTTGCGAAGCTGCGCGCTGCCAAGGGAATTTCATCGAGATCCTTGCGATAAACAATGGTTTGATGCACGGCGCTGGAGGCATCGAGTTCCTCTGCGCTGAACGAGCCCTGGTGTTCGTTCAGTACCACCACCTGCTGAACCTGCTTTGGCCGAAGCTTGATGCGCAACTCGCGAAGCGAACTGACCAGCACGTCAACAGTGGAGACCGAGCCTTCAAATCCGTCCGCCGAAACCGTAACCTGGTAGGCACCGGGAAGCAGATCCTGGAAAAAGAATTCCCCCTCGCCATTGGTTTGCGTTTCTCGCGCTAAGGAAAGCTCCGGAATACGCGCATAGACCTTCGCAGCAGGCACCCGAGCGCCGCTGCCGTCCAGCACGGTTCCGCGCAGACCGCCGCGTGCATCCTGGGCAAGAGCCGGAGTCAACAGTCCAAGACTCAGTGCATGCGCGAAGAAAGCGCAACCAATCATCCGCAATGTGGATAGGGGCAGCACAAGGAGCGTCAGGGACAATGAGGTATCAAATAGTTCGCGTCAGCAATCATAATGGCGGCTGCAGCGGCGTCAACTCCTTTGTCGCTTCGCTTCTGTAGATCGCTGGACCAAAGGGCTTTGTCCCGAGTGGTTTGAGTAGAACGCAGCACTGTCTATTCGCGCACACAAGATCATCCATCAGCGGCAACCCCAGCCCAGGCTATTATTCTGAAATGTGACTGTAATGGCGAACACACACACCGATACCCCGCCTCGGACGGGCTTCCTCCGATCCTTTATTCGATGGCTTGTCATCGGCGTGGTGCTTCTTTGGTCGCTTGCCGCGCTGATCCTTGTGGCCGCCCGGTGGATCGACCCACCGACAACCGCGGTGCACATCCAGCGCCGCCTGCAGGCCTGGATTCACCACA
>Ga0210384_10008914_pt1 | contig 10410 bp, 7 predicted proteins | sample IncBWH2MmetaG_FD_160574 | JGI IMG/M metagenome (GOLD analysis project Ga0210384, IMG submission 160574) | Forest soil microbial communities from Barre Woods Harvard Forest LTER site, Petersham, Massachusetts, United States - Inc-BW-H-2-M | ecosystem: Environmental > Terrestrial > Soil >...
CCGCCGCCGGTGTTGAGGTCCTGCTGATCCAGCTTCAGGGCGGAATGCAGACCGTGGCAAGCACGAAGACCGACGCCGACGGACGCTATCGCTTCGACAATCCGGCAATCGGCGCCGGACCGATGTTGATTCGCGCGGTTTACCACGGAGTATTTTTTCACCAGCCGCTGACTCCGGGCACCACCTCGGTAGACGTCACGGTCTTCGAGCCCACAACAAATCCCGCGGCGATCCAGGTTCCCCTCCGCCTCCTGGTCTTTCAGCCCAACGGCGACAAGCTCATGGTGGGCGAGGAATTCTCCATCACCAACAACTCGAATCCCCCCGCGGCCTATTTCAAGCAAGAGGGCAATTTCGAGTTCACCATTCCATCCGGCGCGACCCTCGATCAGGTTTCAACGTTTGGCCCCTCCGGCATGCCCGTGAGGCAAGGCACGATCGACAAAGGAAAGGGCCGCTACGCGATCGCCTACGCATTTCAACCTGGCCAGAACGGTGTGCGAATTTCCTACATCGTTCCGTACTCCGGAGATAAAGCGGCCCTGCGCGAATCTGCTACGTACGACGCGCAGCGCGTTCTGCTTGTAATTCCCCCAACCATGCAAGTTTCCAGCACTGGATTTACTCCGGCCGGCACGGAGCAGGGATTCAATGTTTTCTCCAAGGAATCCATCAAAGCTGGAACTGGTTTTGATATTTCCGTTTCCGGCACGGCTCCTCCGCCGTCGGACGCTTCCACGTCTCCCGACCAGGTGAATGGCCGCGACGCCGGCGATGCTCCGCCAGCGCCAACGATTCAGGCCGTGCCCGCGCGCCTCGATGACGAGAAATGGATTCTTCTCGGCGGCCTCGCAGCGATTTTTGCCGTCGGCGTCGGCCTGCTGTTGCGCACACCTGTCGTTCCGGCGGCCGCAACTGCGCCCGCGACCGCAGTTCCGTCAAATTCAAAAGCCCGCAAGGCGCAGCGCGCGGCACAGGCTAAGCCTGCCGCTCCCGCGCCGCCCGTGGTCCAGCAGCGCGTGGTTGAGAAGCCCGTCGCTGAGCAACCCGCGGTTGATAAAGTTGACAAAATTGACCAGGAAGTGAACGCAAATCTGGACTCGCTGAAAGACACGCTTCTGCGAATTGAATTGCGCCGCCAGGCCGGAACAATTTCCGACGAAGACTACGCTCGGGAGCGGGGTCGCGCCGAGCAACTGCTGCGCGATCTGGTCCAGGGCTAAGCGGTCGCGCGTGCCCACACCGCTCGCAACTCCCTCCCATGGCGACGCCAATGGAGAACCCATCGGAGGATTGACGATCAGCTTCAGCGGCGTCGAAAAACGTTACGGAATGCGCATGGCGCTGCGCGGTGTTTCGCTGGAAATCGCCGCGGGAGAATGCGTCGCGCTGGTCGGCCACAACGGATCGGGCAAGACGACGTTGCTAAAGATCGTGGCGCAACTTTCGCGGCCTTCGCGAGGCGAGATTACTTTTTCCTCCGGTGACAAAACCTTATCGAGCGACGAAGTGAAGCACCGCATCGGAATGGTGGGCCACCACACATTTGTCTACGACGAACTCACGGCGCAGGAAAATCTCGTTTTCTTCGCTAAATTATTCAGGTTACCTGACCCAATCGCGCGCGCGCGGCAGGCTTTGGCGCCCGTTGGACTTTCGCTCCGCGCCGGCGACATGGTCAGAACATTTTCTCGCGGCATGCGCCAACGCTTGGCGATTGCCCGGGCGCTTCTGGCCTCGCCGGGACTTCTTCTTCTCGATGAGCCCGCCGCGGGCCTCGACCCCGAAGGGCAGCAGTGGCTGGGCGCGACGCTTGCAAATTTGCACGCCTCCGGATGCACCATCCTGATGAGCACGCACGGCCGCAACGAGACGCAAGGCTCCGTCACGCGGGCGATTCGCCTCGAAGGCGGCGCGATCACGCACGATTCGGGAACCGGCGGAGATCCCAACGCCGTCCTTGTATTGGCGACCTCGCGGGAGAGCGGAGAAGAACACGCGTCATGAGTCTGGCTCAATCCACCGGCGTAATTCTCGCCAAGGAACTCAAGACCGAGTTCCGTTCGCGCGAGCTGCTGGGGACCACGCTGGTCTTCGTCCTAATCGTGATTGTGCTTTTCAGTTTTACGTTCAATCCAACCACGTCAGAATCGCGTCGCTTCGGTCCTGGCCTCCTCTGGCTTGCGTTTTTATTTGCCGGGTCCCTCATGCTCCAGCCTTCGTTCCTGCGTGAGCAGACAAACGATACTCTCGCAGCGCTTCGTCTGGCTCCGATTGATCCGTTCAGCATTCTGGCGGGAAAGATGGCCGCCAATTTTTTGTTTTTACTTCTGGTCGAGATAATTCTGCTGCCGATATTCGCGGTTTTATACAACATCGCCATTCTTCCCGTTTTGCCACAGCTGGTTCTTGTTCTTGCGCTCGGAACGATTGGCCTCGCGACCACCGGCACGGTTTTTTCCGCCGTCGCGGCGCAGGCGCGATTGCGTGAGCTGCTGCTGCCGCTCTTGCTGCTCCCTGTGCTGGCGCCGGTGCTGATTGCCAGCACCGAAGCCACTGTGGGAGTGCTGCGAGATCCATCCGAGTTGTCGCGAGTATGGCTCACATTCCTGGGGGCGTTTGACGTAATATTTTTGACGACGGCGTGGCTGGTCGGCGAATATCTGCTGGAGGAGTGACATGGCAAGCGTATCGCAATCACGGCCTGCGTCTCGCGCGGCAATTTCCCTGCCGTCGGTCCTGGGCGTCTTTCTGCTGCTCGCGGCCGCGAGCTATGGCGCATTGATCTGGGCTCCCACCGAAAGCACGATGGGACTTATCCAGCGCATATTTTATTTTCATGTTTCGAGCGCGTGGACCGGATTCGTGGCCTTCTTTATGGTTTTCATCGGCAGCGTGGCCTACCTGCGCACGCGGCAGCAAAGGTGGGATTGGCTGAGCGTTGCCGCAGCGGAAGTGGGCGTGGCTTTTTTCACGATCGTGCTGGTGACCGGGCCGATCTGGGCCAAACCGGTTTGGGGAATCTGGTGGACATGGGACGCGCGACTGACCTCCTCATTCCTGTTGTGGGTACTGTTCGTAAGTTATTTGATTCTGCGCACGCTGCTCGACGAGCCGGAACGCCGGGCGATGGTCGCGGCTGTTTTTGGAATTTTTGCGACGCTGGACATTCCGCTCGTATATTTCTCGATCTGGTGGTTTCGCACGCAGCATCCCCAACCCGTAATCGGCGATGGAGGATCGCTGGACCCCCGGATGTGGCGAGTGCTCCTGCTGAGCTGGGTCGCCATGATGGGCGTGATGTCCTTGTTGATCCGCGTCCGCTATCGCCTCGAAGCTGTCCGCGCGGAGGTAGATGCGTTGCGAATGGAAGCAACATTAAATGGCCGCTAACCCAAGAGGCAAACGCCGGGGTCTATAGCATGGAATGGGCCAGCCCGGACCACAGCATCTGGGCAGTCCTTGTTGGTTTTGCTGTAACCCGCCTCTTCAGAGGCGGCGCTTGTTCCGCGGCCTTGCCGAATCTGTATCGCGACAAATGGTTTTTGGGGAGATAAATAAATGAAAGATCTGAATTTTCTTGTGGCCGCCTACATTTCAATCTGGTTAATCTTTTGCGGATACTTATTTTGGGTCGCCCGCAGAATGGCAAGCCTGCAGGACGACGTCCGCCGATTGAAACAAGACAGGAAATAACAACGCTTTCCGCTTCACGACTTAAACGCAGAGTTCGCGCGTCAAATACACAACTCGCGCGTTAAATATGGATTCGCGGCTATCTTTGTAGGGCCGGGCTTCAGCCCGGCCGAATCGACGGCTCCTGCAAGCGGCTTTAGCCGCTGAGGTTCAACGTATTCTGGCTTCCAGTGACCATCGCCCGTGACTGACAAGAAAAAAATCGCGGTCGTACTATTCCAACTGGGCGGCCCGGACTCCCCCGCCGCCGTCGAGCCGTTCCTCTACAACTTGTTTTGCGATCCCGACATCATCGATTTTTTCGGAGCCTGGTTCGCGCGGCGTCCCCTCGCACGCTACATCGCCCGCAATCGCGCAGGAGTCGTGCGGGAACACTACGACGCCATCGGTGGACACTCGCCGATCCGCCTGCTTACCGAACGACAAGCCCGCGCCCTCGAAGCGGCTCTTGCGCCGCGCTTCGACGCAAAATGTTTCATCGCCATGCGTTACTGGAATCCCTTGACGGCCGAAGCCGTTGCGGAAGTAAACGCCTGGAACGCTCCCAACCTCGTTCTGCTTCCCATGTATCCGCAGTATTCGTTTGCTACGACATCCAGCAGCTTGAAGGAATGGCAGCGCCTCTTCCATTCCAATGGCAACTCCCCGCGAACGCGAACCGTGGAAAAGTTTTTCGACCACCCTCTATATGTACAATCGCTCGCCGAAAAAATCGCATTGACCCTCACCCATTTTGATGCTCCCGATCGCGCGCACATTGTTTTCAGCGCGCATGGATTGCCGGTCAGTCTGATCGAACGCGGCGATCCGTATTCCAGGCAGGTGGAAGAAACGGTGCGGCTCGTAATGCAGGAGGGCGGCTGGAAAAATGCGCATACGCTTTGCTATCAAAGCAAGGTAGGACGCCGCAAATGGTTGTCCCCTTCGCTCACGGATACGATTGATCGACTGGTTCCGGCGGGAGAAAAGAATCTCCTGATCGTTCCCGTCGCCTTCGTCACCGAGCACATCGAAACGCTTCACGAAATTAATATCGAAGCTCGTGAACAGGCGCAAAAGCTCGGCGTCCAGCAATTTGAAATGATGCCCGCGGTCGGGGACTCGCCCACATTCATTTCAGCTCTTGCCGATCTCGTCGCTCGCGTCATGGAAAGCGACCAACAAAAATAGCACCACATTGGGATTTCGCCTTGACATAGAGGGGTCGCAGAATATAAAAAGGTTGTTCGCAACATAACTTTTATCTCGATTTATAATTTAGTCCGAGAGGTTGACTACCGGAATTATGGCTGACCCCGTGGAGGGAAGTACCCCGGCGCCCACCGCACCGAAAGCCGGAGCAACAACAGCAGCGCCACCGCCAGCAGCGAAGCCGGCGGCCAAACCGACGACGAAGAGCAAGGCCGAGAACGCCGATCCGCCCGATCCCATGCGGCGGCGTGTGATTTGGGGAATGATCTACGGTTACCTCGGTATCAATCTGCTGATGTTCCTGCGGTTTTTCTTTCCGCGCGCCCTGTATGAGCCCAACACCATTTTCAATATCGGATATCCCGCGGACTTTTCGCTGGGCATCGATCAACGCTACCTGATGACCAATCGCGTGTGGATCATTCGCGAACCGGATAGGATTTTCGTGATTTTCGCTCGCTGCACTCACCTGGGTTGCACTCCGGAATGGAAGGCTTCGGAGAACAAGTTCAAGTGCCCATGCCACGGAAGCGGATACGACAGTGAGGGCGTCAATTTTGAAGGACCGGCGCCGCGCCCGATGGACCGCGCACACGTTGATATTGACCCGACAGGGAAAATCATTGTGGATACCAGCAGGCTGTTTATGGACGACCCGCGCGCCGGCGTGAATCAGTTCAACGATCAGGGCGCGTATTTGCCGGTGTAAGAATTGCTGTAGCTCGCCTCTTTAGAGGCGAGGTTTTGGCGCCGGTGGCGCCCGGGACAATCTGAGGGGGAAAAGGAATGGCTGAAGACAACGGTGAGAAAAAGGGCACAGGGTTGCTCGATCGTGTCCGCCAGGACGTCACCGACCTCAAAGAAGTCTTCAAGGAAAAGGGCAAAGATGAGCTGGAGGGCTTAAAACAGCCCGAGAAGAGCCAGCTATTCCGCTCGGTTTTCCGCGTCAAGCACGATGAGACTTCCCGCAATCGCGCGCTTTCGGTTCTGTCCAACGTCTTTTTCCACCTGCATCCCGCGAAGGTAAATCGCGACGCTGTAAAATACAAATACACTTGGGGAATGGGCGGGATCACGTTTTACCTGTTTATCGTTCTGACCTTCACAGGCGTCCTGTTGATGTTCTACTACCACCCGAGCAAAGTGCAGGCCTTTCGCGACATTTTGTATCTCGAGAATGACGTGCCGTTCGGCAAACTGTTGCGCAACATGCACCGCTGGGCGGCGCACTTGATGATCATCGCCGTGTGGCTGCACATGTTCCGCGTGTTCCTCACCGGATCCTACAAACGGCCGCGCGAATTCAACTGGTGCATCGGCGTTCTCCTGATGGTGCTGACCCTGCTGCTGTCCTTCACTGGCTACCTGCTTCCGGACGATCAACTGGGTTTCTGGGCGGTCACCGTCGGTACGAATATGGCTCGCGCGACTCCTTTGTTAGGAACGGAAGGGCCGTTTGGCGCGTTATTGGGTATGACGCCGTACAACGACGTTCGCTTTGCGTTGCTTGGGGGATCGATCGTCGATGCCAATGCGCTCCTGCGAGCATACATCTGGCACTGCATCGCGATTCCACTGATCGCCAGCATCTTCATGGCGTTGCATTTCTGGCGGGTGCGTAAAGACGGCGGGATTTCCGGCCCCGCACCCATCATGCTGGAATCGGAAATCAAGGAAGAAAAGGGAGTTCGCCCAGTAGTGTTGCGGCCCAGCGGCTTGCAGTAAAGGTTTTTCCGAGAGCCCCGAAGGGGCGGCAGAACGTAGCCCACCGCGGAAGCGGTGGGGAAGTGCAAAGAAAAGCGGAGAGCCCCCGGCAGGGGGCGACACATGGAACCGGGACATATAAGATTATCTTGCTCCGAGCATCACCGGATTTTTGACAAACTGACACACGAGGCTTGAGGCAAATATGAACTGGCATCAGATGTGGGAGATTGCTTCCGCGCCGGACAACGTGCCCATCGTGGCGCTATTGTTTCTGGTGCCTTTCTATGTCTGGTACGCATTCCGGCAGGCGTTTGAGAACGATCGTCTGATCGACAAAATCTCCGCCGACCCGCAACTCGCCAAGACTGAGTATCGAAAGACGGAACCCTGGAATCCGAGATGGGAAAAGGAAGTCCACACCTGGCCGTACTTGATGCGAATTGAGCTGGTCGCTGCGATCCTGGTCACCGTACTGCTGATGGTATGGTCGATCACGCTCAGCGCGCCTCTGGAAGAACCGTCCAATCCCAACGTTACGATGAATCCTGCCAAAGCTCCCTGGTATTTCCTTGGGCTGCAGGAGATGCTGGTCTATTTCGATCCGTGGATTGCAGGGGTGATTATGCCGACGCTCATAATTGTCGGCCTGATGGTCATACCCTACATTGACGCCAATCCACTGGGGAACGGGTATTACACCTACAAGCAGCGCAAGTTTGCGATCTGGACGTTCCTGTTTGGATTCATTGGTTTATGGGTGTTGATGATTGTAATCGGCACATTCATCCGAGGCCCCGGATGGATGTGGTTCTGGCCGGGGCAGACATGGGATGCGCAACGCCAGGAGTTTGCTGTCAACCGGAATCTGGATCAGATCTTCGGGATCAATGGGGCTTGGCTGGCCCACCTGATGCCCGCGGCAAACGCCGCCTATGCGCCGATCCTGGCTCGCATTATTTTCGGAGTTTTTCCGCTGATTTTATATTTCCTGGTGGCCGGATTTGTTTCCTACCGCCTGATGTTGCTCACTGATTTCAGCAGAAAAATTTTCAAGCGCATGACGCTGCTGCAGATGGTGACGACGCAACTGTTTCTCGTCCTGATGCTGAGCCTGCCGATTAAGATTCTGGCCCGGCTGGTGTTTCGCATCAAGTATGTCTGGGTGACGCCGTGGTTCAGTATCTAATGTTTTGGAATCAAAACGCGAAGGAGGCACGGGGTGCCTGAGCTTCCTCCAGATGATCCAGTTACAAACCGGCCAATGGCCGGGCTTGTACTGATTTCCGCATTTCTTTTGATGTTGACCGTAGCCTGGTCGCTTTACGATGAATTCTATGGCTTGCGCCCCTGGCGCAGCTATCAAGGCGAATTCTCCAAGGTGTATTCGTCTTATCTGGAGAAGCAGTACCAGCAACGTAAGGCCGACGAACAGAAATTTTATTCCACGCCTCAGTACCAGAAGATGCTTGCCGACGTGAAGTCCGCTACCGACGCCGCGCGCGCGGCGGATCAGCAGATTTCTCTACAGGTGGACCTGCTCGACCGCCAACGGACCGCGATGACCGAATCTTTCCAAACCTCTCGCGGTAAGGTCGGCGCGCTTACCTATCAACTCGAACAAATTAATGAGAAGGACAAGAGCGCGAAAGATTCAAAGCTGAAAGAACTGAACGAAGCCAAGGCGGAAACGTACGACGTCGTGTGGCCCGTCGAGGGCGGCAAGGTCGAGCCCAGAAAATTCAATTACCAGCAGCTCAACGATCTGTTTACCTCGATCATGACCTCGAAGGCCAAGCTGGTGGCCCAGCGCGGCGACATTGACAAGCCCGCCAAGGACGCGCAGGACAAACTGAACGAATACGTGAAGGAACAACTCCCCGGCCTCGCCTCAAAGGATTTGTATACCCTGGGCGAGAGCATGAAAAGCCTGGATATTCGCTTGCGTCAGGTGAACGTGAATCCGACCGGAGCATCGCTCAACAACCTCGGCGGTACGGGCCTGGTCGATCGCTGTCAATCGTGCCACCTGGGGACGGACCCGTTGCTGGTTCCCGTCACGATGACGCTGACGAAAGCTGACCTGGGGCTCGCAAAGAGCAACGACGCGCCATTCAGCAGCCATCCTGACCCAGACATGATGAAATATCATCCTCTGGAAAAATTTGGCTGCTCGCCATGTCACGGAGGCAATGGCCGCGCGCTGGATACCGTTGTAAAAGCGCATGGCCGCTACGAACACTGGCTCTGGCCGCTTTATTATAAGGAAAATTTCGAGGCGGGTTGCCAGCAATGCCACGCTTCCGACATGGTCACCGAACACGCTACCGTCCTGAACAAAGCGAAATCGCTTTATCGCGAGAAGGGCTGCATCGGCTGCCATCGTTTCCAGGGTTTTGACAATCAAGATGAGCAACTCGTCAGCGCGCGGCAGATGATCACGCAGCTTGAAAATGACAAGAAGGATGACAGCCTGAAGATTGCCGAGCTGAACAAGAAGGGCGACACCGCCACTGATAACGTCGCGGCCAACAACTACTACGCGCAAGCCACCAATCTGACCGTCACGGTTTCCGGCATGGACGCGCAAATCGAATCGCTCGATCAGCGTTCGCACAACCTGCTGCAGGAAATTAAGAAGGTCGGTCCGGACCTGAAAGAAGTCCGGATGAAAATTCACAAGGAATGGATTCCGTATTGGATCGGGCACACGCGCGACTTTCGTCCCACCACAAAAATGCCGCAGTTCCGCCTGCAGGATGACGAAATTCAGGCCATCTCGGCATACATCTGGCAATCCGCGATCACCGGGCCCGAGCTCCCCAAGCAGACTCCGGGCAACGCGGCTCACGGCAAAGAACTGTTCGAGATGCGCGGCTGCGAGGCCTGCCATTCCATTGGCGAAGGCGCGAACATGGTCGGCGGAGATTTCGCCGCGAACCTCTCTCGCGTCGGTGAAAAAGACAATTACGATTATCTGGTCCGTTGGATTCTGAACCCGCGCACAAGGACGCGCCCCTATTCTCCGTACGAGAAAAAAGATCTGGGTCCCGAGGATTACGCGAAACATAACCTCCCGTTTGCGTTTGACCTCGATCACTCGCGGTCCCCGAACGATGGCCACGAACTGGTCGTCCAACAGATGACGGTAATGCCCAGCCTGCGCCTCACTGTTGACGACGCCCGCGACATCGCCAGCTTCCTGCTCACGCAGAAACATGCGGACGCCTCGTACGCCGCCGCCGATTTCATGGACGATCCGAAACTCAAGGCGCACGGCAAGGAGTTGATCCAGCATTATGGCTGCGCGGGCTGTCACGAAATTTCCGGCCTCGAAGACGAAGGCCGCATTGGCACCGAGCTAACCAACGAAGGCAGCAAGCCCATCGAGCGCCTGGACTTCGCTCTCTACACGGAAGACGCAAAGCTAGGCGTCCTTCCCGACGGGAAGAAGTCTCCGCGCGGGCAGTGGTACGACCTGAAGGGTTTCTTTGAAAATAAACTTACCGACCCTGCGGTGTTCGACCACGGGAAATACAAACCGGACCCCATGGACCGGCTCCGCATGCCCAAGCCAAATGTCACCAAGGAAGATATCGACGCCCTGACGACATTTTTGCTGGGCTCGACAGATCCTTCGCTGCCTCCGGAATATATGTACAAGCCAGCCGACCAGCGCGCCGCGATCCAAATGGGCTGGTGGATCGTTACGAAATATAATTGCATCGGCTGTCATCAGATCGGTATCGGACAGAAGTCTGTGCTGATGGGCCTGCCGCAGTATCAAGGGGAAAACAAACAGAATCTTCCCCCGGTGCT
>Ga0210384_10008917_pt1 | contig 10408 bp, 10 predicted proteins | sample IncBWH2MmetaG_FD_160574 | JGI IMG/M metagenome (GOLD analysis project Ga0210384, IMG submission 160574) | Forest soil microbial communities from Barre Woods Harvard Forest LTER site, Petersham, Massachusetts, United States - Inc-BW-H-2-M | ecosystem: Environmental > Terrestrial > Soil >...
TCCGTTAATACCCTCGAGCCGGTAGCCGACACCGTTCCGCCACGGAGGCGGAGGCTCGCGGAAAGCGGGACCTGCGTCCTTATCTTTTCCCTATTTTTGCGGAAACCAGAGGGCGGTCCTCTATCATCAGTTGCTCTTCCGCCTTTGTTGCGGCGGTGAGCCGTCGCTGTGCGGCGAGCGCAAACGCCTCGATCGCCTCGAGTTCTTCGTCCGAGAGCGAGGCCCAGTCGATCCTGCGGACAACGTGGATCGGCTGATCCGGGTCGCCCGCGACAGTCACATGGTCGCCGTAAACCTTTGGCAGCATCTTCGAAAGCAACCACTTCCTGGTGTCGATCATCAGCCGGGCGCGGTTGACGTGCACGCTGTCGAGGACCCTGTTGCCGTTTCCTGTGTCGATCCAATCGGCGGACGAGTTATCCGCGATTTCGAGCAGCTCGTCGGCACGCTTCTCGTAGCCGAGCCGTCGCGCGGCTGCATACTGATCGCCGAAATCGCCCTGGTTTCGCGCCCAGCGTCGAACGCTGCGCTCATCGGGCATCCCTTCATCGTGACAGATGCTCGCCAGAGAATCGCCATCGGCTAATCGCTCGAGGATCTCGTCCGCAAGGACCGGGTCAAATTCGATCGAGCCGGGCCGCATTCCTTTACTCCCTGCGCATCCAAGAGCGCTTCCCCAGCGCTTATACCATCTACAGCGATGATGTTGTGAAATCTCACAACAATGGCGCAGCAATGCCGATTTCCCTTTGCCGTCGCGCGCGCGTAATTCGGCTTCGCCGGCCAGCTCCGTGCGCGAAGCGGCCCGGCTTCGATTTCCGCCGGTCCCGGTTGACGCGGATCAGTAAATCCCAACCTCCGCCAGCGGCGGGCCAGCCAACTCGAAGAACAGCTTCCCAAGGTCGTGAAAGGTTCCTCCCGGGCTCGACCTACTCGCGGCGCTGAAGACATCCTTCCGGCGCCCCTCGATTATCCAGAATGCTCCATCGAGCCCGCGGAAAAGCGGTCCTTCATCGGGTCTACCGCCAAGAAGGACGCGGCGATCAACGCGTCCTGCAACCGAGCCCAATCTGCCGGCGACAGCGGTACGACAGGGGGCGTGTCATCAACGCCCGGTAGCCTGAAGCAGCGACAGGCCCAGCGCAGGGTGATCTTGTTGACCTGCCGTCCTATGCGCACGACCGCGTCGCCATCGAAGCTGCTGCGCCAAGAGAACCGGTACACCTCGACCTCGGTCCGCAAGCTGCGGCAGAGTGGTTCCTCAGCCCACATACAAGCGGCTTTTGCGATGGCTGCTTCGCGAATGGTGGCTTCGATATTGTCGTTCTCGGGCTCGATCGTTTTCAGGATTTCCCGCGTCAGGTCAGCAGATTGTTCCTGCGAGAAGATCGGCGAGCGTCAGCCAAGGGGACGACAGCACGCAACGCGAATATGCGCGTCCCCCACTAACCCCTCCAGCGGCTCCGCGGCGTAGGGGCAGTCCGAAGGTAGCTTCATCGGCGATATCCGATATCGAAAATCTCTCTCCCGCCTTTATACAGGTTATTGATGACCGGGCCGTGGGACCCCCGGCTTATGGCGAGGCGGGCGAGTGTTTTGCCTCTCGGATTCGTGTACAACTTTTTGATCCGGAATTCCTGAGATTTTTCTGGGATTATCCCATCAATCGATGCGCGTCTTCCATCACTAAAGGGCTATCGCTACGAAATGTTCGCCATTTCCTGCACGAGCCCTCCGCCCGGCGTGTTCCGCCTACAGTTGTGCAAACTATGCACGGCGGCGCGCGCGATCACTCACGATCAGGACTGCGCGAATTCATTTTTGCACACTTGCCGAAGGCAAACTCTGAGCCGCAATAGTGCTAATGACCAGATGCCGCCAGTATGAAAAAAACCCTAGGAACTCAGCTTGGGCTGCAACCTCATCCTCGTCGGTCCCGTCTTCTTGGCCGACAGGGGAATCAGAAAAGTCCGATGGAAGCGGGTACCCCTGCTCCCGAATGGTCGACATGTATTCCCGCGCAAGTTCGGCGGCGTTTTCGTGGTCGGACGAAAGATCACAGAACCACTCAACGGTCGAATAGCCAAGGACACTATCAAGCCAAAATCCCGCATCGCCGGTGGTGTCCAATTCGACGAGGTTCTGTCCTGGCCAACTGAGTGGGCACGCGCGCCTCAGACGCTCATCCAAATCCATGCCCAGCTCGAACTTGAGGGCACTCGGTTCAAACGGGCGCGATGCTGGATCTAGGCAGAACCTCATTGCGAGCGTCTGTAGGACCGTCGCCAATACACCCGACTGCTCACCAGCAGTCACGCACCGGAACAGGCGAAGGAGAAACCCCTCGTGATCCGCGATGGGCAGCAGCTCTGACATCAAGTCAGCGGGCATAAACGTCCTTCCACCAAGAGATTCGCCTATTGTTACCCGGGACATTCGCTGCCGGCCAACAGGACCAAGGGGCTGGCAACCCGCCGCGTCGGGTTTCTGGGTGAGCTGAAGGGCACCGGTGTCGACCTCTACCTCGATCGGCAAGCTGTTGATACTACCACGCCAGCCGGCAAGGCGCTTTTTCAGATGCTCGAAAACTGCGCGGGAGTGCCACATCGGCACGAGCGTGGTGCAGCGTATCAAGGCCGCGATGGCCGTCCAGCTTAGCATCCCGCAAGGGTGAGTTGCGCAGTTATTCTTTAGAAGTGGATATCTGTGCCGGCGCCTCGTGCTTTTCCCGTTCACCAGCCGCGATTTGCCTTGCCTTAGCCGCCAGCGCAAACGCCTCGATGGCTGCGACCTCAGCGGTAGACATTGAGTGCCAGTCGAGCTGATGCTCGATCACAGGAAGATTTTCCTGCTCCGACTCGCTCAACAGCGGCGTCGGCTTCCCGAACGCTCGGTCCAGCAGTGAGTTGGCTGCAACCGCAATCACGCGATGATCTGCTTCGGGCAGCTGATGCAATGGGATAAGATTTCCCTGTTCATCGATGCGGTCGAGCGCAGCCAATTCCATCAGCCTTAGAATGGCACGAGGCGCAGCTTGCCGAGCGAGCCTCATCGCCTCGCCGTATTCGCCCGAATGTCCCGATGGGTTGCCCGACTGACCCGGTCGCCAGCGGTTGGCGGCCAGGGCCGGCGGCAATTGTCGCTTCGGTGCACCCATCGGTGATCCCAGCTAAGCCATGTGCTCCCATTTTCTACATCACCATTTTGAAGAAAGGAACCGGCGCCGATGAGTCGGGCAGCTTACCGATGCGTATCGCCAGGTCGTGGCCCTCGTTCGACGGGTGGGTCGATCATGCGGCCTCCCGGATGGACATCACCGAAAATGGAAAGGTCGTCGAGCCGCTCGTTCCAACCCTGGACAGCGAGCCCGATGTCCTGGCCGCCTCGGCCTCCGAATTGGCACCAGGCCGATACCAGCTACATTGGCATGCGAAGTCGATTCCCGACGGGGATTTCTCGGACGGGTTCATCCCCTTCACGGTCGCGCGGTGATGTTGGTCGAAGCGATGACCTTCGCCCAGCGCACGGGCGGCACATCGCGGACCGCTCATCCGTGTAAGGGCCGGCGCAGTGGTGAGTAAGCGACCGGCGTTATTCTGCGGCGGTCACTGCTGCCGGTCGACGCCCAGCCAGATATCGCACGCCGTCAGCCTCGGTATGTTCTTCGTGCATCGTTCCTGCCGGCACGTTGCAGGAATCGCCCGGACGGTAGGTGCAGCGATCAACTCCAAAGACAAGCGTGATAGATCCCTCCAGCACAAACAGCCGCGCGTCAAACTCGTGCGCGTGAGATCCACGATGCACGTTTGGTTTGATTTCGCCCTCGCGAAGCTCATAGCCCTCGCGCCCAAGGTCGGCTTCAAACTCGCCTCTATCCATCGTAATCGCCTTTCTCAAGGTGTGGAACAATTCCGCACCCCGCTGCACAATGAGGCCAACTGACCCGCGAAGTCGAGCAGCTGGTGAATTGTCGATCAGCTGGTCGGTGATGATGCGGGCGTCGTCCCGCCGTATCCGATGCGGCCGAGCGCCGCTTCGCCGAGTGCCCCGCGTCGCTGACGCTGAGCCGCACGGCGTCCGGCCGGTTTGGATCGAGGTAATTGGTGCCGTCGCTCATGCAGCGACGATAATGCCGTGCCGCCGGCAGCGTCAAAATCGAGCGGCGTTGACACCCAAGCCGCGGCGCCCGCAAGCTGCCCGCATGCCACAAGCGCAGAACGCCCGCTGATGCCGGCCGGCGCCAACCGGCCGCTCGCCGGCATCACCGTGCTCGATTTCGGCCAGGTCTATCAGGGGCCATACGCGACCCTGCTGATGGCCAAGGCCGGGGCCGACGTGATCAAGATCGAGCCGCCGCAGGGCGAACCGCTGCGTCGGCGGGCGCCGCCGGGCAAGAGCACGACCTTTCCGATCGCGATGCTGAACTCCAACAAGCGCGCGATCACATTGAACCTGAAGCACGAGCGCGGCCGCGCGCTGTTGTTCCGGATGGTCGAGCGCGGCGACGTCTTGCTGGAGAATTTCGCGCCCGGGGTCATGGACCGGCTCGGCGTCGGCTGGGAGGTATTGCACCGGATCAACCCGCGTCTCGTCTACGCCTCGGGCTCGGGTTACGGCCTGACGGGGCCGGATCGCGACAATCTGGCGATGGACCTGACGATCCAGGCGGTCTCGGGATTGATCGCGGCGACCGGGTTTCCGGAAGGGCCGCCGGTCAAGGCCGGCCCGGCGGTCGTCGATTTCATTTCCGGGATCCATCTCTATGCCGCCACCCTGACCGCGCTGTTCGAGCGCGAGCGCACCGGCAGCGGCCGCCTCGTCGAGGTGGCGATGCAGGAGGCCGCCTACGCTACCCTGACTTCGCAGCTGCACGCCTATTTCGAGACCGGCAAGGCACCGCCGCGGACCGGCAACGCCAGCCACGGCCGCGTGCCGTTGAACGTTTACCCGACCAATGACGGTTACGTTGCGGTGAACATCGCCGTCGAAGAGCACTGGCACAATCTGCTGAGAGCGATGGGGCGCGAGGATCTGCGCGACGACCCACGCTTCGCCGATAACGCGGCGCGCGTCGCCAATCGCGAGGCGACCGACGCGCTGGTCACGGCATGGACGCGCACGCTCAGCAAGAGGGAGGCCTTCGCGATTGCCAAACGGCACCGCATCCCGTTGGCGCCGGTGCGCGACATCGATGAGGTCATGCGGGACCGGCACATGCACGAGCGGGGCATGCTCGAATGGATCGAGCACGACGAGATCGGCCGTATCGTCGTCCCGACGACGCCGTTGCGCATCCACGGCGCCGACAGGGTCGAGACCGTCCCGAGCCCCAAGCTCGGCCAGCACAACCGCGATATCTACGGCGACTGGCTCGGATTATCGGCCGCCGAGATCGCCGCGCTCGAGCGAGACGGTGTCATCTGAGCAGCAGTATTGTCTGCCCGACCACGTGTTCTATCGAGCCGGATTCACGGTGCCGTCAGGCGGTACACCCGCGTTGCAGTGCCGCTGTAGAGCGCCGTCTTTTCGGCTGCCGACGCACCAGCGGTAATGCGCTTGAAAGCGTTCCACAGCTCGGTGTAGCCGCACGACTGCTTGTCCGGCGGGAAGTTGCTCTCGAACATGCAGCGATTGGCACCGAAGGCCTCGATGCAGGGTTCGACATACTGGCGCCATGCGGCGGCAAGTTCTTCGGACGACGGCGGAACGTCGCGTTCGTGGAAGTCGAAACCAAACGAGGTCATGCCGATACCTCCGAGCTTGACGTTGACGTTTGGGCATATGGCCAACTCGGCAATGTCCTTGCGCCAGCTGGCGAGGATCTCCTGCCGGCGCCCACGATAAGGGCCGACGCCGAGCACGCCGCCGACATGATTGAGGATGATCGTGGTGTCGGGAAACGCGCGGGCGAGGTCGATCGCGTCCGGCAGCTGCGGGTGATACTGCCAGGATTCGAAGCTGAGGCCGAGGGGGGCGAGCTGAGCGAAGCCCTCGCGGAATTTGGGGTCGCTCACCAGATGCGGCGGCACGACGCGCGTGGCAAACTTCTGGATCGCTTCGCTGCCGTCCCATGACACTCCGTGTCGGATGCCGCGGAAGCGCCCGCCGCCTACTCTGAGCTCGGCCTCCAACACCTCGCGGACCCGCGCACCGATTGTGAGGTCGGCGTGCCCGATAATCGCCTCAGCGACGCGGCAGGGACCGTAGCCGCCCGAGGCACTCATCGCCGCAATGCCGTTGACGAATTCTACCTCGCCGACCGGCGCCATCTCCGCCGGACCATGCTTGCGGTACATCGAGCGGCATTCGAGGAAGACGGTCGCGACAATGTTGTGCCCGCCGCCGATATCGGCCAAGAGCTGAGGCAGCAGATAGCGGCCGCGTTGCGGCGTGTCCCAAAAATGATGGTGCGGATCGATGATCGGCCGCTCCGGTTCCAGCACCGCTTCGCTGGGTCGTTTCGCCAACCACGCCTTCAGGTCGGTGTCATTGCGGTATCCGGTGCCGCGGTATTCGCCCTTCGCGTCCCCAATCTGAACCATGGTGCGCTCCTCCACTCGAATGCCCGGACGAGTGTCCCGTGTCCGGCTGCCGTTTGTCGGGGTTCGGTCCGCGTGCTACTCAGCGGCCGCCCGGGCGGCGGCCCTTTCGCCCCGGAACGCCGGCATTACTTCCATCGCGAAACCGCTCCAGTTGTTCCAATGCCATGGCCAGCGGCGTGCCGAGCGCCATGCTGCAGACTACGCGGTCCAGGCCGGGATGGCGTTTCTCGACCACCTTGATGTTCTCCCAGCCATAGCCGGCGTACACCATCATCATGCCGACATCCATGGCTTTCCTCCGTGTTCTCGCCTGGCAGGAGTGTTTCACGGGCGTTCGGGAATGACAACGGCACGATCAATCAGCTTGTCCATCTCCGGAAATTCGATGACGACGCCGATCGGCGGGCGCATTGGGCGTCGGTGTACTCCAACAAGGATTTCGTCGAGGGTTTGGCGTCGAAATTCCGCCCGCTGCTAATGACCCAGGAGGTGAAGCTCCTCCAGGCAGCGCCGTGGGGTCCGCATCCGTAGAGGCTTTCCCCAAGTCAGGCAAGGTCCCCGACACGCACTCGGTAGGTGCGATCTGCGATCATAATCTCGGCGTGTTCACCGTCACCGAGACCTCAACGGTGAGCTGTGGACGGTGGTGCCGGGTAAGTGCGCCGCGCGCAGAGTGGTCCACACGCCCATCCGCTTGCGCAATCAACGGCGGTTTCCTGGATTTCGGCTGTATCACACACCGAGGTAAGTGGCCGCGGATGCCGGATCCTTCGTCCCGACCTGGCTGCCGACAGAGCGCTCGCGTGGGCCGCCAATCATACCTAAGCCACGCTATTCCTTGGAACATCCTTGAATGGCTTGTCGGTATCGCCGGTCCGTTCCCGCGGCATCTTCAGCACCCGTTCGCTGATGATGTTCCGCTGGATCTCATCAGTACCGCCAGCGATCGAGGTAGCCGGTACCGACACTAGAATCTCCGCCAGCAACCCGTTCATCGGGGTGTCATCGCCGGTCAGCAGCGCATCCGGTCCCAGGAGGGACGTATGTACGCGCGCCGCCGCCCGGGCGATATGGCTCGACGCCAGCTTGCCCAGAGAACCTTCCGGACCTTGCGGCCGCCCCTGCTCCTGAGCCGTGCGAGCACGTCGAGCGGTCCATTCGGCGGCCTTGGACATGATCAGCACCTTGGCGATCTCCTGCCTTATCACCGGATCATTGACCTTCCCGGTCGTCCGCGCCCGCTCCATGATCAGATCGACGCGGCCCGCACGCTGTGGATACCATTTGTAAGGTTCCATCGTCGTGCGGATTTCCTCCCGCTCCTCATCATAGGCACGACCTGGCTTGTCGGATGGGATCGCCCAGCTACGCAGCCCGTCGGCGCCACGGCGTTCATGCATCAGCGTGGTGGTGGTCACCGCCCAGCCGTTGCCGACCTCGGAGACCAGGAACTCGGGTTCGACCTTGGCATCCGTCAAGAACACCTGGTTGAACGACGCGTAGCCGTTCATCTGCCGCAACGGTTGCACCGTCACACCCGGCTGTTTCATATCTAAGACGAAGTACGACAGGCCCTGATGCTTCTTCTGGTCCCAATCGGTGCGCGCCAGCAACAGTCCCCAATGCGCCTTATGCGCGCTGGTGGTCCAGACCTTCTGCCCGTTCACCACCCATTGATTGCCGCGGAACTCGGCCCGCGTCACCGCAGCGGCCACGTCCGATCCGCTGCCCGGTTCACTGAACAACTGGCACCAGATGTCCTCTCCGGTCAAAATGCGAAGAAGGAACTTCTCCTTCTGCAGGTCGGTACCGTGCGCAAGGATGGTCGAAGCAGCCAGGGTGCGGATGCCAACTTTGGCGACGCCGATGGCACCGACGCGTTTGAATTCCTCCTCGACCGCCGGCACCAAGCCGACAGGAAGGTCGCGGCCATACCAGCGTGACGGCCAGTGCGGCACGCCCCAGCCACACTCGGCAAGCTTTTTACGCCATTCTACCAGCCCATAATCTGGGTTCCAGTTCGCTTCCAGCCAGGCGTGGACTTCAGCGCGAACCGAGCCTTCGTCTATCTCGGTCATATCGCTCTCCCTCAAGACGCCCAGTTCTGCATCATTAGTTCGCGATGGTAGCTGGCATCACCCAGCAACACCTCGGAGCTTTTTGCCCGCTTGAACCAGAGATGCGTATCATTGTCCCAGGTGAAGCCGATGCCGCCATGAATCTGCACTGCATGGATGGCGGTTTGCATATACGTCTCGCTGGCACAAGCTTTGGCGAGATGCGCGTTGGCTGCCGCATCATCATCCCCACCATCCAATGAGGCAGCGGCGTAATAGGCCGCCGACTTGGCCAGTTCCACCTCCAGCAGCATATCGGCCTGCTTGTGCTTCATCGACTGGAAAGAGGCGATGGGCTTACCGAACTGCATGCGCATCATGGCATAGGCCAGCGCATCCTCCCGCAGCCTGTCCGCGCCTCCGACCATTTCATTGGCTAGACAGACCGATGCTTCGATCATCGTGCGCGCGAACGGAGCTGCGGCACCGCCGGCCGTACCGAGCGGTGTCGCCGCCACGCCATTGAACTCCAGGCGGGCGAATTTCCGTGTCAGGTCCATGGATTTCAGGGAGCGGCGGGACAGACCGGCCGCGTCGCCTTCAATGGTGAATAGCGACAAACCTTGCGTCGCACGCGCCAGCACGACGATCAGGTCGGCGGTATGGCCGTCAACGACATAGGTCTTATGCCCGTTCAGCACGGTCCCGCCGATTGCGGCGGTCGCGGTCAGCGCCGTGCCCTCCGCGTCCCAGCGTCCATTGTCCTCCACCCAGGCGAAAGCCGCGATCGTCTCGCCGGTGGCGATGCCGGGCAGTAATGCCTGCTTCTCCGTCTCGGTCCCGGCATTCAGGATGGCACCGGCAGCCAGCACTGCCGTTGCGAAGAACGGCCCGCAGAGTAGGGCACGCCCCATTTCCTCCAGCACGATGCACTGTTCGCCGAAGCCGAAACCCTGACCACCATAGGCTTCCGGGATGCGCACCGCGGTCAGGCCGAGTTCGGTGTTGATCGACCGCCAGCCGTCGGGGTCGTAGCCATTATCGGTTTCCATTAATCGCCGCACTTCATGGATCGGCGAGCGGGCTGCCAGCAAGCGGCGCAGGTTCGACCGGAACTCCGCCTGCTCGCTTGAGAAACTGAACTTCACGCGGTGATCCCCTCTATGTGTCGGGTCTCAATGGGGCCGGTTTCTTGCCCCCAGATTATCGGCAAGGTAGCCCTCTTCGACAGCGAGAAATTCGAGCAGCCACGCTTCATGTTGCGTTTCGCGATCTCATCGGGCGCGCCGGGTGCGCGTGTGCCTCGCGCGCACCCAGCGCATCATAATAGCCGAGCGCATAGCCCCCCAATTTGCCGCGTCGCGGAGCCGAATTCATTGCCGCCGCGCAACACGAATGCATCGACCGGAGCTCGTCCCCGACGAGATATTGGAAAAGAGCGGCGCGGCTGTTGCCCGCGCGGCCTTCGCCCACCTGCCGGTGGCAAAACCGGCACAATTGGCGGCCGACGCCATCATCGTAAAACGGGTCCAAGACTCGCGGAAGGAGCATCGCGGGATCGCCGCCGAATAGACCGCCGATCTTGGAGAGCCATCAGGTCAGGTTGCCGCATTCAACACCATGTCCGCCGCCTTTTCACCGATCATAATCGACGGCGCATTGGTATTGCCCGATGTCAACGTCGGCATGATCGAGGCATCGGCGACCCGCAGACCGGCAATGCCATGGACGTGAAGCTGGGCATCGACGACTGCCATCGGGTCGGACCCCATCTTGCAAGTACCGACCGGGTGGTAGGTGGTTTCTGCC
>Ga0210384_10008918_pt1 | contig 10408 bp, 9 predicted proteins | sample IncBWH2MmetaG_FD_160574 | JGI IMG/M metagenome (GOLD analysis project Ga0210384, IMG submission 160574) | Forest soil microbial communities from Barre Woods Harvard Forest LTER site, Petersham, Massachusetts, United States - Inc-BW-H-2-M | ecosystem: Environmental > Terrestrial > Soil >...
ATTCGCCTGCTCGCGCTGCTGGCAGGGAAGGACGCGAACATTTTTGCCGTGGGCGATCCCGACCAGGCCATCTACCGGTTTCGCGGCGCATCGTCGGGGGCGTTTGATATTTTTCTGCGGCAGTTTTCCGGCACTCGAGTGATTCGTCTCGACCGCAACCGCAGGTCGCTGACGCCGATTCTCCAGTGCGCCCACGCCATCATTGATCAGAATCCGCCTATCTTTAGGACAAAAGCCGCGAGGACGAAAACCGCGACCCGCGTCGAGGATTTAAACCGGGATCTTCCCAATCAGCGCCAGCCTCTGGTTTCCGTCCGCGAAGAAGATGCTGTTTTCAAGGGACAACCGTTGCGCCCCGAGCTTGTCGAAATTGTCGCGTGCGACAAAGAGCCTGAAGCCGAAGACGTTGCTATCGCCATCCGGGCTCGCAAGGAATTGCTCGCCTGTCCCTGGGGTGAGATGGCGGTGCTCTACCGTACGCATTCGCATCGCGAGGAAGTCGTGCGTCAGCTCGCGACTGCTGGCATCCCATTCTTTGTTCATAAGCTGGATGTTTTTGATACACCTGAGGTGCGGGATCTGCTCGCGTGCGCCGGGGCTGTGGTCGATCCATCGGACAGTGTCAGCCTGTTCCGCGTGGCTGCTCTACCGGAGTCCGGCATTGCGCCGCTGGAACTCAACGCCGTGATGCGCACCGCTGCGCGCGGTACCGCTCTACATCGGGTTTTACCGGACATTCCGCGCGGCTCCGCTTTGCTCGCCAAGTTGGCCCAAGTGCGCGCTGAAATTTCGCAGAAGTCTTGCAAGAGCGCCCAGGCGTTGCGCGTGCTTGCGAAGCGTTTCCAAATTGCTGAAGACGACCTCGCCATCCAGGGGCTTTTTGGGTTCGCCGAGGTTTGGGAAAAAAAGAAGACGCCCATCGTTGAAACTGGCGAACTTGGAGAACTGCTCCAATACTTGCCTTTGTTCCGTGAAGCGGGTGGCAAGATTCCCGTGAGCAATCCTCCCCAGGGCGATGCGGTTCAGCTCATGAGCGCCCACGCCGCCAAGGGTCTTGAGTTCGAGCACGTGTTCATTCTTCGCGTCCGGAGTGGCTCGTTCCCGAGCAATTACAAGGAACCTCTTGTCGAGTTCCCGCAGGAGCTGCGCGACCCCGATTCCATGGCGGAGGGAGACAGCAAAGAGCTTCAGGAACAGGAAGAGCGCCGGCTTTTCTACGTCGCGATGACGCGGGCAAAGGACACGTTGACCCTCTACGGACGACCCGGCACGGGCAAGGACACAAGTCCGCCGAAGTATCTGCGTGAACTTCTCCAAAACAAGAGTCTCCAAGCGTGGAGGCGGCAGCGCGAGCCGCAAGCCTTGCTAATCGATCTCGAGGCCGCGGAGGCAACAGAGACTTCCATGTCTCTACCCTCTCCCTTGGCTGCCTGGTTCGCGCTTCCTTTGCCGCCGCCTGCGAAACGGAGTTTGAGCGCCAGCGCCATCGAAAGCTATGAGAGATGTCCGCTACAGTTCAAGTTAAGCCGCGATTGGCGTATTCCGGACGAAGCGCCCGCCGCGCTGCAGTATGGTTCGGCCATGCACTTGGCGTTGCGTCACTATTACGACGCTGTGCGATTCGAGCGGCCCGTCACCACTGCGGACGTAGTCCAGATTTTCCGTGATGAATTCGCGAAAGCCGCTATCGCGGAGGATTACCAGCGCGAGCTTTACGAGCAACAGGGGATTCGGCAACTAGAGGCTTTCATCGCCGCAGCCGAAGGCAATCTCCCCAATGTTTTACACACCGAGCAGGAGTTTGAAGTCGAGATTGGTGGCATCAAAGTGAGCGGACGCATCGACCGGATTGATCGCCTGGAAGATGGCAGCGTCCGCATCGTCGACTACAAAACTGGTGAGCCCAAGTCCGAGAAATATGCCGACGAAAGCCTGCAACTCTCAATCTATGCATTGGCGGCGGCGCGGAAGTGGGATTACAAGGCTAGCGCTCTGATGTTGCAGAACTTGAAAGATGGAAGCATGGCCGTGACGCGCCGTGACGAAAAAGAACTGGCCGAGGCCACAGAGCAAGTGCGGGAAGCAGCGGCCAACATCGCCGCCGAAAAGTTTGAAGCCAAGCCTGGTTTTCACTGTAGCTGGTGCGCTTACCGCAGTCTTTGCCCGGCAACGGAAAACAGCTTGCCGTTGCCGCACAACGTCTCGCCCGTTCCGCAGTGAAACCTAAATGCGCCACGCCGTCTCTATCTCTCGCGCGAACCACTCTCTTGCGAACCACTTTCTTACGAGCCGCGTTTCACTGCAAAAACTAAAGGGACGCTTGCGCGTCCCCTAGTTTGCCTTTCAGCGAAGTGCACTTCTTTAGTGCTTTTTCTTGGTAGCTTTCTTCTTCGCCTTCTTTTTGGTTGCCATTTGAACGATTCTCCCTTCCATCATTGATGGAAAATTGTGCAACGGTCTTTTGTTGCAACTACTTGATGTATAGAATCCCTCAAAAATGAAGTCAAGCAAAAAATGAAGCGGCGGCGCATAAATGAGCAAGTACGAAAGTCACCTCATGATCGTCAGCGATGCGATATTCCAACTTTCGCAACGAACAATTCGCGCGCAAGCCGCGAACGGCGCGGATTGCAGCGCGAAATATTTTCGCGCGCGATCACTTTGCTCGCATGCGAAAGCGTCGAATCGCTTTTCCCTTCGCGCTCAAAATATAATGATTGTTTCCATGAAAAGGAGTCTGATTGATGCCGAATGAAGACGCAGTCATCCTATCCGCGGTGCGTACGGCGGTTGGAAAGTTCCAGGGCGCGCTGTCCGAAATCAGTGCGACGCAACTCGGAGCAACGGTTGTTCGCGAAGCCGTGAAGCGTTCCGGACTGAAGTCGGAACAGATCGACGAATGCATCATGGGCAACGTTCTACCGGCAGGTCTCGGTCAAAATCCAGCCCGCCAAGCCGCTATTTTCGGCGGTCTCGCCAATGAAGTTAGCGCGCTCACCATCAACAAAGTCTGTGGCTCAAGCCTCAAGGCAGTCGCTCTCGCCGCTCAAGCGATCCAAACCGGCAACAGCGGGATCGTTGTCGCGGGAGGCATGGAGTCCATGACGAACGCCCCCTACCTCCTTCCCAACGCGCGCAAAGGCTACCGCCTCGGCAATGGCCAGATGATCGATTCCATGATCAACGACGGCCTCTGGGATATTTACAACAACTACCACATGGGCATCACCGGCGAGAACGTCGCCGAAAAGCACGGCATCACCCGAGAGCAGCAGGATGAGTTCGCGCTCAACTCGCACCGCAAAGCCGTCGCCGCCATCAAGGAGGGTCGTTTCGATTCCCAAATCGTTCCCGTCGAGTTGCCTGCGAAGAAGAAGGGCGAAGCACCCACGCTCTTCACCAAAGACGAATCGCCGCGCGAAGATGCCACCATCGAAGCGCTGCGTGCGCTCAAACCCGCGTTCAAGAAGGATGGCACCGTAACCGCCGGCAACGCTCCCGGCGTGAACGATGGTGCTGCGGCCGTCGTGGTCACCTCGGCCACACGCGCCAGGGAACTCGGCATCCAACCGCTGGCCCGCATCGTTGCTCAGGCCAGCAGTGGTGTCGAACCGAAGTGGGTCATGCTCGCTCCCGTGACGGCTGTGCAAAAAATTTGGCAAAAAACCGGATGGAAGCCGGAAGACGTCGATCTCTACGAACTCAACGAGGCCTTTTCCGTGCAGGCCCTCGGCGTCATGAAAGAGCTTGGCCTTGATCCCAGCAAGGTCAACGTGAACGGAGGAGCGGTTGCCATCGGACATCCTATCGGCGCCAGCGGCGCCCGCGTTCTAACTACATTGCTCTACGAAATGGCTCGCCGCAACGTGAAGCGAGGCATCGCGGCGTTGTGTCTCGGTGGAGGGAATGCGGTGGCGATGGCGGTCGAGCGGTAGAATTTAGCGCTAAGAGTATTTTGGGGCTGTACGGCCATCTCGATGTAACACAGATGCATCTACGTCTAGCGAAGCGTTAGTCAATGGAAAAGTCACAGTTTTGGGAGGCTTCTCATGACAGCTTTTTCTCGCAGGGTAGTCTTGAGTGGAGCGCTGCAAGCTCTGATGACTCTGGTGTTTTGGAATCCAGTATTTGGGCAGTCGCCGGACGCCCCGCCGCCTGAAACCACCGAACCCCAGTCCGTACAGCCAGCACGACCGCCAATCGGGATGACGGGTGGCGTAATAGCAGCTGGCCCCCGGACCATCGTCACAACCATGGGCCACACGCCTACTATCCGCCAGGTCACAGGCAAGCCGTATTTCCTCGAGCTGGAATCCGAACAATCGCAGACTCTGGCGGATGGCACGCACATCTCACGAAAGACTGGCGTGCGCCGCGAATACCGCGATTCTCTGGGAAGAACAAGAACCGAACACGAACTGGCTTCTCCAGGGCACGCAGCCAACACGGTCGCCCTGATTCAAATTGCAGATCCAGTTGCCCGTTTTCGGTACACGCTGAATACGCGAGACAAGGTTGCCCACCGAGTTCCTGCCACGGTGCTGCCAACTGCTCCGAACCGGGCACAAGGGCATCCCCTGAGGACGCGTCCGGTAACGAGAGTGTCAGCAAGCCCATCAGCAACCCCACCGGATAATCCGCGCCCCCAGATGAAACAAGAACCTCTGGGCACTCAGACCTTTGACGGCGTGGTGGCCGATGGTTTCCGCATGACAACCACCATGCCGGTTGGATATATGGGAAATGACCGTCCCATCGAGTCGGTGTGCGAGAACTGGACTTCGCACGAACTGGGGATGATGGTGATGTCCAAATGTTCAGACCCGCGATCCGGAGAGAGAACCACGCGCCTGACTCGCGTCGAGATGTCGGAACCCGACCCATCCTTGTTTCGCGTGCCCGCTGGGTACAAGGTTGTGAAGGATATGACGCCCTGGTACAAGCGAGCGCTTGGCCAGTAGCGGCGTCGTGACGCTTAGGTGAATGCACACTCACAAATTGAGAAAAAAGACGGGGGCCATGGATGCGAGCACAGCTCCGGCTTGCAGCCCAAGCACATACAGCGTCGGTCTTGGAGCCTTCGGCAGCCACTTGATTGCGAAGAACGCCAGTACCGGCATCTGTCCAGCCATGAGTAGCTGCCAGATATGGGCAGCGGCCCCTTCATCTGCTTCGCGGGCAGCCCCGTACATTGCAATGTGACCGAGCACAACCGCCAGGGCGGTGAGCGACATTGCCAGTGGAAGGAATGCGCTCGGCCGTTTCAGGATCGCGCCAAAAGAGTTGGGATCTTGATCCATATTGCCTCCTTGAGTTGGGAAGACGTACTCGCAAAGTGCCGACCAGACCACGTTCGCCGATGCTCGCACGCCGCCACGGCCGGCGAGAAGAAGCGCCTCAAACTCCGAGCCATAGCGCTCTCTCCACGGACGCGGATACAGGCACACAAGCAGGCGAGCGAGTCTGGGGTTCATAAGGCTTCCAGCCTCTTCAGCCCCGCTTTGGTGAATTGTTGCAGGATCGTCAGTTTTGCCCGCAGAACAAGCAGACCCTCACCGGTGATGCGATAGGGACGGCGGCGCTCCTCGGGTGGGAGTGGCTCGATCCAACCCTGCTGCTCCAGACGGGCAATCGCTCCATACAGCGTTCCCGGACCTAGCCGCGTCCCGCACAGACTGGCAATGTCTTCAATCATCGCGTGTCCGTGCTTCGGTCCACTAGCCAGGCTGGCCAGCACAAGCAGGGGCGGGTCAGAATAGTGCCCCGTTCCCGGGGCTTCCTCGGCTTCTACTACGTTTCGCGTACTACGCATGACGTAGTTATCTCACAGGTTGGTTCCTGTTGCAAGGAAATTGTTGGTACACACTACTGAAAATCTGGATGGTAGTGGGAGAGCTTTTTGGCGGCCAGCCCTTTAGTGCCGCGATCAAGCCTATTGCAACAGCGACTTCAGGCGTCGTGGTCCTGGTTGTTCATTCGGCGTTCTGACATAAATCCAATCCACACACATGGCGCGTAAACGGAAAGCAACGTGACCCCGTACCAATGCGGCTCCGCTTTCCAGGATGTGACCAGTGAGACCGTTCCAACCAGCAGTCCAAGGCCGATCAGACCGGCCATGGCAATCCCCCTGGATCGTTGAGCAATCAGGCAGCACAGGTATCCGCCGACTATCGTGGAAAGACACTGCGTAACCACATCCGCAACCAAGTAATAGGTAGGGTCAAGGAATCTCGAAAGCAGTTGTTCCGTAACGACAACCAGAACCGCGTTCGTGGCATAGCCAGCGATAACGGCGAGAAAGGTGCGTCCGATGTTTACGCGCGGCATATTTCTACCGTGGAGATGTTGAATGAGACTCAGGCCGATCGTCTACGGCTTTCCGGCTGCTCGGCGCCGTCTTCCCGTCATTAGATAGACGTTCGCCCGCGGTTCAAACAGCGGATCCGCCGAGGCCTCGATGCCATCCACTCGAGGGATGGGGTCGAAGATGATTTGCTGCTGCTCGCTGGCGTTGTTTGGAGTAATCTCCGTCAAACTGATTTCTCCCAAGGTGAGCAGCGAACGATCCTCGGGCCAGCGGACAGTGGCATCATCCACGGTGTCGCCGTCCTCAGCCAACTGCACAACGATGCGAAACTTAACCGGTCCCTTCGCGACCCGTTGTTTAATCTCGTCGAAGAGGAAGTTGGGTGTCTGCGCGGCCGCTCCCGCCGCGTCCAGATATTCATTGCCGGCTACGGGCAACATCCGATAGCGTCCGTAGCGGCTCATGTCGTCCGCATTGGTGAATTTGAAAGCAGATACGGCGAAAAACGACTCCCTGGCAAAGCTCGTCGGGATAGGCTTGGGCGTTTGCACAAACGTCAAGGCCGCGGGGTGCGTGCCCAGGAACTGCTCAATGGCATTCGGGTGCGGCCCGGCTGGATCGGTGGCAATCAGCGCGTTGAGGAAGTCTAGAAGTCCCTCGGCAGTGCGCGCGGGGAAGGTGTCGACCGAATGGGCGACGATGTCCGTATGAACATGTTCGGCAAGGTTGAAGCGGATCGCGCAACCGCGAGGGCTTGCACCCTGAGGATCGTTATCGGGAACAGTAGGGATTCCCGCGAAGTTCGAGAAGCGCACCGTCACCGGAGTGGAATCCCGCTGCATATGTGGAGCTCGCGAAAGCGAGGCGGCCTGCGGTGAAGGAGTAAAGGCGCCTGTCAGCAGGATGCCTTTCGCGTGGGCAGGTCTGAAACCTGGATGAATACCACCATCCACTTTATCGAATGCTTCAATAACGTCATGGCTAAGCGCCAACAGTTTTTCGTCCTTAGATAGGGGCATGGCTGGATATCTCCGTTCAATGAATTTCGCTTCCGCACTACTTTACCTGCGAATCGCTCGCTCTGTAACTACGTGATTGATGAAATTATTATGAAGAGAGTTGTTTGGAAGGCAGGGTGGGCAGCCCAAATGAGTCCGTCGAATACCAATGCGGGCGTGCACCGTTTCTTGAACAATGGAAGATCCTCGTGGACGGGTCCACTGCTGATGCTTGGAGCCCGGCTTGGCTTTGCCGTCGCTGCCCAGGCAGTTGCCGCCGGCGTGTTTCTTCTCCGAGGAGAGGCAACACCATGGAAGAGTGCGGCGCCATGGTGGACGGTATACGGCACGCTCATCGATATAGGATGCCTGCTGGCGTTGACCTATTGGATGCGGCGGGAAGGAGGCCGTCTATCGGATCTTGTTGGCATGCAGCCAGAACGATTGGGGCGCGACATTCTCCTTGGACTCGCCTATACGGCTGGGATTCTGCCTTTTGCAGTCCTCGGAGGCTTTCTTGGAACGACGTTGATTTACGGGTCCGTGCCCGGACCGATACCCATCGGCCCTCTGCCACTAGCAGGCGCGCTCTATAGTTTCCTCATTTGGCCGGTGGTGTGGGCAATCACTGAGGAAATCACTTATTTGGGTTACGTTCTGCCTCGCCTGGAGGCGCTTACCGGACGCACTTGGATTGCGTTCCTGATGGTGGCGTTCTTTTGGTCAATCCAACACTCCGCGATGCCGTTACGATTGGACCTCCATTTCATACTCTGGCGCGCGCTCACTTCTTTGCCGGTCATGGTGGTTATGTCTCTAATTTTCATTCGTACCCGCCGGTTAATGCCGCTCATAGTGGCGCACTGGACGGCCGACGCACTAGCCGTTCTAATCACAGCGCTATTACCGGTGTTGCGACAGTGAATCTGGTGGAGGCTGGCTCAGCCCCTTAGAAGTGACCGTGCACCTCGAACAGGAAGTCCCCCGAATGTTAAACATCCGCCATGCTGCGCGCATTTGACAATAGTACGATCGTACTATATAGTACGGGCATTCTATGAACCCGACTGTCCTCTATCACACCGATCAAGCCGCCCGGACCCGCCACGATATTTTGAGCGTAGCCGTGGACATTGCTTCCGCGGAGGGAATGGAAGGAGTTTCCATCGGACGTCTTGCCACAGAATTGCAGATGAGCAAAACCGGAATCTTCGCCCACTTTGGCTCGAAAGAACAGCTTCAACTGGCGACGATCGAGACCGCCAAGCAAATTTTCATGGAACAAGTGGTGCAACCCGCACTGCAAAGTCCACGAGGCATCTCCCGTCTGAAAGCCATGCTGGAAAACTGGCTGGGGTATGTAGAACGAATCGTGTTTCGCGGAGGGTGCTTCTTCGCAGCCGCCTCTGCCGAGTTCGACAGCAGGCCGGGCGCGGTGCGCGATCAAATTGCCGCTTTAACCAAAGCCTGGATGGTCGGCCTGCAGGAAGAGATAGCGTTCGCGCAATCGAAGAAGGAAATATCATCCACCATAAAACCTGCGCAACTGGCTTTTGAACTTCACGCCTACGTGCAGGAGGCGAACTGGGCCTTCAAGCTGTTCAATGATAAGTCCGCATTTGTGCTGGCTCGGCGGGCAATCGCTGACCGCATTGCCGCATCCAGTAAGCGGTCCCGAACAAATCCAGGAAAAAGGAGCAGTATATGAACCAGTCTGTCGAAGTACACCAGGATCTCTTGAAGAAAGCTCTAACAGGTAACGCAATATTTTCAGTTCTCTCCGGACTGGTGACATTGTTCGCCAATCACTGGCTGGTAAAGTTCCTGGGACTTCCAGAGGATGCCAGTTTAGCCATCCTTGGAGTCAGCCTGATCGTGTACTCCGTCCTACTCTGGATGAGTGCCCACCGTCCGAAGATAAGAACTACGGATGCTTGGGTCGCGATCATCATGGATGCTGTTTGGGTCGTTGGCAGCTACGTGCTGATCTTTGTTGTCCCATTTAGTGTTGGCGGCAAATGGGTCGTGGGACTCGTGGCAGAACTGGTGCTGATTTTTGCGATTGCGCAGTGGTTGGGAATTCGGAAAATCCGCAAGAACCGGCAATATGCTTAGCCCGATTGGGCGGGGCGAGACATAGAATCCGCCACGCCTTTAGGCGCTGCGGGCCTCTGGGCGCGGGTGGCCCGCCCAAGTTGCCGGGAAGCCGTCTACGATCTTGCGTACGACTCCAGGTATCCGCTCTATACGGGCCCTAGAAAAACACCTAAAAATTGTCATTCAGAGCGTAGCGAGGAATCTGCTCGTTGCTTGCCAATAGCAGATCCCTCCCCTTCGGTTTCTCAGGGTCAGGATGACAAATTTCATTGGGTTTCCGCGCTGGCCGTCAAATCGCAGTGCTTATATAGCCCCCTTGCCGTGAAACAGAATCCCTTGTCGCGTTACGGTATGCTTTGCATTGGTGTTGCGAAATCGTGATCCAGTTCCATCGATTGGCTACGGTTTACTGGTTCAGCGATTCCTTGGTGCCGCCAGTTTGCGCCGTCTGCAAATCCAGTGTGTTCATGGACTTAGAGACTTATGGCGTACCTGACCTATCGTCTTCCATACCGTTTCACGGCAAGGAGTTTCCCAGCGTGACCACAGGCGCCTGCAATCACCTGTAATAATTCTCAGGGCGGAACATTCTTATGTCAAATTATTTGTTTGGAACCTTGCATCAAGGAACGACGAAAAGCCGCTGTCTTGAGTGGAATAGAGATGTTTCGGCAGTTATTGGGCAACGAGTGCGCTCTGCTTTCGTTTTTCCAGTGTGAGTGCCAGCAAAATTCCCCCGATGACGCCGGACACGACAACATCCATAAAATTGCGATGAACGCCGTGCTTCCATGCTTCCACAGTTTGGATGGTCATTACCGAAGCATGGGCCAAGCTCTGGCACGCGGCGAAGGTAATCAGCGAGCGGTGCAACGACGGCTTTCTGGCAGCCAGCAGCAGAAAGGGGCCGAGCGCGATAAACCAACTAAGAAACATCGGCTCGCATGCGTCTTTCATTTCCAGAAGCCACTTGGAGTGCGCTAGATCGGTGTAGAGCGGATAA
>Ga0210384_10008919_pt1 | contig 10407 bp, 8 predicted proteins | sample IncBWH2MmetaG_FD_160574 | JGI IMG/M metagenome (GOLD analysis project Ga0210384, IMG submission 160574) | Forest soil microbial communities from Barre Woods Harvard Forest LTER site, Petersham, Massachusetts, United States - Inc-BW-H-2-M | ecosystem: Environmental > Terrestrial > Soil >...
CCTTCGCCGCGATCGGCACCGAGCGCTCGACCGGCACCAAGCTCTTCTGCGTCTCGGGCCACGTGGCGCGGCCCGGAGTCTACGAGGTCACCTTCGGCGTCACCCTCCGGCAGCTGCTCGCCCTCGCAGGGGGACCAGGCGGCCTTAGCGAGGCCGGCGGTGCCGGCGGTGCCGGCGGTGCCGGCAGCATGGGCGCCCCCGGCCACCGCTTGCAGGCCGTGCTCCTGGGCGGCGCCGCCGGGGTCTTCGTGACGCCGGATCAGCTCGACGTGCCGCTGACCTTCGAGGACACCCGCGCGATCGGCGCCGCGCTCGGCTCGGGGGTGGTGATGGCCTTCGACGACACCGTCGACCTGCGCCTGGTGCTGCGCCGGATCGCGCAGTTCTTCCGCGACGAGTCCTGCGGGCAGTGCGTGCCCTGCCGGGTGGGCGCGGTGCGCCAGGAGGAGGTCCTCCACCGCCTGGCCCAGGACCGGCCGCTGGGCTCGGTGGCGCAGGAGCTGGCGCTGCTCGCCGAGCTCGGCCAGGTGATGCGCGACGCCTCCATCTGCGGGCTGGGCCAGACCGCGTCGAGCGCCGTCGAGTCGGCGGTGGCGAAGTTCCCCATCTTCCAGGAGAGGCGATGAGCGCAGGAGAAGCGATGAGCGCCAGCGCGCCCGACGACCTCGTCCCCGTGCCGCGCGGACCGCTGCCGGTCGTCCCGCCGCCGCGTCCGCGGGCCACGACCGAGCTCACCGTCGACGGCCGGCCGGTGTCCGTGCCGGAAGGGGCGACCCTGCTCGACGCGGCGCGGCAGCTGGGGATCGAGACCCCGACGCTCTGCTTCCTCGAGAGCCTGACGCCGGTCAACGTCTGCCGCATCTGCGTGGTGGAGGTCGAGGGCTCCCGCGCCCTCGTCCCGGCGTGCTCGCGCAAGGCCGAGGCGGGCATGGCGGTGAGGACCGATTCCGAGCGCGTCCGCCTGAGCCGCCGCCTGGTGCTCGAGCTGCTGGCCTCGTCGGTCGACGTCTCGACCGCGCCCCAGCTGCAGGCCTACATGAGGGCCTATGGCGCCCGCCCGGAGCGCTTCGGCGCGCCGGCGCCGCCGGCCGCGGCAGGCGAGCGCGACGCGGCCCGCCCCGGCCACCATCATCCGCCGCACGCGGACGCGGCGGCGACGGTGGGCCAGCCGGTGAAGGCGGACAACGATCTCTACGTCCGCAACTACTCGAAGTGCATCCTCTGCTACAAGTGCGTCGAAGCCTGCGGCAAGGATGCGCAGAACACCTTCGCCATCGCCCTGGCCGGGCGGGGCTTCGACGCGCGCATCGCCACCGAGTACGACGTGCCGCTGCCCGACTCCGCCTGTGTCTACTGCGGCAACTGCATCGGCGTCTGCCCGACCGGCGCCCTGATGTTCAAGAGCGAGCACGACATGCGCGAGGCCGGCACCTGGGACGAGGACCGGCAGACCGCCACCGACACCATCTGTCCCTACTGCGGCGTCGGCTGCACCCTGACCGTGCACGTGCAGGATGAACAGATCGTCAAGGTCGGCTCGCCGATCGATCACGACGTGACCCGCGGCAACCTCTGCATCAAGGGCCGCTTCGGGTGGGAGTTCGTGAACCTGCGGAAGTAGGGTTGGGCGGCGGCTCTCCCCGCGGCCTCCCTTTGGGCGAGGGCCTGACGGGCGTCGGCGGAGGACTTCGATGCCTCGCCCAAAGGGCGGCCGCGGGGAGAGCCGCCACCCCAGGGAGAAAAGAGGAGAGACGTGCAACAGGCCGCCGGCAGCGCGCTCCAGGCGCAGGACGTCGACCAGGTGCTGGCCATGCTGGCCGGCATCGTCGCGCGCACCCGGAGCGCCAACAGCCCGATGGGCTTCTTCCCGGCCCTCTACCGCCAGGTGACGCTCGCGGTCAAGGAAGGGATCGCGCGGGGTCTGTTCGACGACGGTCCGCGCATGCAGCGGCTGGACACCGTCTTCGCCAATCGCTATCTCGCCGCCTACCAGACCTTCCTCGCCGGCGGCCAGCCCGCCAGCTGCTGGGACCTCGCGTTCAGCGCGACGCGGAGCGACCGGCTCATCATCCTGCAGGACCTCCTGGTCTGCATCAACGCCCACATCAACTTCGACCTGGGAATCGCCGCTGCCGAGATCTGCCCGGGCGAGGCTATCGCCTCGCTGCACGGCGACTTCGACAAGATCAACCAGCTCCTCGCCAAGCTGCTGCCGGCCGCGGAGGCGGATATCGGCCGCTTCTCGCCGCTCATCGGCCTGCTGGACCAGGTCGGCGGCCGCGACGAGACGCAGGTGCTCGACTTCAGCCTCGACGCCGCCCGCGACGACGCCTGGAACCACGCCCTGATCCTGGCGCACCTGCCGCCGCCGGTCTGGCCGCCGGCCGTGGCCGCCCTGGACGCGAAGGTGACGTTCCTGGGCAAGCTGATCGCCGAGCCAGGCGGCCTGGCCGGCAAGGCGGTCGAGATGATCCGGCTCACCGAGAGCCTCGATCGCGCCGCGGTCATCGACGCGCTCGATTCCCTCGACGCCGGGGCCGTGAGCGCTGCGGGCGGTGTGAGCGCCGCGGGCGGTGCCGGGGTCGCAGACGCTGCGGACGCCACGGGCGCCGCCGCGACCGGCGGCGGCGCCCCAGCCGGAGATTGAAATCCCGGCGGCTCTACGATCCCTGTCTCTTGGCCGCCTTCCACAAGCCCAGGACGGCGCCGGTGGGATCCACGATGATGCTCAGCCAGCCGGCGCCCATGACCTCGGTGACGTCGCGCATCACCGTGGCGCCCAGGTCCTTCGCGCGCTTCGTCGCGGCGGCGATGTCGTCCACCTCGACGTAGGCCAACCACGCGGACGGTGCGCCGGGCACCATCTGCTGCATGATGCCCCCTCCCGTCCCCTCGCCGACCTTGATCATGGTGTAGGCGCCGCCGTCCATCGGCACGTCCTCCAGGGTCCACTTGAAGAGCTTGCCGTAGAAGTCCTTCGCCTTGCCCACATCGGTGGTGCTCAGCTCCACGTGAACGAATGCGTTTGCCATGTCGCCCTCTCCTTTCGTGCCGCGGCGGCACGCGCGTGAGCTCATCTCGCCGTGATCCTGCGGCCGTCGCATTGTAGACGCGCGAGATGGCAGCAAATCGACAAAGCGCGGCCACGACCGCGTCGAGGACGCCGGTGTCAGCCACCGGGGCGAGGCCCCTCATCGCACCTGGCAGGCGCGTGGTAGGTTGGATCGGACTTCGATTCCCGAGTGGAATGGGAACCGGGGTCTCCTCGCATGGACTTCGAGCGCTGGCAACGGATCAACCAGCTCGTCGCGGCCGCCGCGGCGGTCGGGGCACACGAACGCGCCGACTTCCTTGCCACGGCCTGCGGCGACGACGCCGCGCTCCGCCGCGAGGTCGAGTCGCGCCTCGGCTCGCCCGAGCAGGCACCGGCGCTCGTCGAGACCCCGACCTTCCGCTTTCCCCACCCATGGGCGCCGGATGCGGCCGCCGAGTCGGTCGAGACCCGGCTCAGTCCCGGCCAATGCCTGGGTCCTTACCGGATCGTCGCCCTGCTCGGCGCCGGCGGCATGGGGCAGGTCTACGTCGCGCACGACCCGCGGCTGGGCCGCGAGGTGGCGATCAAGGTCCTCTCACGGCACACGCCCGCGGATCGCGCGCAGCTCCGCCGCTTCGAGCAGGAGGCACGGGCGGCGAGCGCCCTCAACCATCCGAACCTGCTCGCCGTCTTCGACGTCGGCAGCCAGGGCGGCCTGCCCTACGTGGTTACCGAGCTGCTCGAAGGCGAGACTCTCGAGGAGCGGCTGCATCGCGGCCCCCTGCCCCTGCGCGAGGCGCTGGAATGTGCGCGGCAGATCGCCGCCGGTCTCGCGGCGGCGCACGAGAAGGGGATCGTGCACCGGGACCTCAAACCGGCCAACGTCTTCCTGACCCGGGACGGGCACGTGAAGATCCTGGACTTCGGCCTGGCGAAGCGGACGGCGCTCGCCGATGCCGAGGACCCCGCCGCCGGCCTGACGCGGCCGGGGGTCGTCATGGGGACCTTGGGCTACATGTCCCCGGAGCAGGTGCGCGGCCAGCCGGTGGATCCCCGGTCCGATCTCTTCTCCCTTGGCGCCGTGCTCTACGAGATGCTGTCGGGGCGCCGGGCTTTCAGCGGTCCGTCGGAGGTGGAGACGCTGAGCGCCATCCTCACCACGACGCCGCCCGATCTCTCGCGGTCCGCCGGCGCCGTGCCGCCTGCCGTCGAGCGCCTCGTGCAGGTCTGCCTCCGCAAGAGCCGCGACGAACGGATCCAGTCCGGCGCCGCGCTCGCCGCCGCGCTCGAGAACAAGGCACTCGAGCTCGATCCCCTCTCGCTGATCATCAACATGGAAGCCGGCCTGCCTTACCTTTATCTCGGACAGTACGGCCCGGCAATCGCTCTTCCGCAAGACGCTGCGGCTCGATCCGAATTTCGCGCTTGCCCATTGCAACCTGGGCATGGCGTACGTGGAAGAAGGAGAATCGGGGAAGGGGATCACGGAGCTCGAGGAAGCCTCGCGGCTCGACAGCACGGCGGCGATCGTGTCGTTCCTCGCGCACGCCTATGCGGCGGCCGGGAGGAAGGCCGATGCGGAACGGCTGCTGGGGCGGCTGCAACGGCAGGTCGAGGCGAAGCAGGTCTCGTCCTACTTCCTGGTCCGGATCTACGTCGCCCTGGGTGAAGATGGCAAGGCCCTCGATGCTCTCGACCTGGCCTACGCGGAGCATCACTGGGGGATGGCAAGGATCGCGGTGGTGCGGATCCTGGATCCGCTGCGCTCCAACCCGCGCTTCGAGGATCTGCTGCGGCGCATGAAGCTCCCGGCGCGGCGCCCGGGGTGAGGTCGCGGGCGGGCGCAGCGCACCGCTGCCCGGTTGGTAGTGGGTCAGTTCCCTCCGCCTCCCTTTGGGCGAGGGGCCGTAAGGGCAGGGGCGGTGGGAGGACTCTGATGCCTCGCCCAAAGGGAGGCAGAGGGAACTGACCCGCTACCTTGGGGGCAGCGGGCCTGGTGGCAGCGGGCTTGCTTTCCTTCCGCGGCATGGAGGAACGGAGGTTCCCGGAGCGGCTGCAAGCGGCCTGGTCACGGGTGAGGGCGGCGGCGGGCGAGGGCGGGCGGCGGGTGCACGGCGGCCTCGCGGCCCTGTGGCGGCCTTTCGCCGAGCGGCGGGGGCCGCGCCTGGCCCTGGCCGTGGTGCTTGCGGTGGGCTTCGCGCTCACCCTGGTGGGAGGCGCGGCCTGGCAGACCTGCGGCTTCCAGGGCTGCCCCGACGCGGCGCGGCTCGCCGCCTACCGGCCGGGCGGAGCGCCGCTGCTGCTCGACCGCCAGGGGCAGGTGATCGCCACGCTGTCACCGGACGACCTGCCGGAGGTCCGCCTGCGCTCGCTTCCCGGGTATCTCGCCGCGGCCTTCCTGGCGATCGAGGACCGGCGCTTCCTCGAGCACGGCGCCGTCGACTGGCGCCGCGTCGCCGGCGCGTTCGCCGCCAACCTGCGCCACGGCGGCGTCGAGCAGGGGTTCAGCACCATCACCATGCAGCTGGCCCGCAACCTCTTCCCGCTGGAGATCCCCGGCCAGGAGCGCACCGCCGCCAGGAAGCTGCTCGAGATCCGCGTCGCGCAGCAGTTCGAGGCGCGCTTCAGCAAGCCCGAGATCCTCGAGCTCTACCTCAACCACATCTACTTCGGCAACGGCGCGCGGGGCATCGAGGCGGCGGCCTGGCAATACTTCCGCCAGCCGGCGGCGCGGCTCACCCTGGCGCAGGCGGCGCTGCTCGCGGCCCTCCCCAAGGCGCCCACCCGCTACGATCCGCGGCGCCACCCGGACCGCGCCCTGGCGCGCCGCAACCTGGTGCTGGCGCGCATGACGGCGCAGGCAAGGGTGGCGCCCGGGATCGCCGCGGCCGCGGCGCGCGAGCCCCTCGGGGTGCGCTCGCCGCCGGAGCGTCCGCGCGCCCGGCCGACGTTCGCGCGCTACTTCGCCGAGGAGGTGCGGCGCCAGCTCGAGGAGCGCTTCGGGGAGAGCCTCTATGCCACGCCGCTGCGCGTCTGGACCACGCTCGACCTGGAGGCCCAGCGTGCCGCCGAGGAGGAGCTCGAGCGCCAACTGCGGACCATCGAGTCCGGCCGGCTGGGGCGCGTGTCGAAGGCGCGGAACGGCGCCGGCGGCGGCCATGGGAGCGAGGCGAGCGAGGCTAGCGAGGCAAGCAAGAGCACCCGGGACCTCCAGGGCGCGGTGGTGGCCCTCGAGGCGGCCAGCGGCGACGTCCTCGCCTGGGTGGGCGGGCGCGACTACGCCGCCTCGCAGTTCGACCGCGTGTCGCGCGCCCGGCGGCAGGCGGGGAGCGCCTGGAAGCCGTTCGTCTACGCGGCGGCCCTGGCGCGCGGCATCGCCCTGAGCCAGCCCATCGCCGACACGCCGCTGGTCGTGCCCCTCGCGGGCGGCGGCACCTGGGAGCCGCGCAACTACGACGGCACCTTCGCGGGGCGGGTGACGATGCGCGAGGCGTTGGCGCAGTCGAGGAACGTGCCGACCGTGCGGCTGGCGAAGGCGGTCGGCTACGACCGCATCGCCGCGCTCGCGGCCAGCGACGGCATCACGTCGCAGGTGCCGCTGCTGCCCTCCATGCCGCTCGGCACGGTCGCGGTCTCGCCGCTCGAGCTGACCGCCGCCTATACCGCTTTCGCCAGCCTGGGCTGGCTGGTCGCGCCGCGAGTCGTGCTGCGCGTCGAGCGCGCCGACGGCACCGCCATCTGGAGCGCGCCGGCGCCCAGCCGCCGGCAGGTGCTCGACCCGGCGGTCGCCTACCTCCTCGACGACGCCTTGCGCGAGGCGCTGGCGAGCGGCAGCGGCGCGCCCGGCCTGCCGCCGGGCTTCGCCGGGCGCGCCGCCGGCAAGACCGGCACCAGCACCGACGGCAAGGACGTCTGGTTCATCGGCTTCACGCCGGCGGTGGTGGCGGGGGTGTGGATCGGCTACGACGAGCCGCGGTCGATCGCCGACCAGGCGACCGGCGGACGGCTCGCGGCGCCGGTCTTCCGGCGGCTGATGACCCGCCTCTACGCGGGCCGCCCCGCGCCGCAGTGGTGGCCGATGCCGCCGGGCGTCGCCTCCTGGCCGGTCGACCCGGCGAGCGGCCTGGTGCTGTCCGAGGGATGCGCTCCCGCTGACGGTGCGGCCGCGCCGCGGGAGCTGTTCCTGGTCGGCCACGAGCCCATGTCCACCTGCCCCGGCGTCACCGCCGCGGCCTCGAACCTGCTCGAGGGCACAACGGAAGGGGTCCCGGCGGCATCCTCCGGCGAGGAGAGCCAGATCGAGATCGGCCCGGCCCGGGCGGCGGCCGGAACGGCGGAGGAGGCAGGGGCCGGCGAGGCGGGTGGCGGCGAGACGGGAGGAGGCGGCGGCGCGGGCGCGGGTGCCGCGGAGGGGGGGCAGGCTGGCGAGCGTGCCGCCACGGTGCCGCCGAGCTCGGATGCCGCGGGCCGGCGCGCCGCGCCCCTGCCGCCGTCAGCGCCGCCGGCGCCGTCGTTGCCGCCCACGCCGGCGACCGGCGCGATCAGCCCCGACGAGCAGGAGGCGGAGCCGCCGGGCCGCGAGGCGCGGCCGCCGGCCGGAGGCCGCGGGGCCGAGGGGGCCGCCGCCGCCAACCTGGGAGGCTGGTGGCAGGTCACCAACACCGGCGACGCGACCGGCGCCGAGGCGCGGGGCGCGCGCACGTACCGCATCGCCCTGCGCCAGGAGGGCTCCAGGGTCAGCGGCGCAGGGGAAGAGTGGGAAGAGGGTGGGCGCCAGCTCGCCGCCGGCGCGCGCACCAGGATCGAGCTCTCCGGCTCGATCGCCGGCCGCGAGGTGCGCCTGCGCTACACCGAGCGCGGACCCGGTGGCACCGCGAGCGGCACCATCACCTGGCGCCTCGCAGGCGGCGGCGGCGAGCTCTCCGGCACCTTCTCGAGCGCCGGCTCGGACGCCCGCGGCGCCTCGTCGGCGGTGCGGTTGCAGTGAGGGTGGAGAGACTGACGCAGGCGCGTTTCGGCCTGTCGCCTGCTCATGCGGGTCAAGACTTACAAGAGCTCGGTGGCACGGCTGGCGAAAATCGCCGCATCACGGTGCTCCGAGGGGGCCGAGCCGGGACGTCGTGCGCGGCGCTGCGTCAAGGTCCGCCCGACGGCCTTTCGTCGACCGCAGGCACGGGTTCGTCAGGGGCGACGGGATCCAGCTGCAGGCTGCGCTGGCCTTGGTTCCATGCCGTGAGGGCCTCTTCCAGGGTGTTGTAGTCGTGGGTCCTGCGCATGCAGGAGGAGCAGGCGACCCATGCGCGCAGAATGCCCTGGGCGTCGGCGGAACCGCCGATCTCGACGGAACCTGCCACTGCCTCGTTTCCACAGGCTCGGCAGGGCAGCAGGGTTTCCATAAGCGTACGTCTCCTCTCGGCCCAAAAGGACAAGCAAATTTCGCGCCGGGACACGGCGGATGCTCAAAGCGGCTGCGATTTGGCGAAGGGGTGTCGTACTGCCTGAAAGACAAAAGGCCCCGGCGCGGGGCCGGGGCCTTAGGGGTTGGTCTCAGTGGCGTTGGGTTCCCCCCTTGTCGGGGGACTCAACCGGCAGCGCCTGCAGCCTCGGCGCGGCGTGCGCGCCTGGACTGCCTGAAGAGCGCCGAGCGCTCGATGGACGCTTTGGAGGATTCCCCTTACGAGGACGCCACCTCCACCGAACCGTGTCTACTTAAATCCACTGGACCACCTCCTTTCTGGGCGTCTTCCTAATCGGCAGGTCCCAGCCCGCCCGGCTCCGTGGGCCGCCCATGCCTCTTTGGAGCCGCCGCGTCGCTCCCCAGACGGGAGCGCGCGGAACGATGTGGCTATGGTGCAGGATGCCCGCGCGCTTGTCAACCAAAGACTTGAATCGGTAGTGTCCTCGCTAGCTTGCCCTTGCCCGCCTCCCGCCGTTTGGGCGAGGCCGCGGCTCCGCCTGTCGCCAGTCGCGGCACCCCGGCTGGGAGGGTCCGCAGTCCTACGCCACCGCTCTCTAGACTTGGACCCTCGCCCAAACGGAGGGAGGCGGGCAAGGGCAAGCTAGCAATAAGGACACTACCCCCGAGTTCCTGGCATCCCCTCGCGTCGTGGCGGTCAGTGCGCCGTGACCTGCAGCACCGGCTTGGGATCGCGGTTCACCAGCTTCCACTTGCAGCCGGCCTGGGCGCAGGCGGCGTCGAGCGTGGCGGCGACGGTCTGTTGTTCCATATCGAGGGTGAGCTTGCCCTTGGGAAGCGCCTCATCGAAGGCCAGGTCGGCGCCGAGGATCTCCGCCGTGATCTCCATCACCCCGTGCAGGTCGGCGCCGGTGATCCTCAGGTCGATCTTCTGATCGAGAACGTTGACCGTGGGGTCGTGGGTCCGCACCTGCTCGACGAAGATGGCGCCGTCCTTGGTGCGCCAGCGGCAGCCGAGGCTCTCGCAGATCGCGGTGAGCGCCGTCCTCAGGGTGACGTTGTCGATGCGGATGGAGATCCTCCGTGCGGTCTGGAACCGAGGGTCGAGGTCGACGCGAGCGCCGGTCAGCTGTCCAACCGTCTGGAACAGCTTGCCGACGTCGGCGTCGGTGACATTGAGGTCGATGCGATCGTCGAGGCGGACCGCGGCCGCGTGCGCGGCCGGGGGGATGAACGTCAGGACGAGCAGCAGCAGGCCGGTACGGGAGCGAGTCATCGGTTGCCTCCTCTGTGGACGAGGATGATGCTGCCCGCGACGGGATGTCGCGGGGCGGCGCCAACGATCCAAAGGCGGCCGGACGGGGACCGCGCGGTGACGATGCCGGCGGCGCTGCGGATCTCGATGGCGCCCGGCCCTGCCAGCGGCGCCGGCGGCGCCGGCGGAGCGGGCGGCCGGCGCCATTGCACGATCATCAGCAACGCCATCGCGAGGAACGCCGCGCCGGCCGCCCCGCCCGCGGCTGCCGCCAGAAGGCGCCGGCGTCGTCGCCGCCCGGCCGCCCGGGAGCGCTCGAGTGCTCGCCGCACGACCCGCTCGACGGCTGCGGGAGGCGGCTCGAGAGCGGCGTTCAGCCGCTCGCCTAGAGGATCTGCGGCGTTCAGCCGCTCGCCTAGAGGATCTGCGGCGTTCAGCCGCTCGCCCAGAGGATCTGCGGCGTCGGGCCGCTCGCCCAAATGTGCCGCGGCGTCGGGCCGCTCGCCGCGGGCGTCTTCAGGTCGCGCATTCATCTCGTGGCTCCTTCGCCGAGGGCCGCCTGCAGGCGCCGGCGCGCCCGCAGCACCCGCATCTTCAGGGCCGATCGCGAGACGCCGGCGAGCGCCGCCGCCTCGGCGCTCGACAGCTCGCCTACCGTCACCAGCAGCAGGGCCTCCCGCTCGTGGCGCGGCAGCCCGCGGA
>Ga0210384_10008922_pt1 | contig 10406 bp, 8 predicted proteins | sample IncBWH2MmetaG_FD_160574 | JGI IMG/M metagenome (GOLD analysis project Ga0210384, IMG submission 160574) | Forest soil microbial communities from Barre Woods Harvard Forest LTER site, Petersham, Massachusetts, United States - Inc-BW-H-2-M | ecosystem: Environmental > Terrestrial > Soil >...
TGACGAGGCGCGCTTTGACGTTCTCGGTGGTCACCGTGTTTCCGGGCAGCGCGAAAGCGCCGGAAGAGGCGAACAGGAGCCCGAAAAGCCAGAATTTCAGTGCGCGCATGGTCCTATGTTACCGAATTAATGCATGACAGGAGCGCAGGGTCCTCAAGGGGTGTGCACCGTCTCACAATATGAGCCGGCAATACCGCTGTACGGCCGCTTCAGCTAATGTATCCAAACATGCCGCTCATTCAAGAAAGCTACGTCGATCGGATTCTCAAAGCCAAGGTCTACGACGTCGCTGTCGAGACCGCGCTCGAACCCGCACCGCGGTTGTCGCGGCGCCTCAACAATCACGTCTGGTTCAAACGAGAAGACCTGCAGCCGGTCTTTTCGTTCAAAATTCGCGGCGCATACAACAAGATTGCGCAATTGTCCGCCATCAGCGCGCAGCGGGGCGTCATCTGCGCCTCGGCCGGCAACCACGCCCAAGGGGTTGCGCTCGCCGCACGCACCCGGGGAATCCCAGCGGTGATCGTCATGCCGCTGACCACCCCCGAAATCAAGGTTCAAGCCGTCGCCGATCTCGGCGGTGAAATCATATTGCACGGCGATGACTACGATCATGCCTACGACCATGCGACGGAACTCGGCCGGCAGCGAAACCTGGTGTTCGTGCATCCCTTCGATGATCCCGATGTCATTGCCGGGCAGGGCACGATTGCCATGGAGATCCTGCGCCAACGCCATGGCGATGAAATCGACGCCATTTTTGTTCCCGTGGGCGGCGGCGGCTTGATCGCGGGCATCGCGGCGTATGCGAAGTCGCTTTATCCGCGCATGAAAATCATAGGCGTGCAGCCCGAAGACGCGGCTGCGATGTTCGAATCGCTGCGCGGCGCAAAACGCGTCACCCTGGAGCGCGTCGGCATGTTTGCCGATGGCGTCGCCGTGCGGCGCGTCGGCGAGGAGACTTTTCGTCTCGCGCGCCAGTATGTCGACGAGATCGTATTGGTGAGCACCGACCAGATCTGCGCCGCCATCCAGGATATTTTCCAGGACACGCGCTCCATCGCCGAGCCGGCCGGCGCCCTGGCCGTGGCCGGCATCAAGAAATACGTGGCGCGCGAGAATTGCAGCGAACGCACGTTGATTGCGGTGAATTGCGGCGCCAATATGAATTTCGACCGGCTTAGGTACGTCGCCGAGCGCGCGGATATCGGCGCGCAGCGCGAAGCGCTGTTTGCCGTACAGATGCCCGAGACGCCCGGATCATTCCTGCGTTTTTGCGAATTGCTCGGCAAGCGCAGCGTGACCGAATTCAACTACCGCTATTCGGACGTCAAGGCAGCGCAAGTGTTCGTCAGCCTCGCCCTCAGCCAGGGCCGGACCGAACGCGAGGCCCTGCTGGCGGAAATCACCGCCGCGGGTTTTGCAACCCGCGACATGACGGACAATGAAATGGCCAAGCTGCACGTGCGCTACATGGTGGGCGGACACGCCCGCGGACTCGCCGATGAGAAGCTATACCGCTTCGAGTTTCCTGAACGTCCCGGGGCCCTGCTCAAGTTTCTACGGGCCATCGGCACACAGTGGAACGTCAGCCTGTTCCATTATCGAAATCACGGCTCCGACCATGGGCGCGTGCTCGCCGGCATCCAGGTGCCGCCCGAGACCCACACCGACTTTCTGTTGCACGTCAACGAGCTGCAGTACGCGTACACGGAGGAAACGGACAATCCGGCCTACCGGCTGTTCTTGGCTACCTGATTCGCGAGAACGGACGCGGGAGTACGGGCGCGGGTGTGGCCGGCATCTTAAGGCCGGTGCACGGTCACGCTGGCGCTCGCCGTTTGCACCGCATTGGGGTCTGCGACTTTTTGCCACGCCTGCGCGCGCCGCACCGCGGCATCATCGGTGCCGCGGGCTTTGACCAGCACCGGCACAGCGGCACCGAGTTCCGCGGCCGCCTGAGGCAATTTACCGAGACGCTCGAGCGCGTAGGCGTGAATGGAGTGGGCGAGCGCCGTCTGTGAGCTCGTGGCCGGCGAGGTTGCGGTCCAGATCTTGATCGACTCCTCGCTGCCGGCAAGCGCTTCCGCGGATTTATTGCGATCCACCAACAAGCGCGCGAAGTGCATCAGCAGCGAGGCGCGATACTGATGATTCGCCGGCAATGATTTATCGTAGATCGCCAGGGCTTGGCGGAATTCATTTTCCGAAGCAGCCAGGTCGCCCTTATCGTGCAGCAGGATTGCCAAACTGACGCGATAGTATCCAACCATGAAATGATTTGGTCCGTTCAAAGAGAGCCGCGCGTCCAAGGCGCTGCGCAATAGCGGCTCTGCCTCCGATAACCGGCCTTCGCGCTGTAGCAGCAAGCCGTAGTTGCCTTTGGCGGTGGCGGTCTCGGGATGACGGTCGCCGTAAATATGCTCCTGGCGTTTCAGTGCATCGAGATACAGCGTCTCCGCCAGTCTCAGGTCCCCCATGTTTTGCGCGACAATTGCCAAGTTATTCAAGCGGTACGCCACTCGCGGATCATCGTCTCCCAGCACTCGCCGGTCGATTTCCAAAGCCCGCTCTTGGGTTTGTCTCGCCAGAATCCATTGCTGTTCGAGTACATAGACTTTCGCGAGATCGCCCAGCACGACCGAAACATCGGTTTGCGGTGCCCGGCTGTCTTCGAGAATACCGAGGCTGCGGATGTACAAATCCTTGGCCTCGGTATTTCGACCCTGCTCGGATCGGAGCATGCCGAGAGACCACAATGAATGGCCGGTCTGAACGCTGGTAGCCCCGGCATCGCGCTGTGCTGTATGCAGCGCCTCCAGCAGAGGCGCCTCGGCTCCCGGAAGATCGCCCGCTCCGATCCGGGCGCGGCCGAGTTCCAGAAGCGTATCGACGCGCGAAGCATCTTGAGACTGAGCTTGAAGCAGCAGCGACTCGTCCAACAGGGGCAACGCGTCCTGATATTGCCCGAGGCTGTCATAGACTGTTCCGACTGTGGATAACAGCGCCGCCTTGGTCGCCGGTTGGTCCTGCAAGCCTGTTCGCAGGCGCTTCGCGCCGGAATCCAAAAGCTCGCGGGCCGTCACTTGGTTGCCCCGGTTCTCCTTGGGATCCGACAACTTGAACAGGTTGACGAGAAAACTCGAGACCTCCTCGGCTCTGGCGCGTTCATGCTCGGCGCGCTCGCGCTGCTGCGCGGCTCGATCGCGTTCCGCCGCAATTCGCAAGGACTGCATATACGTCGTTGCCGCAAAGGCCAGTACGATAAGTACGGCGCTGAAGCTCGCTGCAACGGGTAGCCAGTGACGCCTCACAAACTTTGCGGAGCGGTATGACAGCGTAGCGCCGCGCGCGATGACCGGCATACCGTCCAAATGACGTTGAACGTCACTCGCCATCTGTTGCGCCGATGCGTACCGACGGTCGGGTTCCTTACGCATCGCCATCAATACGATGTTGTCCAGATCGCCTTTAAGAGTCCGACGCAGCCGGCTGGCGGTGCTATTGCGTGCGTCCGCGATGGCACGCGGCTCCGGCGAATCACTGGTGCTAACCAAATCACTGGGTGGTGGTGGATCCTTTTCGCAGATTGCACGTTCGATCTCGGAGAGGCGCACGGACGAGATGAAAAATGGACCTGATCCGCACAGCAATTTATAGAGCAACACACCCAGGACATAAACGTCGCTCGAGGTGGTGATGGCCTGCCCTCTTACCTGCTCCGGACTGGCATGGTCGGGGGTCATGACACGAATGTCTGCCTGAGTGACTGCGAGCGTGTGTCGGGCTGCCTGCCGATCATCGAGCAACTTTGCAATCCCGAAATCCAGCAGTTTGGGTACTCCCGCCGCAGTTACCAGAATATTCGAAGGTTTGAGATCGCGATGCACGATGAGGTTCTGATGGGCGTAGTGGACGGCGCCGCACACCGTTTGGAAGAGCTTCAGGCGCGCGGCGATGTCCAGACGATTCGAATCGCAGAACGCGTCGATGGCAATGCCGTCGACATACTCCATGACGATATAGGCGCTGCCATCCGGCAATGCGCCGCCGTCCAACAAATGCGCGATATTCGGATGATCGAGCTGAGCGAGAATCTGGCGCTCCAGCTTCAGTCGCGAATGCATCCCGACCGCAAGCGCTCCGCCATGCACAACTTTGATGGCAACCTGTTGCTCGAATTGGGCGTCGGCGCGCTCGGCCAGGTAAACCTCGCCCATACCGCCGGCACCCAAGGTGCGCAGTACCCGATACGGTCCTATGCGGTCTCCCATCATTTTTGGAGCATGCACCCACCCTGACACATAGCCAAGCAAACAACGGCGGCCCTTGCGGCAGAGTGCTGCTTAAGTGTATGAAAGCGGAGCTTGAGATGAAACCTAGGAGCTGGACCATGTCAAACGGACACGAACCCAAAAACCCGCCGCCCCCGCCCCCACCTCCTCCGCCGGGCGGCACCGGGCCAGGGGGAGTCACGCCGAACGACGGCGGCCAAAATCCTCCCCAAAACGCGTTTAAAGCCGCCGGCGTCGGCGGTGCCGTGGGGGGCGTTGTCGGCGGTTTAATCGGTGCGTTGATCGGCTGCTGCTTCTGCCTGCCACACCTGCACTGATTGGATAGCCTAACGTCGTACCAGGCGCTGCGGCAGCCGCGGCACGAGACTCTGCGGGTACGCGGTCTTAAGATGCATGTGACCCGCTGGGGCCCGGAAGCCACGGCGCAGGCGCCGCCCCTATTCCTGCTGCATGGATGGCTGGATGCCGGTGAAACCTTTCAGTTCATCGTCGATGCCTTCAAAAAGGATTGGCCGGTCATCGCGCCCGATTGGCGCGGGTTCGGCCGCAGCGAATGGCCGCAAGAAGGCTACGGCTTTCCCGACTACCTCGGCGACCTTGACGATTTGATGGAGCAGATTTCGCCGGACTCACCCGCGCGCATCGTCGGTCACAGCATGGGCGGCAATATCGCGAACCTCTATGCCGGCCTTCGGCCCGAGCGCGTGCGCTGCGTCGTCAATCTCGAAGGGCTCGGACTGCCGCGCACCTCGCCGCAGGACGCGCCAAAACGCATGCGCAAATGGCTGGATCAAATCAAGGTCCCGACGCTGGAAAAGAACTACAGTTCCTTCGAGCAACTGGCATCCGTCATCCAATTTCGTTACCAGAGATTCTCTCCGGCCGCCGCTGCGTTCGTCGCACGCGCCTGGGGAACTGCCGACGGCGAGACCCAAGTGCGTCTGGCGGCGGATCCGCGTCATCATTGGGTGAATCCCATCCTCTACAAGCGCGAGGACGCCGAGGCAACCTGGCGGGAGATTCGCGCGCCTCTCCTGATGATGCTGGGACAGGAATCGGATTACCTGGCGCGCCTGGGCGCCGACGGCACGATCGAGGCATTGCGCGCTGCCTTTCCGCGTGCCGACGTCGTCAGCGTCGCGGGCGCCGGGCACATGCTGCACATTGAGCGTCCTGAAGCCGTTGCGCCCGTCATTGAAGCCTTCCTGGATGAACACTAGGACAGGCTCCTCATGATTCGCCGTATCTATCCGACTCGCTTCGGTCAGCTGCATCTGCGCAGCCATGACGGCAGGGGCGTGCCGCTCGTTCTGCTGCACATGTCGCCGCGCTCGGGCGCGATGTGGGAGGCCTTTCAAGAAAAAGTCGAGAGGCCCACGCACGCACCCGACCGCTTGGGTTACGGTTTCTCCGACGCGCCGCCCTGGGCGTTGTCGCTGGAGCAATACGCCCAGGCAACTGTCGATGGTCTCAAGGCCGCCGGGATGCAGGGCCAGATCGACCTGCTGGGCGTGCACACCGGCTCCATTGAGGCGATCGAGATCGCCCATCTGCTGGGTTCGCAAGTGCGGCGCGTGGTCGTGGTTGGAATGCCGCTTTTCACGGCCGATGAACAGCAACGACAACTGGAAAAATACAGCGAACAACCGTTGCGGCCGGCGAGCGAAGGCGGGCACGTGCTCGGTGCGTGGCGCGGCGGCCTCGCGCTTCGGCAACCACCCTATGATCTGGGTGATGCGCATCGCCGCTTCATCGAGCACGTGCTCGCCGCCAATCCCGGAGCCGCGTTTCGCGCGGCCTGTGGGTACGCGATCGACAAGAAGCTCAAAAGCTTGAAAACACCCTTGACCGTGTTCGCGCCGCATGACGACATCATCGAACAGACGTTGCGTGTCAAGCCGCTGCTGAAACCCGGCGCGACCTACGTCGATTTGCCTGACTTGGGACTCGACTTATTTTCTGTCGCGACCGATCGGATGGCGGCGCTCCTCAACCGGCACTTGCCGGCGAATTAGAGGCGGTGCTCACGCTGATCCTTTGGAGTACCTGGACGCCGCTCGTCAAGCGGTTGCGGCGCGTCGACACTTAGCCCGCGATAACTTAGGATCACAACATGCAGAGCGCACCCAAATTGACCGGCTTGTCGGGCAACGAAATCTACTGCATGCGTCTCAAGGGACTCATCCCGAGCGGCGTCGTGATCGGCAACAGCATCCAGTCGATGGGCTTTCTCGGCGGAGTCCGTTCGGCGTTTCGCGGCATCGTCGGCGGCGAAATTCCCGACGTGACGCAGATGATCCATGAGGGCCGCGCGGCCGCGTTCAAGCGCATGCGCGCGGAAGCCGACCGCGAACAAGTCCACGGGGTGGTGGGCGTTGCCTCCGAACTTCGCGGTCTCAGTGGAAATTCGGAATTCTTGTTTGTCGGATCGGGCGTCCGCGGCGGCCCCGATACGGCGCTGTTCACCAGTGCCGGCGATGCACAGGAACTGTATTGCCACATGGACGCCGGCTACGATCCCAAGGAATTCGTTTTCGGCAACATTGCCTATTCAGTGGGTGCCGTCGGCGGGATTGCCGGTACGCTGAAGACGTTGGTCCGCGGCGAGATCAAGGAATTCAGCGATGTGTTCAACGAAACGCGCCACCACGCGCTCGACCGGCTGGTCAAGCATGCGAAGGCCGTTGGCGCCAATGCCGTCGTCGGCGTGCGCACCAATGTGCTGCACTTCGCCGGATTCCACGAGATGTACATGGCCGGTACCGCCGCATTGCACTCCTCGCTGCCGCCCGAAACTCGCGGCTCGCCCGTATCCAGCGATCTTACCGGCGAGGAGCTCTGGGGCATGACGCAGCTGGGATACGCGCCGATCAAGCTTCTCATCTCGACTTCGGTGTATTCGCTCGGCGCGATCGGTGGAATCAGAGCGGCGTTTCAGAGCTTGGTAAGGGGCGAGCTCGGCGACTTGACGGCGCTGATTTACGAGGCACGCGAGCAAGTATTCGATCGGCTGAACAGGGAGGCGACGGCGCTCGGCGCCGAAGAAGTCGTCGGCATCAAGACCTACATCGTCGAACTCGGATCCAGCTTGGTCGAGATCTTCGCGGTCGGTACGGCGGTGCGCAAACTCGAAGGCATGACGGTAAAAACCACGGCGCTGCCGGCGCAGGCCATCATCCGCGACAAGGACACCTGGGTAAACGGCGCCAGCGGCCTCGAAATTCAATCGTTCCGCGCCGGCGGTTGAGCGAGAATCCATCATGACGCGCCCGCCCCCGGAGCACCCGCTCAAGACTGCGCTGCTTATCCTGCTGGCGCTATCGATCCTCGCCGCAAGCGCAACCGCCCGGCATCGAAGGTCATCGGACGGTGAGCCGGGCACTTTTGACTACTATCTGCTGTCCTTGTCATGGTCGCCCGCATTTTGCCTGTCGGATCCCGGCGCTGCGGAGTGCAACGGCCCACGCCGTTTCGGATTCATCGTCCACGGGTTGTGGCCCCAGTACGAGAAGGGATGGCCGGAGAATTGCAACGTGCACGAGCGGGTACCTGATCAGGTGGTTTCCGGTATTTCGGACATCATGCCGGCGCGCGGCCTCGTCTATCACGAATGGTCGGCGCACGGCACCTGCAGCGGCTTGGCTCCCGCGGATTTCTTTGCGCTCGTGCGCCGTGCCTTTGCCAGTATCGCCATTCCGGCCGCGCTGTCCGCCGCCACGCAGGAAGTGGAGCGGTCGCCCGCCGCCATCGGCGCCGAATTTCTGCGTGCCAATCCCAAGTTATCGGCATCGTCCGTCGTCGTGACCTGCGGCAGGCAGGGCGCGCCAAGATTGCGTGAGGTGCATATTTGCCTGGATAGGGACCTCAGTCCGCGAACCTGCTCTGCGGATGCGGTTCGCGGCGCCTGTCGGGCGGCGGCATTGATCGTTCCGCCCGTCCGCTGACACACGTGATTATTGGAATTGTTCATGGCCACCAATAGATATAGATACGCTTTCTTGATCGCCGGCATCTTTCTGGCCGCGTCGAACGCAGCCAATGCGGGCGGAGTCACGGCCTATCTGCCGATGAACCTCGAGCCGGAAATCGAGCGCCAGATCGAAAGAGTGCTCATCCTCGCCGATGAGCCGATTCTCAAGCGGCCGTTTTCGGTCGAGCTGGTGAAATTGGCATTGCCGCAGGCGTGTCAGGTGGACAAGCCCCTGTGCACCCGCGTGGGCAGGTACCTCGAGCGCTACTCGCGCGACTATGCCGTGTCGCACGCCAGCGCCACCGGATCCGTCGCGCACGCCAAGGATGGCGTGGTGTTGCCGAATCAGCACGGCATGCCGGCCGACAGCAAGTACGAGTTGTCCGCGATCGCTTATGTCCAGCCGATCGATTATTTCCTCCTCAGCGCGGGCGCGATTTCATACAACGGGCGCACCGAGCCGACCGGCTCCATGGCGAGCGTCGGCACCAATTGGGCGCAGCTCGACTTCGGTTACCGCGATCATTGGCTTTCGCCCATGACGGATAGCAGCACGCTCATGAGCACCGAGGCGCCGACCACACCGTCGGTGACGCTGTCGAACTACGAGCCCCTGACGCGCTTGGGGTTCCAGTACGAATTGCTTCTGACGCGCTTGTCCTCCCAACAAATCCTCTTCAACGGGAACCAGGCGGTCGGCAGCCCCCGCTTGTTCGGCGCGCAGTTTTCGATCGAACCGTTCAGCGGCTGGTCGCTCGGGATCAACCGGTTGCTGGAATACGGCGGTGGCGCTGGATTGCCATCGTCTGTAAGCACCCTGCTGCGCAATTTCTTTCAGCCCAGCGGAACCGCCCAGACCCAGGGCAACCAACAGGCGTCCTACATCAGCCGTTTCATCGTGCCGAGCAAGACACCGTTCGCCGTCTACTTTCAATATGCGGGCGAGGACAATTCCGACGGCGGCAGCTACCTGCTCGGCAATCCGGCGATATCGGCGGGCATCGATTTCCCGCGCATTTTTCGCTACTTCGACGCCACCTACGAGATCTCCGAGTGGTCGAATATCTGGTACGTCCACAACATATTCTTGAACGGCATGACGAATGACCGCTTGGTCCTCGGCAACTGGGGCGCGGACCAGCGAAATTTCGGCGATGGCGTCGGTGCGAGGAGCCAGATGTTGCGGGTGGGCTGGGAACCGCCATTTGGCGGTTACATGGAAGCCCGCGTGCGCACGCTGCAAAACCAAACCTACTACGGCGGCGACAATCGAACCTTCGTGCCCACGCCGGGCGCGTTTCCCTATCACCATTACTACGATTTCACCTTGCGTTATTCGCGGCCTTGGAACGGCGTCGTCGTGGGCGCCGAGGCCTTGGGTGGGCGCGACGTCGACGGCAACGGATTTTCCCGATTCTCCGGATTCGTGCGCTACGGCGGCGATCAGCGCACTCGCGACGGCGCGGATGCCGATGACGACTCTCCGTCGACCGACGTGGATCACCACGGAGCGCAGGTATTCGTCGATGCGGGCGTCAACGCAAACAAGGTGCGCACGGACCTGGAGAAGGGAATCCCGATCACGACATCGCAACTGGCCTACGGTCCGCACTTCGGTATAGGCGCGCGCCGCGCCGTTTCCGAGCGCAATGACCTGGGCGTGCGCGCAGAATTTGACCAAGTCGACGGCCACTCGCTCATTGGCCTGCGGGCGCTGGACTATCGCCACCGCTTCGACGGTCCCTTTGCCCTCAACGTGTTCGGCGGCGTCGCACGCTACAACGTGGAGACGCCGGCGACCTCCATGTATGCGGGCCTGGGCGGCCAATGGCGGGATGTCCTGCCGGCCTGGGATTTGAATTTGGACTTCCGGTACGCGCAAAATCTCGCGCGGGATCATGTACTGGCCAGCGATGTGCAGGGCGTGCGCCCGGAAACTTTCTATAAAATCGAGAGCGTAACGCTGTATGTCTCCCGACATTTTTGAGTGAGAAATCACTACATAAAGCGATTCTCGAGGCGTTTGCGAGGTCAATGGCGGACCAAATCGCTGGGCGAGCATGCCATTGCAATCGTCGCCGATACGAGAAACGGCCGGTTGTGCGTGCACTCCGGAGATTTCAACGTCTCGCGATCGTTAC
>Ga0210384_10008923_pt1 | contig 10405 bp, 5 predicted proteins | sample IncBWH2MmetaG_FD_160574 | JGI IMG/M metagenome (GOLD analysis project Ga0210384, IMG submission 160574) | Forest soil microbial communities from Barre Woods Harvard Forest LTER site, Petersham, Massachusetts, United States - Inc-BW-H-2-M | ecosystem: Environmental > Terrestrial > Soil >...
CGACATCGGTCTCGGGTCTCCTCCACCGCCGGTTAACGGCGAAGGCGGCGGCCGACCGCAGCAACCCATCTCGCGCGGGCCCGAAGACCGTCCTGGTTCTACTCCCTGGCACGACGCTGCAGGCGAAGCCAGCCTCAGCGACAAGCGCATCGAAACGTGGCGATCGGCCGGATTTACCACCGTTGTTTCGGCGCGCAAAGGCGGCATTTTTCCCGGGCAGGGAGCGGTCCTTGTTCTCGCGGGCGAACGTAACGGCGATCTCGTCGTGAAATCTCCTGTCGCCATCCCGGTTTCGTTGCAACCCGTAGGCAATTTCACCAGTTTTCCAGGTTCTCTGATGGGCACGATCGGCTACGTTCACCAGGTGTGGCTGGACACGGATTGGAGCGCCAGAGCCGAAGCCATTTACGACAAAAATCCCCGCGGAGTCGCTCGCCCTCGTTACGACCGCACCGATTCCGCGCTCGCCGACGCACTCGAAGATCACGCGCTGGTCTTGATCCCGGCCAATAATTCCGTGCAGATTCGCCGTTCCTTCGAGTTGGTCGATCGCTGGCACGTCACCGCCGCCATCTACGGTGGCCAGATGAGCTATGAGGTAGCGAATGAAATCGCTGCCAAGAAGCTGCCAGTGCTCGTCGATCTGAAATGGCCGGAAGCCGACAAGGATGCCGACCCTGACGATGTTCCTTCTCTTCGTACCTTGCGCTTCCGCGACCGCGCGCCCTCTTCACCCGCCGCCCTTGCCAAAGCCGGCGTCAGGTTCGCGTTCTATTCCGGTGGCGTCACCGCCGCGAAAGATGTTCTGAAAGCAGCAAAGAAATCGATCGATGCGGGCCTCGCACCGGACGCCGCGCTACGCGCGATGACCCTGACCCCTGCGGAAATTTTCGGCGTGGCCGATCGTCTCGGCTCCATCGAAAATGGGAAGATAGCCAATCTCGTCATCACGGACGGCGATCTGTTCAACGAAAAGACGAAAATAAAATACGTCTTTGTCGACGGCCGAAGATTCACGATCCACGTGCCTGAAGAATCCAAGGATCCGCCCAAAGGCGACCTCACCGGCAAATGGAAACTCGCGTACACCACCCCCGAAGGCGCCGAAGAATCGATAGCTGAGCTCACCATGGCTTCCGACGGTGCACTATCCGGCTCACTAACCAGCAAGCGCGGAACCCAGCAGATTCTTAGCGGCTCGCTCAGCGCCGATAAATTCACATTCACCATCAACATCGTGTTGGAAGACGGCCCCGCCGATGTGGTTTTTACAGGCACCTTGGACGGAACCTCCATCAAGGGCAACATCCGTGTTGTGGGGATCGACATTGACTTTACGGGCACGAAGACGCCTACGCGCGCAATCGCAGCGGAGCAATCGACAAACGCACAGGGAGCTGCCCGATGAATAGCCCGATGAACAGATCGCGTGCACCTTTGCTGCTCACCGCCATCCTCGCCGTCGCTCTGGCGCCTGTGCAAACGCACGCGGCAAATTCGCCGAGCGTAGCCAGCGAACCCGCCCCGATTATCTTGATTCAAAACGCCACCATCCTCACCGTCTCGCACGGCAATATCGAACACGGCTCGATCCTCATCAAGGACGGCAAGATCGCCGAGGTCGGCCCCTCCATCAAAGCGCCAAAGGACGCGCAGGTGATTAACGCGGGCGGTCAATTCGTCATGCCCGGTATCATCGACTGTCACTCGCACATCGCCATCGACGGGGACGTCAACGAAGGCAGCATCGCCGTCTCCTCTATCGCGAACATCGCCGACGTTCTCAATCCCGACGACGTCGACATCTACCGGGATCTCGCAGGCGGAGTCACCGTCGCCAATGTGCTCCACGGTAGCGCAAATCCCATCGGTGGCCAGACTGTGGTCATCAAACTTCGCTGGGGACAGCCTGCGTCAAAGCTCCCGTTCGAGGGCGCTCTGCCCGGTATAAAATTCGCCCTCGGCGAAAATCCCAAGCACTCCAACTTTGGCGGACGTGGCGCTTCGGCCCGCTACCCCGCCACGCGTATGGGCGTGGAAGAAACCATTCGCGGCGCGTTCGCCGAGGCCCGCGACTACAAAGCAGCGTGGGACCTCTACACCAAGCGCACCAGCGCCGGAGAAAAAAATCTGATTCCGCCGCGCCGCGATCTACGCCTCGATCCATTGGTCGAAGTACTCGAAGGGAAGCGATACGTGCACTCCCATTGCTATCGCGAAGACGAAATCCTGATGCTGCTCCGCGTCGCGAAAGAATTCGGCTTCAAGGTGCGCACCTTCCAGCACGTCCTCGAAGGCTACAAAGTCGCCGACGAACTGGCCGCCGCTGGTGTAGGCGCATCCACGTTCTCCGATTGGTGGTCCTACAAAGTCGAAGCCTTCAATGCCATCCCATACAACGCCGCGCTAATGACCCGCCGCGGCGTGGTTGTTTCCATCAACTCCGATGACGCCGAGGAAGCCACGCATCTCAACCAGGAAGCCGCGAAGAGCATGAAATTCGGTGGCCTCTCGCACGACGAAGCGCTCAAACTGGTCACCCTAAATCCTGCAATGCAGCTCGGCATCGACAAGCGCGTCGGTTCCATCGATGTTGGCAAAGACGCTGACCTGGTCATCTATAACCACGACCCGCTTAGCGCTTACGCGGTGGCCCAGGAAGCTTTGATCGACGGCCGCGTCTATTTCGATCGCCAGCGCGACATCGCCGATCGTCCCACCAGAGAAAAGGAAAAGAAGGCTCTGCTCGACAAGGAAAAGAAGGCCGCCGAGAAAAAACCGGACGCAGGCGCTTCGAAACCCGGCGAGAAGAAACCCGAAGAAAGGCCCAAGGCACACGCCGTCGCAGTTTCCGGGGATGCCCTGTGAAGAAAAACACTTTCGCCGCGTTTCACATCGTGACTTTGTGCTCATCCGTCCTGTGTTTCTCAGTGGTCGCCGCCGCGCAACAAGCGCCAGCCGTCTATGCCATAACCCACACAAAAATCTTCACCCTCGCCGGCTCGCCCATCGACGACGGCATCCTCGTCATCCGCGACGGCAAAATCGCCGCCGTGGGCGCCAATGTCGACGTTCCCGCAGGAGCGCAAGTGATCGATGGCAAAGGCCTGCAAGTCTACCCGGGCCTCTTCGACCCCGTCACTCAGATGGGCTTGAGCGAGATCGCGGCGGTCAGCGCCACCGTTGACACTACCGAAACCGGCGCGTTCAATCCCGATGTTGTCGCCGCCGAGGCTGTCCTACCCTCCAGCGAGCACATCCCCGTCACCCGCGCCGCAGGCATAACCGAAGTTCTCGCCGTTCCCGCCAGCGGCGGGTTCGATTCCCGCGGTTCGGTCAATATTCTCGGCGGACAAGCGTCCGCGATTAACCTCGCCGGATGGACCATCAACGACATGCTCATTAAGAAGAGCGTTGCTATGGTTCTCGATTGGCCCCAAATCCAGACGCAATCGTTCGATTTCGCGACCTTCTCGAGAAAGACGAAACCTTTCCCGGAGGCCAAGCAAGAACGCGATAAGCAGGTCGACGAACTTGCCGACTGGCTGGACAACGCTCGCCACTACGCGCAAGCCTGGGGCCACGGCGGTCCCGCCGAATATCGACGCGATCTAAAATTGGAAGCACTCGTCCCGGTCATTCGCGGCGAACTTCCGGTCCTTGTTTTCGCGAATCGCGCTCGCGACATCCGCAACGCCGTGGAGTTCTGCGACAAGCAGAAAGTAAAAATGATCCTGGCAGGCGGCGCCGAAGCCTATAAGGTGAAAGAGCTTCTGCGCTCCAAGAGCATTCCGGTCATCCTACAACCCACGCTCACTGCGCCTCTCGACGAAGACGAACCATACGACCGCTCGCTCTCGCAGCCCGCCGAACTCGTCGATGCCCGCGTCAAGATCGCCTTCGGCAGCTTCGACAATTCCTTCGCGCGGCGTCTCGGCCAGCAAGCCGCCAACGCCGTCGCCTACGGCCTGCCCTACGACGAAGCCCTAAAAGCCGTAACTCTCTACCCCGCGCAAATCTTCGGCCTCGCCGATCAAATCGGCACGCTCGAACCCGGCAAGATCGCCAATGTCATCGTCACTAGTGGTGACCCGCTCGAACTCACCACCGATGTCCGCTACCTTTTCATCAAGGGTCAGCTCACCTCCACCGACAACAAACATAAGGCCCTCTACGAGAAATACCTCAACCGTCCAACAGCGAAATAGCACAACCCCGAGTCTCACTTCTTTGTCGGGGTGCAGCGCAGCACCGCTGCGCCCCTACTAGGCAAGATCCATGCCCCAACCACGCACGAATGCCACCTCAACCCGCAGCGGGCCTCCAAAACGATTCCCGCGAAACCACAAAACCTTCCCGCGCCACGCCCGTCAAAAACGCTAGAATCGCGTTTCCGAGTGGGGTGTTCATGGAAATTCTGCTGCAAGATCTTCGCTACGCTTTCCGCCTCCTGATTAAAAGTCCGTCCTTCACCGCGATCGCCGTCCTCACGCTCGCCCTCGGCATCGGTGCAAACACCGCAATCTTCAGCGTCGTTAATGCCGTTCTGCTGCGCCCGCTCGCCTTTCGCGATTCCTCCCGCATTATGCTGATCGCTGAAAAGAGCAAATTTCCCGATCCCAGCGTCTCCTACCAGAATTTCATCGACTGGCGTGACCAGAGTCATGCGTTCGAATCCGTCGAGGGTATGCGCAGCTCCACGATCACCCTCACGGGTGCCGGCGAACCCGAGCGCCTCAATGCGCGCTGGGTAACCTCGGGGCTTTTTTCCCTTCTCGCTGTAAACGCCCATCTCGGCCGTACCTTTCGCGCCGACGAGGACCGCGCTGGCGGCGCACCCTCGGTGGTCATGAGCTACGGCTTGTGGCGCCGCCGTTTTGGCGGCGCCACAGATGTGCTCGGCAAATCCATCGATCTCGACTCCACTCCTTACACCGTCGTGGGTGTGCTCCCTCGCAGCTTCGAGTTCCTCCGCGCCGATGACGTCTATCTTCCGTTCACGCCTTGGGCAAGAACCCTTCCCGACGATCGCAATTGGCATCCAGGTATCTTCGCCGTTGGCCGTCTTAAACTCGGTGTTTCACGGGAGCAAGCGAACACCGAAATGGTCACGATTACAAAACGGCTGGAAGAGCAATACCCCATCTACAACACCGGCACCAGCGCCGACGTCATTCCTTTGCAGGAACAAGTAGTCAAAAACACTCGCCCGGCCTTGCTTCTCCTTGTCGGGGCCGTTAGCTTCGTGCTTCTCATCGCCTGCGCCAACGTCGCCAATCTTCTCCTTGCCCGCGCCGCTTACCGTGGCCGGGAAGTGGCCATTCGCACGTCCATGGGCGCGGGTCGCGCTCGCCTCATCCGACAGCTCTTGACAGAAAGTGTCTTGCTCTCCCTTGCGGGCGGCATCTTCGGTCTGCTTTTGGCCTGGGCCTCGCTGGGCCCGCTACTCAACATTTCGGCTGGCAGTTTGCCCTTAGCTTTCACTATTGGGCTCAATCGTTCCGTGCTCCTGTTCACCGTCCTGGTTTCCGTCGTCACCGGTCTCGTCTTCGGTATCGCGCCTGCTCTTCGCGCCACCCGGTTCGATCTCCGCGAAACCCTCAACGAGGGCTCTCGCGGTTCCACTGCCGGCCCGGGCCATCAGCGTCTCCGTGGCGTTCTCATCGCATCGGAGTTTGCCCTCGCGATGTTGCTCCTCGTCGGCGCCGGTCTGCTCCTGCGAAGCTTTTCCCGCCTCCAAAGCGTCAGCACTGGTTTCCAGCCTGATCATCTCCTTCTCGTCGATCTCCCTCTGTCGCAGACTGCCTACGCGAAGCCCGAACAACGCTACGGATTCTTCGACCGTCTCATCAATCGCGCTCAGAATCTCCCAGGCGTGCGTTCCGTCGGCGCAGCAACCGCTCTCCCGGTCAGTGGCATCGGCGGACTCATCCATTTCAATATCTACGGCCGTCCGCCCAAAACGCCCAACGATTATATTGCCGCCGGTTATCGCGGCGTCACTGCGAATTATTTCGAAACGCTCGGCATTCCTCTGCTGCAAGGCCGGCTAATCACTCCCGCCGACAAAGAAAAAGCCCCGGCCGTTGTCCTCATCAATGCGACCATGGCGAAAACCTATTTCCCCGGCGAAAACCCTCTCGGCAAGCGCATGCAGATCGGCGCTACACCTGAGTCAGAGGTGCCGTGGATGGAAGTCGTCGGCGTCGTTGGCGACGTCACGCAGGGTCTGGGACTCGATCCCAAGGCCGAAATGTATCTGCCATATCGCCAGGCCGACCAACTCTTGCCCGTGTTCCAGCTTTCCGTCGTTCTTCGCACGGCGGGCGACCCGCACCAGCAAGCGGCGGCGCTCCGCTCCGCCATCGCCGAAATCGATCCCAATCAGCCCCTCGTCAAAGTTCGCACCATGGAAGACAACATGGCCGCAACGGTGGCTCAACCACGCTTCCGGACCTGGCTCATCGCCATTTTCGCCGGCCTTGCACTCATGCTTGCCGCGGTCGGCATCTACGGCGTCATGTCTTACTCGGTGACTCGGCGCACCAGCGAAATCGGTATTCGTATCACGCTGGGCGCTCAGCCCGTCGACGTCTTTCGCATCGTTGTCGGCGAAGGCTTACGATTCGCCCTAGTCGGGGTTGGCGTCGGCGTCGCGGGCGGCTTGATCCTGACGCGCCTGCTCGGCAGCTTCCTCTATGGAATCAGCGCGTCTGACCCTCTCACCTTCTTTGCGGTGGCCCTTCTCTTGATCTTGGTCTCTGCCACCGCATCGTTCTTCCCAGCCCGCCGGGCCACTCGCGTAGATCCAATTGTAGCCTTGCGTTACGAATAGGTAGCGCATAGTGACCGGTCTTTCGACCAGCCTTTGGATCCGTCTGCCGCCACCATCGCTTGCAGACGCAATCTTTTTCACTCCGGCAGGAAACTTTTCCCCTCGACTTGCGTTCTTATCCTTGAGTCCCATGCGCATCCCTTTCCTTGTCGCCGCTTTGGTCTCCTTCGCATTAGTCGCTTCCGCGGCTGTTCCAACCCGCGCGCAGGAACCAGACAAGATCGTCGATCAATATATCAAGGCGCAAGGCGGGTCAAAGCCCCTCTCAAAGGTGCAGACCCTGACCATCGAAGGCACGCTAACCAACACTGCCGACGGCAAAACCGGTACATACACGTTCGATACTAAGCTCCCCAACCGCTACTACTCCGAGCTGGTCATCGGTGACCGGAACGTCATCGAAGCCTACAACGGAAAGTCCGCGTGGCATCACACCCCTTCCGGTGAAATCACGACGCTCGTCGGCCTGGAAGGCACGCAGCTGGAAGCGGCTGGACAGTACTACAATTCTCGCCTGGTGAACGCCAAGAAAAACAAGTTGGGCGTTGCTTTTATCGGCCACGCGCAGGTTCGCAGCAAAGACGCCCTGCAGATCGAGATCACTACGCCCACCGGTCTGAAACGCGAAGTATTCTTCGACCCGCAGACTCACTTGATCGTCAAGGAATCCGCCGCAATCGGCGGCATCGAAGAACAAATTCTCTACGACGACTATCGCCCCGTGGACGGTTTGAAGCTCCCTTACAAGATCGAGTTGCATCGCGGCAGCGATTCATATGACATCGCCGTCACCCGGGCAGCAGTCAATGGCACCGTCGGCGAGCGCGTCTTCGATTTCCCAAAGAAATCGCAAGTGCAACTCCCGGACCTGAAAGCCTTGTTCAAGGAAATTGACGACAATCAGAAAGCGATCGACAAAATCAAGGAAAACTACGCCGGCACTCGCGCGGAAGAAGAGACCGAATACGACAAGACCGGGAAAGTCACCAAGCACGAACTCAAGGAATACTCTTTCTTCTATCTGAACGGTGATGAAGTATCTACGTTGACGAAAAAAGACGACAAGCCACTGAGCGACGACGAGCAGCGAAAGGAAAACGAGAAAACACAGAAAGAGATTCAGGAAATTCAGAAGAACCACGACAAAAAGGAAGCCAAGGAAGCGAAGGCCAAAGAAGAAGGAAAAGAGAAGAAAGATAAGGAAGACGATGACGTCGGCATCGAAGTCTTTCTCCGCGCTTCACAATTCGTGAATCCCCGCCGCGAGCGTTTTCGCGGTCAGGATGTCCTCGTTTTTGATTTCGAGCCAAACCCCGAATTCAAGCCGCACAAGCTGGCCGAAAAAGTGGTACACGAACTCGCCGGAGTCATTTGGATCGACGAAAAAGCCCACGACGTCGCCCGCCTCGAAGCTTACTTCGTAGGCGACTTCAAATTCGGCGGTGGCCTGATCGCAAACCTTCAGAAAGGCACCAGCTTCACCTTTGAGCAGGCGTTCCTTAACAACGAGGTCTGGCTGCCAACCTACGAAGAAGCGCACGTCGGAGTTCGGGTCCTGCTCGTGAAAGGATTTAAAGTCAACGCCGTCACGCGCTACTCCGACTACAAAAGATTCAACGTCGAAAGCGTAGCCTCGATCGGCAAGCCAAAAGGCGCGACCGACGTCTCCGGCAGCGATCCTGCCGACCCTCCGCCGCCCAAGCCGCAGTAGCGTCCTCGATGAGGCTCCGTGCCCTCTTTGATTTGCAAATTTGCAGGTAAAACTGTTTTTGCCTCTTATTTCAAATAATTCGGCGCGTTCCTGCGCGTCGATAGGAACGAACAAGCACACCCCATCCCCGGCACTCGGCAACACGCCTTACCACGAATTAAAACAATGGGATGCGTTGAATAAATGAAACGATACATCGACCCCCACCCAATCGTGCATCTAAGCCGTGTATGACGACAGCCAAACCAAATCCCAGCATCACTCCGCGTGAGATACTCGGCGCCTGGGGGAAAATTCTCGGCGGCAAGTCGCCCATGCTGTCCATTGAAATCACTCGCGAGTGCCCGCTCAGCTGCCCGGGTTGCTATGCCTACGGAGATGCTCACCTCGGCGGCGAAAAAACTCTTAGTCAACTGAGCGATTTCCGCGGCGACGCGCTCGTTGATGGTGTCCTCGATCTGGTCCGCAAACATCAGCCCATGCATGTTTCTCTCGTTGGCGGAGAGCCCTTGGTGCGCCACCGCGAATTAAGTCGCATTCTGCCAGCGCTCAGTGCGAGGAATGTCTTTACGCTCGTCGTCACCAGCGGCGTAATCTCCATCCCTCTCGAATGGATGGATCTCCCACGTTTTCGCGTCGCCGTCTCGATCGACGGTCTCCCTGAGCATCACGACATCCGCCGCAAGCCCGCGACTTACGAGCGCATCTTGAAAAATATTGCCGGCCGCGAAATCAACGTCCACTGGGTCATCACCCGCCCCATGCTCGAACGCCCCGGCTATCTCGAAGAGTATGTTTCCTTCTGGAACGAGCGCCCCGAAGTAAACCGTATCTGGGTCAGCCTCTACACCCCGCAAATCGGCGAGCAAAGTGCCGAAATATTATCTCCGGGTGATCGTGAGTTGGTCGCTCGCCAGCTACCCGCTTTGACCAAGAAATTTCCGAAGCTTCTCCTGCCCTCAGGCATAGCCGCTGCTTTTCTCGCTCCCCCGACCAGTCCGAGCGATTGTCTTTTTTCGAAAATGTCCGTCAACTACTCTGCCGACCTCGAAACCCGTGTTGAGCCTTGCGTATTCGGCGGCGCCCCGGACTGCTCGCAATGTGGTTGCGCCGCCAGCAGCGGCCTCCATTGGATACGCTCCGAAAAAGTCGCAGGGCCCCTGAAGGTCGGCCATTTCGTCGAAACCTCCGTCGCCATCGGCTCTCTGGTCAATCGTCTCAAGCGGCGCGCCGTTCATCCTACTCGCTGGCGTCCCGGCGGTCCGCAAGTCGGAAATAAGGCCGGTTTGGTTCAGATCGCTTCCTGATCGGCGGAAAGGCGCAGCTCTAATGATAGCCAACAGTGCTGGGCCGCTAGTGCCAGGCCCGCGATGTTAGACCCGCAATGTTAGGATTGACTGCTGAAATTCCCGGAGGGACCGCGATGAAGCGCGCGTTCGTTTTAATTCTTGCTGTTCTTTCCTTGGCCGTAGTTCCAAAAGCTAGGTCGCAATCGTCCACTCCGGCTGTCAATCCAGCAGCTCCTTTGCGCGTGGCCATGGCCGGACTCGCGCACGGCCATGCGGAGGGATTCTTCACGCGCGCTAAAGATCGCCACGACATACAAATCGTTGGCGTCGCGGAGCCGGACCGCACTCTCTTCGATCGCTACGCCGCCAAATTCGCCCTCGATGCGAATCTGTACCATGCCGATCTCGACGAAATGGTCACGGCTACTCACCCGCAAGCCGTCCTGGTCTACACCAATACCTATGGCCACCGCCGCGCCGCAGAAATTTGCGCCAGGCACGGCGTCCCAGTGATGATGGAAAAACCGCTGGCCGTAAGTATCGAAGACGGCCGCGCCATCGAGCGTGCCG
>Ga0210384_10008924_pt1 | contig 10405 bp, 11 predicted proteins | sample IncBWH2MmetaG_FD_160574 | JGI IMG/M metagenome (GOLD analysis project Ga0210384, IMG submission 160574) | Forest soil microbial communities from Barre Woods Harvard Forest LTER site, Petersham, Massachusetts, United States - Inc-BW-H-2-M | ecosystem: Environmental > Terrestrial > Soil >...
CAATTGCACGGTCTGCGGCTCAAACCCCTCTTTCCGAACCGTGACCGAGATGTCGGCGTTGCGTTTGGCAACCACCGCGCAGGGCGTCATGCACGTCATCGGCGTTTCAAGTCCGCTGATCACGGCTTCGGCGCCGGCCGGCGTCGATGAGACGCTGATGGTTTCGGTCGTGCCACGCGTCACCGACGCGCAGCCGCCAAGAATGGCGCAGAACGCCAGAACCCCCAAGATACGCATTTACTAACTCCCCCAAGCCGAGGTCAATCAACCGCACCCTGCGGTCATGCGCAAGAGGGAGAGTTAGTGGATCGACAAAAGTCTTTGCAACCTGTGGTTTATCCCGCGATGCGGTCGCGGGAACCTCAGTTTTCGCCGAGCAGCTCGTTGATGCGGCGCTGGAGCTGCAGCTTCTTCTTCTCGCTCCTGCGCAGGCGCGCATCGAGATCGCTCTCGCTTGAGTCCGTGATCATGGTGCGGAAGGCGAGCCCGAGCCGGTTGGCCTGGCGCCAGATGATCCGCGCGATGAATGAGCGGCCCTTGCGCGCGATGGTCAGCTCGATCTCTTCGGGCAGCCTTGACCGGGAATCGAACTCGACACAGGCGCCGCGCTCGCTGAAATTACGGACCACGCAGTCCATGGTGCCGCCGCTTTCGCCGACCCCGGCGACGCCGCCATAAAGCACCTTGTCCCGCACGCTATGACGCCGATCCTGCATGGTTTCCTCCGGCCGGTTCTGAGCGGTAACTCTAAGGGGTCTTGCCCGACAGGGAAGAGCGGCCGCCAGAGATTGTCGGATTAACGTAAATCGCCGCACGCGCAGGCGGAGCAGCAGGATACTCGCTGCGCGTCGTTCCAATTTGACTCAAATGTTTTCGTCAGGCCGCGAGCCGGCTGTGGCGCCAGTCGCGCGGCGACAGCTGAAATGCTGGCGAAACACCGGTCCGAAATGCGCCAGGTCGCTGAAACCCCAGGCCAACGCGATTTCGCCGACATGCTGATCTTGGCTCGTTTGGTCCTCGCAGCGCCGGCCTTGCGATCGCCGACGGCCGTCATCATGTTCAGGGGCGGCGGGGCATTGTCGGCCATGGGCTGGTAGTCGAGGAACAATGCATAGCCTGGCGGAGTTCCACCGTCATGCGGGCGGTGTTTTTTGTGTGTCTGTCGATGCTCATGTCATTGGCCGGGCAGGCGTTCGCCGGCGATGAGCCGTCGTCCGCGCCCTCCCGCGTCGTGCATCCGAGCGTCGAGGAACTGGCCCGGCCCGAACTGCAGAAACCGGAGGACGCGCCGGAGAGCGGCACGCGCGAGGCGATTTGCCTGATGATCGAGTCGGCGGCGCGGGCCAACGACCTGCCGCTGGAATTCTTTGCGCGCGTGATCTGGCAGGAGAGCCGATTTCAATCCGATGCCTTGGGTCCCCTGACGCGCAGCGGCCAGCGCGCGGAGGGGATCGCGCAATTCATGCCCGGAACGGCCGGCGAGCGGCGGCTGCTTGATCCCTTTGATCCCGTCGAGGCGTTGCCGAAATCGGCCGAGTTCCTCGCCGAACTGCGCAACCGGTTCGGCAATCTCGGGCTCGCCGCGGCGGCCTATAATGCCGGCCCGCGCAGGGTTCAGGAATGGCTTGGGCGAACGGGGTCGATGCCGCAGGAGACGCGCAACTACGTGGTCGCCATCACCGGCTCGACCGTCGACGACTGGGCCGCCGCGGGGAACGGCGGCAAGCTGCCGGCCGCCGCGCCGACCACCACGTGCCGTGACTTGATGGCGCTGCTGAAGCGTGCGCCCAATCCGTTCGTCACCCAGCTCGAACAACATGTGCAACTTGCCGCCGCCAAGCTCTGGGGCGTGCAACTGGCGGCGAGCTTCGACCGCAACAAGGCGCTCGCAATGTATGCGCGTGCGATGAAGCGTCTCTCCGCCGTGGTCGGCGACCAGGACCCGAGCCTGCTCGCCGCGGTCCAGCGCAGCCGCGGCTCGCATATGTTCTACATGGTGCGGATCGGCGCCGATACGCGCCCCGCCGCGGATGATGTCTGCGCCCGGATCAGGAAAGCGGGCGGTGCCTGCTTCGTGCTGCGAAACATGCGGTGAGGGATGAAGCTCCGTCGTTCCGGGATGTCGCCACGGCGATTGTCTTGGGCTAAGGTCGGCGCGCACGTCATACGGGTTCGAGAAAAAAATGGTTCGAGAGCAGGAAATCCGCGAGGGCGAACTCGCGATCGACACGCCGCCGGCGCGGGACGCCGCGCTGTATTTCATCGGCCGCATCCGCACGCCCTGGACCTCGCGCCTGATGACGCCGCGGCAGGGGCGCGTCGACGGTCCGGTCTGCCGGCTGGAGATCTTTGAGCCCTGGGTGCCGGCGCTGAAGGGCGTCGACTTCTACTCCAACCTCGAAGTGATCTACTGGCTGCACCAGTCGCGCCGGGATCTCGTGCTGCAGAGCCCGAAAAACAACAAATCGACGCGCGGCACCTTTTCGCTGCGCTCGCCGGTGCGACCCAACCCGATCGCGACCTCGATCGCCAAATTCGTCGGCATCGAGGGCAACACCGTTCTTGTGCGCGGGCTCGACTGCCTCGACGAGACGCCGCTGCTCGACATCAAGCCCGACCGTTGCGAGTTCTCGCCGCTGTCGGCGCCGCAGCCCGGCGATTTCGAGATGGAGTAGGCTTCGTCATTGCGAGCCAACGGGTCCGCGCGAAGCGCGGCCCGATGACAGGCTCCGCGAAGCAATCCAGACCATCGAAATGAAGCGCTGGATTGCCTCGGCGCTCGCGCGCCTCGCAATGACGCCAGGCGGCGGTCACCGCGCATACCTGTTCACCGTTTGAAAGAGCTGGAGGACAGCAGTCCACGTTCTCGCGGCGTGGAACGCCCGAGCTTTGCGATAACCGTGTCCCTCGCACGAGTGAACTACTCGGGATAAGACTCCCCACCCGCCGGCGTCTTATTGAAAAGGATAAATGCCAGGGGATTCCCGGGCTCGGACATTGCTTCGCTGCGCTGACCCGTCACTTCTCCAGCCACGCTGCTGGTATATTCCGCAACCACTTCGCCGAAGCTGTTCCGCTGGATGGCCACCTTCTGCCCCGCCTCGACCTTGTCGTTGAGCTTGACCAGATGCTCGACGAGTCCGCCCTGGACGGCCATGATCGGGAACGCACTGTCACCGACAAAAACGCGCACATCCCTGCCTGTGCGTCCCATCGGCCCGGCAACGATGCCGTGATGCTTGAGGACATTCATCGTGCCTTCCACGAACAGCTCGGTCATCTCGAGATTCAGGACGCGAGCAGCGCCAATCTCCGGCGTAAAGGCTGGGATGCCGACGTCGAGAAACGCATTATGCAGGACGCCGGGATACACATGATTGTTGAAGATCTGGCCGACTGGGTACAGATCCAGCATCGCCTTGACCTCAGGCACATCCATGCCGCCAAGATTGAATGCGGTGACATCGAATCCAGTTGTGCCAGTATGGAAGTCGATCGCGAAGTCGGCGTTCGGCGAGAGGAGCCGGTTGAAGAGGAGCCAAGCGTGTCGGCTGGCCGCGGTGAGACCGTTCTCCTTCCCGGGCCATTCCCGATTCATGTCGACCAGGTCGATGCCTCTCCCCGAGTTCGGCCACCTGCGCTGCATGCCTTCCATGGCTGGGCGGGACACGTCCGTGACCGCCGTCACCGTGCCCGACATCTCCGCCGGATTGAGCTGGTTCATTACAGTCTGAACCGTATGCACAGAACTCATCTCGTCGCCATGCACACCACTGACCAGGACACCGCGCTTGCCCGACTTCGCCCCCTTGGCGACCGTCACAGACACGTACCAGTGTTGCCCAGTGGGCATCTGAACGCCCTGAAAATAGAGGAGATGCTTGCGCCCGGGCTCAAGGTCGTTCACGTCAAGGGCGCGGATGACCTTCTTCCCCTGGATCACATCGCCAGCATAGACCGTTCCCTCCCGCGCACCTGGCGCAGCGCCGGCAGAAGATGCCGGCGTGCCTTGTGCGCTGGCAGCGTCAACGTTGATGGCGAGGGCGGCCGACGCGCCGGCGGTCGCGATCGATGCGATCAAGAAATCGCGGCGATCGAGGTCTTCTTTAGAATTGTCCGGCATGATGGATGTGCTCTCTTTCACCAGACGCTACGCTCGAACAATGGTACGCACATCACTCGGCAGGGGCCGACCAGCGCTGCTGCCGTTGCCTTTACGAAGCGCGGCCCAGTTCAACACAGGGGGCTCGCCAGAGTGGACCGGCCGGCCGAGCTTGTCTTCGCGCTGACGCCGCTGCGAATCGGAAGCGCGTGAGTGTTGGTCACCTGCAGTAGCGAGATGATACCGGATGCGATCTTCCGCCGGTGCGCACCCAACAACGACCATGACGCCAGTAATAATGGCCACGCCGGCCGCGATGGGCTCCCACAACGGCGCCCGTGGCGGCCCCTATTGCCGCGCCACGTCGCCCTCCGACTGCACCGCCAATGATCGCGCCACCCACAGCACCGCGCCCTGCCGAACTCTGTGCCATGACATCCGTGACGGGCATCGCAAGCCCGAGCATGAACAGAACAGAAAAAGCAAGAGTGCGAAGCATGTGACGCTCCCTTGGATCACGGGAGCAAAATTACGACTGAATTGAGACGAAAAATTGGCTGGCGGTTGCGGGTTAGCCCATGCTTCCCGGCCTGTCTCACTCCGGAATATACGGAGCGCTTCCACCGCGATCTCGTTGGGGTTGACCGGCGCTGATTCTTGACGAGCCACCCGGCCAGACAAGGCGCGAATGCTATCGAAAACTTCGTTGCTGCGATGAACGTCGCTCTCTCGTCGAGCTTCGGCAAATCCGGCAACGCGATCCAGAGGAGAGCCCGGACATTTGATCGATCGTTAGCAATACGGAAGAATCGTCAGCAATGCTGGCGCATCGCAGAACAGAAAGCCCAGAGACGTTGCACGGTTTGGCAATAGCCACTGCACTTCCGTTAGTGGCCCAGGCTGTGTACGTTTTCACACAGCCTGGGCCCGACGCCGACGCGCTGAAACTTGCCGAGGGCGGCGTCGCTGTCATCCCAACAGCATGGATGCGAAGGGATTATCGGTCGGGCGTTTGGCTTGCGATACCGGCGTGCGCAGTCCATGCGTCCAATGAATTTGATGATTTCGCGCGTCCGGCCGAATTGTGGATTTGGCGACAGCCGCTTGGCCTGGGGCAAGTACAACGCTGCTGATCGCGAACATTGCGAAGGCGAGAAAAGTGCGTCGAGATTTGATGGTCATTTCGATCCTCCATAAACGGGTAACCTTCAATGGCTCACTGCTTTCGAGGATTGAGTGAGGTGCGATCGAATGCGGGATCGACCTCATTTCGAGTAAGGGCACTAACAGATTTGTTAGGCAAGCACCCATCGGCAGTTTGGAGGACGGCCGATGGCTCGAATGCGAAATCTAAGCAGGTTCTCAAATTGTCGGCTTGTTACTACGATCAGGGTCCTGCCGCATATGAAGTAGCTCACATCCCGAACACTCTTGTCTTGTCAGTATTTCGGCTGCTGGCCCAGTGCCGCCGAGATCTGGTGCTGCAACAAGTGGGCAGCTATCTGGGTACACCGGCGTGGCGCTAACGCATTCAGGAAGGCAGCCCATGACCCGGAGCGGACAATAGGCGCGACTAACCTTGTCACGGATTGCAGGACCTTCGGCTCTCCCAATTCCTGCAATTGAACCAACACCAAATCCGGCCGCACTAAGACCACGTCGCCCTCATGCATGATTGCACCCGGCGCTTAACCCTGCCGATTGGCGCGCAAAAATGGCCTGGTCATCATCGGTTACTTGAGCAACGGATGTTTGAATGCAGTTCTTCCTTTATGAAATCGCCGCTCGCGTCGTCGCAATCTATTTGTGCGTCGATTGCATCCGCACGGTGCGGTCTGGCCTTGTCGAGCGAAAAATCACGTCTTTCTCTTATCACGCTGGTATTCTCGACTGGCTTCTGGACTGGTCGACGAGATCAGTTTTTCATAGAGAGACCGCGCCGGTCGCGTACTGGATACAAATCGGCATCCAGATAACGCTCTTGGTTTCTTGCTTCTTTGTTGCGATATTTGGGTGGTGGCATCCAAATGCCTTGAGCATCCGCTGATGGCCCATGACAACGGAAATCCATGTCCGCTGGCATGTCGGCGATCAGGGTAAGAGGGGAATCGTTGTGATCACGTGAGTCTTGTCGCTCGTGACCCATTCTTGGACATCAGCGACCTCCAAAGTTCTTCCTATCCAGCCGCGACGTCTTCAAAGTGTCCAGATTAGGTCGCCACATCTGCCTGTATTCTAACCGTTCGAGCGGGCATGCGTTGTCTGCCGAGCGCCAAGGGGAGTGAAATCATATGTTCACGTCTCGAACTCTTTGGGTACCGATTGCAGTCGCAACGGTTCTTGTTGGTGCACTGCTTTCCGCGCCAGCCTTCGCGCAGGCGCATATCCGCGGCACGCTGACCGCCGCGAAGGATGGAACGATCACCGTCCAGACCGCCAAGGGCGATACGGAGTCAATCAAACTCGCCAACGACGCGGGCCTTTTCCTGGTGACCACGGCCGACATGAGTGCCATCCAGGCCGGCAAGTTCGTAGGCATTACGTCTGTCGAGCAGGACGGCAAGCGCGTCGCACGTGAAGTTCATGTTTTTGATGAATCGCTGCGCGGTCTGGCCGAGGGGCACTATCCCTGGGACCTTGAAGCCAAGCCGAACATGATGACCAACGCCAATATCGCCAAGATCGATGAGGTCGGAACGGACCGTGTGGTCAGGCTGACTTACGCCCGCGGGGAACAGACAATCACCATCCCAACGAGCGCGACGGTCGTCGCCTTTGACAAGGCGCCGGCCGATCAACTGGTCGCTGGGCGCAAGGTCTTCGTCGTGATGAAGAAGGACGGCCCGGAAGCCGCCGCGGTCGTGATTGGGGCTGAGGGCGTGAAACCGCCGATGTGACGACGCGATAGATCGATCTCGGCAACAGGCCCACTGCCGATTGATCTCATCGCCATACGGCGCTGGACTGCGCGATTCACGCGATTGATGTCGTGTTTCTGGCGACTACGAAAGCCGCTCGTCCGTCATTGGCCCTGCCGCCGATGGGTACGGCCGTGGCGGAAGGGCAGCCGGTGGACCCACGGCAGCCATCGCTATTTTCGTCATGCGAGTGGTTGACGAGGCCGGAGAGACAATCCAAAATAACGACATGCGCAACATCTGCTCCGCGTCGATGACCACCGTGACGACCAGCCTCGGCGGGTCGTCTCCTGGTCGTATGCGGTAACAGACTGCACAACCAGAAGGGCCCTGCCGGCGACGGACGGGGCCCTTTTTTATGCGCAAACTCGTCCGCGCTGCTTCCATTCCAGGAGAGCATGCTATGGACGATCTCGATCACAGAAGCCTCGGAACGCGTCTCGATCTTTGGCATATCCAGGAGGATGCGCCAGGGATGGTCTTCTGGCATCCGCGTGGCAACAGGCTGTATCGCATCTTGGAAGACTACATCCGCCGCAAGATGCGTCGGCTGGGGTATGCCGAAGTCAGGACTCCCCAGCTGCTGCCCCGAGCGCTGTGGATTCAGAGCGGCCATTGGGAGAAGTTCGGTGCGCACATGTTCAATTTTGCCGACGGCGATCGTCAAATGGCGCTCAAGCCGATGTCGTGTCCCTGCCACGTCCAGATCTTCAACAGGGGCCTTCGCTCCTGGCGAGACTTGCCACTTCGCTACGCCGAGTTCGGCGTCTGCCACCGCGATGAACCCTCAGGCTCCCTGCACGGACTGATGCGCACGCGCGGCTTCGAGCAGGACGACGCCCATGTGTTCTGTCGCGAGGAGGACGTGGCCGGTGAGGTCGCCCGCTTCGTCGCTCTGCTGTCAGACGTCTATGCCGACTTTGGTTTTCCGGAACCCGAGGTGTTCCTGTCCACCCGGCCACACGCGCGCGCAGGTTCGGACGAACTATGGGATTGGGCGGAAGAGACCCTTGGCGGAGCCGCGCGCCAATGTGGCTTGCCATACAAGATCCAGCCCGGAGAAGGCGCCTTCTACGGGCCCAAGCTGGAGTTTGCCCTTCGCGATCGGCTGGGTCGATCCTGGCAGTGCGGAACTGTTCAGCTCGACAGCGTTCTACCGAACCGTCTCAACGCGTCGTATGTCGGATCGGACGGGCATCGCGCGACGCCCGTGATGATCCACCACGCCGTGTTCGGCTCAATTGGTCGTTTCATCGCAATGTTGCTGGAACATCATGCCGGAGCGCTGCCGTTCTGGCTGTCTCCCGATCAAGTTGCGGTCGCTCCCATATCGCATGATCATTCCGATTACGCGACCAGGGTCCTCGATGTGCTTGAAGCTGAAGGCGTCAGGTGCGTCCTCTTGGCGAGTGCCGAGACCCTGTCGCGGCGCATCGTCGCCGCGCATGAGGCGAGCGTTCCCGTCGTGGCTGTCGTCGGACAGCGTGAAGCCGAACAGGGCACCGTGAGCCTCCGAGAGCGCACCGGGACTGTTTCCGTTCTACCGCTACGTGACGCTGTGATAGCGCTTCGCCAGCGGGCTAGGCCCGGCCAAGTCTTAGATTGAAACTCGGCTCTTCTCCGCGAGGTCGGGGCGACGATTGCCTGAAATGAGAGCGTCGAGGTGAATCTCATGGTTTTCTGGATCGCGAGCGTGATTGGATTGGTGATCGCTTATCTCTTCGGTTCCACGCCCACGGGCTATCTGGCGGGGAAACTGCTCAAGGGCATCGATATCCGAGAGCATGGCTCCAAATCCATTGGGGCAACAAACGTATTGCGAACCCTTGGGAAATGGCCTGCGTTGGTCGTGCTCCTGGTCGATGTGCTGAAAGGTGCGGGAGCGATCGTCTTTGCCTGCTGGCTTTATCCTTGGCTCTATACATTGCCGTCCGTCACGCCACCGGCAGAGCTTGACCTGCAAACGTTGCTGCCTTGGGCTGTTTGCCTGGCCGGACTTGCCGCGTTGTTGGGGCATGGCCGTTCGATCTGGTTGAATTTTACGGGCGGCAAATCCGCTGCGACGGGGCTGGGCGTGTTGCTCGCGATGTCTTGGCCAGTAGGTCTGGGTACTGCGGTGATTTTTGGCATTGTGCTGGCTGTTTTCCGGATTGTTTCCCTTGGTTCGATGCTAGCGGTGCTGGCTGCGATCGCCCTCATCTGCGGCCTGGAGCAACCGTTGCCCTATCGGTTACTGGTGGTTGCAGGTGGCATTTACGTGATTATGCGCCATCGTGCCAACATTCAGCGGCTACTGGCTGGGACAGAGCCGCGCCTGGGGCAAAGCAGTCCAGGCGCGAAGGCGGGATCGAAAATGGAATCGCAGATCTAGTCTGAAGTTTGCGCCCACAATACGCAGAAAGCTGAATCTCTTGAATCACTTGAGGCGAAATTCGCTCGCCAAAAGTGTCCATGTGGTTGGTCGAACCGACGTTCACAAATCATCCAATCTGTGATTCGATTCGTAGTTCGGCAGCAGCGAACTGTGTGTCCAGTAGCAAAAAGGCGATTTTCGAGAATCGTGAGTCACATCAGTCGGTTGCTCGACTCGCCCGCGCAAACTTCGGTCTAGTGCGTGCGCTCTGGGACGGTTTCGAAGACCAGAATCGATCGTCGCTGAACCATTTCGCCGCGAGTGGAACGGCAGACGATCAGGCCTCACGTCCCCTGCAGCGCGGCGATCAGCTTGGTCGCGTTGTCTTCGAGCACCTTGACGTCCTCGCGGCGGCTGGCCGGTGGCAGCAGCGCAATGCCGTCATGCCGGGGCATCACGTGCACATGAAGGTGAAACACGACCTGTCCGCCGGAGGCCTCGTTGAACTGCTGGATGGTGAGGCCGTCGGCGTTGAACGCCTGCTTCGCGGCGGCCGCGATCCTGTGGGTGGCGCGGCCGACGTGCAGATAGTCCTCGACCTCGATGTCGAGGATGTTGCGGGCTGGGGCTTTCGGGATCACCAGCGTATGGCCCGGCGTGCGCGGCATGATGTCGAGAAAGGCCATGACATGGTCGTCCTCATAGACCTTGTGGCAGGGAAACTCGCCGCGCAGGATTTTTGCAAAGATGTTGTTCGGGTCGTAGGCGGTCATGGCGGCTCCCTCAAGATCTCGCGTTTTCAAAGCGGGATGAAGTTCACGGTGTCTCCGCGCACGCTGTCTACCTCTGCCGGCAAGCGGTGAGAGGGGCGTACCGCCGATACGGCTCCGATCGAGCCTCATCTCATCATGCGCTACTCGCACCGTCCCCGCAGACACGTCAAGGCGCTTCGTCCGCACCCTTCCGGAACGGGCCGGCCTCACTGAGCTCGCGCCCGGCCTCCGCGACATAGGCGCGCTCGCGCTTCAGATA
>Ga0210384_10008925_pt1 | contig 10404 bp, 9 predicted proteins | sample IncBWH2MmetaG_FD_160574 | JGI IMG/M metagenome (GOLD analysis project Ga0210384, IMG submission 160574) | Forest soil microbial communities from Barre Woods Harvard Forest LTER site, Petersham, Massachusetts, United States - Inc-BW-H-2-M | ecosystem: Environmental > Terrestrial > Soil >...
TGGCCCTGCGCTCGTTGCGTATCGGCCCTGCCCGGGCAGCGCTCGCCCGAGCGCGCGAGGCGGCCGATCGCGCGCGCGTGCCGGCGCTCCAGGCGGAGGTGGCCGAGGCAGGCGCCGCGCTCGCTCGGCCCGCTGCTCGGCGCCTCTTCGCCGGCGGCGAGCAGGCGCTGCGCTTGGATGAGGTCGCGGCGCTGCTCGACTCGGGCGCGCTGGTGGTCGACGCCTGCCGTCTGGGCCTAAGATGCGGCCCCGCCTGGCACCCGCTGATCCACCGGCCGGTGCTGTTCGCGTTGGCGCGCGCGCTTGCCGAAGCATGGCCTGACGATGTCGATCGGCATGCGCTGATCGCGCGCGCGTTCGGCGCGCGGCGGCCGAATGAGTCGCATCGAGCGCGATTGCGAGTCGAGATCGGCCGATTACGTTCACTCATCGCAGCGCTGGCGCGCATAGAGGCGACCGCGCGAGGCTTCGTCATCATGCCGCGCGGCACCGGCACCGTCGTGCTGGCGCCGCCGATTGACGGCGATCAGGCGTCGCTGGTGGCGCTGCTCTCCGATGGCGAGGCCTGGTCGACGTCGGCGCTGGCGCTGGCGCTGAAGGCCAGTCAGCGCACCGTCCAGCGCGCACTGGTCGAGCTCGAGACCGGCGGGGAGGTGCGTTCGATTGGGCGGGCGCGGGCGCGTCGCTGGCTGTCGCCGCCGTTGACGGCAATCACGACAATCTTGTTACTCCCTGCCGCGCTCCCGTTCGAATAAAGTGGGCCTGCAGCGCCAAGCAGCGGCGCTTAACAAGGAGCCGGCGATGACCCGCAAAACTGCCAAAGACACGCCCCGGGCCAAGCGCCAAGCCCAGGTCCGCGTGCATGAGGCCGAGATCGTGCGCGAGTATGGACCCTTCGTCGACGGCGACCGCGTTGCCGGCGTCACCCACGACGGCCGCCGCGTCTGGGCCGCCACCGGGGCCCGGCTGGTGGCTTTCGATCCAAAGAGCGGTGAGACCAAGCGCACGCTCGACCGCGCCTGCGATGCAGGCACCGCCTTCGATGGCACGTACCTCTACCAGATCGCGGAGGCGCGGATCGACAAGATCGATCCCGCCACCGGCGATGTGGTGGCCTCGATCCCTGCGCCGGGAGGTGGGCGCGACTCGGGACTGGCCTGGGCGGAGGGGAGTCTGTGGGTGGGGCAGTACCGCGATCGCAAGATCCACCAGATTGATCCCGAAACCGGCATCGTCAAGCGCACCATCGAATCCAACCGCTTCGTCACCGGCGTGACCTGGGTGGACGGCGAGCTGTGGCACGGGACCTGGGAAGGCGAGGAGAGCGAAATCCGCCGGATCGACCCGCAGACCGGCGACGTGCTCGAGCGGCTCGAAATGCCGCCCGACACCATGGTCAGCGGGCTCGAGTCCGATGGGGCGGACCTGTTTTATTGCGGCGGCGGATACAGCGGCAAGGTTCGCGCGGTGCGGCGTCCGGACTAGCTGCGATCAATCATCCATCAAGAAGCTGCGCAGCTGCTCGCTGCGGCTGGGATGACGCAGCTTGCGCAGCGCCTTGGCCTCTATCTGGCGGATTCGCTCGCGGGTGACGTCGAACTGCTTGCCAACCTCTTCCAGGGTGTGATCGGTATTCATGTCGATACCGAAGCGCATGCGCAAGACTTTGGCTTCCCGCGGAGTCAGTTGCGCCAATACCGAATGGGTGGTTTCGCGCAGGCTTTCCGTGGTCGCCGAGTCGATCGGCGAGGATACGGAGGTGTCCTCGATGAAATCGCCCAGGTGCGAATCCTCATCATCGCCAATGGGGGTCTCCATGGAGATCGGTTCCTTGGCGATCTTCAGCACCTTGCGAACCTTGTCCTCGGGCATTTCCATGCGCACGGCGAGTTCTTCGGGCGTCGGCTCACGTCCCATTTCCTGCAGCATTTGCCGGGAAATGCGGTTCAGCTTGTTGATGGTCTCGATCATGTGCACCGGAATACGGATGGTGCGCGCCTGATCGGCGATGGAACGGGTGATCGCCTGCCGGATCCACCACGTCGCATACGTCGAGAACTTATAGCCGCGTCGATATTCGAACTTGTCGACGGCCTTCATCAGGCCGATGTTGCCTTCCTGAATCAGGTCCAGGAACTGCAGCCCTCGATTCGTGTATTTCTTGGCGATCGAAATCACCAGGCGCAGGTTGGCTTCGACCATCTCTTTCTTCGCGCGCCGCGCCTTCGCTTCGCCGATGGAAACCTCGCGATTGATTTCCTTGATCTCATTGATGAGGACGTGGAACAGGCCTTCCAGATCCTTGAGCTTGTTCTGGCGCCGCTCGATCTCGTCCTTGAATTTCGCGAGCGGTCCCGAATAGCGCTTCTTCGCCTTGATGTGCTTGTCGAGCCAGCGCGTGCTGGTTTCGTTCTTGGGGAACGTCGAGATGAAATCCTTGCGCGGCATGCCGGCCTGCTTGATGCAAAGGAACATGATTTCCTTTTCAAGCAGCCGCACTTCGGTGACATGCTGGCGCAGATTGTCGATCAATTGATCGAACATTTTGGGCGAGAGCTTCAGCTCCATCAATTCGCCGCAGATCTTCTTGCGAATCTTCAGGGTCTTCGGATCCTTCGATCCAAGCTTGTCGAGCGCGTTCAAGAATTGATGATGCACCTTCGCGATCGAGCTGAAGCGTTTTGCCGCTTCTTCCGGGTCCGGCCCGGTATCGATGACCTCTTCGTCCTCGTCGCTCTCGGTCTCATCGTCGTCGTTGGCGGCCTCTTCGCGCTCGAGCGCCATCATTTTCGGATTCTGCGGCTGCGCGATTTCGTCCGGCGCATTCGGATCGACGAAACCGACGATGACATCGACGAGGCGCATCTGCCCGGCCTTGACGGTTTCGTAATGCCGCAACAGCAAGTCGTACGTGCCCGGGTAGCTGCCGAGCGCAATCTTCACGGCTTCGAGGCCTTCCTCGATGCGCTTGGCGATGCGAATTTCGCCTTCGCGAGTCAACAGTTCGACCGTGCCCATTTCGCGCATATACATGCGCACCGGATCCGTGGTGCGGCCGAATTCAGCGTCCAAGTTGGCGAGCGCCGCGGTCGCCTCCTCAACAGCCTCTTCATCGGGAGCCGCGGTGGCGTCGGTCAGCAGCAACGATTCGGCATCCGGCGCCTTTTCGTACACCGGAATACCCATGTCGTTAATCATGTTGACGATATCTTCGATCTGCTCCGGATCGACGATTTCGCTCGGTAGGTGATCGTTGACTTCAGCGTAGGTAAGGTAGCCCTGCTCCTTGCCGCGCGCGATCAATAATTTCAGTTGCGACTGACGTTCGTCCGCGATTTGAGTCGCTGTGCCTGCTGGCGCTTTTTTGATCAAAGTGGACGCCTCATTTAGGGTCTGGACATTTTAAAATGCAAGCCGAGCAGTATACGATTTTGGCCATTCCGTAGCCAGGTATTGCTTGGCAATTAGGAGGGCGCTCGGGAGCGGCCCTTTGACTTCAGAAGACTGCTTAATTCGGCCTTTTCGTCGTAATTCAAGCCTAATTCCTCCGCTTTTTTCAACAATTCGTCCATCCGGCGCCCCGGTCCGTACTCCTCGAGCAGCTTTTCGATGGCCATCTTCAATTCCTTGGCCGCCGCAGCCGTATCCGCGACCAAGGGGTCTTGCATGGCCAGCGTCGTCAGCCGTTCGTGCTCTGGGCGGTCCCGCCAGCGTTCCAGGAGTACGGCGGTGCTGGGCGATGAGGCGGTTGCGGCTTGCTCGAGCAGCTCCTTGAGCACGGAAACACCGGGTTTATCGATGCTGCTGAGCAGATCGGGTTCCTGAATGGCGCCCGCGGCCGCAGGGTGGTGCAACACCAGCGTAATGGCCTGGGTCAGTAAATTACCGCGCCCGACGCTGATTCGACCGCGCTGCCGGATCCGTAGTTCCGAGGTGTTTGCGGTCCGCCTGGTATCGCCGGTCGCGAAGAATTCCTTGAGCTTGTTGGCGGGCATGCCGACTCGGGAGGCAAGCCGGTCAGCCAGCATTTCCCTGTAAATGCCCTCCGGCATGCGCGCAAACAGGGGCCCGGCCAGGGCCTTGAGCTTTGCGCGCCCATCAACGTGATCCAGATCCACTTCGCCGATCAATTGCCGCACCAAGTATTCGGACAGCGGCAGCGCATCCTTCATGCGATTTTCGAAGGCTTCGGGGCCCTCCGCGGCGATCAGTGTGTCCGGATCATGCCCTTCGGGCAGAAACATGAATTTCAATTCACGCCCGTCCTGCGCCAGGGGCAGCGCGTTCTCCAGCGCCCGCCACGCCGCCTTGAGCCCTGCGCGATCGCCATCGAAACAGAACACCACTTCATGCGTCTGCCGGAAGATTTTGTTCAGGTGTTCCTGCGTGGTCGCGGTGCCCAGGGTGGCCACGGCATAGGTAATTCCGGCCTGATGCAGCCGAACCACGTCCATGTAGCCCTCGACGATCAAGAGCCGCTTGAAATCCGCGCGCGCCTGCCGCGCTTCATACAGTCCGTACAGTTCGCGGCCCTTGTGAAACAGCGGAGTCTCGGGCGAATTCATGTACTTGGGCTCGCCTTGATCGATCACGCGGCCGCCAAAGCCGATGACCCGGCCGCGCGAATCGCGAATCGGAAACATCAGCCGGTCGCGAAATCGATCGTAGAAACCGCTGGTTTTTTCGCCGCTGCGCTCAAGAATGAGACCGACCTGCAGCAGCCGGCGCCGATCATCTTCGGAAGTTCCAAACCGCTTGAGCAGCGCCTCCCACGCGTCCGTAGCGTAGCCCAAGCTGAATTTGGCGCAGGTTTTCGCATCGATGCCGCGGTGCCCGACGTAGCCCCTGGCGCGCGCGTTGTCCGCCAAATTCTGCTCGAAAAACCGCGCCGCGCGCAGCATGAGTTCGTGCAAGTCGGCGGTGCCGGGTTCCCGCTCTGCTTGCGCCTCGCGTGGCAATTCGAGCCCCGCGCGCTGCGCCAGATCCCCCACGGCGTCGAGGAATTCCATCTTTTCGTACTGCATGAGAAAGCCGATCACCGTGCCGTGAGCTCCGCAGCCGAAGCAGTGATAGAACTGCTTCTCGGCGCTGACCGAAAATGACGGGGATTTCTCGTTGTGAAACGGGCAACAGGCTTTATACTCGCGGCCGGCTTTTTTCAACGGCACGCGCGCGCTGATGATCTCCACGATATCCGAGCGCGATACGAGTTCGTCGAGAAACGAGTCTGGAATCCGGCCGGTCATGGACCGCCCCCCACATGGAATACTTGGGCAGGCGCCTAGGCTCTCGGGCAGGCGCCTAGGCTATCCGCCCAGTTTGGCTTTGATCTTCGCCCCGACCGCGCCCATGTCGGCGCGCCCCTGCGCCTTGGCCTTGATCATGCCCATGACCTTGCCCATGTCCTTGATGCTCGTGGCGCCGGTGACGGCAACGGCATCGTTGATCAGCGCGTCGAGCTCCGCGGCGCTCAGCTGCGAGGGCATATATCCTTGCAGGAGGGTGATTTCAGCCGATTCCTTGTCGACCAGATCCTGGCGATTGCCGGCCTTGAACTGCTCCAGCGATTCCTTGCGCTGTTTGATCATTTTCTCGAGCACGCTCAAAACTTGAGCATCGTCCAGCACGATGCGTTCGTCGACTTCACGCTGCTTGATGGCGGACGTGATCATGCGAATCACGCCGAGCCGCTCCTTTTCGCCGGAGCGCATCGCCGCCTTCATATCGTCGGTAATTCGCTCTTTGAGAGTGCCCAAACCGCGACCAATTCCTTAGTAGGAGGGGCGCGAGGGAGCGGCGGGCGGCGGACTGGCGGGCTGCTGTCCGGTGCCGCGCATGTTCTCGCGCGAGAGGCGCTTCAAGTGCCGTTTCACCGCGGCGGCCTTTTTTCGCTTACGTTCCTGGGTCGGCTTCTCGTAGAATTCACGGCGCCGCAGCTCGGTGAGGACGCCCGCCTTTTCACAGGCACGCTTGAAGCGACGCAGGGCGGCATCAAAATATTCATTCTCACGAACGCGAACGCTAGGCATTCAGACCTCAAATTGGTGGCACAGCCGCTTAAGAAGCGACAGGGGGGCGCATTCTAAAGTGCGCCCCCGGAAAAGGCAAAAATATGCGTGTTTTAGGCATCGAGAGTTCGTGCGACGAGACTGCCGTCGCGGTCTATGACGAAGTCCGCGGCCTTTTGTCGCATCGGCTTCACAGCCAGGTGGCGATGCACCAGGCCTACGGGGGGGTGGTGCCGGAACTCGCCTCGCGTGACCATGTCCGCCGCCTGCTGCCCCTGGTCAGAGAGGCCCTGGCGGAGGCCCAGTCGGATAGAACCTCGATTGACGGTATCGCCTATACGGCAGGACCCGGACTTATAGGCGCCTTGCTGGTCGGCGAGGGTTTTGCCAATGCCTTGGGGAAGGCGTGGGGCAGGCCGGCGCTGGGTATTCACCATCTGGAGGGCCACCTCCTCGCGCCCCTGCTGGAGCCCAAGCCGCCGGCCTTCCCGTTCCTTGCCTTGCTGGTCTCCGGCGGTCACACCCAACTGGTGGATGTCGCGGCGCTCGGCCGCTACCGAATAATCGGCGAGACCCTGGACGATGCGGCTGGGGAGGCCTTCGACAAGACCGCCAAATTGCTCGGGCTGCCCTATCCGGGAGGCGCCGCGCTGGCCTCGCTCGCGGAAAGTGGCCGCAGCGGTGAATTCACGTTCCCGAGACCCATGCTGGACCGGCCTGGCCTGGATTTCAGTTTCAGTGGCCTGAAGACCGCGGCCCTTGTAGCCTTGCGCGGCCGCGATTTGGGACAGGGGGTTCGCGCCGATGTGGCGCGCGGCTTCGAGGAGGCCGTGGTCGAGACGTTGGCTGAAAAATGCCGGCGCGCGCTCAAGCAGACAGGCCATCAGCGCCTGGTTGTCGCCGGCGGCGTGGGCGCGAATCGCCGCTTGCGCGAACGGCTCGCAGCGGTTGCGCGGGAGTCGAACGCGGAGCTCTATTTCCCGCGCACCGAATTTTGCACGGACAATGGCGCCATGATTGCACTGGCCGGCTGCCTGCGGCTGGCCGCAGGCATGCGCGCAGGATTTGGCATGAGCGCGCGAGCCAACTGGGAACTCGGAGCCATAGGAATTGAGTCATAGGGGATTGAATCGTTCGATGGACAAAATATTCATTCACGCGCTGAAGACCGAGACTATCGTCGGCATTTTCGACTGGGAGAGGCAGGTCAAGCAGACGGTCGTCATGGACATCGAGTTCAGCGCGGATATTCGCAAAGCCGCGCTGTCCGATTCCATCGACGACACCCTGAACTACAAGCGGGTTGCAAAACGCGTGCTGGCCTTTGTCGACGAGTCCAGCTTTCATTTGGTCGAAACCCTGGCCGAGCACGTCGCCATGCTAGTTCTGGAAGAATTCGGCGTGAGCTGGGTGCGAATCTCTCTGAGCAAGCCCGGCGCCATTCGCAGCTCGCACGACGTCGGCGTCATGTTGGAGCGCACACTTTCGGACTTGGAATCGTGGCGCGCGCGCTAAATGCCGCGGCCGCCGTCAACCGCGATGATTTGGCCCGTAATATACGGGGCATCCTTTGCCAGGAACAGCGCCGTCTTGGCGATGTCCTGCGGCGTGCCGTGGCGCTTGAGCGCCGTCTTGGCGATGATTTCGCGCTTCAGTTCGTCGTCCAGCTCGCCGTCCGGCCAGAGCACCGGTCCCGGGGCAATGCCGTTGACCCGAATTTCCGGCCCCAACTCGCGCGCCAGTGAACGGGTCAGCATGGCAAGCCCCGCCTTTGCCGCGCAGTAAACCGGATGCGCCTTCAAGGGCCGCAGAGCATGAATGTCGATCATATTGATGATGAGCCCGCGTTGCGCCCGCAGACTCGGTGCGGCCGCCTGCGACAAGAACAGCGGGGCCTTCAGGTTGCTGCTTACAAGATCGTCCCACTGCGGCAGAGTGATCTGGCCGACGGGCGTTGGGTAGAAGCTCGACGCGTTGTTGATCAATATATCCAGACGCCCAAATTCGAGCAGCGTCGCCGCGACCAATTTATCCGGCGCGTCGGCGTCCAGGAGATGCACTGCAAAGATTGCCGCGGAGTGCGCGCGCATCCGGTTGAATTCGTCCGCCAAGGCGATGGCCGCCGCCGCCGACGAGCGATAGTGAACCAGGATATTGGCGCCCGCCGCATGCAGCGTGCGCGCGATCTCCGCGCCCACGCGGCGTGCGCCGCCGGTGATCAATACCACTTGATCGCGCAGCGCGAAATTGTCATTCATGACGACCATGCGCCGCAACGATACCGCAAGCGCCGCGGCGGCGCGAAGACCCGCGGCGGCGCGAAGAGCTACGGCGGTGCGAGATGATGCCCCCCGACGCCGCTGCCGGGCACAGCGCACGGGTGCGCGATCACCTGGCGAGCCAAATCAATGCCGCGGGAGGCTGGCTGAGTTTCGAGCGCTTCATGGATCTCGCGCTGTATGCGCCGGGTTTGGGCTACTACAGCGGCGGTGCTCAAAAGCTAGGCCGCGACGGCGACTTCACGACGGCGCCCGAAGTCTCGCCGCTGTTCGGCGCGTGCGTGGGCGTGCAATGCGCGGAGGTTCTGGCGAGCCTGGGCACCGGATCCGTTTTGGAAATAGGCGCCGGCAGCGGCCGCTTGGCGGCGGATGTCCTCGCGCGCCTAGAGACGCAAGCCCGGTTGCCCGAGCGCTATTGGATTCTCGAGATCAGCGCGGATCTTCGCCGACGGCAGCACGAGTATCTCGAAAAACGGCTGCCCCATTTGCTTGATCGAGTGCATTGGCTCGATCGGCCGCTCGAGGAGCCCTTCGACGGGGTCATACTCGCGAACGAGGTGCTGGACGCGTTGCCGGTGGCGCGCTTTCGTTGGCATGCGAATGCCGTGGAGGAAATGGGCGTCGCGATCCTGGAAAAGGAATTCGCGTGGGTCGCGCGACCCGCGGACGCGGCGATGACGAAAATTTGCCATGAGCTCTCCGCGGCAAGCGGCCGTAGGGACGATGGCGGCGGTTGGGATGATGGCTACGTATCCGAATACTGCGGGCGCGTCGGGGCGTGGACCCGTGCGGTAACCCAATCGTTGCGGCGCGGCGCGGTTTTGTGGTTCGACTACGGCCTGCCGCGGGCACAGTACTATTTGGCGGAGCGGCATGAGGGCACCTTGGCGTGCCACTTCCGGCATCGCCGGAGCAGCGATCCCTTCGCCAACATCGGGCTGCAGGACATCACCGCCTGGGTGGACTTTACCCGCGTGGCCGAGGCGTCCCGGGAGGCCGGTTTTGAGCTCGCCGGATTCACGACACAGGCGCATTTTCTGGCAGGCTTGCATATCGATCAGGAGATGCGGCTTGCCGCTGGAAGCGACGAGAATCTATTTGCGCGGCTTGCCAACCAAGCGCGGCAGCTGATGTTGCCCGGCGAAATGGGCGAACGCTTCAAGGCCATGGCGTGGCTGCGCGGTCTCGACATGCCGCTGTCGGGCTTTACGTTGTTGGACTTGCGGCATTCGCTTTGAGCATTGAGCGTCAGCTTTGGTATTGAGCCTCGGGAGATCGAAATGCAGCCGAAAATCGCGGTACTGGACGACTATCAGGGCGTGGCACTCAAGATGGCGGACTGGTCCAAAGTCACCGCTCGCGCTCAAGTTGACGTGTTCAACGACCATTTGGCCGATATGGAGGCGGTGGCGAAGCGTTTGTATCCTTTCGATATCGTCTGCGTGATGCGCGAACGCACACCGCTTGGCGCTGCGCTGATTGAAAGATTGCCGAACCTGAAGCTGATTGCCTCCACTGGTCCGCGCAATGCGGCCATCGATCTCACAGCCGCGGCCGCGCGCGGCATCGAGGTGGTGCACACCGGCTATTTCGGCAGCCCAACGGTTGAATTGACCTGGGCGCTGATTCTGGCGAGCGCCCGCCACATTGTCGCCGAGGCCGCCGCGGTTCGCAGCGGCGGCTGGCAACACTCCATCGGCGATGACCTGTCAGGCAAGACGCTGGGGATCATTGGTCTCGGAAACTTGGGTTCCAAGGTCGCCAAGATAGGCTTGGCGTTCGGCATGCAGGTCGTTGCCTGGAGCCAAAATCTCACCGCCGAGAAAGCTGTCGCCGCCGGTGCCGCGCTCGTATCGAAAGAAGAACTGCTGCGGCGATCGGACATCGTCTCGCTGCATCTGGTATTGAGCGAGCGTTCGCGCGGACTCATCGGCGCCGAGGAACTGTCGCTGATGAAGCCCACCGCGCGCTTGGTGAACACCTCGCGCGGGCCCATCGTGGTCGAATCAGCGCTCATCGCGGCGCTGCAAGCAGGCCGGATCGCCGGCGCGGCCATCGACGTCTACGATGCGGAACCCCTGCCCGCCAATCATCCCTGTCGGAACATCGACAACCTG
>Ga0210384_10008926_pt1 | contig 10403 bp, 8 predicted proteins | sample IncBWH2MmetaG_FD_160574 | JGI IMG/M metagenome (GOLD analysis project Ga0210384, IMG submission 160574) | Forest soil microbial communities from Barre Woods Harvard Forest LTER site, Petersham, Massachusetts, United States - Inc-BW-H-2-M | ecosystem: Environmental > Terrestrial > Soil >...
ACGAATCATCAGGGATTCTAAAGCCAGGCCTACTTTGCCGCGTCCAGATGCCACCCGGTGTTCAGCCACTTGCCCTGGCGCAGTACAAACGTCTCGGTGGCTCGCCCGGTCTGCGTGGAGGACTTTTCGCCAGATTCGATTTCGTACAGATACTTGGAGTAAATGATTGCCGTGTAGCCGTACACCTGCGTCTCGGTGTCGGTGAATTCGAGGCGGGTCAGCTTGCCTCCCCGCTCGACAAAGGTTTTTGCGCCTGCGAGAACATCGTCGCGCCCCTGCCACTTGGGGCTGCTGTCATCGACGGCGATCAGCTCCGCAGCCAGCAACTCCTCGAGTTTCGCGCGGTCGCCCGCGAAATACCCACGCCAGACCGCCTCGCGGGCATCCAGCAGGTCTTTCTTTGCCTCATCGCGCAGTGTGCGCGGCGAAGCCAGCGCGGCAGCCTGCTTGTCGGGGCTCTGCGCCGTGTCCGTCGCCACCTGGACCCACGCGCCGTTTAGTTTGGCGAACACATCCAGGATGCGCAGCTTGTTCGTAAACGGCTGGGCCAGGCCGGGGCCGCCGATCTCGATTTCGCAGACAAACGGGACAATCGCCACGTCCCCGTAAAATAAGACATCCGCTTCGAGCAGTCGATAACCGGTCATGTGCACGGAAGACTTGACGGGAGAACTGGATGCCTTCATGTACTCGTCAACACCGTGCATCACGTTGTTCGACCCTTCCAGAAATCCGATCCAATGGTCGGCGTGCGTCGCCCGAAGCGCTTCATCATCCTGGTGGATAAATCCCTGGAAGATTTTGTCCAGACTCTTCAACACCGCTTCGCGATCGGCCGGTCGCTTCTCCCCGGCAACCGGAACAAGCTGGGCATCTGCACAAACTCCGAAAAACACACCAAGCATAGCAAGCGCGAGTAGACGCTTTCCCACGTACCACCTCCTGCCGGCCATCGCAAACATTTACGCTAGGCTTTGCGAGCGCCCGGCGATCATGCAATCGGGCCAGCTGCTACAGGCTCTAACGGCTGGCCGGTCTAGTTGTTTCGTGTCCGGTCACAAACCGTATTCAAAAAAGGATCGACGGCAGCCAGGCGCCGGAGGGTTCGTTGTAAAGGCCGGCGGTCATCAAGGTCATGGGCTGGACGACCCGCAGGCCGTTCGACAGGCACCACCGGAACAGGGCGTTATTTCTCGACGGAACAAGAATCCCCGGGCCGCCGAAGGATTCCGCGGAAGCGATTAAGGCTTGCAGGTCCATATTGCTCTCTGTTGTTGCGTGGCCGAAAAAAGCCACGTCCGTGGCGTAGCCGGTGATGCGGCCTTGGCGTTCCACAACGCGCGCAGTGCCGTGTTGGATTGCCTGCGCCAGCTCGGTGCCGCGATCGAACCCATGCACACGGCGCCCAAGTGCGTTGCATGTTTCGAGGTCGGCGTTCTCGGCGCGGCGCACGGCGCAGCCGGGAACAGTTCGCTGTAGGGTTCGCCCCTGCATACAGGAGAGCGGCTCGCGGATGTCGAAGCCAAGATTCGCATAAAGCGAAAGCGACCGATTATGAAAGGCTGCTTGCACCAGCCGAATGCCGGCGGCGCCCTCTTGCTCTGAGCGGTCCATCACGGCGTGCATCAGCTTGCGGCCGACACCGACATTTTGCGTCTTGGGGTCAACGGTAATCGGCCCGACACCGTGAATTACCGAGCGTTCATCAAGGCAATTGCTCCCTACGATGCGGCCTCCGGTTTCCGCGAGCACGCAATAAAAGCCGGGCGTGGAGAAGATCATCGAAAGTAGTGCAGTCCCCACTTCCGGGCTGGGAACATCGGGCGGAAAGCCGTGCTCGCGGCTTATCGTGGAGAATGCAGCGAAGCAGATTTGTCCGCACGCCGGAGCGTCACTCGCGGTAGCAGATCGTAGGGATATGGGCGTTTCTTGTTTTTGCGACATGGCCCAGCATGGTAACAAAGGAGGGCCGTTCCTACTTGCTTCAGCGTCCGCCTTAATCGGCGGGGACGGCGCGGGTGCGGGCCCATTCGCGGATGGCGGCTACGTCTTCGGCGCGGGTTACGCTGAGGGGACGGGTGGACTGGATTTCGGCGAGGAGGATTTCGGTGGAGAGTTGTTGTTTGGCGCTGAAGGCGGTGTACAGGGCGGCGACGATGCTTTGCTCGATTTCGGCGCCGCTGAAGCCGTTGCTGGCGGTGGAGAGCTTGGCGAGGTCGAATTGGGCGGCGTCGCGGCCGCGCTTTTTCAGGTGCAAGCCGAACAGCGCGGTGCGGGCTTCGGGATTGGGCAGGTCGACAAAGAAGATTTCGTCGAAGCGGCCTTTGCGGAGCATTTCAGGGGGCAGCGCGGAAATATTGTTGGAGGTGGCGGCGAGGAATACGCCGGGTTCGCGGTCCTGCATCCAGGTGAGCAGGGTGGCAACGATGCGCTGCGAAAGGCCGGCATCGGCATCGCCGCTGGCGCCTGCGGAGGCGAAGGCTTTCTCGATTTCGTCGATCCACAGGACCAGAGGGGAGAGGCGCTGCGCCAGCTCGAGCGCTTTGTGCAGCTTTTTTTCGCTTTCGCCGACGTATTTGTCGTACAGCGCGCCGGCATCGAGCCGCGCGAGTTCGTATCCCCATTCGCCGGCAATGGAGCGCGCCGCGAGGCTTTTGCCGCAGCCTTGTACGCCGGTGATGAGCACGCCTTTGGGGGGCACCAGGCCAAACTTCTGCCCTTCCAGGCTCCAGGCGCTTTTGCGTTTGCCGATCCAGCCGCGTAGGCGCGTCAGGCCGGCAATGTCGGTAAACGAGCGGTCGCGGCGAATGGTTTCGAGCAAGCCGTCGCTGCGTACCGCGAGGCGCTTGGCTTCGAGGACGGCGTCGAGCAAGCCGATATCGATTTTGCGGCGGGTGAGCACGCACATGCGCAGCGCGCGGATGGCTTCCTGCTGCGGCATGCCTTCGAGATTGCGCGCGAGCTGGCGCAAGCCGCTCGAGTCCAGCTCCATGGGCAGCTTGGACTCGGCGAGGACTTGCTTGACTCCGGGCATGAGATCGTCGGCATTAGGCAGCGCGAAGTGGAAGGGCACCGCGTCGGACTCCAACTCCGGCGGCAATTCGATGGACGGCGAAGTGAGCACGATGGAGCGGCGCGCCACGCGGAACTGCCCGCTGAGGTCGCGCAGGCGGCGGCAGATTTTGTCGTTCTCGCAATAGCGCGGAAAATCCTTGAGCAGGAAGATGGCGTCGCCGGCAATGAGCGCCATGTTGGAAAGAGCGGATTCGGGAACGTCGGTATTGTAGATAGGCTCGCCGTGGAAGCGCGCCAGGCCGGTGGTGACGCTCCAGCGGAAGAAAGGAACGTCCATTTCGAGAGCGACTTCGGCGAGGAGCGCCTCGAAGCGGTCTTCTTCGATGGTCTCGACCGCGATAATGGGCTGGTGGGAATTGACCAGCAGCCGAAGCTCGTCTCTTTTGCTGTTGATCATGGTGCTGGTGCCCATGCCGGTTTGACACTCCTGGCCGCGTCCCCTAGAATTGAAAATTGAAAATTTGCGCAAAATACTGAGGAGCAATAGATGGCCCAAGGACAGGGTACCAAAGTAAAGAAGAAGAAAAAGTCAGTTCTGAAGCGTGCGGCGCAATCTGGTCAACGCGCGGAAGTGAACCGCTCGAACCGCACGCAAGTGCGCAACATGATCAAGCGCTTCCGCACCGCGCTGACCGCCGGCGATGCTACGGCAGCCGGGAATTTGCTGAGTCCGACGCTCTCCGCGATCGACCGCGCGATCACCAAGGGTGTGCTGCACGAAAATACCGCCAACCGCTACAAGTCGCGGCTGCACGTGGCCTACAACGGCTTAGTAGCGAAAGCCGCGAAGTAAGCTCGCTTCGGAGTTTTGTTTCGAGCTTTTGGCTGGAGTTTTCTGTTGCGAGATGCAAGGCCGGACGCTGACGCGTCCGGCTTTTTTATTCGGCCGGCACGGGATTTTCTTCCGGTGGAGGCGTGAATTTCCCCAGCACCAGCTTCGCCGCCGAAACGCCCAGCACGCCGCCGATGGTGGCAAGGCCGAGAGCGATGACCCAGGTGTCCGCCGTAGTGATGGCATTCAATACGTAGGCATAGCCCACCGCGAAAACGATGGTCGCACCGATGAGGCTGGAGACGGCGCTGGCGATCCAGTGAATGCGCTTGTGCTTCAGGATGAAATTGTTGGCTATGAAGCCGAAGAGCACGCCCAGGGCGATGCAGATTTTGTCGAGCAGGGGAAACGCATAGAGAAAATGGAATTCGAGCGGTCCGACTTGCTGCGATTTGTAACCGGCGGAAACTTTTGCTGAGCCCACTAGAGGAGAGACAACGCCTTCGTCGCTGACGCATTCATCGGCGGGGACGATAATGCTGGCGTCTTTGGCGACGACTGCTGCGACGAACTGTTGCGCAAGAACGCGCTGGCCGACGCCGGTGAGTTGCGGTGCGATGGATTTGCGGCGGCCGTCAGTGGCGCGCTGTCCGGTGGGGTCGTGAAAGGCGAGGCGAAACGGAATGGGCGTTTCGCCATCGGCGGGTCCGGTGGAGCGATCCTGTTCGGCAGCGAGCGTCACGCTTGGCGCGCGGTAGCAGCCGTAGGCATTGGCTTGCGCGGGCTTGAACTCGCGTCCACTTCTCGCCTTTATATGTGCGATCGGCCCGCTGATCCGAAGGTCAACCTGCACGAAATTCTTACCAGGTTCGATGTGAAAGGCGTCAGGCTTTACTGAGCAGCCTTCACACTCGACCAAGACCCTGTAAATGTCGCTTGCGACGACGTTGGGGCCGCGATCGTTGGCGAGGCCGATTTGCACGGCGATGGGTTCGCCGATGAGCGTGGAGGCGCGACGGAGATGGATCCACAGGCGATCGGGCGAGCCCGGAGTGACTGGGCCAGCGAACGGTGAGGGCGTGCGGTCGGCGTCGAGGATGGGCGCGGGAATGGCGGCTGGGGAGTTCAGGTCGGAGCCGGCGTCGGTCAGCAATCTGCGCAAGTTTAGTTGCTGTTGCTGCTGTTCATCACGGGCGTAGAGCCACTCGGGGGATTCGGGTTTCATTTTCTCGATGCGGGCGGCTTTTGCGCGCAGGGTTTTTTCCAGCGCGGCTGCTTGCTGCAGGGATTCCACAATGTTGGCGTGGGATTGCTGCCAGTTTTCCATGGCGCCGCGAATTTCATCGATGGGGGGACTTTTGTCTTCGCCGGAGGTGATGGCGCTGATCCAGGCGTTCAGGAGTTTTTCGGTTCCGGCGTAAAAGGTCGCGGCTGCTGAGCCGTTTGGGGCGGCGGTGCGAAGCCATTCAGTGGCGAAGTCGCTTTGCGGAGTCTCGCTGCCAGAGGTAGTAGCGGCGAGCAGGGCTGCGCCCGCGCGTTGCGCTTCTTCTTTGGCTTTGGTTACGGCCTCAAGGCTGGAGCGCAGCGTCTGAAGATCGGGCGTTGCCGGAGCTGCGGCCGTGGCTTCGGGTTGCTGCGCGTTGCAATAGGCAACCGTCAGAATCAACAGAGCTGCAGCCGGGATCATTTGCGAGAAGCGAGCTCGCATAACACCTCCACGGATCGGATTGCGGCGAGGGTAACAGAGTTTCTCAGGCAATTACAGAAAGCGCGGCGCGAGGTGTGCGGAGAATGCCGACAGGCGGGAAGGTGACCTCGCAGAAATGCCAGGAAAAGCTCCATCGTCGCAATACCAGACGGCGCCATGCGGCTGCAATCGCGGTTGGGTTGACTGGGGCACAGACTGAAGTCTGTGCTACCAAAGGCTACTCGGCGCGCAGGGCTTCGACGGGATCGATCGTAGCCGCGCGGCGCGACGGTAGATAGCTGGCAAGGAACGCTGGGCCGAGCAAGCCGATGGAAACGGCGACGTAAGTTACCGGATCCATCGCGCTGACGTTGAACAATAACGAAGACATCAACCGCACTACCAGAATCGCCGTGAGCAGGCCGCAAGCAACGCCAATGCCGGTGAGCTGCAAGCCGTGGCGCACGAACATGTTGGTCAAGATATTCTGCTGCGCGCCGAGAGCCATGCGAATGCCGATTTCGCGGCGCCGCTGCGAAACGGAATACGCAATTACACCGTAAATTCCCACCACACCGAGCAGCAGGGCCATGCTGCCGGCTACTCCGAGCATGATCAGCGTGAACGAAGTGCGCGCCATGGAGCGCTGGTAGTAATAATCCTCGGTGTGCACATTGAAGAGCGGGAGATTCGCATCCACCGACCAAACCGCCTGGCGCAAATCCTTCATCAAGGATTCCGAGCCGGCACGCCTGCTGCGCACGGCGAAGACCACCGAGCGGCGCACGCTGACGTCGTCGCTCTCGAAATGATTGGCGATGAGCGGCCAGTAGACCAGAGAGGGGGCCGGGACGCTGACGCCGTCGTCGCGGACATCGCCGACGACGCCGACGATTTCGCGCCAATCGTCCTTGAGGGTTGCGCGGATGCGCTTGCCGATGGCTTCTTGCGGGGAGTTCCAGAGGTCGCGGACGACCGTTTCGGAAACGATGGCGACGGGAATGCGCTGATAGGTTTCCGTCCAGGTGAAATCGCGGCCGGCGATGAGCGGAGTTCCCATAGTGGCGATCAGACCCGGACTGATGTATTTGAAGCGGCGGAGCTTGGGGAGTTCGCCTTCGCGGTAAGCGTGGTCCTTCGCGTAGATGGGATCGTTGTTGCTGTTGCCGTCCATGGGCATTCCGGTGGTGAGCGCGACGGAAGTAACACCTGGAACGGTCTGGATTTTGTGGAGCATTTCTTCGTCATTGCGAATGACGCGCTCGGGATCTTTCACGTCGGATTCGGGGACGTAGATACGAAATCCTTGCACTTCGGCGGCTGCGGTGAAGCCGGGATTGACGTGGTTCATGGCGCGGAAGGTACGGATCATCAGGCCGGAGCAGATCAGCAAGACCAGGGAGAGAGCCACTTGCACCACAACGAGAACGCTGCGGACGCGGTGCTGTTCGCGGCTCTGGCTCAAGGCCCGGCCACCTTCGCGAATGCCAGTGCTCAGGCGCACGCCGGCGTACTTGAAAACGGGGATTACGCCGAAGAGGAAGCTGGCGAAGAGCGTAATAGCCAGCGTGAAGAGCAGGACGGCGGAATCGATGCCGATTTCATTGATGCGGGGAATGCCAGTGGGCGCGATGGCAACGAGGACGCGGAGAGCGATCCAGGCGAGGCCGAGGCCAAGCAAGCTGCTGAGCAATCCGAGGGTAACGCTTTCGAGGAGCAATTCGCCGGCGATACGGCCCCGGCTGGCGCCGAGGGCGGCGCGCAGGGCGAGTTCCTGGCGGCGGCCTTCCACGCGGACGAGCAGAAGATTGGCGACGTTGGCGCAGGCAATGAGCAGGACTAAGCCGATCGAGCCCATCAGCACCCACAGTGAGCCGCCGATATCACCGACGACGTCTTGCTTCAGGGGACGCAGATTCGGGCCGATGTGCGCGCTTTCAAACATCTTGGTGCTGAAGCCGGGCGGCGGCGGAAAAGCGAACTCGAGGATAGGGATCATGCGCGCAACGTCGGCGTTGGCTTGGTCGAGTGTGACTCCGGGTTTAAGACGGGCAAGCGCTTCGTAACTGAAATTGCCGAGAAATGTCTTGGAGCGATCGAAGCGAAACGGCATCACGATGGCGGGATCGGTTTGATCGAGAAACTGAAATTTTTGCGGCAGCACACCGATGATTTGGCGCGGCGTGCCGTCGACCTGAATGGTGCGGCTGATGACCGAGGCATCTCCGCCAAATTTCTTGTGCCAGTAGCCGTAGCTGATCACGACGGTTTCCGGCGAACTGGGCGAATCGTCTTGCTGCGTGAAGATGCGGCCCAACGTCGGAACGACGCCGAGGATCGGCAGCGTTTCCTGGCTGACGTTCAACCCGCTCACTTGCTCGGGTTCGGCAACTCCGGTGATGCTAACGGAATCCTGGCGATACATGCCGATGGCTTGAAAGGTCTGGGATTGCTCGCGGTAGATGAAGTAGTTGGAGGGCGCCATGTTGAGGTCTTTGATGTTGACGCCTGGGGCGGTGTGCCAAACGCCGACGAGGCTCTCCGGATGGGGATACGGGAGCGGTTTGAGCAAGACACCTTCGAGGACGCTGAAGACGACGGTGTTGGCGCCGACGCCGGCCGCAAGAGTAATGATGGCGACGATGGTGAAGAGCGGAGCGCGGACGAGCCTGCGAATCGTCTGCGTCAGTTGCTTGGTGGAATCTGCCATGGTGCCCCCGTTGTCGGCGAATAGGCGTGGATGCGTTGCAGTTCGTGAATAGATACGAGGGCTGGACGAAGGATGTTTCGTGAGGTCCTGAGATAAAGCGGGTATTCGCAGGACAGTTGATCTCGGGCGGTGGACCGAAGGCCTCGGCTCAGAAAGCGGAGCCTACAAGGCCGGATGAGGGCGTTTTGTGGCTTGCGGTTAGGCGGCCGAAGAGGTGGCTTTTTGGGTGAGTTCGGTGAGGAGGAATTCGAAGACGGCACGGGTGTTGTCGGCGCCGCCTTTGAGTCGATCGTCGGCACGCTGCAGGGCGCGGAGGCCGGCGAGGAGTTGGGGCTTGGGGATTTTGCGGGAGGCGTGCAGAGCGAGTTCGGCTTGCTCAGGACGCATGCCGAGAGCGCGGGAAGCTTGCCAGCCGTTGGTTACGCCCTTGATTTCGCTGGCTTCGATGAGCTTGCGGTACATCCAGGTGATGGCGCCGAGCATTTGCAGAGGCTCTTCTCCTTCGCGGAGGAGGCGGTCGAGAAATTCGAGCGCCACTTTTGTGTTGCGAGCGGCGAGCATGTTGGCGAGTTCCCAGACGGTGGTGGTTTTCTCGGAGATGACCATGGCGGCGACGTCGTGGCGGCGGATGAGTTTGCGGTCGGCGACGTAGGTGGCGAGTTTATCGATTTCGGTTTTGAGGCGCTGGAGGTCGGCGGCGACAGCTTCAGCGAGATCTTCGGCGGCGCCTTTTTCGAAGGCGACGCCCTGGTCTTTGGCGATGGTGTGAGCGAGAGCGGCTGCGGCGGCCAGCCTTTCTTCGGGCTTATCACCGAGGCCGACTTCAACGACCAGAGTTTTGTCGGCGAGAAGCTTGGCGAGTTTCATGCGTTGGTCGAGGGCGGTGGCTTCGAGGACCAGGATGGTAAAGGGCGCGGGATTGCCCAAGTAGGCGTCGAGATCTTCGACGGCGGAGTCGCGATTTTTTTCGGCGAGCTTTTCGACGGCTTCGACGTTTTCGAGGAAGACCACTTGCTGCTTGGCGAGCATGGGAAGGGTTTGCGATTGTTCGAGGGCTGCGGAAGTTTCGCCGCGCGCGGCGGAATAGCGGGAAAGGGCCCAATCGCGTGCGGCGGCGGGAACGAATTTGTCGATCAACTGAACGCGGCAGGCGTCGCGGAGGTACGGCTCATCGCCGAGAAGAAGAAGGGCGGGAATGGGCTTCCCTTTTTTGAGGCGCTCGAGCAATTCGTCGACGGCGACGCGCGGCATTTAGTAATTCTCCGTGACGGCGGCGACGAGGCGGGCGGCGAAATCGGCTGCCATGCGGTCGATGGCGGGGTCCTGCTCTTCGAAGAAGCTTTTTACATCGGTGGAGATTTCATACTGGTTGCGGAAGAGGAAGTTGTCGGTGTGATAGAGGATTTTGCCGGATTCGCGGTCTTCGAGAGTGATTTCGCACTTCATGGTGACGAGCATGGTGGTGGCGCGGGTGACGTTGGCGGGAACGCTAGGCGAGCTGTTTTCAAAAAGCAGCGGCAAGACTTCGAGGCTCAGGACTTTGCCGCGCAGGACAGCGTCGCCGCCATTGGCGTCAGAAATGATGCGGTAAGGAGTTTTGGCGAGGAATTCGTGGACCGTGGCGGAGGTGAGGCGCTGCTCGATGCGGTAGCTGGTGGTCTTGTTTTCGAAAGCGGGGACGGCGATGGTGCGAAGGTTTTTGGGAAGGACGCTGCTGTGTCCGGCGACATGGTAGCCGCAGCCACCGAGCCAAAGTGCTATCACAGTGCAAATGATGGTTCGCTTCATCAAATGAGCTTCTCAGTTCGCAGCGTTGCGTTGCAAGCCGGCGAGCAAACATTATCCGTCGCACTGGGAATAGCGACAAGCTTGTGTTGCCGTCGGAGAGTCTGCCATATAGTCTGGCGCGATTGAGGTTGTCTAGCCGATGAGGACACTATTCACAATTCTCTTTGCGTTGGCACTCTCGAACAACGCGCTCGGGCAGGCACCCAACGGCACGGCTCCGCAGATTGTTGAGGTCGCCAGCGGCAGTCTCCACCTGAAAGCCTTCCTGTGGAAGCCGGCTGGGCCAGGGCCATTTCCAGCAGTCCTATTCAATCATGGCCGAAGTTACCGACCCCAGCAGCATACCCCCAAACTGACGATCGCGGAGGCGG
>Ga0210384_10008929_pt1 | contig 10402 bp, 8 predicted proteins | sample IncBWH2MmetaG_FD_160574 | JGI IMG/M metagenome (GOLD analysis project Ga0210384, IMG submission 160574) | Forest soil microbial communities from Barre Woods Harvard Forest LTER site, Petersham, Massachusetts, United States - Inc-BW-H-2-M | ecosystem: Environmental > Terrestrial > Soil >...
ACAACCTGTCGCAGACCGAGCGGCAGGTGATCGCGGGCTCAGGCTCACAGATCGGCATCTCGCGCTGGGGTGATTACACGGCGATGAGCATCGACCCCGCGGACGACTGCACCTTCTGGTACATCGACGAGTACTACAGCAGCCAAGCGAACGGCAACGCGGGGAACTGGCAGACCCATATCGGGTCTTTCAAGTTCCCCGGCTGCGGGCATGCAGCGACCGCTGCCAACTTCTTTACCTTGACGCCATGCCGGCTCATCGATACTCGTAGCGGCAGCCCGCTGGCCGCCGGCGTCGTTTACGAGGTTGGGATGGCAGGCTTCTGTGGCATCGCCGCGACCGCGACGTCGGTTTCCGTCAACGTCACCGAGGTGAACGCCACGCTCGCCGGTTTCATGGCCTTCTGGCCCGCACAGGGCGCCAATCCCGGCACCAGCACCATCAACTTCGCAGCCGGACGGGTCCTGGCGAACAACGCCATCTTCTCCCTCGCGCCCGGACTCTTCGGGTCCCCCGGAGCCATCTGGCTCACGTTCTCCTCCGGCTCGGCCACGGCGGATCTCCTCATCGACGTCAACGGCTACTTCCAGTGATGGCGGCGCGCGGTCGACAGGAGTAAACCGGCAATCAGTGCCGCTCGGCGAGCGCCGCCGTGGCGGCGGGCAACGCCAGGCGCGCCCATTCGGCGTACATCGTTGCCGACGGGTGAAGGCCGTCGGGGGCCAGCTGAGCGCTGTCGCCGAGCGCCTTCTCGGAAGCGGCCGTGACGTCGACGTAACGGGCGCCGGCGCGCCCCGTCTCCTCGCGGTTGACCTCGTTGAACTGCCGGATCTCGCGCGCGATGCGCGGCAGGTCGCGGCCGCCGGCGATCGCGAAGGAGGTGACGCTCCAGTCCGGGATCGACAGCACGATCACCCGGCCCGGCTCGCCTCCCGCGAAAGCGATCGCCCGCCGCAGAAGGGCCGCGAAGGCGGGCCGGTAGTCCTCGGGCCGCCCGCCGCGGTACTGGTCGTTGACCCCGATCAGCAGCGACACCAGGGCGAACGGCCCGCGCGGCGCCGCGGCGTCGATGCCGGCGCCCAGCTCGGCGGTGGTCCAGCCGGTGCGCGCCACGATCTCGGGCTCGCCCGCCGCCAGGCCGTGCCGCCGCAGCAGCGCCGCCAGCTGCACCGGCCACCGACCCGCGGGCTCGATCCCTTCGCCGATGGTGTAAGAGTCGCCCAGCGCCAGGTAGCGCCAGACCTTCGCCGGCGCGCTGGATCCGCTCCAGGCGCCGAGCCAGCAGACCAGCCACGACGTCGCCGCCAATACCGCCGGCATTCGCATCGTCCCTCCTCCGCCTCCTCCGGAGTGCCGCCGACATCCTCGAGCATCCGGACCTGGCCGCTCTGTGTTCTATCACCTGCGGCGGCTTCCCGGCCACGGCGCCGCGGCTCCGCCGACCCGCGCGGCCCGCCTGCGGCGGGAGCATTGCAACGCCGCGGTTCCAGCGCAAGAAGCGGATGGCAGCAGCAGCCGCCGGCCTGTAGAGTCCCCGACATGAGACACCGCACCGCTTCCCGTCAGCACCATCCGCACCCACCTGGCGTGGCGGCTCGCCGCGCGGCCCGTCCGCTCGATCCGGCACCGGCGGTGCCCGCCGAGCCGGCAGGGCCGTCGGATCGTCCGGCCCGGCGGCCAGCCCCCGCGGGAGCGCTGCACGGCGGCGACGCCGAGCGCGCCTGGACCGCGGTCTTGGCCCGCGACGGCGCCTGGGACGGCCGCTTCGTCTACGCCGTGGCTTCGACCGGCATCTTCTGCCGCCCGTCCTGCTCGGCCCGCCGCCCGCGGCGCGACCGCGTCGCCTTCTTCGCCGAGGCCGCTGCCGCCGCCGCCGCGGGCTACCGGGCCTGCCGGCGGTGCCGGCCGCTCCAGGGAGGCGCCTCCGACGCCGAGCGGCGGGTGGCCGCGGCCCGCGCCTACCTCTCCGCCCATCTCGACGAGACCGTCACCCTCGAGCGGCTGGGCCGCGAGCTCGGGGTGAGCCCCTTTCATCTGCAACGCACCTTCAAGCGGCTGCTCGGCGTGAGCCCCAAGGACTACGTCCTGGCGCAACGCGCCGAGCGGCTGAAACAGCGACTCAAGGAGGGAGATGACGTGACCACCGCTACCTACGAGGCCGGCTACGGCGCCGGCAGCCGTCTCTACGAGCAGTCCAACGCCCGCCTCGGCATGACTCCCGGCACCTACCGCCGCGGCGGCCGCGGCGCGCACATCCGCTATGCCTTCGCCGCCGCGCCGCTCGGCCGCCTGCTGGTCGCCGCCACCGAGCGCGGCATCTGTGCCGTCCGCCTCGGCGACGACGAGGAGGCGCTGGCGGCCGGGCTGCGCCGCGACTATCCCCAGGCCACGATCGAGCGCGTCGACGCCGGCGATCCGCTGGCGGGCTGGGTGGACGCCATCCTCGCGTCGCTGGACCCGGCGACGGGCGCCGCGCCGCCGCCGCTGGCCAGCCTGCCGCTCGACGTGCGCGCCACCGCCTTCGAGTGGCGGGTGTGGCGCGAGCTGCAGCGCATCCCGCGCGGCGCGACGCGCTCCTACGGCGAGGTGGCTGCTGCCCTGGGCAAGCCCGGCGCGGCCCGTGCCGTCGCCCGCGCCTGCGCCGCCAACCACGTCGCGCTGATCGTGCCGTGCCACCGCGTGGTCCGCGCCGATGGCGACCTCGGCGGCTACCGCTGGGGAGCCGAGCGCAAGCGCCGGCTGCTCGCCGGCGAGGACGCCATCCCCGCTCCCGGCGCCGAGCCGGCCGCCGGCGCCGCGCGCAGGTGACGCCGCCTGCCGGTCAGCGCCGCCCGGACTCGGCGCCGGCGTCCACCGCATGGTCCCTGCGGTTGCGCTTGCGGCTGCCCGAGCCGTACGACCTCGGCTGGATGCTCGGGTTCCTGGCCGACCGCGCCGCCCCGGCGCTCGAACGCGTCGAGCCTGGCGTGCTGGTGCGGGTAATCCGCCTGGCAGGCGTGCCGGCGGTGCTGACCGTGCGGCATGCGCTCGACCCCGCGACGGCCCGTTGGCTCGCGGTCGATGCCGCCGCGACCGCGCCCGCCGCCGGCCCGGCCGCCGCCCCGCCAATCGCCCACCTGCGCCGCCTGCTGCGGCGGATGTTCGACCTGGACACCGCTCTCGGCCCCTTCCTCGAGCTGGCGCGGCGCGACCGGCTTCTCGGACCCCTCGTCGCGCGCCATCCGGGGCTGCGCCTGCCGCAGCTGCCGGATCCTTTCGAGGGCGCGGTGCGGGCGATCGTCGGCCAGCAGGTCAGCGTCGCGGCGGCGCGCACCGTGGTCGATCGCCTGATCCGCCAGCTGGGCGAGCCCGTCGACGCGGCCGGGCGCGGCCTCTTCGCCTTCCCGCCACCCGCGGCGATGGCCGCCGCTGCGCCGGAGCGCCTGGCCGCCCTCGGCCTGACCCGCGCCAAGGCCGCCGCCCTGATCGCCGTCGCGGCCGCCACCGCCGGCGGCGCCGTGGACTGGGAGCGCCTGCGCGGCGCCGCGCCGGAAGCCGCGCAGGCCGCCCTGCTGGCGCTGCCCGGCATCGGGCCGTGGACCGCCTCCTACATCCGCATGCGGGCACTGGGCGACCGCGACGCCTTCCCCGCCTCCGACCTCGGCGTGATCAAGGCCCTCGCCTCCCTGGCGCCCCACACCGCCGTCGCCGGCATCGGCGCCCTCGCCGAGCGTTGGCGCCCGTTCCGCGCCTATGCCGCGCTGCATCTCTGGCGCTCGCTGTGGTAGTGGGTCAGTTTCCCTCGGCTCCCTTTGGGCGAGGGGCCAAAGTCCTCCGTCCCCGCAGCCCCAGCCCCTCGCCCAAAGGGACGCCGAGGGAGACTGACCCACTACCCTGCTGTCTCCCTGACGAGCGGTGCACTAGAATATCGGCGGACCTTGCTCCGCCCGCGATGCTCCCATCAGGACCCTCCTCTCTCGGCGACACCGGAACGGCCGTGGATGCCGCCCACGCCGCCGATCCTGCCGCCGTGCGGGAGCCGCGCCCCGGCGCGAGCGTGCTGCACGTCCTCAACGGCGACTCCGTCACCGCCGGCCTGCGCGCCGCCGGCATCGCGGGCGAAGTGACGCTCGCCGCCGACGTGCTCTACGAGGGACCCGCGGTCGCCGCCAGCCCCGAGCGCTGGCGCCGCGAGCGGGCCCGCTTTCTCGCCGCGAGCGGTTACGAGGGCTACGACGAATGCCTCTCGCGGCTCAGCTCCTGGGACCGCGCCCTCGAAGGCTTCCGTGGCCATGACGAGGTGGTGCTCTGGTTCGAGCACGACCTCTTCGACCAGCTCCACCTCTGCCGCCTGCTGGCCTGGTTCGCCGCGCGCGACACCGGCCTCACCGACCTCAGCCTGGTACAGGCCGGCGACTACCTCGGCCGCATGCCGCCCGAGCGGCTGGCGGCCCTCTTCGACGCCAGGCAGCCGGTCAGCGAGGCCCAGCTGCGCCTCGCGTGCCAAGCCTGGCAGGCCTTCTGCTCGCCCGAGCCGGTCGGTCTCGAGTCGCTGCTGCACGCCGACACCGCCGCCCTGCCCCACCTCGCCGCTGCGCTGCGCCGCCACCTCGAGGAGTTCCCGGGGACCGGCGACGGCCTCTCACGCTCCGAGCGCCAGGCGCTCGCGGCGGTGGCCGCCGGGCCGCTGACCTTCGCCGCGCTGTTCGCCGCCGTCCAGCGCCAGGAGGAGCGCGTCTTCATGACCGACCTGTCGCTGCTGCGGCGCCTGCGCGACCTCGCCGCCGGGCCGCGGCCGCTGCTGCGCCTCGACTCCCCATCCGCGCCCCGGTCCAGCGCCGCGCACCACCCGCTGGTCGCCGTCACCGCCGCCGGTCTCGGCGTGCTCGCCGGCAACGAGGATTGGATCGCGCTCCGCGGCGGCATCGACCTCTGGCTGGGCGGCGTCCACCTCCAGGGACCGCAGCCAGCCTGGCGATGGGACCCCGAGCTCGGCCGCCTGCAGTCCCGACAGCCCTCGCCGCCGTCCGCGCCGCCGCCCGCGCCCGGGCCATCCGGGGGCACGCGCCTGCCATGAGCGCCGCCACGGAATCTCCGGACCTCCCCATGAACGCCGCGACGGAGCCTCCGGACCTCCCGCTCGCCGGCGGCGGCCGGCAAGCAGAGCCGCGCCCGGCGCCAGGCGAAGCCGCGGCCATGACCCGTGCCGTCCGCCTGGCCCTGGTCGCCGCCGTCCTCCTCTGCTCGGTCAGCTGCGACCAGGTCGCCAAGACCCTCGCCCGCGCCTCGCTCGCCGCCTCGCCGCCGGTCTCGCTACTCGACGACTGCGTGCGCTTCGAGCTGGCCCAGAACCGCGGCGCCTTCCTCAGCCTCGGCGAGAGCCTCCCGGGCGCAGCGCGTTACCTCCTCTTCGTGGTGCTGGTGGGCGGCGCGCTCGCCTTGACCCTGGCCTTCACTCTCCGTCTGCGCAGCGCCAACCCCGTCCAGCTGGTGGCCCTCTCGCTCCTCACCGGCGGCGGCCTCGGCAACCTCATCGACCGCCTCCTCCACGACGGCGCCGTCGTCGACTTCGTCAGCATCGGCGTCGGCACCCTCCGCACCGGCATCTTCAACGTCGCCGACGCCGCCATCACCCTCGGCGTTCTCCTCCTCCTCATCCCCTGGCGCCGCTCCTCGATCTTCTCGACCCTCTGACCGCACCGCATCGCGCCTGATGGCTCTCTGCTTGGGGTGCGCCCGGTGCCGGAGGGAGCGCCGGGGAGTCTACGGTAGTGGCCCCCGAGCAGCTCGAGGCGGCCGCCCGGTGGGCGACGATCGAGGGCACCCCCCACCGCACAGCAGTAGGCGAGGAGCAAGGCCGACCGCCTCGCCTTTCGCCAGGGATCGAGGGTCAGTTCGCGGACTTGAGCTCGAGGGTCAGTTCGCCGCCGGGTAGCAGCTCGCCGGAGACGCAAGCGGAATCGGGCGGTTGTCGCAAGTAGGCCACAATCGCGCGACCGGCCTCGCAAGGGAGAGGGAGAACCGCCCCCTGGCGGGTCTTGCGTGTGCGCAACTGGATCGTGCCGGTGCGCCAGTCGATATCCTCGAAGGCGTGCGAGACGCGGTCCGAGGCGGTCGGCCAAGAGCTGCTGCTCTGCGCCTGGGACCGCCACCGCCAGGACGGCCTTTACCAAGCGCTGTTCGCGGTCGCCAGGCTGCTGGGCGATGAAGGCGAAACCTTCGATCCTGGCGCTGTCCTGCCGGCCCCCGAGACCGCCGCCGAGGAGCTCGTGGGGCACAGCTGCTTCCCTCGCTGCGCTCGGCGGTGCGCGTGCTCTACATGTTCGGCTACGCCGACCGCGGGGGTGAACGCCGAGGCCCCTGGCGTCGCCTACCTGCAGAAGCCCTTCGCTCCCACCCTCCTCACCCGCCGCGTGCGCGCCCTGCTCGACAAGCGCACGTAGGCGACGCATAGGCGCCGGGGCGGCGCTTGCTTTATACTCACAGGACATGCAAAAACTCGGGCGCACCTGGCGCCCCCTGAGAAGGATGGGTCATGACCGGAAAGCACCGTCCGCAGATCCTGCGCACCGTCGCGATCGCCGCCGCCGTTGCCGCCCTCACCATCCTGGTCGCCATCGCGGCGACCGCCGGCCGCGGCGCGGCGGACCCGCCGCGCCTGGCCTTGTTGCAGGACCGGCACGAGGCGCCGCCGCCCGCCGAGCTGCAGCAGATGATCATGCAGAAGGGGGCGCCGGCGCCGGGCTGCCTGGTGCCGCCGCATACCCCGGCCAACCCCGACCCGCGGCGCTACGGCGCCTGGAGCACCGTGCTGCCGGCCGAGGGGGGCGGTGCCATCCGGCAGATCCTCGGCATGCAGACGGTGCACACCCTGATGCTGCCGTCGGGCAAGATCCTGCTCGCCAGCGGCAGCAGCTGGCGCAATCTGGCGCCCATCCAGTACTACCCGCATGACAGCGACCCGGTCGCGCCGAAAGGCATCTTCAACCGTGACAAGGACCCGTTCCGCAAGAGCAAGCTGCGCTGGTACTACCAGCTGGTCAACAACGCAGCGATCTACGACCCGGAGAACAACACCTTCTACCGCATCCCGCACCCCGTGCCGGTCGACGATCCCGACAACCCCGGCCACTTCGCGCCGAACGATCTGTTCTGCACCGGCCAGCAGCACCTCCCCGACGGCAACGTGCTGGTCACCGGCGGCACCCAGTATTACTACCCGTTCCGCACCGGCAACCGGTCGACCTACATCTTCGACTGGAAAAAGGAGATGGGCATCCACTGGTCGACGGTCGACTGGCGGCAGCTGCCGACGCCGGCGCACGATCCGTGGATCTTCTCCGGCTTCATGAAGCGCGGCCGCTGGTACCCGAGCCTGGTGCCGCTGCTCGACGGCCGCCTGGCGATCTGGAGCGGCTTCGTTGGCTTCGACAAGGGTTATCCCGAGATGTATCAATTCGAGATCAACCACTACGTCGAGCTGTTCAACCCGGCCGCCTTCGATCGCCGCGATCCGCAGGCGGCCTGGCGGGCGGTCGACGTCAAGGAGCTGCGCGACAGCCCGTATCGGACGGAGATCAATCCCGACTTCCGGCCGACGCCGGGCAGCGTCTGTCCGGCGCGCTGCATCGAGGACAACCGCTTCGACGCCTTCAAGCTCTACCCCGAGAATTACCTGATGCCGGACGGGCGCATCTACCTCACGCGCGAGGGCGACTGGGTGAGCCTGCGCACCTGCGACACGGCGTTCATGCGGCGCACCAAGCACACCTATTGGGCGACCTTGGGCGGCACCGACGCGGCGCCGACCGTCGAGTTCTCCCGCGGCCCCGACCGGCCGGAGGACATCACCTCTTACGGCACCTCGCTGCTCGATCCCAACAGCGGCAACATCGAGATCCTCGGCGGCCAGCCGACCTCCCCCGGCACCCTGCTGCCGGTGAACTCCGACCAGACCACCCACTTCGCCGGCGGCCGCGGCAGCCGCAAGATCGAGACCTTCCACGCCGACGCCGGCGAGAAGCTCGGCGGCCACTGGACGCTCGACGAGAACTTCTTGGGCGACGCGCCGCAGGACGACCGCACGATGCACTACGCTTTGATCCTACCGACGCGGCAGGTGCTCATCATCAACGGCGGCAACTACGACTTCTACGGACCGGTCTTCTACCCGCTACTGCTGACGCCGAAGTTCGACGGCGACCGCCGCTTCATCGGCTACGACAAGGTGCGGATGAGCGAGGGGGTCGAGCCGCGGCTTTATCACAACGCGGCGCTGCTGCTGCCGGACGGGCGGATCTGGGTCTCCGGCGGCAACACGGCGCGCGCCACGGTGCACGACGAGCCGGCGCCGAAGGCGAGCCCGGCGGCAAAGCGCTCGATGCAGCCGCTGCCGAACCTGAATGCCGTCGACGTCGACATGTATTTCTTCAACGACGGCCCGATGGCGCGCGGGCAGAAGGGCATGCTCACCACGCCGACCGAGGATTGGGTCGCCGAGACCTTTTCGCCGCCCTATCTCTTCATCGATCCCGGGCGCCGCGCCGCGGTCGTCAAGATCAGCGCGCCGAGCCGCGAGATCGGCGGCAAGACCTTCTACCTGCTGCACAGCAACGAGAAGTACGACATGCTGCTCGGCGGCCTGCCGGCAAGCTGCGCGGCCGGCGGCGAGGCCTCGCTGGCGCTGATCAAGCTCCCGTCGGCCACCCACGGCTGGGAGAACGGCCAGCGCTTCGTCGCCCTGCAGTTCGAGGCAGCGCCCAGCCACCCTGAAGAAATCCGCCTGCACACCCCCGACGCACGGCACGCCAACATTCCGCCCGGCTACTACATGCTCTTCTACGTCGACTGCATGGGCAAGCCATCGGTGGCGCGCATGGTGCGCTTCGACGACCAGGCGCGCGAGCCCTAGGCGCCGGAAGGCGCCGGGCGGGCGGCGGGGACCCGGGCCGCGTTTAGAGTCGCACGTAGTTGATGTGCAAAACTTGCGATCTCCAGGCGCGACAAGCGACAACCGGCCAGTCCTCACCGGCGCTCAGCCAAGGGTCCTGGAGCACGAGATGAAAAGTCCGCTCAAGGGGGCCCTTGGGGAGTCTCCCGGGCACCACGACGGATGTAGCATCCGGCCGCCGGACTCGTGGCGGCGGGCGTGCGCCCGCGGGCCTCGGCGGTAGCGAGCCGGGTGTCACGCCGCTCAGGTCTTGCGCCTGGCGGCGACCGCCGGACTGGACTGGCGACTGCTCGCGCGGAGGTGGACGCCATGGCCAAGGCCGTGCGGAGGTGCCTGTTCCCGTCTCTCTTTCTCTTCGTGATCGCTGCCTTGCAGGCCCTCGCCGCTGCTGCCTGGGCAAGCGAGGGTTCCGGCCCGGCCTCTCAGGCGCCGCAAGTGCGCCCCTCGAGCCAGGTGGTGGGCGACTTCGTGGCCCTATGCGAAAGTCTGCTGGTGGGAGCCGCCGATGCCATGCCCGCGGACAGGTATTCCTTTGCGCCAACCGAAGGGGAGTTCGCGGGTGTGCGCACGTTCGCCCAACAGGTGAAGCACGCGGCAGCCACCAACTACATCCTCGGGGCGGCCATTCTCGGCGAGCCGCCACCCCCTGACGCTGGGGACGAGATCGGACCGGAAGCGTTGCATACCAAGCCGGAGATCATCAAATATCTCGTCGGCTCGTTCGCCTACCTCCGCAAAGCCGCCGCCGCCATCGACCCGCACAACGCGATCGTCAAGGGCAGCCCGATCTCTCCCCTGCGCGGCAAGACCACCCGTCTCGGGCTCGCGATCGAGACGCTGGCGCACGCGATGGACCACTACGGCCAGATGGTCGAATACCTGCGGATGAACGGCGTCGTGCCGCCGGCCAGCCGTTGACCTCGGACGCGGCGGCGCGGCGCCGTCAGCGCCCGTACCGGCGCCGGATGCCGCGGCGCCGCGGTCAGGGTTGCGCGGCGGTGGTGGCATCCACGAAGGCGGCCACGTCGGCCTTGAACTGCCGCAGCGACGGCTCGTGCAGGTACATCATGTGGCCCGCCTCGTAGAGCTTGATCTGGATGCGGGAACGCGCCGACGGTTCGAGGCCTAGATGATCGATCTGCGCCTCGGTGCCCAGGAACGACGTCGTCAGGTCGTAGAGGCCGTTGACCACCAGCACGCGCAGGTGCGGGTTGACCAGCATGGCGTGCGCCAGGTCGGGGCCGGTGTTCACGAACGGCAGCGGCGGCCCGCCCGGCACCTTGTGCTTGAAGTCCCACGCGGCGTTGGCGTCGTAGTTGAGAAAGCGATAGGTCTTGCCCTGGCCAAACTTCAGATCGCCATGGTAGTAGTCGAGGAAGGCGGCGGCGAACGGCAGGGAGGTGTACTCCAGCGCCGGATCGTGCTCGGCGTCCTCGGAGAGCAGGTCGAAGGGCGAGCCGGTGAAGCGGCCGT
>Ga0210384_10008930_pt1 | contig 10402 bp, 10 predicted proteins | sample IncBWH2MmetaG_FD_160574 | JGI IMG/M metagenome (GOLD analysis project Ga0210384, IMG submission 160574) | Forest soil microbial communities from Barre Woods Harvard Forest LTER site, Petersham, Massachusetts, United States - Inc-BW-H-2-M | ecosystem: Environmental > Terrestrial > Soil >...
CGCCAAGCGCAAAATTCCGAAACGATGACATGCCCCAATCCCCCAAAAAAGAATGCTGAAAAAGAATCTTCCAAACGTCTCGCGCGGGAATTGTGGGTGAACGTAGGCGGCTTGGCAAGCTGGGCACAAGTCTGCCGATTTAGCCGCACATGCTGGCGTGGCGATTCAGCACGGCACTACGCGCGAATGAGTCACGTCAATGGGACGATCGATAGGCGTCGCGGCGATTTCAGTGCGTTCGAGGGCGACCGGGTCGACCTCACACCAGGGCGGTTCAAGCGACGTCGTTCAGCCTGTCGAATTCGCGAACGCTATCGTTGAGCAGTCTCCTGCGGATCGCTTCTTCCACAAGGCCGAGTGCCCGCTTGACCTCTCGCGTTTCGGCTTCAGCCTGCTGGGCGCGGTACTCGGCCGCGAGCTGCTTGTCCGTTTGAGCGCTGACATTGGCCTGGGCGTGCTCAAGCGCCCGATGGGCGTCCTTGAGTTTCTGGTCTACCGCAACCATCAGCTCGCGATAGGCCCGCTCTGCGGCCTCCGCTCGCATCTCGGCTTGCCGCACTTTCTCCGACGCTTGCCGACACAGGAACTGTGCACGTGCCTCGGTTTCGCGTGCCCGGTCTTGCGAGGCGCGAAATGCGTCAGCTGCCTGATACACGAGATCAAGAGCGGCAGAGCCCTCTTCCGGCCCAGGCGCCGCGTCGGGAAGCTCGTAAACGTTCCCGCGAGGAAGTTGATCCGGCCTTCGACGCTGCTGTCTCATCTAACTGATACCCGATACTGACACGATGAGGCAGTATCGGGCCGTTATGGTAAATGGACGGTTAAGCAGGGAGAGTGTCAGCCAGCGAAGCGATATTGCCGCATGAGGTCTCGACAGCACTGCTCACCGCAACGTCGCTGACGGCTGATCGAGGGGCAGAATTCGGAGCAGGGCTGGTACAGTTGGGTGGGCTCGAACCACCGACCTCCTGTTCCACAGACAGGCGCTCTAACCAACTGAGCTACAACTGCATCCGTAGCGCACGGCCCTAAAAAAGGGGGCGCCGAACGGGGCGGAAACTAGGTGCAACGACCCGCTTTGGCAAGGCCGGCCGTGCGCAAGATCGCACCGATTTTGCACCCATTTTCAAAGCAAAAGCCCGGGCAACTGGCCCGGGCCGGGACTTAACTCAACACGAACCCGCCCAAATCAGGCGGCGGGCTTGTAGAACTTCGAGGCGCTGGTCTTGATCGGCTCGACGGTCTCGGCCGCGACCTTCTGCGAGAGCTCGCCGAGCTCCTTGGCCTGGGCCGTGAAGGTCTCGAACTGCTTGCGGGCATGCGTGGTCCACAGCTCGAGGGCTTCGGAGGGCGACTTGGCGGCGAGCAGTTCCTGGGCGAAATCGAGCGCCGAGGTGGTGTTGGTCTTCACGAATTCCATCACCTTGGCCTGATAGGCGCTGGCGCCCTTGCTGGCTGAAGTGAACACGGCTTCCATGGTGCCGTTGTGGGTCTCAGCGGCATCCTTGAACTTGGCGTAGTTGTCGCGAGCCTGCGACACGCCCTTCTCGGCGAAGGCGCGCATCTGCTCGGGAACTTCAAACGGAATGATTGAGGCAGAGAAGGGATCAGTAGCATTGGTCATTGCAGGTGTCCTTCATCGGGGGGCTGGAAGTGAATGACTCCCCTTGCGCGCCGAGCCGAAAACGGGGCTGGGACGTCGACGGCCATCACGCAGTGGGAATGCCTTTACGGGCTAACCGTATATACACGCATATAATGTCATTTTTGTGCATTGCAACCGAAACTTTGGTGCAATGCCACATAGCGGGCACAACTACTGGATGTCGGGCCCGTTCTGTTCGGTTTACCGCAAGCGGCTCAGGCGATGCGCTGAGCCGCGAGCTACGTCCTTGGGTTTGCTAGTGTTTGGGTTTGGCAGCTTCCATCGCTGCCTTGCCCATGAGCTGGCCCATCTCGCTGGCCTGCTCGGCGAGCGAGCGCATCTGCGTGGTCACATATTCGCTATGCAGCCGCATCACCTCTGGAAGATCCTTGGCGTGCAGCAATGTCTGCGCATAGTCGAGCGAAGCCTGCACATTCTTCTCGGCATAGCCGATCGCCCTGGCGCTGATGTCCTTGGCGCCGGCGCGCATCGTGGCGCCGCGCTCCTCCATTGAGCCGGCTGTTGCTTGCGCGTTCTCCAGGAATTTCTCGAACGTCTTGCGCGCCTGCTCGAAGCTCGCTTCGGCCATTGACCGCACTTCCTTCGGAATCTCGAAACGCTCATGCCCTTGATCGCTCATGGTGCCACTCCTCATCGTACCCGCGAGACGCTACCCCGCCACCGGGCTGGACCAGAGCAATGATACCGGCCAAAGCCATCGCCGCGATGACGGCGCGCCGGTTCCTCGCCCATGGACCTTCTCTTGGACCTGCGGTGGTATTTGGCGTTAACGCGATGGGTGCGCGAGGGTTCAGCGCTTTGGCACCGCGGGCGACGAATTAAGGTTATCCCCCCTTTGGCCGCTGCCGCCGTGGACCTGCCGTTCCCGGCGGGCAATACTAAGGGTCCGTTAAGGCTGTCATGCAGGGGCAGCCAGTCCTTTGCCGACCCGATTGGCCCAAACCCGAGACCGAACAGCCGACGCGCGATTATGATCAAAACGGAATTCCAGTTGCTGGCGATGTTTGATCCGCGGCTGGCCCCCCATGCGACAAGCGCACATCCGGTCTGGCTGTGGTCGAGCGACGGCAAGCACATCCTCTGGGCCAATCCGCCGGGAACCGCGCTGTTCGGCGCTATCAACGCCACCAATCTTGCACGCAAAACCTTTGGTCCGGCGGATCAGCATCGCCGGCAGGTCGCGCAACTCGCAGGCCGCCTGCCGCTGTCGGGTGCGGCGCGGATGGAACGGCTGCGCGGCTTTGGCGCCCGGCCCGGCATGCTGATGACCTGTCGCTGCGCGCGGCTCGATTTTTCCGACGGCAGCCACGCCGTTCTGGTCAGCGCGATCGAGACATTCGCCCGCACCATGCCGCTGGACGAGCGGCTGCAACGCCTGGCCGAAGCACAGGAACAAGCGGTCGCAGCCTTTGCGCTGGATGGCCGGCTGGTCGGCGCGAGCAGCACCGCGCATGCGCTGCTCGGCGCGATCGCCGAAGCTGATCTTGATGCGGCGCTCCATCATGCGCTGGAGCGCGGCCATGTCGAATTGTCGACCGCGGCCGGACAATTGGTGATGCAACGCGTCGGCAGCGGCGCAGATACGGGTCTTGTTGCGCTGATCACGCCGCCCGTCGTAGAGGCCGCGCCCGAACCCGCAACCACCGAAGCGGCGCCGGTGCCGCCATATGAGCAGCCGGCACCGTCCAACGAAGCGCCCGCGGCGTTTGCGCTGGTCGACGAGTTTTCCGAGCCGCTCGATGCCGCGCCGGTCGCGAGCGCCGCGCCTACTGAACCGAAGAAGATGCAACAGACCGCGCCGCAAGACGTCACCTCACCCGCGCAACGGCGCCATCCGCTGCGCTTCACCTGGCTGATGGATGAGGAAGGCCGCTTCTCGCTCGGCTCCGACGAGTTCACGCAACTGATCGGCACACGCACCGCCGCCGGCTTCGGTCGGCCCTGGCGGGAAATCGCGCAAGCCTTCGGCCTCGATCCGGCCGGCCGCGTCGAGGAGGCGATCGCCACCCGCGAGACCTGGAGCGGGATCACGCTGTATTGGCCCGTCGACGGCGGCGGCAGGCTGCCGGTCGAGCTCTCGGGGCTGCCGGTGTTCGACCAGGATCGGGTCTATGCCGGCTATCGCGGCTTTGGCGTGTGCCGCGATCTCGACAGCCTCGATCATCTCGCCGAATTGCGGCGGATCGAGCCGTTCGGCGAAAACCTCGCGCCGCAAGAACTCAAGCAAGAGCCCAAGCAAGAACCCAAGCCGTCCCCCCTTGCTGCTGACATTGTTCAGGCTGAATCGGGGCACGCCGTCGCCGCACATCCGCCCGCTGGCGCCGATGTGATGCCGTCGGAGCCTCCCGGACCACCAGCCTCGATTGCCGATGAAAATTCACCTCCAACCGATTTGGATGAGCCCGTGGAAACGCCCCCAAACGTTGTGCCGTTCCGCCCGGTCGGCGAGGGAAAGTCGCTTGGCCTGTCGCCGGGCGAGAACCACGCCTTCAACGAGCTTGCCCGCCAATTATCAGCCCGGCTCGATCGCGACACGCCCACGACAGGCGAGGCCATCGTGACGGGTGAAGTGACGGAGCCGCCGGTCGAACCGCCTGCCCAAGCACCGATGACCCAAGAAACGGCAATGCAAGAACCGGCCATGCAAGAGCCGTCGCGCGAGCAGGCGGCCGGCCCCGAATGGCTGGCGCCGCCGGAGCCGCCGGCCCGCGGCGAGACCAAGCGCGACCGCACCCTGCTCGACCTGCTCCCGACCGGCGTCCTGATCTACCGGCTCGACCGTCTGCTTTATGCCAATACAGCGTTCCTGCAGCGCATCGGCTATGAAAGCGTGCATGCGCTGGAGCACTCCGGCGGCCTCGATGCGCTCTATGTCGAGGCCGGCGTCTCGCAGACCAGCAGCACCTCGGAGGCCGGCACGCCGGTGACCATCGCAGCCGGCCCGGATTTGCCAGCGTCGCAAGGCAGGCTCTTCACCATCGAATGGGACGGCGACCAGGCCCTCGCCTTGATGTTCACGCCGACGCAAAGCGCGCCGCCAGTCGAGGCGATTGCGGAGCCGCCCGCGCCGCCGCCACCCCCGTCTCCCTTGCCCGAGCCGGTCGTCACGCCGCCGCCGCTGCCCGCGGTCGGCCATGCCAACGCCGAGGACTTGGCCGCGATTCTCGACACCACGGCCGAAGGCATCGTGATGTTCGATGCCGCCGGCCAGATCCACGCCTGCAACCGCAGCGCGGAAGCGCTGTTCGGCTATGACGGCGAGGATTTGCTGCGGCAGAACCTGATCGAGCTGTTCGCCCCGGAAAGCCAGCGCGCGGTCGCCGAATATCTGGAAAGCGTCAAGGGCGCCGGCGTCGCGAGCCTTCTCGACCATGGCCGCGATGTGCTGGCCCGCGTCGCCAAGGGCGGCATCATCCCGCTGTCGGCGACCATCGGGCGGACGCGCCCCGACGGGCCGAATTTCTTCGCGGTGTTCCGCGACCTCTCGCAGAACAAGAAGGGCGAGGGCGAATTGCAGCAGGCCAGGCGGCTTGGCGAACGTGCCGCCAATGCGAAAGCCGACATGCTGGCGCGCATCAGCCACGAGGTGCGCACGCCGCTCAACGCCATCATCGGCTTTGCCGAGGTGATGACCGCGGAACGATTCGGCGCGCTCGGCAATGAGCGCTATGTCGAATACATGAAAGACATCCGCGCCTCCGGCGAGCGGGTAATCGCCATCATCAACGACCTCACCGAATTGTCGCGGATCGAGACCGGCAAGCTTGATCTCGCCTTCACCAACCAGAACCTCAACGAGATGGTGGAGAGCTGTGTTGCGGTGATGCAGCCGCACGCCAACCGCGAGCGCATCATCATCCGCACCTCGCTTGCCCAGGCGCTGCCGCCGGTGGTCGCCGACGGCCGCGCGCTGCGCCAGATCACCATGAACCTGATCGGCAATTCGATCCATCTCGCCAATCCCGCCGGCCAAGTCATCGTCTCGACTGCGCTGTCGGATTTCGGCGAGGTGGTGTTGCGGGTGCGAGATACCGGTCCCGGGCTCAATGACAACGAAGTCGCAGCGGCGCTCGAACCTTTCCGCACCCCGCTCCCATCCGACCAGGGCTCGGAAGCCTCCGGCGTCAACCTGTCGCTGACCAAGGCGCTGGTCGAAGCCAACCGCGCGCAGTTCAACCTCAAGAGCGCGGCCAATAGCGGCACCCTGGTCGAAGTGGTGTTTTCGCGGGCGATGGCGCGGAGCTAGATTCCCCGCCTTTCATTGGCGCGATGGCCGGGATAGCTTGGCTTTCCCGAGGGGCCCCGCCGTGAAGCCTTCCCGTCGTCGATTTCTGCGTCTCGCCGCGGGCGCCGCGGTGCTGCCAACCGCATCGCGGGTGGCGCGAGCCGGCAACTATCCGACGCGGCCGATCCGCTGGATCGTCGGCTTCGGCGCCGGCACTTCCGTCGACATCTTTGCCCGGCTGATCGGCCAATTTCTGTCGGAGCGGTTAGGCCAGCCGCTGGTGATCGAGAACCGGCCCGGCGCCGGCGGCAAGATCGCGACCGAAGCGGTCGTGCGCGCCGCGCCTGACGGCTACACCCTGCTCGACATCACCTCGGCCAATGTCTGGAACGCAACCATCTACGACAATCTCAGCTACAATTTCATCCGCGACATCGCACCGATCGCAGGCACGGTGCGCGGGCTTGGCGTCATGGAAGTGATCCCGTCCTTCCCCGCCAAGACGGTTCCCGAGTTCATTGCGTATGCGAAAGCCAATCCCGGCAGGATCAGCTTTGCCTCCAGCGGCGTCGGAACCCCGCAGCATCTCTACGGCGAGCTGTTCAAGATGATGGCCGGCATCGAGATGACCCACGTGCCCTATCGCGGATCGCCACAATCGCTGACGGGATTGTTCGGTGGCGAGACGCAGGTCATCTTCGATACGCTGGCGACCTCGATCGAGCACATCAAGGCGGGGAGATTGCGCGCGTTGGCGGTGACATCGGCCAGCCGATCGGAACAGTTGCCGGACGTTCCGACCATCGGCGAGTTTCTATCGGGTTACGAGGCAACCAGCTGGCAGGGGCTGGGCGCGCCGAAGGGAACCCCGGTCGAGATCATCGAGAGGCTTTCCGGAGAAGCCAGCGCCGCCATTGCCGATGCGACCTTGAAGTCGCGCATCGAGAACCTCGGCTACGCGACGTTTCCGATCGCGGCCGCGGAACTCACCCGTTTCATTGCCGATGAAACCGAGAAATGGGCCAAGGTGATCCGCGCCGCCAACATCAAGGCGAATTAGAATTAGAATTCGTCTTGCGTGCGCTCCCCGAAGTTTACCGGAGTTGCGAGAATCAAGATGTCGGGGGACAATTGCGCTCGCGCAAAGTGTCGTTCACGTTTTCAGGCCATGATGTCCGGAGACGAACGACGAATCGGAGCCGGTGCGATGGGCCTCTCTCTCCTCCAAATGATGTTCTCGGTCTTCCGCGGTCATATTCCGGATCATACGGTGCGGTCCGTTGCCGCCATCGCCGTTTCTCCCGCCGCCGTGCTCGGCGTGTTCGCGGCTGCCGGGGCTGCGATCGGGGTCATCGCGGCTGCGCTGTGGGCGACCGTCTGGCTGGCGCTCCGGCTGATCTAGCCCTCCTCTAGCGGGCTGTCACAAATTGGCGGCGTTCTTCTTGCTGGTCTGTCTCATGAAGGAGACGCCAAGCTGGCCGCCCTTGATCCAGGCGAGCCCGCAGCGGCGGTAAGCAAGACCGGTCGACGACAGCACGAGGAAGAAGTCCGTCAGCTTCAGTCCTTCGATCGAGCCTTCCACCGTCAATTTCGCGCCGGTGCTCGACACGTCTTCCATCTTGCACGAGCGACGCCAGGTGCCGTCGATCGCCATCATATAGGTTGTAACTCCGCGCGAAAATTGGACGCGCTGCGCTCTCCGGCGATCGGCTATCGAACTATTCACGACTGAAATCACCTGAACCAATCGCGCACTGCATAGACGTGCATTCTTAAGAATTGCTTGGTTGCCGGACTGACCTACGCACCCGCCAACGCATGCGTCCGTTGCGGCGATGGCATGACCCGACGAGCTTGATCTCGATCGATTTTTCCGCCGAAATGTCGGGCACATTCACACGCGACGATCGATCGCGGATTTGAGGGAGCGCTTGCATGACCGGCATATTGGACGGGAAAGTTGCATTGGTGACCGGAGGCGGATCCGGCATCGGGCAGGCGACCGCGGTCGCGATGGCGCGTGAGGGCGCGCGCGTTGCGGTGTCCGATCTTTCGAAGGAAGGTATCGAGGCGACGGTGGCCCTGATCAATTCCGCCGGCGGACAATCGATCGCCATCGCCGGCGATGTCACCGAAGAGACCGACGTCGCCAATATGGTGGCGCGCACCGTCTCGGCCTTCGGCCGCATCGATTGCGCGTTCAACAATGCCGGTGTTTCCGGCCGTTCCGTCGGCCCGGCCGGTCAACGCCTGCACGAACTGTCACAATCATCCGTGGCCAAGATGTTCTCGGTCAATTTGATGGGCGTGTTCCTGTGCCTGAAGCACGAGATCGCGCAAATGCTGGCGCAGGGCAGCGGCGGCGCGATCGTCAACACATCCTCGATCGCAGGCCTGATCGGCCTGCCGACCTCAGGGCATTACGTCGCCGCCAAGCACGGCGTCGTCGGCCTCACCAAGACCGCGGCGATGGAATACGCGCAGGACGGCATCCGCGTGAACTGCGTCAATCCCGGCTACATCAAGACGCCGATGACCGACGACATGATGAAGACGCGCTATGATGAGATCATGGCCAAGGTGCCGGTGCGGCGGCTCGGCAACGCCGAAGAGATTGCGGAAGCCGTCGTCTGGATGTGCTCCGACAGGGCGTCCTTCATGACCGGCGCCTCGCACCTCGTCGACGGCGGCTACTGCGCGGCTTAAGGACAATGGCAGCGAACGACTCTTCCCTTCTCCCTTGTGGGAGAAGGGAAGAGGGGCGAGCCTAGCCCGCCGCCTGCGCGGCGGGGAGGAAATCGGCGATCGTCTCCAGAAAAATTCTTGGCGCCTGCAATTGCGGGACGTGGGCGCAGCCCGGGATGATCTTCAGTCGCGCGTCGGGCAACAGTGCCGCGAGCTCATGCGACATCGGCGGCGGCGTGGCTTCGTCCTGCTCGCCGACAACGACCAGCGCCGGCACCTTTACCTTGGCGAGCTCCGGACGCAGGTCGAGCTCCGCGAGCTGACCGCAGGCCGCGCGAAAGACGTCTTCGTTGGTTCGCAAAAACGCCGCTCGGCGGTCGGCCATCAAATCCGGATGCTGCGCCTGAAATTCCGGCGCAAAGAGCCGCCGCATCGCGACATCCGAGATCGCGGCGAGGCCCTTGGCTCTGGAGGCTGCCGCCATGTTGCGAAAGGCCTCACGGCCCGGCTCCGAGAAAGCGGCGCCGCAATCCGCGAAAATATATCGCGACGCGATGTCGGGATGCCGGATCGCCATCTGCAGCGCGACAAAGCCGCCATAGCCGTTGCCGAGCACGATCGGTGTTTGTCCACCCGAGGCCTCCTTCACCGCATCAGCCATACGGTCCGCCACCGCACCGAGCCCGCCATGAACGGCCTGCGAGCGACCAAAGCCGGGCAGCTCGGGAACAATGACGCGAAACGAGCGCGACAGCTCCGGTGCGACAGCATCAAAACTGGCGCGGTCCGACAGCAGCGAGTGAAACAGGAACAGCGGCGGGCCGTAGCCGATCTCCGCCACGCCGACGTTGCCATTGGCATAGACCTTCTGCATGCCCGTTCCCCCTTCAAATTTCCGTGGAAAGCCGCTTCGTGCCACGAATTGATAGATCAAATCTCGGGCTTTTCAAGCCTTTCGTGCTTGACGTGATATTTCACGAATGCCAAGACTGAATAGAATTTGGCGAGAAAACCCATGCTTTTGCGGGAAAATATCTACGAGCTGCTTCGCTCTGATATCCTGGCCTGTCGTCTCGCGCCGGGCGATGATATGCGCGAGCAGGAGCTCGCCGAGCGCTATGCGGTGAGCCGCCAGCCGGTGCGCGAGGCGCTGCTGCGGCTCGAGCGTGAGCATCTCGTCACCGTGCAGCCGCGTCAGGGCTATCGCGTCAATCCAATCTCGCTGTCCGATGCGCGCGATCTGCTGCGCTTCCGCCTCGCGCTGGAGCCGGCCTGCGTCGATGAAGCGATCGAGAACGCTACCGACGCGACCCTGAAGGCGCTTGACAAGTTCCGCCGCTTCTCCGGCAATCATGAGGACTTCATCACCTATAATCGCGGCTTCCACTCGGCGCTCGCTCATGCCTCCGGCAACCGCCGCATGGCGGCCTCGCTGTGCGACCTGATCGGGCAGGCCGATCGGCTGGTGCGCGTCAGCGTCACCAATCTCAGAGGCCACGACCCGAAAAAACTGGTCGCCGAACATGTCGCGTTGATCGAGGCGATGCAGAAGCGCGACCGCCGCACCGCCGCGCGCCTGATAAGAGCGCATATCAGCGCCACCGAAAAACGCGTGTTGCCGGCGTTGAAGCGCAACGCCGTGATTGTCGAAGGATGAGTCACATGAATATTCCAGCCAAAGCCATCGATGTCGAAGTGCACGGCAATTTCGTCGACGGGGCCGAGATCGAGGCCGGCAACGGCGAGATGCTCGATGTCCGCAATCCCGCGACCGGCGACGTGATCGCGCACATCCCCAATTCGACCGCCGCCGACATCGATCGCGC
>Ga0210384_10008931_pt1 | contig 10402 bp, 7 predicted proteins | sample IncBWH2MmetaG_FD_160574 | JGI IMG/M metagenome (GOLD analysis project Ga0210384, IMG submission 160574) | Forest soil microbial communities from Barre Woods Harvard Forest LTER site, Petersham, Massachusetts, United States - Inc-BW-H-2-M | ecosystem: Environmental > Terrestrial > Soil >...
CGAACATCGTCGAGTACGTCAGCTTGAAGCTCATGCGGTCACCGGCAGCGTCTTCTTAAGAGCAATGGCCAGCTCGCCCAGCAGCCGCTCCAGCAGATCGAGCGCATCAGCCAAGTCCTTCTCTTCGATGACGAGGGGTGGCGCGAGCAGGATGAGGTTGCCGCGCGCCGCGAAGGAGACGCCGGATTGTAGCGCGGCATGGAGCAGTGCCCTCAGCGCCGGGTGCAAATCCGGCCAGGGCGAGAGAGGAGCGCGCGTGGCGCGATCGTGGACCAGCTCGATCACCGCGAATAATCCGTGCCCGCCGCGCACGTCGCCAATGACCTCGTGCCTCGATTGCATCCGCCTCACGCGCTCGAGCATCGCGGCGCCCAGGCGGCGTGAGCGCGCAATCAGATCCTCCTGCTGATAGCTCTCGATGGCGGCCACGCCGGCGGCGCAGGAGAGCGGGTGCCCGCAATAGGTGAGCCCGGTGAGCAGCAGTTGCGGCTCGAGCACTCGCGCCATCGCGCCCGACAGCACCACGGCCCCGAGCGGCAGGTGGGCGCCGGTGAGCCCCTTGGCGAGGGTCATCAGGTCCGGCCGTCCCTCCTCCCCGAAGCGCTGCCACGCGAACCACTCGCCGCACCGGCCGAAGCCGCTCATGATTTCATCGGCGATCAGGTAAACGCCGCGCTCCTTCGCCGTCCGCCGCAACGCGGGCCAGTAGCTGTCCGGCGCGACGATGCCGTTGGTTCCGGCATTCGGCTCCATCAGCACCGCCGCAACCGCTGCGGCGCCGTGCTCATCGATGGTCTGGCCGACGCGCTCGGCCGCAGCCATGCCGCAGGCGCTGTCCGTGCGGGTACCGAAAGGGCAGCGATAGGCGTACGGCGGTGGCACGTGCGTCACGTGGAAGGCTTGCGGTTCAGCCTGCGCCGTGGTGCGCGCATCGCCCGAGAGTGCCATGGTCGCGTAGCTCGCGCCGTGGTAAGAGCGATCGCGCGCGATGATCCAGCCTTGCGGCCTGCCGCTCGCCTGGCGCGCGAACTTGACCGCATGTTCGTTCGCGTCGGCGCCACCCAGCGTGAAGTATACCCGCCCATCCAGGAAGCCGGACTTCTCGAGCAGCAGTTCGGCGAGCCGTGCACGCGGCTCGGCGCCCCAGGCACTGGTGACGAAGCACAGCTTCTGCGCCTGCGAGCGGATCGCCTCGACGACGCGTGGATGCTGGTGGCCGAGATTGCTGCATTCGGCCAGGCTGCTGAAGTCCAGGATCGAGCGACCATCGGCCGTGTGCAGCCGGGCGCCGGCACCACCGACGACGGTCGGTGCATTCCATTCGGTCTGCCTGCACCAGCTGTGCAGGACCGTTTGTGTCTCGGGGCGCATGGCAGTAGTTGTAGTAAATGGCGCGCGCCAATCATTGCATACGGCTGCACGTATTGCGAAAGGCCAGCGAAGTCTCTACGCTCGTTTGGTGAGAATCTTCCTCGCTGCGGCACTGCTGGGCACTTCCTCCCTGCTGGTGGCTCAAACCAGCACCGAGCAGGCGCTCCCGGCGCCGATCCTGGGGTTCGCGCCCGCGCACGCTGCGGCAGAGCGCCACATCGAAAATGCTTTCCAGTCCATGCCGTCCCCGGCCCAGGCGCGGGAGTGGCATCGCATTTTTTCCGCGCAGCCGCATCCGGCCGCCTCCGCGCGCAACAACGAACTGGCGCGGATCGTGGCGCGCGAGTGGCGCCGGCAGGGATGGGAAGAGGTCACGCTGCGGCGCTACGACGTGCTGCACTCGAGCCCGCGCAGCGTGTCACTGGAGATGACGGCGCCCCGCCACTATCAGGCTTTGCTCCGGGAAGCCACTTACGCTGTCGATCCCGCCACCAGCAACCCCGCCAACGACGGTGCGTACTTCGGCTATTCCGCTTCCGGCGATGTCACGGCCGAGCTCGTGTACGCGCACAGCGGGAATCCGGAAGACTACGAGGTGCTCCGGCGCAATGGCATCAGCGTCAAGGGCAAGATCGTCATCGTCCGGTATTCCAACCCCTACAGCTACCGGGGCTTCAAGGCGCTGACGGCCGAACGGGAAGGCGCCGCGGCACTGCTCATTTATTCCGACCCGGCCGAAGACGGCTACGCGAGAGGCAAGGTTTTCCCGGAGGGCCCCTGGGGCCCCGAGACTCATATCCAGCACGGCGCGATCACTTACGACTACATCGTTCCCGGCGACCCGACGACTCCAGGCTGGGCGTCCGTCCCCGGGGCCCGGCACATTCCGCTGGCCGAGGCGCGATCGCTCCCGAAGATCATCGCCCTGCCGCTGTCCTGGCATGACGCGAAGCCGCTGCTCGAGAGCATGGATGGCCCCGAGGTCGCGGCGGAGTGGCGCGGCGCGCTCCCGATCACCTATCGCTACACGGGTGACGTCGTCGTACACGTCCACGTAGACATGGATACGAGCATCAAGCCGTACACCGTCGTCGAAGCGCGCATCCGTGGCAGCGAATTGCCGGATCAGTGGGTGCTCATCGGCAATCACCGTGATGCCTGGGTGGATGGCGGCGTCGATCCCGTCAGCGGCACGGCCGCCATGCTGGAACTGACGCGCTCGCTCGGGCAGCTCAAGCACGACGGTCACCGGCCGCGCCGGACGCTCGTGGTCTGCAGCTGGGACGGCGAAGAGTACGCGCTCACCGGCTCGACGGAGTGGGGCGAGCAGTTCGAGGATCAGCTGCGACACAAGCTCGTCGCCTACCTGAATGTCGACGAAGCCGTCGCCGGAGCCGCCGCCACGGCGGGACCCGAAGGCCTGCGCTTCGATTCTTCCGCGGTGGCCTCGCTCGCGCCGATGCTCATCGAGGCGTCCAAGGACGTGCGCGTGCCGTCGGGGAAATCGCTCTACGAGTCCTGGCGCGTGACGACGGTTCGCGACAAGAAACTCAGCGCGCCCCCGGCGGATGCCGAGCTCGCCAATCCGCGCATCGGCAGTGGTTCGGATCACACCGTGTTCCTGAACCATCTCGGGCGTCCCGTCATCAATCTGGGATTCGTCGGCGACTACGGCGTCTACCACAGCAGTTACGACGATCACTACTGGATGACGCAGGTCGGCGACCCGCTGTTCGAATACCACGTCGCGCTGACGCGCATCTGGGGGCTCACCGCGTTGCGACTGGCGAACTCCGACCTGCTGCCCTTCGACTTCGAGGCGAACGCCGCCGCCTTGGAGACCTTCCTGCTCGAGCTCGAGCACAATAGCAAGATCGATCCGCAACAGCTGTCCCTGTCGAGTCTGCACCAGCGCATCGCCGAGTTCCGGGCGGCGGGCCAGGCGTTGCGTGAGCGGACTGCAACGGATCTTGCCGCCGATCAGGACAGCGCGCGCCGGCTGCGCGACCTGAATGCGCAGATGATGAAGGTGGAGTCCAACTGGCTGGATCCGGCGGGCATTCCCGGGCGACCCTGGTTTCGCCACCTGCTCTATGCCGCCCGCTACAACTACGATCACCTGGAATTTCCGGGCCTCACCGAAGCCGTCGAACAAGCGGACTGGAAGCTCGCGGCGGAACAGGCGCAGCGACTCGAGGCAGCCCTGGCGAAGAATACGCAACTGCTGCAGGCCGCACTATTGACCTGGGAAGGGCAGCGGGGACATTGACCTGCGCCGGCGCGGCGGCGCTACTCCTCCAGCGGATGCCCCTTGCGGCCGCCCCGTATGTGATCGCAGGCCGGCAGCGCGTCGCGCAGCAGAATTCTGGCCATCGTTACGGAGCGCTCGACGAGCGCTTCGGCCCCGGCGCGCAGCAGCGCGCTATTGCGCACCTCGTTGACATTGTTTTCCATGTCTTCGGCGGTCCAGCCACGCGAATGCGCGATATAAGGGAACTGCGGGAACACGCAGCCGACTTCGGCGAAGAATCCCAGCATCTGGCCGGCGACGGCCTGCACATTGTCCTGCCCGCCGGTGATGATGAAGGCCGCGACCTTGTTGCGCAGCAACTCCCGGTTCGCGATCGTCGCCTGGTTCTGAATGCAGTTCATGCGTTCGATCATCTTGAAGTAGAGACTGCTGGCCGCACCCCAGCGGATGGGCGTGGCGATCAGGATCACATCCGCCCAGTGCACGACCGCCTCGTATACCTGATCGAGTTGATCTTTCGGATCCATCTGGGTGATCGAACAGGGCCAGGTGCAGGCGTGGGCTGACTTGGAATAAAAGCCCTCGCAGTTGCGGAACTGCAGATCTCGCAGGCGGATTGTGCGCGTCTCGCAGGCGGCGGTGCCCGCCTTGGCGAGCGCGATATCAAGCAGGTACTCGGAGGTACTGAAGCGCGGCTGCCCCCTGGTCATCGCGGTGGTCGATATTGCGACCACGCGCACATCGCCGGGCGCCCGGCTTGGCGTCCTGGCAAGCGGATGGGGAGCGTGCGGCTTGCGCGAGCGCTTGGTCCGGGAATCCAGGTCGACCAGCAGGCGCTCGCCTTCGACCCGGGAGGCATAGACGGGGATGGCGTCTTCCTCGAATCCAGGTTCGCCGAGTCCTGTCTGCCAGTGATATTTCCAATAGTGCCAGGGACAGGTCAGGTACTCGCCATCGAGACTGCCTTTGCCGAGCGGGCCGCCGACGTGACTGCAGACACCCGAGAGTACGCTGAACTGACCGTCGCGGCAGATCACCGCGAGGCGCTTGCCTTCGACCTCAATGGAATTGACCGGTCTCTGGCCCAGAATCGCGACCGGTCCCACATCACGCCAGTTCGTACTCATGTTCCGGGCCCTAACGGCAAATTGGTGGGCCCGGTAGCCAACCCAAATAGAATGCAACCTATTGCTTTATAGTTGTTTCCTACCGTGCCAATCGGCCGGGTACCCCCAGATATACCCCCACAACAATATCGTCAACAGACTTCCAACTATGGATCTCGCATCAGCCGTCTAGAAAAGTCGTCTGGCGTTGCAAGGGCCACGATCGGCTGACGTTGCCCGCGAAACTGGGACGGTGGAATTTCCGCAGCGCGGTCATCGAGTCGATGAAGAAACATTTGACAAATTTCCGTCCCAGGTCGTAGAGCAACTGGGACTTCCCCAACATTTGAGAGTTCTAAGGTGAGACATCCCGTGAATCCCGGTTGGATGCCTGGCGCGTTCTCGATTATTAGGCCACGCCGGCCCCACGATGACTTACCAGTCACCATCCCAGCCAGAGACTGTGGGATGCGCAACCACTCCAGTGTCACGGCCAAGACAAATGAACGCGGATGCAGCACAAATTTCCCACTAAATGGGACGTAGTACTTGTTTGCTAGGTCCGCCACGGTTGGAGCATCAGCTGTTTGATCGTATATATCGAGTACGGGGTGGCGACGCGCTTTCATCGCTAAAAACCAAGTACCGAGCCGAAGATCTACTGATGCCCCACCTTTTCTCTTTAGGCGCGCGGTGTCAGGCGCAGGGGAAATGACGAGCGGATCCTTATCCGCTGTTCTATCGACTTCCAAGAGCAGAGCGATTCGATCAGCTGGCAATAGCATCAGCGCAACCTCTGCTCAATCTCAAATACCTCAATCGATTTCAGAACCAAGTCATTTAACAAAGACAATAGGCGGGGCTCACAATCTGCCAGATCCGGATACATTGTCCTCCATTCCTTCATGCCCGAGAGATGCAGGCCCCAAGCAGCGTTTATTATGGAAGGCAGGCTCGCCAACTTTTGTGCCGGAACGCATTGCGCAAAGCAGTGTTGAATTGCCGCTACTTCAGCTGAAGGGGGCCCGGTAACACCGGCATTCCGAATAGTAGCATCCGCTTCCGCAATGAGCGTACTTACAAGTCTGGAGGCGCCATAATCGGCTACCTCAAGCAAGATCTTAAGAGGCTGCTCCGTAGGGTGTGATTCGTCATCGAAGCGATCTACATAGTCTACAGGCACCCCGATTCCGTAATTGGTTGCCGCCAGAACGTGGTATTCAGCACGTCGTTTGCTACTTGGATATAGCACGCTGCGCATACTCGGAAGTCCTGGAGCAAGCAAATAGGACGCGGCATGCAAGAATGATTCCCTAAATATCGCGATGCCGATAAAGTCGCAGAACAGCTCCTCGCATTGCCGAATTGCCCAATTCCATGCGAGTGCCCAAGTTTGCTGACCCAAGAGATCGGAAAGATCTTGAGGCTTTGCGACTTGCGGAAATAACGATGAAAAATCAGACCACCGAGTTGTCTGCAAATGCGTAAGCATTTCGCCGAAGATCTTCGGACCTAGCTGATCTCTGCGTCGCTGCTTAGCCCAGACGTTATGGCCTAATTCATGACCGGCCAATGGAATGACCAATACGTTGGAGGCTTCCGAGGCTGGCCCGCCAATGAATACCGTATCGGCTAATCCATAAGCGGTTGGAGGCAAAAACGTAAACGGCGAATACTCCCATTCCGAGGAAATCACTAATTTGGAATTGGGACCCAAGAGCTGACGGACAATTCTTAAAAACGGCCCATGAATCTCGAACGCATTGCGTACATCAGTTGAACGAAGCACGATGCCGAGTAGCGGGTAAAGCTCGAAAAGTTTACGTGCCTGCGCGGACGCGAGAGCGTGCACGACTAATGGGTCTGTCGTAGCGCCAAGCAATTCGAGCTGCTTGAGGTCTGCTTCAAATATCTCACTGATTTGGCGCAGAGCATCTCTTGAATGAGAATGCGGGAAATCTATTGACGAGAGTTCTTTCGTGAGCTGAACGGTAGCGCGAAGTCTAGCAATGCTTGATGCTAGGACGTCCATGTGACGCCTGTTTACCGCTTGTATTCTGAGGCGGTCGACGCATCGTGGTTGCCTGCCATACTTGCAAGGGAATGCTTTGAGAGTGCAAGACAGAAACGCTTCAAGTTAGCTAGTAATGGCTCTTCGACGATATTCGTAGCGGCTCTCATTTGCCCTGCTAATCGGAGCGACGTTTCGGCAAGCTCATCATATGAGCTTAGACCGCCCGCGTGCGCGTCTCGAAGCGTGCTGACCACGACGTTCACGCTATTCGGATCGAGGAAGTATTTTGATCCGACTTGACCCTCTCCTCTCTCAAAGGATTTGGCCAGTAGCGCGGACAACTTCTTCAGATTGTTCACCGCCGACTGACGGTGATGAATTAGGTCGTCCACTTCTGCAGCGGCGAGTGCGGCAATGGACGGAAGGTCGGGATCCAATGCGCGAAATTCGGCAGGTTGGAGACTGGGCATCAGGCAACTCCTTCGTTAATGCTGGAGCCTCGCCGGCGGCGAACGACCTTTTTGAATATCAGATCTTCGATGCCACGCCACACAAGTGTCCTGGCTACCTCGGAGATCGTACTCCCGTAGCCCTCTTCGGCAACAAGATCAGCCAAGTACTCTCTCAATCGAGGACTAGTTGTGATAGTGACCTTCACCGATGCGACCGCGTTTTTTCGGCGCGCCATAGTCCATAAGAATACCATTATTATCGGATACCTTGCTGACAAAGTCCCTTCGCAATCCATTGTTTCAGAAGGGAAACCCTTGGCACCGGGGTGCCTCGGATGCAAACAGGTGACGATCAAAGGTCAGTTATTCAGGTCTCAGTGCGCGTAGATACAATGACTTGCGGCGCCGATTGGCGTCCAACCTGCAGGATTTCCCGTATTGGGACCAGCCGACTTCCCCGGATTGTACCCACGTTGAGTGAGCTACCGGCGGAGCCTCAGGCGAGGATTCTTACCGATCTCTTTGTCTTGCCGGGAAGTTTCCTGGCTTTGACGCCTCGATAGCTCTCGCCGGTGATTTGCAGGATCAGGGCGCAGGCGTCTTTGACGGCTGCGGTATCACAGAGCATTGGCAAGTTCTACCTGACCACAAAGCGTTTATTCACGTCTCTACTCACCTTTAGCCGTCTCTGTTCGCATTCCCACGTCGGGCCAGCGAATCCAGTTTGCAGTCACGCGCATGTGCCACGGAATACTCTTGAAGTCGGACGCGTATTGGGGGTCTCGCGGCGAAGCGCCGTCGGCGATAAGGAGTTCGTTATGGCACAGTCCGTCGAGGGCTCTGAATGGAGGAGGCTCGTCAGCTTCCGTAACAATCCTGTCTGCCTGCACGTTAGCGGTCGAATCATTTGAAGCGCGAACGATCATACGTCGTTCCAGGTTTGTGAACTTGTGCTTCAGATCGCGATGGAGGCTCCCGAGGTGGCCGTACCCTACGACAAGATCGAGGGCGCTCAGCACGGCAGCTGGTAGGGAAATCCATTTTACAAAGCCAGGGATGCTGGAACCTGCTATGTCAAAGAGAACAACGCCGGACAACATAACCGTCAAGAAGTTCGTCACCTTCTGTAGCGACTGATAATGGGCGAGCCGCCGATCGTGATACCGCACCGATCGACGGATGCCAAAAAGTAGCCGCAGAGAGTCGTCGTCGTCCCAACGCTGTCCCGCTGCCGCCACTGGGTCGATGCTGCTCAAGTCTTCGCCGGAGGGTTCCGCTTCGGCTCCGGCGGCGGGAACGTGTCCGAGATCGCCGGGACCCTGTCTTTAAACGGAAACTTTCTTACGTCTTCCTTGAGTGGTTTAGGGGTCGATCCCGGAGGCCGGGCAGGGGGTGGCGATGGAAGTCTCTTGTCTGACATTCAGTATCTCCTGTTTGAAGTGGCTGGCTAACGAGGGACAACCATGGCTGGACCCCTTCTGGGTTCTGGTGCATCTGCGGAATGCCGGTGCAATTCCGCTTTAGCGGCGTAGTACTCCAGCTTGACGGGGACCCTAATTTGTTAATATCGCAAAAATCAATATTCGGCTTCGAGTGCGCCGGTCGGTCTCCACACATCGAATATCCCTAGATGGAACAGAACCCGTACTCGGCGAACAATTCGGCATCTGTGATATCAACAACCCAGCGTCCACCAACAACCCGACGCATTGCTCCGATAAGGCCGAAAAACGCCGGATTTTCGCTGGTGCACGACAACCAGAATCTCAGTCTCCCGCGACGTACACCGTGAACGGTGCCCAGAGAGCCGGATCCAACTCCGGCGCACGCTCCAGCTCCTCACGCATCGCCCCCGCTAAGGCTCGTGCGACTTGCAGGCCGCCGGATTGAGATAGCCGATTTCTACTCTGGTCAGAGGAAATGATTCCTCGATACATGTCTGTCATCAGTCTCGCGGCTATCCCATCTGAGACCGGCCAGAGGGATGCCACCACTGCATGAGCTCCACGGGCTAGCGCGGCGTAACGAAGACCGACGAGTCCCTCGCTCCCGTACTCTTTTCCCAGGGCGGTGTCGCAGGCGCTGAAAACAATCGTTTGCGCGTGAAAGGTCCCGGTGAGGAAATCTGCGGCGCGCAAGTACGGGTCCGCAACGAGGCCCCGACTGTCGTGAGTCCCGAGAATGAGTGCAGACAGCTGGGGAATCTCTGAATCGATGACTCCGTGAGTCGCGATGTGTATGAACCGATAAGCCGGCAAGTCTTTGGCAAGGACCGCCTCACGTGTCGCATCCGCTCCCTGCAGAAGGTCCACGTTCTCCGGCCCAAAGAGCGCGCGGATCTGCGAAGCTTCTCGTGCGCTCGACTCCAGTCGAGCCAGTCCAAGTGCGCCGGCCGCGCCGTGCAGAATCTCGCGGCTGTCCTTCAGCAAGGCCACCTGGACGAGAGGTTTACCCGCATTGCCCAGCCTCGGGTCGTCTGCCGCATAAATCGGATCCGCGACGATCAGCATTCGCGATCCGGCGGCCGCGTCGCGGTCCGAACCAGGTGCTGATGGCTCCCGGGGCAGAAATCGCAGAGCCGGCGCTACCGACAACGTAAACGCTTGCACCACATAGGGCCGGTCACCGCCCGCCGAATTGCGCATGGCAGAGAACGGAACGTAGTGCAAAGCGCCATCCGGGACGACGGTGAGCTCCCTTACGTCTTTCAGCGCGGATCCCAGGGGCGCGAACACCAGCTCGTACAGCCCGGTGCACGCCTCAAGTCTTGCCGGTACGCTCGCAGGCGAGCGCATCACCTCATGCAATGTGCGAGCCGCACGATCGATGTCCGCGCTCGCAGGCAGTTCGATCCAGTCGATGCCCTTATCCTTAAGCACCCAGGCATAGGCTCTCGTCGTGCCCAGCCAGTACTCGATGACTGCCCGCCCTGGTGCCAGCGCCCGACCGGCGCTCTCCGTTCCCCGCCGGGTATCGGAACCGAGGTCTCCAACGCTTTCCGAGCGCCTGGCGACTTCGGAACTAATGAGTCCGAGCCGCACCCGCAACCGAGCGATGTCCTCCCGCAGCGCCCGCGCGCGGGCGTCATCGGTCCCCGCATGGTCCTCCCGGACCATGAGTTCGAATCGACGCTCGGCCATGTCGCGATAGAGCGCGGAGCTTGATGACAGCAGGCGCGCCAGTTTCTTGTCGGAGCGCCGCTCGAGAT
>Ga0210384_10008932_pt1 | contig 10401 bp, 9 predicted proteins | sample IncBWH2MmetaG_FD_160574 | JGI IMG/M metagenome (GOLD analysis project Ga0210384, IMG submission 160574) | Forest soil microbial communities from Barre Woods Harvard Forest LTER site, Petersham, Massachusetts, United States - Inc-BW-H-2-M | ecosystem: Environmental > Terrestrial > Soil >...
TACCGCGCGCCGTGTTCCTTCGATCGCACCATCCGCGACGGACTACTGAAGCACGAACGACACCCGAAACGGTGGTGGCCCCAACGGGATTCGAACCCGTGTTTGCTGTCCGCCACGCGCTTTCTCAATCCGATCGACCAGTTGCATGATGTTGACGCAACACACCACCCCTCGGGATTCAAATTCGGGTGGAATTTTAGTCCCTTCAAGCGGCCGCCAGGAGCGTGCGGCAGATTGAGTCTCACGAACTGAGACTCTGGCGAGACATTCTGCGAGAAACTGGGACTCGGACTCCAGATTGCTACCGAACCTCCCTAACCTGATCAGTAGAACCCACGCTGTAGGAGACCCTCTGTGCAAATCGAGGGCCCGCAACCACCGATATCAAACATGCTCAGCTTCGAGATCGATTTGATCTAGACACGTTGCGGGGAGCGAATTGAATTCAGGGCTCTTCGCCCCTGGGGGGGCGATGAGGGCCGTCATTTTTTCAGTTGCGAGGCCAACTCCCTCGTGGGAAACTCCGAACTGTAGCGTCCCGGAGGGGAGTAACTGCCGCCCGACACGGGCGAAGGTAAGGCCAACATACTCGGCGATATGCCGTGGTCTTACCGACAGGATTCGTAGCCTGCCCAGCCAGACCTCCGGCCCCCGCCCATCGCGGAGCGATGGGGGGCTGGGCCGGGGTCTCATCCCTGAAGGCCCACTGACCAGCGACGCCAAGATTGCTCCGCGGGGAGCGCGTCATGGGCCTCGCTATCGGCAGTCCGGGCATTCTTCGCGCCTACGGCGCTAACGGCCATCGCTCGCGCTTCCGCCCTCCAGTTTGGCCCTTCGAGGAGGAACGGATATGAAGCGCGCACACCGTAGTCCTACCCACGACCTGACGCCCCGTACGCGAGACGGTTCGCTGGCGGCTGCCCTGCTCTACGAGATGTCTGACGCCCCCGCGGATGCGGTGCTGCATATGCTCGGCTCCCATCCGCTGGGTCTCACCGAGACCGACGTCGAGCGGCGCCTGGAGAAATACGGCCCGAACGAGGTGGCCCACGAGCGGGCCGTCCGCTGGCCGGCCCTGCTGCTCCGCAACTTCAAGAATCCTTTCGTCGGCGTCCTGGCCGTCCTGGGCCTGGTGTCCTATCTCACTGACGACACCAAGGGCACGATCCTCGTCTCCGTCATGGTGGCGCTCAGCGTGCTCATGCGCTTCCTTCAGGAGTTCCGATCCTCCCGTGCTGCGCAGGCGCTGCGCGCCATGGTGGGTACGACGGCGACCGTGACACGGCGGCCCCTCCCGGAGAGCTCAGACGGAAGCCCGGAGGCGGCCAGCCGGAAGCGCGAGGTGCGCTTCTCGGAGCTCGTGCCGGGCGACCTCGTCCACCTCTCGGCCGGGGACATGATCCCGGCCGATGTGCGGTTGCTCAGCTCGAAGGATCTCTTCGTCAGCCAGGCCGCCTTGACCGGGGAGGCCATGCCGCTCGAGAAGTACGACACCCTCGGCCAGGTCGCCGAGAAGTCGGCCCGGTCGACCGGCCCGGTGGATGGCAGCCCCCTGGACCGCGCCAACTTGGGCTTCATGGGCACCAACGTGGTCAGCGGGTCGGCCACCGCCATCGTCATCACGACGGGCGCCCGCACGTACTTCGGGTCACTGGCCCGGAGCGTCATCGGGCACCGGGCGCTGACCAGCTTCGACCGCGGCGTGAACAGTGTCACCTGGGTTCTCATCCGCTTCATGCTCGTGATGGTGCCCGTGGTCTTCCTGCTCAACGGGATCTCGAAAGGCAGCTGGACGGAGGCGTTGCTGTTCGCCATCGCGGTGGCGGTGGGTCTGACACCGGAAATGCTCCCGATGGTGGTGACGGCCAACCTGGCCCGAGGCGCCGTCGCAATGGCGCGCCATCAGGTCATCGTCAAGCGCTTGAACGCGATCCAGAACCTGGGCGCCATGGATATCCTCTGCACCGACAAGACCGGCACTCTGACCGAGGACCGGATCGTGCTGGAACGGCACCTCGACATCCGCGGACGGGACGATGTCCGGGTGCTCGAGCACGCCTACCTCAACAGCTACTACCAGACCGGCCTGAAGAACCTGCTCGATCGTGCCATCCTGGAGCACGTCGAACTCGAGCACGAGCTACATCTCGCCCATGACTACCGCAAGGTCGACGAGATTCCATTCGACTTCGTCCGCCGCCGCATGTCCGTCATCGTCGAGCACGGGCGGCAAGCGCATCGCTTGATCTGCAAGGGCGCCGTCGAGGAGCTCCTCGAGATCTGCACCCAGGCCGAGGAGGACGGGACAGTACTCCCGCTGAGCGACGATCTCCGCAAGTCGGTCCTGGCGCTGGCGCAATCGCTCAACGAGGATGGCCTCCGTGTACTGGCGGTAGCGTACAAGACGGTCCCACCCGCGGCGAGTGCCACCTATGCGGTGGACGACGAGCGCGACCTCATCTTGCTCGGCCTGATGGCCTTCCTCGATCCCCCGAAAGCCACGGCCGCCGAGGCGGTGGCGGCCCTCCACGCCCACGGCGTCGCGGTCAAAATCCTGACGGGCGACAACGAGATCGTGACCCGGCAGATTTGCCACCAGGTCGGGCTGCCGGTCGACCGGGTCGTGCTCGGCCCCGAGGTGGACGGCCTCCCGGCGGACATGCTCGCGGATGTGGTGGAGCAGGCCACCGTCCTGGCCAAGCTCACGCCGCTCCAGAAGGCGCGAATCGTGCGCCTCCTGCAGGCCCGCGGGCACACCGTCGGCTATCTGGGCGATGGCATCAACGATGCGCCGGCGCTGCGGGATGCCGACGTCGGGATCTCGGTCGACGGCGCCACGGATATCGCGCGCGAGTCGGCCGACATCATCCTCCTCGAGAAGAGCCTGCTCGTGCTCGAGGCCGGCGTGCTCAAGGGCCGGGAGGTCTACGGCAACATCGTCAAGTACATCAAGATGACCGCCAGCTCAAACTTCGGGAACGTCTTCAGCGTGCTGATCGCCAGCGCGTGCCTGCCCTTCCTCCCAATGCTGCCGCTCCAGCTGCTGGTCCAGAACCTGCTCTACGACCTGTCGCAGGTGGCCCTGCCCTGGGACCGGATGGATCGAGAGTTCCTGGAGCAGCCGCGCAAGTGGGAGCCCAGCGGCATTGCCCGGTTCATGGTCTGTATCGGCCCGATCAGCTCGGTCTTCGACGTGGCCACGTTCGCGCTGCTGTGGTTCGTGTTCCACGCCAACGCGTCCGCCCATCAGGGGCTGTTTCAGTCCGGCTGGTTCCTCGAGGGGCTCCTGTCCCAGACGCTGATCGTGCACATGATCCGCACGCAAAAGATCCCGTTCATCCAGAGCCGCGCGACGGTACCGGTGGTCCTGTCGACCGCGGCCATCATCGCGGTCGGCATGGGGTTGCCCTTCTCGCACGCGGGAGCCGCGATCGGCATGGTGCCGCTCCCCGGGACCTACTTCCCCTGGCTGGCCGCGATGCTCCTCGCCTACTGCGGCCTCACGCAACTCGTCAAGAGTTGGTACATCCGCCGCTTCGGCGCGTGGCTCTAGCGGGGGGGGCAACGACATGCCTGTATGGGACCTGGCGGGCAGAATTGTTGCGGCCGTCTTGCTCGGGGCCGTGATCGGACTCGAACGCCAATGGCGTCAGCGGGGGGCCGGGCTCCGGACCAACGCCCTGGTGGCGACCGGAGCCTCAGCATTTGTCGTGCTGTCCGCGCTGATGCCGGGCGATAGCAGTCCGACGCGGATCGCGGCGCAGGTGGTGTCAGGGATCGGTTTCCTGGGAGCCGGCGTAATCCTGCGGGAGGGCCTTAATGTTCGGGGGCTCAACACGGCGGCGACCCTGTGGTGCTCGGGGGCCGTCGGGACGCTCGCGGGGTCCGGGTTCTGGCTGGCGGCCGCGCTCACGACGGCCGTGGTGGTCCTGAGCAACGTGGCGCTCAGGCCGCTCGGTCCGTTGATCGCGCGACAGCTCGCGAGCGGCACCGAGCTCGAGGTCGCATACCAGCTGAGCGCGTCCTGTTCGGAGGATCACGAGCATCACATTCGCTTGCTCCTCCTGCAAGCCATCACCCGGGAGGCCCTCCTGCTGCGATCCCTGCAGAGTGAGAATCTGGGCGGGTCGCGCACCGTTCGGGTGGAGGCCGAGTTGCTGACCGGGGGACGGCAGGACCGGCTGGTCGAGCAGATCGCGTCACGGCTCAGCGTGGAACCCGGCGTCACCGCCGTCAGCTGGCACACTGCCCCACGTCCCTCCGAGGAATGAGGCTCGAGGTGGGATGCATCCACGACGCCGCACCCCGCTTCGTCCGGGCCTCGAGGATTCCCACCAAAAGGGCTCACCATGACACCAGGAAGACTGCTGCTGGGCTCGTCGGTTGACGTCCCCTCCTGCGGGCAGCAAATGCTTCCAGTTCGATCTCGATGATTGCGGGGGCCCGCAACTACCGATATCAAGCATGGTCAGATTCTCGGCGCGTTCCGGTGCTCCCCGTGTGGTAGTGGACGCGACCGCTGACGGTCGACGTGGCTGTCGTAGGGCGAGCACAAACGGGTGAATTGGCCACTGCCAACAAGGCCTAGCGCGAACTTCGGCAGCGAGGCTTCTCGCAGATCGTGGAACAGATGGCGCCCGCCCTGGAGGGCGCTAGTACTCGCTACCGCCCGAGGAGCGTAGGCGGGTGCTCCCAGCTCAGCAGATACCGTTGCCCCGCCCAGCGTAACACCACGGCATTAGGACCGATGCTCTCGATGATTGCACCGCGCTCAAGGCTCTGCCCTGTCACGTACCGACGTCCGCTGATGTAGACCGCCCGCTCAGCTGGGTCGTCCGCGTTCACCACCATTTCGAGCTTCAGCGTGGCGAACGTCCTCTGCGGCCCGGCTGGCGCCGAGCCAGGGGCCGCGGCCTCACTGGAGATGGGCGTAGGCGGGGGCGCCGAGCTCCGCTCCCTGATAGATCGTGCCGTGGCGCTCGACTCCCCACCGGGTGGGACCGGACCTCCCATCGCCGACCGCGATGCCCGTCCCTCAGCCACGATGCCACTCTCTGTCGCTGTGGATTGGGCGGATTTCTGAATGGCCCCCGTCGGCGTCACTGCCGTCGGTGAGGCGAGCGACGTCGTGCTCGTGGGTCCGGCATCCCGCCTCGGGTAGAGTAGCAGCATGACGACGATCGCATTGACTAGCACGACGCCAACGCCGACCCAGAGCCAGCGTGAACGTGTCGGGTGTGCGGTGGCGTGAATGGTCACGAGCGTGGGGACACATCTCAGATGACGGTCGCGCTCGGCTCGCCTGAGGGCGTCGAGGATGTACGACATGTCCCCGTCGCTCTACGGTGTCCGTCGGGAAAGCCGGGGGACGCCCGGTTCGGGGGTAGCAACCATCAACTGGGCCAGTGTCTCTTCGCCCACGAGACCATCTGGTTTCAGGACGCGGCTCCGCTGAAACCCGGTCACGCGCTCCGTGAGGGCGCTATCGTAGAGACTCCGGTCCGGTGCGCCGTCTGCAACGCCATCGACGGCCGCCAGGCGGTCCCGCAGCCACTCGATGTCCATACCGCGCATCCCCGGGGTGATCGGCGTCTTGGTCAGCGCCGGCGGCCGCCATACGAGGGTGAAGATGCCGTCCCACAACGGATCGACCTCACTCAGCGGGACCGTAAGGGAGCGGCCTGCAATCTCGATGTGCACGGTCTGCCCGACGACGCCGGTCACGAGCGCGTAGTGTCGGGCTTGGGTCGGCGACGCCAGCTCGAGGATTGCCGGCAGGTCGTAGCGCCGAACCTTGGTCCAGTTCCCGGTCCTGGCTAGACAGCGGAGGCCGTCGTTCCTGCCGCCGTCACACAACTGCTGGCCCTTCGCCGCGGGTTGGTCAAGCCCCCAGCGCGCATAGAGTGCGGTGAACGCAGAAGCCTCGTCGGCGCGAATCGCGGGGTCGGCGAGAACTTGCGCGAGCGTCGGCCCCGTGCCACCCGCCGTCAGGATCGGAGGCCGCACGTCATCTTCGTGACTCAAGAGAATCGCCGCCGGCCGCGGAATCGACCCGGCGATGCTCCCCGCCGACGGCAACCGAACGCCGAGGGGCCGTTTGAGGTGCCCCGATGCGAGCGCCATCCCTCCGACAATAACGACCGCAATGCAAGCCACCGCCATCACCCACCGCCAGGACGCGACGGAGCGTGCCCGGAGGCCCCGTCCGCGGATCTCGGTCGCGGCGTGCGCCACCATGCCAGATTCAATGCGGCCCTTGTCTTGGGCATACGCGCCCAGTAGGGCACGGTCGCACATGATGTTGATGAGGCGCGGGACCCCACGCGCCTCGGCATGGATTCGCCGGATGGCCGCCTCGCTAAACAGGTCGCGGCGCCCACCAGCGACCTGCAGGCGGTGGCGAACATACGCCCACGTGTCGGGTTCGGTGAAGGGCTTCAGGTGATATCGGGCCGTGATCCGCTGGGCGAGCTGGCGCAGGTCATCGCGCGCCAGCAGTGACACCAACTCGGGCTGCCCAATGAGGATCACCTGCAGGAGCTTCTCGGTCGTCGTCTCGAGATTGGTCAGCAAACGGACCTGCTCGAGCACCTCGACCGAGAGGCCCTGCGCCTCGTCAATAAGGAGCACTGTCCGCCGGCCGCGCGCGTGCGCGGCCAACAGATAGCGGTCGAGCGTGTCGACGAACACCTTTGGGCTCGTGTTGTCGCGCGGATAAGGGATCGCGAGTTCGTCGCACACGGAGGCCAGGAACTCGGCGATCGTGAGCCGAGGGTTGAGGAGCAGCGCCACGTCGACCAAGGGCGGGAGCTGGGCCAGGAGCGCCCGGCAGAGCGTCGTCTTGCCCGTTCCGACGTCACCCGTGAGCTGGACGAACCCTCCGCCCTCGCTGATACCGTAGAGAAGATGGGCAAGGGCCTCTCGATGGCCGTCGCTCATGTAAAGATAGGCAGGATCAGGCGTCAGGCGGAACGGCTCGTCCTTCAGCCCGAAGTACGTAGTGTACATCGCGATCTTAGCTACTCAGAGCACCCTAGATAACCCGACACATATGAGGATTTTGGAGCATGCCATTGCACAGTGTCAAGGAAGGGGTACCCGGGTATTCCAGCTAGAGCAACGCCGAAAACGCGTTGACCGTTCTTCTTAAGCGGCCTGGAACTGCCTTGCGGGGGTGCCGGGTGCAGCAGGATACCGCCAGCGGGCGAACGGGTTACCGGCTTGAAGACGGCCGTGGGCGAGTGCTCCGCGTGCCGCGGCGAAGCGCCAGAATCTCAATCCGCGCCGTCGACGAGGAGCTGCCCGGGGCCACGCAACGTACGTCCCCGATACCATGCGACCGCTAGTAGTCCTAGGCGAAGCGTTTGGAGCCGGGGTTGAATAGCCTCCTCGATCATCAGCTAGCTGTGGTCGTCAACCCACTTCTTCGCCATCTCCACGGCGTAGGCATCAGCGGCTTCTTTGCTGGTAAAGGTCCTCTCCAAGAGATCAAGGACCTTCTGCACTCTCACCAAGTTACCGTCGTCAGTTATCACTAGAGCCTTCGGCATCCACCGCCCCTCGGAGCTATACGACTGTACCTCGACTATTCGCCCACGATAGTGCATCTAAGAACAGCGACCTCGTGACCGTCTGATTCTTATCACGGAACGACTATGAGCCTGGTCCGAGCGTCTCGCATGACGACCGCTTGCGGACGGTCCCATCGAAGTTCCAGTTCGTTGATTCCGGTTGTACATTTGCGCGATGTCGTGTAGGTCGCACCTACATCAGTCGCCGATGAGGCCAGCGCCTCGCGGCTGTCGACCTGTTGCCACCACATCCACACGCACTCAGCCGAGGCCGACGTGGCGAGGGCGATGCGGCAGAGCGTAGGGAGGAGGATCCGGGGACAGATCGTGGCCCTCAAGAATTGCCCCGCCTCTCTCGCTCGGCCTTCCACCGGTCGAACGGATCGAGCAGATATCCCAGAACCCCTATTCCGATAACCGTTCCCACCGTGGTGGTCACCGTGATCACCAGCACGCCCTCCGTCTCGCCGATCAGGCTGACGCATTGGCAGACGTTCCCGGCGAATCCTATGCCGACGAGGGCGCCGAACGCGATGAGACGCCAACGAAGCGGCTTGTGTTCCATTGCTCGTCCTCCGTCCCTTCCTGTCCTCCGCCGCGGCTCACGGCCGGGCTGATTCCGGCGCTAGGGAGCATCCGGCCAGCCGCCGCCCAGGAAGAACGTGGGCCATGCGTCGGACGAGCGTCGTGAACGGCGCAACATCGACCGCCAGAATGACGATGGCGCAGTGGCGCGGCCGAGCAGGCACGGCGGATTCTTCGCTTCCCCTGGGGCGACCGTGTCCTTTTTCAATCATGGGTACCTCCTGCTTGCCTCCTCAACGTCGAAGGGTCGACTCATGCGCCGATTCTTCGGTGGACGCCATAGGACAGGCCAATCGAGTCACCACGGCGCGTCGTGCCGCGCTCGATCGCGCCTCAGGCGTCGGGACCGTCTGCGACGGGCCAGGCGAAGAGTCCGGCCAAGGTGACATTCCGAATGGCGAAAGAGGACGCCCCCCGCTCCCCGGATCCCCAATGTCCCCAACCGGCTCGGTACGCGACCACTAACTCGCAAGCGCGGCCGAGCAGTCCGCGCACCGTCGCGCGCAGGACGGTAACGTCAAAGGGCTTGACCAGCCGTGGAGCGCCCGTCTCCTGAAGGAACGCCTCGTATCGAGCATCGTCATGAAAACCCGACAGGAACAGCACGGCGGGATGGGGAGCAGGCCGCCCCTGCAACGCCTCATACAGGGCGACGCCGTCAACCGTCGGCATCCCCAAGTCACATACGATCAGGCCAAAGGCTTCGTGGGCGAGTTGAGCGAGTGCCGCCTGGCCGCCCCCAACGCTGGTCACCTCGTAGCCTTGTCCTGCGAGGGTCAACTCGATCACTTCGCGCACATCTGGGTCGTCGTCGACGATCAGGATCCGGGCCCGCGCGGGCGGCGTCATCGGCGATGGGCCTCGCGCTCTTCCTGATAGGTCCGGATCTCGTCGTCCAGCAGGTCGACCAGTCCCCGCGCGACGCGATCGGCGGTCTGAGGATGTCGAAGCATGCCCCCCACGAGGTCGCGCGCCCAGTTGACCTGTTGCTGGTCCCGCCGCCGAACTATGCGGCCGCGCTCAACGAGGTCTGGCGTTGCCCCAATGAGCAGCCAGACTCGGGTGCTTAGCTGGGCGGCGAGCTTGTCCATTGTGACGGCACTCCCCTTGCCCCCGGCACGCGTGACCGTCTCACGCAGGAGGCTGCTCAGTTCGCTCAGTGCTGCCTTGCTCATCCCGTCCCTGCCTCGCCACGGTTGAGTCTGGTCGGAGCCATGTGCGCGGCCCGCCCAGAATCTTCCGCTGGCCCATTGAAAGTCGGACCGCGCAGCCACCCGCTCAAACAGACCGGGAGGGGCGCCGCCGCTGCGCGGATGAACCACTCCTCGCCTGCGGGCGGTCGTCTACCTACTACGCGAGGTGAAGCAGGCTACAGGGAGGGGGAGCCCGGGGATGCCTTGCGGAGGGGATCGACCCGGGGGCCACGCATTCGTACAGCGCTAAGGGTGCGTGACCGCACGGAACTGAGACGGGCGCCGCCGCCAGAATGGGCGCCTCGACCGCGTTGAGATGGGACTGGACGTCGACGAGTACGTCGTCCGCGTCCTCGTCGTAGAACCCGCCGAGCCAGACCGGGTCAGGCGGCTCGATGTAGGCCAGGGTGGTGAGTGCGACCATCACACCCATGAGCAGGAAGCTGAGCGCCACGCGGGATCGCATCTCAGAGTTCCTGATACGCTGATCGCCCGGTCCTGTCAACCTTTGCGGACGACGTCCTGGTAGCCTTGCGCTCCGCGGGTTGACATGGCGGGACCCTTGGCGTGAGAAGCGCCTTTGAGATGCGCGTGCGGGTGTGCCTCGGCTTGCTGCCGCCCTGATTCCCTTGGCCTACATCGATACCCCTGACCCGGTCTGGCTCGGCGGGTTCTACGACGAGGACGCGGACGATCCAAAGCAGAGTGCGAAAAGCATTGCATGAGGCAGCTTCATGCCACAGAGGATTGCGGTCAGCGAATGCCTGCCGCGGCACTGACCGCGGCGAATTGTGTCGCGGCCTTCGCCCACAAGAACTGGATCGAGGTGCCTGGGATGACGGTCGCGTTGGGCTCCTGTCGGGTCGCCAGACCGTACCGTTGGACGATCTGGATGACGTCTCCCTCGACGACGATGAGCCCCGTTGGGTTGCGCTCCGGCGCGTTCGCCCAGCCATACTTCAGCGCCTGATCGGCCTGCTCCTTCCACAGGGTGCGACTATCCTGATATGTGGTCAGGACCTCCGTATAACGTTCGAGCAGCGTCCCTTCGG
>Ga0210384_10008935_pt1 | contig 10400 bp, 12 predicted proteins | sample IncBWH2MmetaG_FD_160574 | JGI IMG/M metagenome (GOLD analysis project Ga0210384, IMG submission 160574) | Forest soil microbial communities from Barre Woods Harvard Forest LTER site, Petersham, Massachusetts, United States - Inc-BW-H-2-M | ecosystem: Environmental > Terrestrial > Soil >...
GCACTATGATGTCCTCTCCGCCGTCCGGATTCGCTGGCCGGCCCCTGCTTGCTGTTCGAGAAGCCGAATGGTGCTGTCGCAGTGATCTGCGTAGCAATCGTGAGTGCAGTAGGTGAGGTGAGTGCCGATTTCCCGGAGGTAGCCTGCTGAAATCGGTTTCTCGCATTTCGCGCATACGGGGCGAGCGCAGGGCGTCCTGCCATTGACTATTATGAATCTCATGTCGCACCTTTCATACAGTGCAGTGGATGATGGAGCCTGCTAGGCAGCACGCGGCCACGATAGCCACTTGCGGTCGGCTTCCTGACGCGTCTTGAATCGATCGACGCAGCCCTTTGAACAGAGTGCCGTTCGCCAGGAGTAGCGGCGTATGAGGCCAAATTGTCGGTCGCAGATCGGGCAGCGCTTGGTAGCGACGTCACGAGAATGAAGTTGGAAATTGCTGCGCATTCTTGCCTCCTCTTCGCATCTCCCGGGCCTGCTGCAGTTGCGCTGGGCCGGGATCGTCGACAGCCCGTCGTCTGCAATCGACTGGTCCGATTGGCTGTGAGACTACGAGGGTGGGAGTCCGGCCTCAATCATATGCGGGTAGACGTCTGATATCGAAAAAGCGTCGGACAACTTATACGGAGGTTTATGAGGTTGGCTTCTTGCCCGCGGTTGAAGGCAGGCCGGCGGAGTGCTTGCGTCGCCGGTGCCGGACGCCTTCGCACCGAAGTGACATTCGACCTGGTTGGCAATCACGGCCAATGAAATGCGGCGGGAAAATTCGAAAGGCGCTCGAGGATGGCTTCGCCCAGCGGCGAAAAGGCGGACGACTTCCCGCCTGCCTCGGTGAGGGCAGGGGGGATAAGGCGGCGTGAAGCCGTCCGTTCGGCAGGCATGGGGTCCGCGCCAGGGAGGAAACGCGACCAGGCTGCTTGATGCAAAGCTAGGTCCGGCCAAGCTGCGTAACAACTAAACTGAGGTTTAGCCAAGCTAGCCTAAGGTTCGGTTGGACTGATGCTGCCGCGTTTTATGTTCCGGCCGAAGCGGGAACGGATTCCTATGTTTGGCGAGTACGTCCGGCCGATACGCTGGCACTCCAGGGGCAGCGGTGACTTTGCGAGCCGCGGCTCTTCATGGCGCGGCGGTCGCTAGCGGATCCGCGAAGGGCTTGGGCCGCAATCGAACTGCCAGACTTCCTTCTCGAAATGCATTAGTCTCGCTTGCGGGAACCCGGACTACCAATGAACGCTGCAGGCCATCTTCCGGATTTCGGAAAATTCGGCCATAGCGCTCCTTCTCGATGGCATGCTGTCTCATCAGGTCAAGCGACGAGAAAGCAGAATGACAAGGTCTGATCTTTTCCCTCGGCTGAAGTCACTCGCGAGATATGCAGCCGCGGTGTTGTCGGTCGGCATTGCAATCATAACGACCGACGCAATAACGCGCCTGCTGCATGCGGAGTCCATTGGATTGTCGATGCTTTGCGCGGTGATTTTCACCGCCTGGATCGGCGGTTTCGGCCCGGCGTTATTCGCGCTCGCGCTCGCGCTTTTGAGCTTCCATTATTACCTCGTTCCTCCCGTCAACACATTTGTTTGGAAAAGCGAGCTATTGGACCTGCGAATTCCGGAGGCTCCGCGTCTGCTGCTGTTTTGCCTTACATCGCTCATCGTTGCATCCGTGATCCTGGCGCAAAGGAAAGCGACCCAGGAGCTTCGGCGCTCGCGAGATGACGTGCATGCGGCGATGGAAGAGCAAAAGCGAATTCAGGCGGCGCTTCGGCGCAGTGAAATGTATCTGAACGAAGCACAGTCGCTGAGCAACACGGGAAGTTTCTGGTGGAATGTTGCGAGCGGGGAGCTCATCTGGTCGAACCAAACCTTTCGGATACTCGGTGTGGATCAAACAACGAAGCCGACGCTGGAATTCGTTGTCGAGCGCACTCATCCCGACGATCGCGCGGCCGTACAAAAAGCCATTGATGACGCGTCCCGCGAGGGGACGGACTATGATATTGAACATCGCTTTCTGATGCCGGACGGCTCGGTAAGACATGTCCATGTCGTCACGCGAGGTCAGAGAGACGCCTCGGGTAACGTCGAATTTGTCGGTGCGGTGGTGGACGTCACGGATGCAAGAAAGACGGAACGAAAGTTGCGACGCAGCGAGGCGTATCTGGCCGAAGCACAGCGCTTGAGCCATACCAGCAGCTGGGCCTGGGATGTTCGCCGTGGTGAGTTCGTGTATCGGTCCGCAGAGGTGTATAACCTGTTTGGGATCGATCCGGAGAAAGGCAGCGTGTCGCCTCACCATCCCTTTCACGATCGCATCCTGTCAGAGGACAGAGAACGGGTTGTCGAAATGACCCGACAGGCCATACGAGCCAAGGCTGAGCTCGAGGTCGATTTTCGCATAGCGCTTCCCGACGGTGCGATCAGATATGTCCATTCGGTAGGACATCCGTTTCTGGGTGGCGATGGCGAAGTGGAGCAGCTTGTTGGTACGCATGTTGATGTCACCGAACAGTATCTCGCCAACGAGAAGCTGCAAAAAGCATTTGATGAAATCAAGAGGTCGGAAGATCGCCTTCGGCTTGTCGTCGATTCAATCCCGGCGCTGGTCTGGCGCGCCACTCCGGAGGGGATTCCTGACTTCCTCAATCAACCAGCCCTCGACTACACCGGCCTCGCACTGGACCAGGCCGAAGCCGGCTGGCCTCGCGCTTTTCATCCGGAAGACAAGAAGGGTATGCTGCAGAAATGGAGCGCCATACGGGAGTCCGGCAAGCCGGGCGGGCTCGAGGCGCGGCTTCGGCGTTTCGATGGTGAATATCGCTGGTTTTTGTTCAGCGCCGTACCGCTGTGCGACGAGCAGGGGAACATCGTCAAATGGTACGGATCGTCCGCCGACATCGAGGACCGCAAGCGCGCCGAGGAGGATTTGCGGCTCGCAAACCAGAGGCTGCAAGAGGCCTTCGATGAGATCAAGAAGTCGGAAGATCGCCTTCGCCTGGTCACCGATACAATTCCTTCGCTGGTCTGGCGCGCGGGTCCGGACGGGCTCCCGGACTTCCTCAATCAGCGGGCGCTCGACTACATGGGTATCTCACCGGAGCAAGTCGACACCGCCTGGCCTCGCGCTTTTCATCGCGACGACAGAAAGGGCATGGTGGAGAAGTGGAGCGCAATCCGGGAGTCCGGCCTGCGAGGTGGGTTTGAAGCACGTCTTCGCCGCTTCGACGGCAAATATCGCTGGTTTTGGTTCGAGGGCGAACCGTTGCGCGACGAGGCAGGCAATATTGTCAAATGGTATGGATCATCCACCGACATCGAGGACCGCAAGCGGGCCGAGGAGGAATTGCGGCGAAGCGAGTCCAAGCTGGTCGAAGCACAGCGGGTGAGCCAAACCGGCAGCTTCTTCTGCGATACGTCTATCGGCGAATTTGCAGGATCCGAAGAGTTCTTCAGAATCCTTGGGTACGACGAGGCGCATTCCATCACTTTCGAAATGCTGCTGCAGCGTGTTCATCCCGAGGATCGTGCGCTCGTGAAACAGGCACACGAGCGCACGATGGGCGACGGACAGGATCTCGACTACGAGCATCGATTTCTGATGCCGGATGGGTCGGTAAAGTTTGTCCATGTTGTCACCCACACCAGCTGGAATCATGCAGGCCAGCCGGAGCACGTTGGGGCCGTGGTCGACGTCACCGCGACCAAACAAGCCGAGGAAAGACTGCACAAGGCGCAGACGGAGCTCGCGCACGTCTCGCGCGTGACAATGCTAGGAGAAATGACGGCATCGATCTCGCATGAGGTGAACCAGCCGCTTGCCGCTGTCGTCAATGCAGCGGGCGCTTGCCTGCGTTGGCTCGACGGAACACCGCCTAATCTGGAGGAAGCGCGTCGGGCGGCCGGATGGATCATCAAGGAAGGGAACAGGGCGGCCGAGGTGATCCGACGTGTCCGATCGCTGGCGAAGAACGCGGCACCGCAAAAGGATCCACTCGATATCAACGGCATCATTGATGAGGTGATGGGATTGGTTCAACGCGAACTGGCCACGCGCCGGGTTCGCTGCCGGCTGGAGCTGGCACCGGCCCTGCCCATCGTTCTGGCCGATCGGGTCCAACTCCAGCAGGTGATCATCAACTTGGTCATGAATGGCGTCGAAGCCATGCAGCCGGTTGCGGATCGGCCGCACGAGCTGATCATCCGGTCCTATCAGGACGAAGCACAGCGCTTGGTGGTGGACGTCACGGACTCGGGCGTGGGGATATCCGCCGACAATGCCGACAAATTGTTCAATGCCTTTTTCACCACGAAATCCGGGGGAATGGGCATGGGACTTTCGATCTGCCGTTCGATCATCGAAGCTCATGGTGGACGGTTGTCGGCCGCCAACCATGCTGGCCCGGGTGCAAGATTCCAATTCATGTTGCCATCATATCAAGAGGAAGCAGCGTGACCGGTAGTTCCAAATCGCACCGCGATCTCGCAACCGCGGTGGAGCGCGTCGTCTTCGTCATTGACGATGATCTGGCGATGCGTGAGACCCTCAGCAGTCTCTTCCGCTCCGTGGGCCTGCGGGTGGAGCTCTTTGGTTCGGCCCGCGAATTTATGCAGATCAAGATGCCCGATGCCGCGAGCTGCCTGGTGCTCGATATCAGGCTGCCGGGCGTGAGCGGGCTCGATTTTCAAGCCGAATTGCTCAAGACCGACATTCGCATCCCGATCATCTTCATGACGGGTCATGGCGACATCCCGATGTCGGTCCAGGCCATGAAGGCTGGCGCCATCGACTTCCTGACCAAGCCGTTTCGCGATCAGGAAATGCTGGACGCCGTTGCCAGGGCGCTCGAGGGAGACCAGAAACGGCGTGACGACGAGAAGGTCGTTGCAGAATTCCGCCTTCGGTTCGACTCTCTGACATCGCGCGAACGGGAGGTGATAGTCCTCGTCGTCGATGGCTTGCTCAACAAGCAGATCGCGGCAAAGCTGGGCGTCAGCGAGATTACGGTGAAAGTCCACCGGGTGAATATGATGCGAAAAATGCGGGCGCGGTCGGTTATCGAGCTGGTGGGCATGGCCGACTTGCTCGGAATCCGTCGACCGAAAGCCTAGAGTCTATACTCAGGTATCGTTTTCCCAGCTCGATCCATGGTGCAATCTGAGGTCACGGCGACGGTGACGCTTCGGGGCCTCTGCCTCCGCATCAAGGAAAGATCGATTTGTCAAAGTTTCCACTTGTCGCAATCGTTGACGATGATGAGTCCGTACGTGTCACGACCGACAGCCTCATAAGGTCGTTCGGGTACATCGTGCATACATTCTCATCTGCCGAAGAGTTCTTGCGGTCAGACCGGCTTGATGACTTCGCCTGCATAATGGCGGACGTCCAGATGCCAGGTATGAGCGGTGTGCAGTTGCAAGATCACCTGCGTGCCCGGGACTATCGCGTTCCATTCATCTTTTTTACCGCATTCCCCGACGAGCAAGCCCGCGCACAGGCGCTGGCGGCTGGCGCGGTCTGCTACCTGACGAAGCCATTCGGCGGAGACAGCCTCATCCAATGTCTGCAGGACGCCGTAAAAACAGGTCACCCTGGCGGCGGAAGTTGAGGTGCACGGATGGACGGCGGAGTTCGCAAGTCAGGATGAATTCCAAAATCAGCCGCTCAACGAACGCGGTCCTGGGCCTTGCGCAGCGTTTCGATACTTTTTTCGAGTCCAGCGCGCTCGTCATCCGATAGAGCAGGGGCCAAAGTTTGGAGACAGCCTTCCCGGCCGACGACGCCAGGCAGGCTGGCGAACCGTCTATAGGTCTCGACTGAAGTCGAGATTTTCAATTAGATTGCGGTTTAACCTTCTGGCGGTCTCGGAAGGTTGCTTCGCTGCCTGGCCACCAGCACAAACATCGCCCGGGCCGCGTTGAGAGCGCCTGCACAGCCGAGGCGATCGCCGTACATATCGAGCCGTTTGGCGCGTGCTATCGTCGCCGAGAATTGCGGCCACGGGTGCTCATCTGCCTGTCTAGAGGGGCTTGGCGTTAATCGGCGGCTCCGTTCTGCCTCGGTAGATCCTTGTCCCAGTGCGCCAAGCTCTTCTACACCGGGCTGTTGAATGGTTGTCTCCAACTCCGCTATGTCGCTGGCGCAAGGACCGGCTTTGGCAAATTGCGGCATTATCGCGAGCACGACGGCGATCACGGCAAAGCAGGTCGATTTGGACTTTCGCATCGAAATCCCGTTTGGTGCGCGACTGGCGAACGACGTTGCCCGCGGTCGCGACGCCCGGCTGCTTCGCGCTTCCAAACTGTGCGACGGATCGAACAAGATCGTTGGAGACGCACGGCCGCTGGAGCCTGGTCCCACGTGGACCTTCTTCAAGATAGGGCGTGAGGGCCGTAGAAAAGCGATACCTGGGTATGATGCGTGTACCCGAAAGAATCTATCCAACCGAAACCACAGCAGAATGGAGTGTCGTGCGGCACCGGCTATTCTCCGTAGCAAGCAGCCGACGCGTTGCGTTCGTCGATTGGCAATCTTCAAACAGAGGTCACCATGCTTGTCACGCTCGTCGCCATTCTCTGCAACGGACAGCTGTGCCTGGAGAAAGTCGTGACCAACAGCGAGCAGTCAGGCATCACCATGACGGCGTGCCAGATTGACGGCCAGACCGGAATAGCCGGCTGGCTTGCCAATGGCCCGTACCATGAGTGGAAACTGGAAGGTTACAGGTGCGTGTTGGGTAAATACACGCCCAGACACGACGCTTGATGCTGCTTCGATAAAATAGACTGTGGAGCTGATCATGTTGAGCAAGCAATATCTGCAGACGGCGCGGACCCTGCTCCGCGTTGCCCGAACGATGGCTGACCAGGCCGTCGCGGATCGGCTCAAGGCGCTCGCCGGGGACTACGAGCGCAAAGCTGCGCAGGTCTCAGACGCTGATGTGGCGCAGTCTCAGCCGCACAAGGCGGCGTTGCCATAGTTCGCAGAAAGATGAGCCAGCAGATGCTTGCCAGGCCGGAGGCAAAGTCAACCAACTCGATCGATCCTACGCGCGGCAGGCGGTAGGCTCGCCGCGGCCCGACCAAAGAAAAGCGCAGGCCTTCCTCTCAGACCTGACGCCACGGGGGCTTGCCGGCATCGACAAGCTTGAATCCGACCGGCCCAATTCCGAACAGCGCGATCACGGCGGGCTCCTTCTCGGTCCGCGGCACGCCATCGTAATGGGGCGTATGGGCGTGTCGCAGCACGAAGCCGCCGGCAGGCACCGGAACCGTATTCTTCGGATCGAAGTCGGCGCCGCTGTTCACCCACCATGTGCCGGAGACGACAACGGAGAGCCGGTCGGTCAGGTAAGTGTGCGGAGCGCTCATATAGCCGGGGTGCCACTTCATCAGCACGAGATAGGGGCCGGGTTTGTCCAGATCGCCATAGAGCGCGGCCATCTCACCGCTGCCCGCCGGACCGCCACTCCATGGGACAAATTTGATCGCATTGGGGAGCGTGACCGCGGTCTCCGCTGGATCGATCTGGCTGGCGCGCGCCGCGCTGGTCTTTAGCACAAGCGGCAGGCTCGCGATCAGCGGCGCCAGCAGAAGCATTCGCCTGGTGCTGTCGACATCGACGTCGGCTGGACGCGCAGCGGGTACCGCATCGAATAATCTGTCTAAGGGACGCATACCGGCTCCTTTCAAAGTTTCGTCGTACTGAAGGGAGTTATCCGTCGTGGTGCGTCACCGCCATGTAGGTATGCACGACGGCTTTTCATATCGCACGCATTTGTCGTTTCGAGTCGTACGGCGCGTCCAAAAGACGCCCATATCGGATGAGTAATCGATGATGTGAGGAATCCCTGTCATGAACGTCGGATCGCGCACATGCCGATGGATCGGGCCTGCGTTGGTGCTGATCCTCGCCGTGCTTTCAAGGCCGGCTTCCGCCCAATTGGCGGAGAAGAAAGTGCTGACGCTGGCCGCTGCCCAGAAAATGGTTGCGGCCGCGCAGCTCGAGGCGGAGCGCAAACATCTGGCCGGCGTCATTGCGGTCGTCGACGATGGCGGGTGGCCCATTCTGGTGTTGCGGATGGATCATGCCGCCTTTGTCGCGAGCGTGGAGCTTGCGCCGGGCAAGGCGCGTACTGCTGCTCTCTTCAAGAAGCCGAGCCAGGCGCTGGAAGATGCGATCAATCACGGGCGGACCGCTGCCGTCACCGCGCATGATTTTGTCGAAATGCAGGGCGGCCTTCCAGTCGTCGTCGACGGCGAGGTCATCGGTGGGATCGGCGCGAGCTTCGATACCCCGGAGCATGATGTCGAGATCGCGAGCGCCGGTCTTGCGGCGCTGACGCGATAGACGAAATCGTCAGCGCCACTCGATGCAATCACAAAAGCTTGCGCCGTGGGCGATCAGGCAAACTCGAAATACAGGCGTTTCCGCGCGGGTTAGCTTCCGGACAAAGCGAACGGAATCGGCGGTTCGGCTCGGATCGGCCGCGTGAGAGAATGGAGAGTCAAATGTCGACCGAATATGTTCAAAGTGACGCGCGAGCCGGCGAGCCGGACAGCCATGTCTTTCTGAAAAGGGCGGCTGCAAGTGCGGGCGCGGCACTGCTCGCCCTGTCGCTTCTGGTAGGAACGGAATTTGCGACAAACGCGGCGGAGGCATCATCGTCCGCGTCGCAGCCGGACGGACTAGCGGCCGCGGACCACAATTTCGCGGCTCAAGCCAATCTCGGCGCTCCCTTTCAGATCGATTCTGGCAGGATCGCCGAAAAGAAGGCTACCACGGCAAAAATTCGCGACTATGCGCATCTGATGGTGGTGACCCACATCCCCGTCGTCGATGCGCTGAACAAGATCCTTCAGCAGAAGAACATCAAGGCGCCGCCGAACACGCTTCTCAATGGCGCTTATCACGCCATGATCGCCTCATTGAATGCGGAGGACGGCGCCGCTTTGGATCGCGACTACATCGAGGGGCAGGTGGAGTATCAGAAAGGCAATGCAGCGCTTTTCCGCAACGAGCTCGCGGACGGCTACGACGCCGATCTGAAGCAATTCGCTCGCGCGACCCTGCCGAAGATCGAAGACCATCTGGAGCGCGCGCTGAAGCTCGAAAAGGACGAAAAGTCCGCCCGCAACGCGTCGCGGTGAGGGTGCGATGCGTGCGGCTTTGGGTCTTGTGCCTCCTGATCACCTGTTGCGCCTCGGCCGACGCCGCGACGATGCATCGTTTCGGCTCGCCCTGGGGGCCGTTGCGTCAGCATCGGCTGGTCGCCCCGCGCGCTGGCGCGCGCTTCGCGGTCCCGTGCTGGACCGCCGGACAGACCCGGCATTGGCTGGATAACGCCTCCACGGACCCCGATTCGGACTAAAGCGCGATTGGGATTTGGTTGAATCCCCATCGCGCTTTAGGTTTTTAGCCATGCATAATTTTTTCGGAAAGCCGCTGCACGCTTTTCCGGATCATGCACCAGCGCGTAAGTTTCTTCAGCAGCCGGAGGGCGGCGAGACGCCCGGCGTGGCCGCCGCTCCGGTCGCGTTGGCCGGGGGCGCCATGGTTGGGTTGGCGAGATCCATCGAAATGCTTTCGTTGCATGCGGCCGTATTCGGGGTCGCCATGGCGGTCGTGGCCGGGCTGATGCTCGTGTCGGCGTCGTCAAGCCCTGCCATCGGCGACTGAACCGTTCCGGGCGGCGGGCTTGGAGGAATATCGGGAGTAGAGAGCGGCGAAGCCGCCGCATTGGTCAGCGCGCTTCCGGGGGCCGTCGTGCACGAGCTGCCGGGCGTAGTGCTTCCGAGCGAAGATGCGGAAGTGATCGTCCCTGTCGTGCTGCCCGCGACCGAGCCCATGATTGTGACGGGCATCGCCGCCGGCAAGATCGGTGACAGGCTTGTGGACGGCGTGCTGGTCGACCCCGCCATGGTGGACGGCGCCATTGGCATCGTGATGCTACCCAATGGGCTTGTCGTGGCAGTCGAGTTCGCAGAAACCGTTGTGCTTGTGGTCGTCACGCTCTGCACGGAAGGTGAGAGCTCGACCACCAGGGGAGAGCAGCTCACGCTTGTTCCGGGGATCGTCGGATCCGTTGCCAGCGGTGGCGAAGCCAGCGTGGTGACGGGCGCGCCGGGAACGGTCGCCGCGGAGAAGAGACTGGAAAATGGTCCGGGCCCGTTCAGGGGAGACGAGACGATCGTGCCGGGTGTCGTCGGAAGCGCCATCGCAGTGCTGCCCATCGTCGACACCTGCGCCTGACAGCTGCTGCCGACCAACAGAAACCCGGTCATCATCAAGAAAAGCGTGCGCATTTCAGATTTGCTCCGACGTCTCTGCTCCGAGTTGAGGTGTGGCGGCGGCTCATCACGAACTCGCCGCCTCGGGCTGCGGTGCAACTTTGCTACCGT
>Ga0210384_10008936_pt1 | contig 10400 bp, 11 predicted proteins | sample IncBWH2MmetaG_FD_160574 | JGI IMG/M metagenome (GOLD analysis project Ga0210384, IMG submission 160574) | Forest soil microbial communities from Barre Woods Harvard Forest LTER site, Petersham, Massachusetts, United States - Inc-BW-H-2-M | ecosystem: Environmental > Terrestrial > Soil >...
CGGACAACAGCCGGCGCGCGGCGGCGTTGACGCCCACCGAACGCGTGCTGCGCACCTACGGGCGCGACTACCGGGTGATCGTGGTGGGGGATGCAAGCATGAGTCCCTACGAGATCACCCAGCCCGGCGGCAGCATCGAGCACTGGAACCGGGAGGCGGGCGCGCTGTGGATGCAGCGTCTGTGTGCGGCCTTCCCGCGTCTGGTGTGGTTGAATCCACTGGAGCCGTCGCGCTGGCCATACAGCCCCTCGGTGCGCATCGCCGCCGAGCTGGTCGGCCAGCGGATGTTCCCCCTCACCATCGCGGGACTGGATCTCGCCATCCGTGAACTCAAGCGCCCCCTGAGCGGTGTTGGGGTTGCTCACGGCCTTGCCGCCGCGACTTCCGTCACACAGGGCGCCGCGCCGGAGGTTTCATAATAGGGCGGAATTGACCTATGGATGGCCTCAGCGAAACCACGCTCCGCTCCGTCTACCGCCCCAATGTCGCGCTGGTGCTGACGGGCGGGGGCGCACGCTCGGCCTATCAGGTCGGGGTGCTGTTGGCGCTCGCCGAGCTGTGGCCGCGGGCGCGTAATCCGTTTCAGATCATCGTCGGCACCTCCGCCGGCGCCATCGCGGCGGGCGTGCTGGCGGCCGAGGCGCACCACTGGCGGCGCGCGGTCGCGGGACTCGAGCGGGTTTGGGCCAATTTCCGCTCCAGCCAGGTGTTTCACGTCGACTCCCAGCACATGCTGCGTGCCGGCGCGCACTGGGTACTGGCGCTGATCTCCGGCGGACTGGTGCTCGCGCCCCCCAAGTCGATGCTCGACAACACCCCGTTGCACGAACTGCTGGGAGTGCAGATCGATTGCGCCGGCATCCGCCGCAGCATCGCGCGCGGGCACCTGCGTGCCTTCGCCCTGTGCTCCACCAGCTACAGCACCGGCTACTCGGTCGCCTTCTTCGACGGCGTTGACAGCATCCACGACTGGTCGCGGGTGCAGCGCATCGGTTGCCGCACCGAGCTGTCGATCGATCACCTGATGGCGAGCGCCGCCATCCCGCTGCTGTTTCCGCCCATCAAGATCGGTGATGAATACTTCGGCGACGGCGCCATGCGCCAGCTGCACCCGCTGAGCCCGGCGATCCACCTGGGGGCCGACCGGCTGCTGATCATCGGAGTGCGCGCGCGCCGCGCCGCCGGGGTGACGGTCAGCCGCTACCAGGCCACCATGCCGGCGCCGGGTGAGATCTTCGGCTACATGCTCGATACCCTGTTCACCGACCAGATTTACGGGGATCTCGAGCAGCTCGAGCGCATTAACACCCTGGTGCACAGCGCGCCGCAGGCGACCCGCGGCGAACGGCCTATCGAAACCCTGATGCTCGCCCCGAGCGTCGATCCGCGCGAGATCGCCGCACGCCACGTACAGCACATGCCGCGCGGGCTGCGCGCGCTGCTGCGCGTGATCGGCGGCCGCGACACCTCCAGCTACCAGCTGGCGAGCTACCTGATGTTCGAGGCGGGCTACACCCGTGCGCTCATCGAACTCGGTTACCGCGACGCCATGGAAGCACGTCTGCCGCTCACCGCCTTCATGAGCGGCGAGAAACTGCCGCAGGTCATGACCGCCGCCGGGGTCGCGCAGGCAACCTGAATGAGCCGCGGCGCCCGCCCGCGCCGCCCCGACGGTGCGCCAGACGCTCATTGCGCGTTGCGCCGGCGCTTTGCATGGCTGGCCGGATTTCACCGACAATCCCGCATCGCCCCCGGGGCAACGGCACCTGCGCGGGCGGGCGGAGGACAGCATGCGATTCGAAGACGCCCAGCGTGCCTTGGCGCAGTTTCTGGCGCCCCTCACGCTGGACGAGTTTCTCGACAAGACCCTGACCGGTGGCTTCTGCAGGATCGAAGGCGAGGCGGTGAGCCCGCGCACCGCACTGCTGGGAGCGGACCCGCAGGCGGTCCTGCTGGAAGCGTTCCGACTGGCGCCCAAGCTGACCTTCCATTCCGCCAATCCGCTCGGGCCGCCGCCGCCGCTCGCGGGCGTCGCCGACGCCGGCGACTTTCGCCAGCGGATCGAGCAGTTTCACGCCCGCAACTACTCGGTGCGCTTTCCCGAGCTGCGGCCGCTGTCGTCGGCACTGGAGTACCTGGCGCGCTCGCTGGAGTTCCTGTTCCATCAGCCGGTGACGGCCTCGGCGTTCTGGAGCCGCGGCGGCATGCGTGCCCCGGTGCATTTCGATGACCATGACCTGATCGTGGTGCAGTTGCGCGGCATCAAGCGCTGGTACGTCTCGAGCAAGCCCTCCGAGCTGCCCAACCCGTGGCCGGGCATACCCGGTGAGCCACCCGAACTCGGGCCGCACGCCACGGTCGACGTGGGTCCCGGGGATCTCATGTATCTGCCGCGCGGCACGCTGCACAGCGTGGATTCGGATACCGAGTCGCTGCACCTCTCCATAGGCTTCACGCCGCTGACGGTGCGCGAGGCGGCGGTGGCGGCGTTCCAGCAGCTGTGCGACGTGGATCAGACGCTGCGCACGACCGTAGGCACACGGCTCGCGTTCCAGCTCATGGGGGCGGGCTTCGAGCGCCTGGCGCTACCGGTGGTGGATGCGGTGGAGCGGCTGCGCGCGGCCTGCCGCACGCCGGGCTTCCTGGTGGCGGCACTGCAGCGGCGTTCCGCGCGCGCGATCGGCGCGCTCGAGGCACTGCCGGCAGCGGCGCCGCCGCCGCGCATCGATCTGGACAGCGTGCTCACCCAGACGCACACGGCCTTCTGTCACCTGACCGCCAATGCCGAAAAGATCGACTTCAGCTATCCCGGCGGCCACCTGTACGTCCATCGCGGCGCCGAGGACAGCCTGCTGTACATGATCAACAGCGCGACTTTCCGCGTACGCGACGTTCCCGGACAGATCGATGACGGGGTGCGCCTGGCGCTCGCCGCGGCGCTGCTGAAGATCGGCTTTCTGGAAGTCGCGCCCGCGAGCGACGGGCAACGCGGCTAATCGATCACCGCGTCCTGCGCGATGCCCACCGCGCCGCTGGCGCGTTGAGCGGGCTGAAAGAGTTTCGCGTCCGGCAGGCCGCTGTGGCGCACGGTGACGTCACGGAACTCGCGGGCGAAATCCTCGGCCAGCCGATCGACGATGTACACCGAGCGATGCTGGCCGCCGGTGCAACCGACCGCCACCGTCAGGTAGCCGCGGTTGCTCGCCTGGTACTCGGGGATGCGGCCGCGTACGAAGCGCGCGATATCGGCCACCAGGGTCGACACCTTGGTGTGCGTTTCGAGGAAGCGGATCACCTCGAGGTCGCGGCCGGTAAGGTTGCGCAGGCCCGGTTCCCAGTAGGGATTGGGAAGCGCGCGCGCGTCGAACACGAAGTCGGCATCGCCGGGAATGCCGCGCTTGAAGCCGAAGGATTCGAAGCTGATCGACAGCCGTCCGGCGGCGCGCTGCTCGACCCGCTTGTGGATGATGTCGCGCAGCGCGTGCACTGACAGCCGCGAGGTGTCGATTAACAGGTCGGCAATCGAGGCGATCGGCTCGAGCAGCGAGCGCTCCATGGTCATGGCCTCACGCAGGCCGACGTCGCTGCGGCTCATGGGGTGCTTGCGGCGCGTTTCCGCGAAGCGCCGCAGCAGCTCATCCTCGGCCGCCATCAGGAACAGCACCTCGCACTGCAGGCCGCTGCGCCTGAGCTCATCGACCAGCTGCGGGACGGTGGCGATCTCGGCGGCGGTGTTGCGCGCGTCCAGTCCCACGGCGGTGCGCTCGTAGGTGGTCTCCGGGCGTCGCACGGTGTAGGAGATGAAGGGTTTGAGCAGCGCGGCCGGGATGTTGTCGATGCAATAGAAGCCGAGGTCCTCGAGCATGTGCAGGACCACGCTCTTGCCGGACCCCGACAGCCCGCTGAGGATGATGATGCGCACGGCTAATGTTTATCCAGCAGGCACTGCCGCCGCAAGTCCCAAGCGCGCGCCGCCCGCGCGCACCATTTAGAGGCGCAGCGCGCGCCGCGCCTCGGCGGCATGGTGGTCGTTGCGCTTTTCCTTGTGTTTCTTGATGCGGCGATCGAGTTTATCCGCCAGCAGATCGATGGCGGCGTACATGTCCTCTTCGGTCGCGTCCGCGTGGATGGCGCAGCCGCTCACGTGCAGGGTCGCTTCGGCCTTCTGGCGCAGCTTCTCTACCGTCAAGACACAGTGCACGTCGATGACCTGCTCAAAGTGTCTGCCGATGCGCTCGAGCTTCTTTTCCACATAACTGCGCAACGGCGGGGTGACCTCGACGTGGTGGCCGGTGACGCTGAGCTGCATAGTCCGTCTCCTCTGGCTGGTGCGCTGATAGTGCTTACATCTGCTTAAGTCCCGCGCGGCGGCGCTCGTTCGAGGCCGCGATACCCATCGCCTCGCGGTACTTGGCGACGGTACGGCGCGCCACCGGAATGCCCTCGGCTGAGAGCAGTTCCGCGATGCGGCCGTCGCTCAACGGGGCGTCCGCATCCTCGTCCTTGACGAGCTTGCGGATCTTGGCGCGGATGGCGGTGGAGGACGTGCCGGAGCCGTCGGCGCCTTCGACCTGGCTGGAAAAGAAGTAGCGCAGCTCGAACACCCCGCGGGGCGTGTGCATGTACTTGCCGGAGGTGACGCGCGAGATGGTCGACTCGTGCATGGCCACCGCTTCGGCGATGTCCTTGAGAATCATGGGCCGCATGTGCTCATCGCCCTGTTCGAGGAACGCGGTCTGGCGCTCGACGATGGAGCGGGCCACTTTCATGAGGGTCTCGTGGCGGATCTCCAGGCTCTTCAGCAGCCAGCGCGCTTCCTGCAGCTGCGCGCGCATGGTCGCGTGGCTGGCAGTGCGGCCGATGAGGCTGGCGTAGCTGGTATTGAGGCGCACCCGCGGCAGGGTGGCCGGATTGATCTCCACGCCCCAGCCGTGCTCGGTACGGCGCACAAACACATCCGGCACCACGTATTCGGCGCTGCCCGCGCTCACCGTGGCACCGGGGCGCGGATGGCAGGCGCGCACCAACGCCAGCGCCGCGGCCAGCTCTTCCTCGCTGGCGCGCAGCTCGCGGCGCAACAGCGTCAGTTCGCGCTCGGCCACCAGCTCCAGGTGCTGATGGGCGATCTGCAGCGCGGTGGTAAAGCCCGGCGTGGCCGGATCGAGCTGCCGCAGCTGCAGCTCGATGCACTCGGCCACCGAACGCGCGCCCACTCCGGGCGGATCGAGCGCCTGCACGCGCAGCAGGATGCTCTCGACTTCCTGCGCCGTGCACTCCACTTCCGGGCGCAGTGTGTGCGCGATCTCTTCAAGGGATTCGGTGACGTAGCCGTCGTCGCTGATGGCGTCCACGATGGCGCGCGCCACCGCCAGTTCCGAGGGCGCAAGACTCGCCATCTCCAGCTGCCACAGCAGGTGATCCTGCAGCGACTGGCCGCTCTCATCGACGTACTCCTGCTGGCGCTCGTCGTCGTCGGCGTTCCAGGGAGTCTCGGCGGGGCCGACGCTGTGCTCGCCCCAGCCATCATCGAGCACCTCGACGGTGCTCTCGGCGGCGCGCTCGGCGGGTTTGGGCTGTTCGGCGGCCGTGACCAGCAGTTCGAACGTGCCGGTCGCCTCGGCCTCGTCCGGCTCGAGCATCACGTTGGTTTCCAGCAGCTCGCGGATGTGCGCCTGCAACTCAAGCGCGGGCAGCTGCAGGAGCCTTATGGCCTGCTGCAGCTGCGGGGTCATGGTCAGTTGTTGACCCAGCTTCAGCTGCAGAGAAGGTTTCAGCATGATGAGGTGTGAAGAGCCCTACGCAGGGCTCTCAGTATTCGTTTCGTAAGCAATTGAAATATAACGTATTTAACTCTTCTGTTGGGCCATGTCTAGAGGCGGAAGGACTCACCCAAGTACACCTCACGGACTTGGGGGTTGGCAAGGACTTCTTCCGCAGTCCCGGAGGCGATCACGGTGCCCTGATTGACGATGTACGCGCGGCTGCAGACCCCGAGCGTCTCGCGCACATTATGGTCAGTGATGAGAACACCGATGCCGCGGTGGGTGAGTTCGCGGATAATGCGTTGGATATCCAGCACCGACAGCGGATCGACGCCCGCGAACGGCTCATCGAGCAGCATGTAGCGCGGCTCGGCCGCGAGCGAGCGCGCGATCTCGACGCGCCGCCGCTCACCGCCCGAGAGTGCCATGCCGAGCGTGCGGCGCACGTGCCCGATGCGCAGCTCTTCCAGCAGCTGCTCGAGGCGTTGCTCGCGCGCGGCGCGCTCCAGGTCCGGGCGGGTCTCCAGAATCGCCATCACATTGTCTTCCACCGACAGCTTGCGGAACACCGAGGCTTCCTGCGGCAGGTAACCCAGGCCCAGCTGGGCGCGGCGGTGCATCGGCAGCAGCGTGATGTCGACATCTTCCAGGCGAATGCGCCCGGCGTCGCACGGCACGAGTCCCACGATCATGTAGAAGGCGGTGGTCTTGCCCGCGCCGTTCGGCCCTAACAGTCCCACCACCTCACCGCGGGCGAGCTCGAGCGACAGGTCGTGTACGACCTGGCGGGACCGGTAGCGCTTGGCGAGTCCGGTCGCCTGCAGGCAATTCATGGTTGCGGGGAGGGCTGCGGGTGCGCGGGCTCGCCCTTGCCCGACTCGGGCGCGAGGTTCTCGATCTTGCCGGTGCCGGGCTTGATGACGATGTGGATGCGCTGATTGTTGCTGGGTGTGGTCGCGGCCTGGATGTGCTGGGCACGCACGTTGTAGACCAGCAGCGGTCCTGAGATCTCGCTCTGCCCGTCGGTCAGCCAGGCGTCGTCGGTCAGCCGCACGGTGCCGTCGCTCAGGTCGTAGACGATCTCATCGGCATGCCCGCGCGCCATCTGATCGGTGTCGGTGCGCTTTTGCTCGAACTGCGCCGGCCGGCCGGTGATCGTGGCCCGCGCGATGTGATTGTCGCGGAAATCCACGGTCGCCAGGTCAGAGCGCAGGCTGCCGCGCTCCTCGGCATTGATGCGCACGTGGCCTTCGAAGGTCCAGCGGCTGTTGGCGAAGTTCAGCCCGCTGGCGTGCGCGTGATCGGCCTGTACGCGCATGGTCCCCTGGGAGATGGTCACATCGGTATAGGCCAGCGTATTGGTGCGCGCATCAATTTCAGCCTTGCTCGCGTCCACATTGATGGGCAGCTGGCTGGAAGCGGCGCCGAGCGGCGCGGCGGCTTCCGCCGCGCCCACGGCGGGCGCTGCGGCCGCCACGGCCAGCACGCTGGCCAGGAGCAGCGACTTACGGCAGGGTGGAGAATGAGCCATGCACATCCGATTCTAACTGCACGTGACGCTCCTTCAAGTTCGCCACCAGCCCCTGGGCGTGCAGCTGGCGCCCGGACATCAGCAGGGTGACCGGATCATGCGTCGAGACGATCTGCGAGCGGGTGTCGAAGGCGAGGTGCTCGCTGGAGATCTCGGCGGGCTGGCCGCTGTCGGGCACCAGGCCATTGACCCGCACGTTGCCGGCGAGTTGCACCACGCCGCTGTCCTGGGCGAGCTCGCCGCGGTCGGCGCGTGCGGTCCAGCGGTTGCCGGTGCCATCGCGGAAGCCGAGCTGCACCTGCTGCAGGTCCACGGTGCCGCGGTCGGGCTGCTGCTGGATCTGCGCCGCGTCCAGGACGTACACCGGCTTGCCGTCCGCCCCGGTCTGGATCAGATGCGCCTGGCGGGCAGCGTAGCCCGGATCGTGCGGCGGCCCGGCGGCGCTGCGCGGGCTGCCCTCGCGCTGCGGCCCGGACAGTACCACGACGGCGACGATCAGCGCGGCGAGCGCGACCAGCCCGAGCGAGCGGTAGATCATCGCGCCCGCGCCCGGCGCGCGCGCAGCGCCAAGAGGTGATCGCACACCTCGCGCACCGCGCCGTGGCCGCCGCGGCGCCGCGTCACCATATCGGCCGCGCGGCGCACCTGCGGATGGGCGTCCGCGACGGCGAAGCTGATGGCCACGGCGCGCATCAGCGGCATGTCGGGCAGGTCATCGCCCACCGCGGCGCAGGCCGCCGGTCGCAGGCGCAGCCGCGTGCACAGCCGCGCGAATACCGCCAGCTTGTCCGCGACGCCCTGATGCACGTGGCGTACGCCGAGCTCACGGCAGCGTGCCGTCACCATGGGCGAGCGCCGCCCGGAGATCACCGCCACCTGCACCCCGGCGCGGCGCAGCTGCACGATGCCGTGGCCGTCGTGCACGTGGAATACTTTCAGGGCCTCGCCGCGCGCGCCGAAATACAGGCGGCCGTCGGTCAGCACACCGTCGACATCCAGCACCAGCAGGCTGATGGAACCGGGCATGCGCGCGTGCGGCGAGCGCTTCACATGACGCCGGCGCGCAGCAGATCGTGCACGTTGAGTGCCCCGACCAGGCGCCCCTGTGCATCGCTGACGGGCACGGCGGTGATGCGGTGCACTTCCATGAGGTGCACCGCTGCCGCGGCGAGCTCGCGCGGACCGATGCTCTTGGGGTGCGCCGTCATGACGGCACTCATCACGGTGGCATGCACGTCGATCTGCTGGTCGAGCGCGCGGCGCAGATCCCCGTCGGTGAACACCCCGAGAATGCGTTCCTCGCGATCCACCACCACGGTCATGCCGAGGCCCTTGCGGGACATCTCGATGAGGCCGGCGCTCAACGGCGCATCGGGTGCTACGCGCGGCACCGCGGCGCCGGTACGCATCAGGTCCTCGACGTGCAGCAGCAGCCGGCGGCCGAGTGTGCCGCCAGGGTGCGAGCGCGCGAAGTCCTGGCGCGTGAAGCCGCGTGCCTCCAGCACCGCCACCGCCAGCGCATCGCCCATCGCGAGCGTTGCGGTGGTGCTGGCGGTCGGCGCCAGGTTGAGCGGGCAGGCCTCCTCCGACACACCGACATCGAGTGTCACGGTGGCGGCCCGCGTGAGCGTGGCGTCGGCCTTGCCGCTCATGACGATCAGCGGGACGCCCAGGCGCTTCAGTTGCGGCAGCAGCAGCACCAACTCCGGGGTCTCGCCCGAATTGGACAGCGCCAGCACCACGTCGCTGCGGGTGATCATCCCGAGATCGCCGTGACCGGCCTCGGCGGGGTGCAGGAAGAATGCCGGCGTCCCGGTGCTGGCGAGCGTCGCGGCGATCTTGCCGGCGATGTGTCCGGACTTGCCCATGCCGGTGACCACGACGCGACCGTGGCAGGCGAGGCAGATGCGGCAGGCGTGGGCGAACGACGGACCGAGCCTGACGCCGAGCGCCTCCACGGCGCGCGCCTCGATGGCGAGCGCCCGCCGCGCCGAGGCCAGCAGCTGCTCATCATCGGGTGTCGGGCCGGGGGTGGGGACGAGGGCCGGCTGCGGATCCATAGCTTCTCATTATAGTCGCGCGCGCGACCGGCCCATGTAATATCCCCTCCATGAACCCTGAAGAAGTTGCGCGCCTGATCCGCGCAGGCCTTCCCGGCGCGCAGGTGCGCGTGCAGTCGGATGACAACACCCATTTTGCCGCGCGCGTCGTGGCGCGCGAGTTCACCGGTAAGCGCAGCCTGGCGCGGCACCAGCTGGTGTACCGCACGCTCGGGGAGCTCATGGGGCGCGAAATCCACGCCCTGTCGATCGAAGCGCTGACGCCGGAAGAATCGGCACCGGGCTAGCATGGACAAGCTGCAGATCCAGGGCGGCGTGGCGCTTGCGGGCGAGGTGCGCATCTCCGGCGCCAAGAACGCCACGCTGCCGATTCTCGCCGCGGCACTGCTCGCGGATGATCCGGTGGTGGTCGCGAACGTCCCGCACCTCAAGGACGTCACCACGACCGTGGAGCTGCTCGGCCGCATGGGTGCCACGGTCACCATCGATGAGCGCATGCGAATCGAGGTCGACGGCTCCACCGTGAAGGAGTGCTTCGCGCCCTACGATCTGGTCAAGACCATGCGCGCCTCCATCCTGGTGCTGGGACCGCTGGTGGCGCGCTACGGCCGCGCCGACGTGTCGCTCCCCGGGGGCTGCGCGATCGGCGCCCGCCCGGTGAACATACACGTCGCGGGGCTGCAGGCGATGGGGGCCGATATCACCATCGAGGGCGGCTACATCCGCGCGCGCGCGGCGCGCCTGAAGGGCGCGCGGCTGGTGCTCGACACCGTGACCGTAACCGGCACCGAGAACCTCATGATGGCCGCGACGCTCGCCGACGGCGAGACCGTGCTCGAAAATGCCGCGCGCGAGCCCGAGGTGGTCGATCTCGCCAACTTCCTGATCGCGATGGGCGCCAAGATCCGCGGCGCCGGCACCGACCGGATCGTGATTGAGGGCGTGCAGCGCCTGCGCGGCACGACCTACGAGGTGCTGCCGGACCGCATCGAGAGCGGCACCTATCTGGTCGCCGGCGCGATCACCCGTGGCCACGTGCGCATCAAG
>Ga0210384_10008938_pt1 | contig 10398 bp, 16 predicted proteins | sample IncBWH2MmetaG_FD_160574 | JGI IMG/M metagenome (GOLD analysis project Ga0210384, IMG submission 160574) | Forest soil microbial communities from Barre Woods Harvard Forest LTER site, Petersham, Massachusetts, United States - Inc-BW-H-2-M | ecosystem: Environmental > Terrestrial > Soil >...
AGCGCGTTGATGATCGCTTGCGCGCGTTCCAGTGGCTGCTCGACGGCGGCAACGGTGGCGTGATCAAGAACAAAGTCATCGTCGAGCTGGATCGTGGCAAGGACGAGCGCGCTGATCAGCTCGTCGTCGAGCTGCGCGCGCAGGGCTTCGAGCCGCAGTCGTACAAGGACGTGCATCCATCGACGCTCTCGGCGCTCATCCGCGAGCTAGTCGCCGCCGGCAAGATCGTGCCGCGCGACTGCCTGAACGTGTTCGACGATCGCAAGGCGAAGCTCACGCGGAGGGACGCGTGACTGCCGACAACGTCAGGCTCGATCGGGGCCCGGCCGGCAAGCTCGGCACCGGCATGCCCGGTCGAAGCCTCAAGCGCACCTGCCCGTCAGGAGCGTCGTTGCGAGCGTTCGCGCGCGACGTGGCGCGCGATGCCAAACACGGCCGCCACGCCGACGCGATCGCGTGGCTGAAGAGCAAGCACATCACTTTTCGCAGCGGCGCTTCGGCGCCGCGTTGAACCCAGGAACCCAGGAAGGAAAATGAACATGGCCGGAACGCAGAAGCAGGAGACGCAGAACAACAAGGGCAAGGAGACGCCGCCCCCGATGGCGATGACGAAGCCGCCCGAGACGACGGCGATCGAGGTCTACGACTACGGCGACGACGCCGGTCAGGGCTTCGAGAACCAGGACATGTCCGACCGCAAGCTGCCGATGCTCATGCTCTTGCAGTCGAACAGCCCGCAGGTCGTCGAGAGCAAGGGCAAGATCCCGGTGGGATCGTTCCTCGACAGCGTCTCCGGCGAGATCTACGAGGACGTCACGATCGTCGCCGCCGTCACGGATCACTGCTACACCGCGTGGATTCCGCGCGACGATGGCGGCGGCTTCAAGGGTCGCTACGCGAAGGACGACCCGATCATCGGGCAGATGCAGAGGCGCCACGGCAGCAAGTTCGGCAAGATCCCCTTCCCGCAGCTCGACGCCGCCGGCAAGCCGAAGCTCGACGCAAAGGGCAAGCCGGAGCTGACGCAGGAGCTCGTCGAGAGCTTCGAGATCTACTGCATCGTGTACCGTGGCGAGGAGGTCGTCGGCTTCGCGGTGATCCCGTTCACCTCAGCGAAGATCAAGATCTACAAGGCGTGGAACAGCCAGATCCAGGACTTCTCGCCGACGTTCTACTACGTCAAGGACGCCTCGGGTCAGACGAAGGCGCGGTTCAAGACGAGCGAGGCCGCGCAGAAGAAGGCAACCGAGATCGGCGGCACCGTCGAGGTGAAGAAGATCCCGCCGAAGAAGACGCCGATGTTCGCGCACCGCGTCCGCATGACGTCGGAGTCCGACACGAACGCCAAGGGTACGTTCATGATCCCCGTGCTCTCGCCGGCCGAGGGCGGCGACGATCTCCGCGACTCGCTTCTGGACAAGACCGATCCGCGCTACCAGGCCGCCAAGCTCCTCCACGACCAGGTCCTCGCCGGCCTCGCGAAGGCCGCGTGGGAGACGACCGAGCAGGATCCGGCACCGAACGCGGAGGAAGCCGCGCCGTTCTGATTCGTTTGCGGGCGTAGACGAGACAGTCAATACCCGCTCAAGGTCCCCGCCGTCGTCTGACAGGTTCGATGGCGGGGGCCGCCCTTTTTTTCTTCGCTCGACCTGTCGGGGCTTTTGTCTTGGGAGTGAAAAACCTGTCCGATGCGCGCTGTCACGTCGCATGATGATCTGTCGCGTTCGACCGCCTGGTACGGTGAGTCGCGGCATCCCGCCGAAGGTGTCCCCTGCCCGACGTGCCGGGCACCCAGCGGCAAGCCGTGCATCTCCACGATCGCCGTGCCCGGGACGTCGATCGGCATCGAGCAGCCGCTTCGCGGTCTGCACGCTGATCGCATTCGAGCGAGCGAGGCCGCGTCGTGAAGTGGTCGCACACGCCAGAGCAAGATCGCGCGCTCGTCGCGGTCAATCGCTGGCTCCACGATCCGCACGCGCCGCAGGTGTTCTATCTCGCCGGCTACGCGGGTACGGGTAAGACATCCCTCGCGAAGGACTTCGCCGAGGACATCGACGGCGACGTTTTCTTCGTCGCTCCAACAGGGAAGGCCGCGAAGGTGCTGCGCGAGAAGAAGTGCTGGAACGCGCAGACCATACATTCCCTGATCTACGTCCCCGTCGGCGGTGATCCGCCGTCGCCAGAGGCAATCCAGCAGCTCCGCAACGAGCTCGTGCGCCTGCGCGAGGTGAACGATCCAGGCGCGCAGGCGACCGCCGACAAAATTGCCGATCAGATCAAGCGCGCTGAGGAGAGCATCAAGAAGGGCAGCGGCCCGCGATTCTCGCTCAACATCGAGAGCAAGCTCAAACAGGCGAAGCTCTGCGTTTGCGACGAAGTGAGCATGGTGAACGAGCTCATGGGGCGCGATCTCGAGTCGTTCGGTACGAAGCTCCTCGTGCTCGGCGATCCAGCGCAGCTGCCGCCCGTCTACGGCGCGGGCTACTTCACGGCTCGCGAGCCCGACTTCCTACTCACCGAGATTCATCGCCAGGAAGCCGACAGTCCAATTCACTTCCTCGCTGGGCTCGCTCGCCGCGGCGAGCGGCTACCGTACGGCAAGCACGGCGACTGCGAGGTGGTGCGTCGCGGCGATCCATCGCTCGAGGCACGCGCGATGGCCGCCGACATCTTGATCGTCGGCCGCAACAAGACGCGACACGCGTGCAACACGAAGGTGCGACGGCTGCTCGGCCGCGCGCACGAGCCCGCGCCAGTCCCAGGCGACAAGGTGATCTGCCTGCGCAACGACTACGAGGCCGGTCTGTTCAACGGATCAACGTGGGACGTCACGCGCTGCGTACCCGATCTCGATCAGATGACCGCGACGATCGAACTCGAGGACGAGTGGTTCGACGAGAACAACAAGCGGCACGTCGATAGCGTCGAATGCGAGACGTGGCTCCACCACTTCATGGCACGCGAGGAAGAGCTCGCCGCGCACGATCGAAGGAAGCGCGCCGAGGTCGGGTTTGCTTTCGGAATTACTTGTCACAAATCACAAGGCTCGGCCTGGAAGAATGTCGTCGTCTTCGACGAGTCGAGCGCGTTCGGCAAGGACGCGGATCGCTGGCGGTACACCGCGATCACAAGAGCAAGCCGGCGCGTCGAGGTCGTCGCGTGATGCCGGCCTTCGTCGATCTCACCGGCAAGACGTTTGGCAAGTGGAACGTTATCTCGCGCGTCGCACGCAGCAATCCTGTGGTGTGGACGTGCGCTTGTGCATGTGACGGTGGCATTCACATCGTGCGGTCCTGTCACCTCGTTAGTGGTCGATCGACGAACTGCGGCTGTGAGCGCGACGTGAAATCGATCAAGCGCTTTACGAAGCATGGCCATTCCAAGGCGATGACCCGCACCTACGTCACGTGGAAGGCGATGCATCAGCGCTGCTACAACAAACAGCACCCGGCGTACCCGCGATACGGCGGCGTTGGAATCAAAGTCTGCGAGCGCTGGCGCTCGTTCGAAAACTTCTTTGCCGACAAGGGAGAACGGCCACTCGGGAAGACCATCGATCGTTGGCCCGACACGCGCGGTGACTACACGCCGGAAAACACGCGATGGGCGACTCCTAGCGAACAACGCCGGAATCAGGACCGCACGAACCTCACCATCCATGAAGCGAAAGAGATCTTCGAGGCTCCGAAAACAGAAAGCTCCAAGAGCCTCGGGGCGCGCTTCGGTGTCTCCTCCGGGATCGTACGGAAGATTCGTCGCGGGCTCATTTGGAAGGATGCTGCCGCGTGATCAAACCAGTTCTCACACGAAGCGCTGCTGCTCTGCGCGCTCTTCGTCGACGCGCGAACATGACGGCCGCCGAGCGGACCGCCGAGCGAAAAAAGTACGCGCAGAAGCGCCGCGTCGATCTTCTTCGCACGCTTGCGCCGGATGGGAAGTGCGCGAAGTGCGGTGAAGTGTTCCCGCACGAACAGCTCGAAGTTAACCACGTGTCTGGAATTTCCTGGGACCACAACAGCATGAGCCAGCACCAGCGTTACGCGCGGTACTGGAAAGAGTACAACGCCGGCGTCGCGTTCAACGCGATGTGCCAGCCGTGCAACGGATCGGACGGGCAGCGCTTCCGCAAGCGGGGCTTCGATCGCGCAGGGCGGAGGGCCGCGTAGCCATGGCCGACGTACTCGCCGCCGCACGCGACGCGATCGCCGATCAAACCGCGACCGATCGAGAGAAGCTCCTCGCGCAGGGCGTGCTCGCGATGATGGAAGACACGGGTAAGCTCATCGCCCTGGTGGAGATCGATCGCGATCGACTGCTCACGATCACTCGCCGCGTGATCAACGAGCGGATCGAGGACATCCGCCACGCGCGAGAGACCTCGATGATGTGCCAGCTCGAGCGATTCGTGCGCGACTACGATGAGGCGAAGAAGCGGAGGGGACAATGATGGACTACGTCGCGCGCGAGGAGATCCACGGCGAGCTGGCGTTGCCGCGCGTCTTGTTGCTCGGCGAAGACAACCCGTACGGATCTGATCCGTCGTTCGCGCTCTACTGCTATCCGATCGGCTGCGCCGGCTACCGCCTGCGCCGGATCCTCGGCCTTCCCCAGCACCAGTACCTCGCGCTCCACCGCGGCAACCTCTGCGACGGGCCGTGGAGCATGAAGGAAGCCCGCCGGCGCGCGGCACTGCTCGTCTGCGAACCGACGGCGCCGTGGCGAACGATCGTGATGCTCGGCCGCAAGGTCGCCGACGCGTTCGGCTACGAGCAGCCCTTCTTCACGAGCGCACCCGCGCCGCGAACCGACGGCGAGATGCGTCTCGTCTCGCTGCCGCATCCAAGCGGCCGCAACGCCGGATCATGGACCGGCAACGCTCGCGAGCGCGCCCGCGAGATCCTGCGAGAGCTAGCGCCGATGATCGCGTGGGGGAGCGCCGAAGCATGATCGCTTGCACGATCTGCGGCAAGACGACCCGAGTCACTGAGACCCGGCGCACGCCCGGCGGGACTCGCCGTCGGCGGCGCTGCACCGATTCTACGTGTGACGGCAACCTCACGACCATCGAACTCGTGGTGCCGCGACCCCTGTACGGGAACGACGCAGTGATCGTGTCACGAAGGACGATCGAGCAGCTGCAACGAGCCGTCCTACTACTCGGAGGACCTGTCGAATGAGCGCGAAGCACGTCTACGTCCTCACTTGCGACGCTCCTGGCTGCGTTGAGAGGTTCGCGCTCGACCTGCCGCGCGCCGACCAGACCCGCCAGATCGCGGCGCAGCGCGGCTGGCGAAACGGCTTCGTCGCCGCCGGGCCGGCGAGGGGACCAACGCGAGTGTACGACTACTGCCGCGCGCACGCCGACCTCGGCGAAGATCTGCGACCGAAGGCGCTGCCGGAGCACGCGCGGGAGGTCGACGCGTGAGCGAGCTGACGACCGAAGATCTCGAGGGCCACGTCCGCGCGATGGCGCGCGCCGAGACCGAGGAGGAGCTGGTCGCGGCGTTCGCCGCGTACGTCCGAGACAGCGTCGAGCACGAGACCGATCCGTACGACAAGATCGGGCGGTTCTTCGTGAGCATGCTGCGCAGCCAGCTCGACGCGATGGGGCAGATGTTCGCAAGGCGCACGCGCGGAGGCGTCGCGTGATCAAGGAAAAGAATCCGGGGCGACTGATCCTCCGCGAACTCGCGCCATCAAGCACGTGGGAGAGCGTGGAGAATTAAAATGGGGGCATCCGCATATTGGCAGACTTCCCGAGAAGGTAAGTGGTATCCACCAGCAGCCGTCCTATACACGTTGCGATTTGACAACAACCAAAAAACCATCCTCGAAGTAGGAGCGCAGTGCGGTTTCTGGACAATTGTCGAAGCTCCTAATGGAGCGCGCACCAGAGCAAAATGGAAATGTCGATGCGCTTGCGGCGCGCTGCGCGAAGTCAAAGGAGAGAATCTAAGACACGGTCTCTCAAAGAGCTGCGGTTGTCCAAAATTCTGCCGTTTGCCAAGCTATCTCAAGCAGAATAGAGAAGCGTGGACAGCTGCACGCGTGTCATCTGGTATTTGTAAGTGTGGACGTTCAACTGACAACAAAGGACGCTTGCGCTGCCTCGAATGCACATCGCGCTCTGTCAAACAAAACAAACGCCAGCGCGACATCAGAATCGCCAACAACCAATGTCCACAATGCGGGGGCCAGCCGCTAGTCGGAAAAAAATTCTGTCAAGAGTGTCTCTACAAGGATGCAGCAGATACCTTCAACATCTCAGTAGAAGAAGTAATCAGGATCAGGAATTCGCCTTGCGAAGCTTGTGGCAAAACAGGCCGCAACGTAGTGGATCATGATCACAAAACTGGAAAGGTTAGAGGCGGCCTGTGCAACAGTTGCAATAGCGCCCTCGGCTTTGCCAAAGAAGATCCAGATATTCTCCAAAACCTAATTGCTTACATTCAGCACCATCGAAATGCGAAGGATGCCACATGATGTCAACGGCATGGCTTCAAACTCCTCTTTGGGAACCTCCCATCACGTGGACCGCGCCCAATCTCGCAACACTTCCCTCCTGGCGCGACGCCAAACGGATTTGCCTCGATGTCGAGTGTCGCGACGACGATCTCCACAAACTTGGCCCCGGCGTACGACGCGGTGGCTATGTCTGTGGCATCGCATTCGCGATCGAGAACGGCCCCTCTACATACCTTCCCGTAGCTCACGAAGGCGGAGGTAATCTCCCCACCGACGCGGTATGGGCGTACCTGCGCGATCAGGCGCGCGCATTCACCGGCGACGCCGTCTTCAATTCCGCGCCATACGATCTCGACTACCTGTGGCAGAACGACGTCCCGATCGGCCTCCGACGCGTGCTCGACGTTCAGAACGCCGAGCCCGTGATCGACGAGCTCCAATACAACTACAACCTCGACGCGATCTGCGCGCGGCGCGGGTTGCCCGGCAAGGACGAGCGAATCTTGCGCGAGCACGCCAAGGCGTGGGGTGTCGATCCGAAGAAGGGCCTGTGGCGGCTCCACGCCGGCGCTGTCGGTGCCTACGCCGAGCGCGATGTCCGCGCGCCGCTCGCGCTGCTCCGCGCCCAGGAGAAGGAGATCGACGAGCTCGGCCTGCGCGCGACGTTCGAGCTCGAGTCGCGTGTCACGCCCGCGCTCGTCCGCATGACGCGGCGCGGGCTGCGGATCGATCTCGACGAAATGGACCGCGTCGAGGCGTGGGCGAAAGAGCGCCGGCAGAGCTACATCGATCAGATTCACCACCTGACCGGGATCCGCATCGGATCGCTCGCGAAGGCGCGCGAGCTCTACCCGGCGCTCAAGAAGTGCGGGCTGCACGTGCCGACGCCGATCCACGCTGGCACCGGTAAGGCGACGCCATCGATCACGAAGCTCTGGCTCCAGCAGCAGGATCATCCGGTTGCGGTGGCGATCATCTCCGGTCGCGAGTTCGACAAGCTGCTCGGCACGTACGTCAACGGTTTCCGCAAGCACCTCATCGGCGACCGCCTGCACCCATCGTTCAAGCAGATGGCATCGGCGTCGGACGACGACAAAGATGAGGACGACGCGGAGGGCGCGCGATTCGGTCGCTGCTCGGCGAAGCACCCGAACGTCCAGGCGCAGATGAAGCGCAGCAAGGAGATCCAGAAGCGCTGGCGCAAGGTGATCGTCGGCGACGACGGCAAGCCGCTCGTCTCCGCCGACTATAGCCAGCAAGAGCCCCGGTGGACGATCCACTACGCCGAAGAGTGCCGGCTGCCCGGCGCGCGGCAGGCCGGCAATACGCTCCGCGGCGAACCGCTCTACGACAGCTACCAGATGCTCGTCGATCTCGTGAAGAGCGAGAAGGACACCGACCTCAAGAAGCTCCGCGATGATCTCAAGGAAGTCTACCTCGGTCGCTGCTACGGGATGGGTGGCGGGAAGATGGCCAAGAAGCTCAAGCTGCCGACCGTCGAGAAGATGAACGATCGGACTGGCAAGCCGTATGACGCGGCTGGTCCCGAGGCACAGGCGATCATCGATCGGTTCGACAAAGCCGTGCCGTACGTGCGCGCGCTCGCGCGTATGTGCACGCGCGCGGGCAAAGAGAAGAAGTACATCCGCGGTTACGACGGCCGGCGGATCCACTTCGAGCTCGACGCGAACGGCGAGATCATGGAAGAGCACAAGGGCCTCAACAAGCTCATCCAGTACGGTGCTGCATGGCAGACCAAGACCGCGCTCGTCGCCCTCGATCAAGAGGGCTTCCCACTCCAGCTCACCGTTCACGACGAGTTCGATCTGACGAGCGAGTCCGACGCCGAGGCCCGTCGCCTGGCCGAGGTCATGTGCTCGGTCGTGACGCTGCGCGTACCGTCGCGCGTTGACGTCAAGCGCGGCAGCTCGTACGGCGATCTATCGACGCTGTTCACCGTGACCTCGAACGATCTAGTCAAGGAGGCAGCCTGAATGTTCGACATCGGATCGCGAGTGTGGCCCGGGATCTCCAAGCTCATCGAAGAGTGCGCGGAGGTCGTCCAGGTCTGCGGCAAGCTCATCGCCCTGCGCGGAGAGCGCCGCCACTGGGACGGCACCGATCTCAAGGAGCGTCTCGAGGACGAAATCGGTGACGGCTACGCTGCCGCGCAGTTCGTGATCGAGCACTGCGGTCTCGACGTCGGCCGCATCCGGGCGCGCGCTTCTCAGAAGCACGCACTGTTCGAGAAGTGGCACGCCGAGCACCAGGAGGCCGCGTGACGACGACACCCGTCGTGTTCTTGCTCCACCCCGTCGGCATCGGCTCGACCCGCGCCATGAACGTCGCCTCGGCCAAGATGTGGCTCCGCGCGCTCATCGACGCGCTCCCAGGAGTCGCCTTCGACGCGGGCTGGATACCGTACGCCGAGATCGCGATCGATCGCGAGCGGGGGATCCACGACGCGATCTGCGTGCTCGATCGCTGCGACGCCGCCGTCGCGGTCGGTGGTGAGTTCAGCCGCGGCATGCGTACCGAGTGGCAGCGCGCCGAGCAGAAGAAGCTCCACTGCATCGATCTCACGCGGCCGCCGATGCCGACCATCTTGACGATCGAGTCGTTCATCGAGACGCGTACGACGGCGTTCCAGGCGAAGATCGCCGAGGCGTTCACCGGGATCACGAAGGCGAGGGCCGCGTGAAGACGTTGACGTATCGGGAGCTCCTGCTCTGGCTCGAGCGACGCGCCGAGAAGCTCGAGGACGGCGATCTCGATATGGAGGTCATCGTCCGCGTGCAAGACGACGACGGCCAGACGATGGTCGGCGGTCTGTTCGCCGTCGACGTCGACGCCGGCTGCACCGAGATCGACTCGCTCGTGCTCGACGGATCGACCGAGGCCGAGTCACGGTACACGCTGATCGAGCATCTGTACGGGATCGGTGAGTCGTGACCGCGATCATCGAGCAGCCGCCGCCGCGAGCGACAGAGCGCCGCCCCGCGTGGGATCTCGTGATCGAGCACGTCGAGGGACGACGTCCCACGATGGCGGTTATCGACGGCGTCATCGATCAAGTGATCGGCGACATGCGCGAGCGCGATCGCGTCGGCCGCGAGCGCTACGGAGTGCCCCTCACGTCCGGCAACGGCCGCGATCATCTGGTGGACGCGTACTTCGAGGCGCTCGATCTGATCGTATATCTAGCGACGGAGCTCGACGAACACGGCGTGGCGCTGGACGAGCCGATCGTCAGCACGCGTCCCGACTGCTGGCGACTGATCCGCTTGCAATCGATGCTGTGGGACCACGTCCGCACGATCGTGCAGCTCCGCGCGATGATCGAGGAGCGCACATCGTGAAGAAGCTCCAGATCGCGATCGACGTCGACGGTTTGCTCTGCGACTTCGTCACCGGCGCGCTGCGCATCGTCGAGGAGGTCACTGGTCGCCGGTACGATCCAGTCGACGTCACCGAGTTCGACTTCACCAAGGCGATCGGCCTCTCCGCCAACGAGACTCGCGAGGTCAAGACCGTCATCGGCTCACGACGCAACTTCTGTCTGTCACTCGCCCCGTACCCGCGAGCGCGGCAGGGCGTTCGCCGTCTGCGCGACTTGGGCGAAGTATTCTGCGTGACAAGCCCGTGGGATGGAAATCCCTGGTGGCGCGCCGAGCGCGACGCGTGGCTCGCCCTCCACTTCGGCATCGATCGCGTCCACTACGACAGCGACAAACGCGCCTACGAGGCCGACGTCTTCGTCGACGACGAATCCTCGCACGTGCGGGCATGGTCGACCATGTGGCCCGGCCGGACCGCCGTGTTCTGGCGCACTCCGCACAACACGGGCGAGCCCGTACCCGCCGGCGCGTGGTCGATCGGATCGTGGGATGCGCTCTACGAGATCGTCCAGGAAGCTGCACGCGCCGCGGTGAT
>Ga0210384_10008939_pt1 | contig 10397 bp, 12 predicted proteins | sample IncBWH2MmetaG_FD_160574 | JGI IMG/M metagenome (GOLD analysis project Ga0210384, IMG submission 160574) | Forest soil microbial communities from Barre Woods Harvard Forest LTER site, Petersham, Massachusetts, United States - Inc-BW-H-2-M | ecosystem: Environmental > Terrestrial > Soil >...
GCGACGGTGGAGGATCGCCAGGCCGATCGGCCGATCGAGGGCGAGCGAGTGGACCGCCGTGCCGACGATGCCCGCCTCGCGCCCTTCGAAGAGCAGCGCGGTGCATGGCGCAGGCACCGCCGGGCCGTCGAAGACCAGGCCGCACAGCGTCTTCTGGACGCCGCCGCGGTAATGGATGCGGGCGACCACCTCCTGGCCCAGATAGCATCCCTTGGTGAAGCTCACCGCCTCCGTGGCGCCGGTCTCCTGCGGGAAATTCGGCGGCCCGAAGTCCTGGCCGAAGCGCGGCAGGCCGGCCTCGATCCTCACCACCTCCAACACCTCGCGGCCAACCGGTACCGGGCGTACGAGCCCCCCGCTCCCGTCGCGGCCGGACCCGATCAGCAGCCGCTCCCGGAGCGGCTCGACCTGCGCCGCCGGTACCCAGAGGGTCAGCGCCGGCACGCCCAGCCGCTCGGTCCGCTGCACGACAATCTCGACGCCAGCCACCACGGTCCGAGCGTGAGCCCAGGGCTTCCTGGGCAGCTCGAACCCCGGCGCGATCTCCGCCGAGGCCAGCACTGCCTCGGCGCCCGGCCCGGCCAAGGTGAGCGGCAGCGCGTCGCCGAGCGGACGCATCTCGACGCGGTCGGCGATGAGGTACTTCCGCAGGTGCTCGGCGATCGCCTCCTGCCTGCCGGGCGGCAGCTCGAGCCAGAAGCGGTCCTCGTGGGCGAGCACCACGACGTCGGCGAGGATGCGACCCTGGGCGCTGGTGAAAAAGCCGTAGGTCCCCTGCCCCACCGCCAGGCCCTTGACCTCGCAGGTGACGTAGGCATTGAGGAAGCGATGGCGGTCGGGGCCGATCATCTCCATCGTGTCCGCCCCGGCCGCGGAGGACCGGTCGGCGAGGCCGCAGCCCCGCCGGAGCGCCGCGTACTCCTCCGCGAGGCGTCCGGGGCGGCCGGCCTCACCGGCGCCCGCCGTCCCCACGACGCCCGCGGCACCCCCCACGCCCGTGACTCCCCCGGCGCTCGCGGCATCCGCGGTGGCCAGGGCGGTCGGAGCCGGTGTCTTCGTCGTCGCGTTCATCGCCTCTCAAGTCTAGACCATCGGCATAGAATGAGTAGCCATGAGTATCGTCGAGCCTTTCAAGCTGGACCGGCCGGGGGGCGGGGTGCTGCGCGGCGTGGTCGATCTGCCGGAGGCGCCGGGCCGTCGCCCGACGGTGGTCATCTGCCATGGCTTCAAGGGATTCATGGAGTGGGGGTTCTTCCCCGCGGTCGCGGAGCTGCTGGCGCAGCGCGGCTTCGTCACGGTGCGCTTCAATCTCGCCGGGAGCGGCATGCAGCCCGGCGACGAGCTGGTCAGCGATCCGCGGGCCTTCAGCGCCAACACCTACAGCGCCGAGGTGGCCGATCTGCTGCGGGTGCTCGAGGCCACCGGCCACGAGATCGCGGACGACCGCGTCGACCGCGGACGCCTCGGCCTGCTAGGGCACAGCCGCGGCGGCGGCGCGGCGATTCTAGCCGCCGCGAGCCAGGCCTGGCGCGACCGGATTCGGGCCCTGGTCACCTGGGCGGCCATCTCGCACGTCGACCGCTACACGCCGGAGGAGAAGCGGGTCTGGCGGGCGACCGGCGAGCTGCCGGTGGTCAACACGCGCACCGGACAGCAGCTGGCGCTCGGCCGCGGCCTGCTCGAGGACGTGGAGCGCCATTCCGCCGGCAGCCTGGACATCCTCGCTGCCGCCGGCCGCGTGGCCGCGCCGTGGCTGATCGTTCACGGCGGCGACGACGAGAGCGTGCCCGCCAGCGAGGCGGCCGAGCTCGCCGCGCGCGCTGCCGGCACCCACGAGCTGCTGGTGATCCCCGGCGCCGGACACACTTTCGGCGCCAAGCATCCTTTCGTCGGCCCCACGCCCCATCTCATCCAGGCGCTGAACGCCACGCAGACCTGGTTCCGGCGCCATCTGTGAAGCCGCTTCACTGTCACCGCGTAGCCTCCTGAGCGTCACGGGGATCTCCTAGCTTCTACGGTCGGCCAGGGGTCGAGCTTGGGCTTGATCCCGCCATGTCGCAGGAGGGACGATATGGCGCGTGAGGTAGTTTGAGGTGTATCATCCTGTAGTTTGATCTATCAAAGTTTGCGGGGAGGGGCAAAGATGGCTGCAGGGCTGGGGTGGCGACGAATCGCTGCGGCTCGGCACGGCCGCGACGGGGTCCTCAAGCGAGCGGCGGCGTGGCTGGCGGCGGCGGCACTGGCGGCTGGAGGCGCCGGCGGTAGACCGTTGCGAGCAGAACGGGCCCAGGGTGGCCAGGCTCCTCCAGCGGGTCCATCCTCCCTGGAGGCGCCGGCGGCGCCGGCGGAGAAAGCCGTGGAGCTCACCACCGTCTTCCGCCATCCTGAGGGGAGGCTGTGGGTTGCGGGCCAGATGAACTTCATCTTCCAGGGCAACCTGTCCTTCCACGCGCCCTACAGCGGACCCAACAGCCTGCAGCCGCGGGCCGAGCGCCGGCTGTCGCGGGTGATCACGCTTTACACCGGGCTGCGGCTGGGAGGCGGCGGCGAGGTGCTCGTCGACGTCGAGAGCGCCTCCGGGCGCGGCATCAGCGACGCTTTCGGCCTGGGCGGCTACACCAACCTCGACGTGGTGCGGAATCCCCAGCTCGGCGGGGCTCCCTACCTGGCGCGGGCGCTCTATCACCAGACCTTCGCGCTCGGGCCGGAGAAGGTCGCCAGCGACCGCAGCCCGGTGTCCAGCGCCACCGAGGTGCCGGCGCGGCGCCTCGACTTCTGGATCGGCAAGCTGGGGACCGTCGATTTCTTCGACCTCAACGGCCCCGGCAGCGACAGCCACCTGCAGTTCCTCAACTGGACGGTGGACAACAACGGCGCCTTCGACTACGCCGCCGACACCCGCGGCTACAGCTACGGCACGGTCGGCGAGCTGCACACGGGCCGCTTCGCCCTGCGCGCAGGCGTGATGACCATGCCGAAGGTGGCGAACGGCATCGACCTCGACCTGCGGCTCGACCGCGCCCGCGGCGAGAACCTCGAGGTGGAAGTGCGGCCGACCCTCCGCGGTCGCCAGGGCGTGGTGCGCGTGCTGGCCTACCGCAACATCGCCGACATGGGGAGCTACCGCGAGGCGATCGACGGCTTTCTCGCCGGCCGCGACCCGGTGCCCGACATCACGAAGTACCGCCGGCAGGGCAGGACCAAGACCGGCTACGGCCTCAACTTCGAACAGGAGGTGACCGCGGCAATCCGCGTCTTCGGCCGCTGGGGGATCAACGACGGCCACACCGAGTCGTTCGCCTACACCGAGGTGGACGGCACCGTCGAGCTGGGCGCCGACCTGCGCCTCCATGACGAGAAGCACAAGCTCGGCGTAGCCCTGGTCGACAACCGCATTTCGAATCTCCACCGCACCTACCTGGCGCTCGGCGGCCTCGGCTTCCTGCTCGGCGACGGCCGCCTCGACTACGGCCGCGAGCACATCGTCGAGGCTTACTACAACTACCGGATCTGGCGTGGCGTCCACGTCGCCGCCGATCTGCAGCACATCGTCAATCCCGGCTACAACCGCGACCGCGGCCCCGTCTGGGTCCCCGCGACCCGCCTGCATGTCGACTTCTGATCCCTGCCGGCCCCCGATCCCGGCGCGGCGGTCGCTCGCCGGCAACAAGTGGCCTGATCCGTGCAGTCCAGAGTGGCTCTACCCGACCGCCACGCCCGGAGAAGAGAATCGGTGCGGCGGGCCGGGCGTGATCGGCGATCCCACGGGATCCTTGGCAGAGACCGCCATCAGCGCAATGGGAATGGAACCAGAAAGGAGCCCATGCACATGTACATCTCGGTAGTAACACTCTTCGTCGACGACGTCGATCGGACGGTCGATTTCTACACCAAGAAGCTCGACTGGGAGAAGACCATGGACGTGCCGATGGGCGATGGGACACGCTGGGTGACCGTGGCGCCCAAGGGCGCGCAGACCGCGTTCACCCTGTCGCTGGGCTTTCCCAACCAGCCGAAGAAGGTCGGCGGCTTCAGCGGCGTCGTCCTCGAGGTCGACGACGTCTATAAGACCGCCGAGGACCTCAAGAAGCGCGAGGTGGAGGTCACGGAGGGGCCGCGGACCGAGCCGTGGGGAGGTTGGGCGATGTTCAAGGACTCGGAAGGCAACATCCACGGCCTGCACTCGCCCGCAGCGGCCGGCGCCGGCAAGCAGTGAACGCGGCTAACTAACTAATCGCTGCCGCCCGAACAGCTGAAGGCGGATGTGTCCTGCACCGGCGGCGCCGCCGTGAGATTGGGGTTGGTATAGGTCTTGACGCTGCCGGTGCGGGTCGACCAAGTGATCAGCATCTCGGGGTTGGCGGCAGCGAAGAACCAGAAAAGCCCCCGTCATTCACGCCCAGACTGGAAAGACCGATCGCCTGCCCATCGCCCGAGCGGGAGACGCCTTGCACCGTCTGGTAGTGGACCTTGACCTCGAAGCGGCCGTCCCCCAGCTGATCGTCGAGGCACACGGTCGCGGGAGCGACGGCGCAAGTACGGCGTCGGCAGCGCATACAGGCTCTGGTCGCGCGTTCCGGCATAGAGCCTGGAGGTCCTGGGGTCGAAGGCGAGCGACCACGCAAGCGCTTCCGGGCCAGCGGAACCGACGGGGAGCCAGCCGCCGCCGCCGTCGATCGTCTTCCATAGAGGCCGGAGTTCGCGGAGATCATGGGATTCCAGCTCGCCCTGCCGGAGGTCGTCTTGAACACGATGCTCTCGCGCGTCCCCGCAAAGACGGTCGCCGGGTGCGACAGGTCGATCGCCAGCGCGCCGACGCCCCCGCTGTCCGGTCAGAAAGCATGCCAGGCATTCGGACCCGCCACAGCAGTGGCGAAGGCCGGGACAGCCGCAGCAGCGGCCAGGGGCGCAGCAGGCAGGAACCGCAGCAGCCCGGACAGGATTCTCCAGAGGCACCAGCCGGGGTAGGGCCGCGGGGGGGCAGGCTCGGGGTGTTACGCGCGGGTTCCACTTCGGAAGTCCGTCACGAGCTCCGGCATCAGAGAACTCTTTCGGCTCTTTCCTATATGATACACTACGCCTTGCGGTGGGGTCTTTGACCCGCCCTCCTGCCAGGATTCCTCTTTTATGCCTGTTCTGACGCCCCGCGAGCTTTACGAACGCTATGCGCCATCGCTTGCTTACATCGAGGTGGAATCGGCGGATGGCGTGCGGATCGGCTCTGCGTTCCATGTGGGTGAAGGAGTCTTCGTTACGGCACGCCACGTGGTAGCTCGGTCCAAGCTCATCCGGCTTGCGAATACCACGGACCAGCACGTTGCAGATCCAGAGGGCAACGGAACGATTAACGGAAAACCGGGTACATTCCGCCTGATACCTGCCGGCGAAGGACAGGTTGTTTCAGGTCCACATTTTCATCCTGACCCGGCGATAGATGTGGCCGCTGTTGTAGTCAAGGGGCTTGAAGTACCTCCCATCCGATTGGGCTCACATCTCGACGACATGCTAAACGATGAGGCGTTTCTACTCAGGTCGGTTCTCATCATGGGCTATCCCCCTGTTCCGTTCTCTCGTGAACCGCTCCTCATAGCCGCGAGGGCCGAAGTCAATGCAGTCGTTGACAAATACACTGGCGGCCATCCCCACTTCGTGATATCCGCGATGCCCCGGGGCGGTTTTAGTGGCGGAGTATGCCTCATTGAATGGAATTTTGCTCTTGGTGTCATTACAGAGTCCTTGATTACTCAGGGGCAGGCGACCGAACTGGGCTTCATGGCAGTGTTAACAGTTGAACCGATCTTCGAGTGCCTCTCGCACAACCGAATCTTGCCGAGTTATCAAAAGGAGGGGTGGGATGGCCTCTGGGATAAGGATCGATCATAGCGGGCGTCATCGGGCCTTGCGCCTCCGAGCCGTTGCCGAGTTCTTCAGCCAGGCGCAGCGGTGAGAGCTTTCTCCTGGTCTCTGGACTGGGCGGTCATCCGGTTCCGCCTCTGGCATCTACCATCTACCTCGAAAAGACCGGCCGGGGCGACCGCGCAAGAATGCGCGGGAACGGCAAACGCGACCCGCAAAGTGCGCCACTCGTCACGTTCCTCTGGGCCCGGCGTTTTGCCGGTGCCAAGTACCCAAGGATTAGACTGCCGCACCCACTATGTCGTGATGGTCCATGGGGAGTGCAACCCTGAGCTGGTAATAGCAAAATCTGGTACTCAGATGTTCCAGATAGGGACTGCACAGGCGACACCTCCGCCGTGCGCCTAGTGTGAGCCGCTTGTAAACCTCATCGGTTGGGAACGTGAAGTATCGCTTAAAGTCGATGCCCATTTCACCAAGTCCTTCGCCGATTGCGTCGTACTCGGCGGGGACAGCCGCGAGAAACTCGTAACGTTGGTTCTGGTTCTGCCGTGCGTTTTCCCACACACGTGCGTTGTTTACAATTTGTCGAAGCGTCACCGCAAGCTCGGCATGAGCAAACAGAACTGCGCGAAGCTCCTGCCGCGACGCCCCTTGCCCAGCTTGACGCGCCCTCCAGTCCTGCTCCAGGTCGCAGTCTTGGCTTAGTATGATTGAGAGGTGATGCTTCTCGTCTACTAAGGCCGGCCTATCAGATCCGACCGTCTGCAGCACGAGCAAGCTCTGCGCAAGGTCCGAGATCACCTCGCCTTGCCGAAGTGGGCCGCTGGCTTCTGAGAGCGCGTAGACTTGCGCTTGCTCCGAGGACACGAATAGCTATCCCTCCACAATCTCAAAAAGCGGAGAGTCGTATGACCCGGTATGCTCCGCAGGCACCGGCACTGCCGGCGTTTCGGGCAATTCAAGTTGCGCCTGATCATTATAATAACTATAAATCGACATCAGAGTCTCTTGCGCTTCGCGAAGAGCGCCTTCCGGCAGATAACCAATCAATAGATGGCATAAGAGGCGCGCACGTAAGTCAGGGGCCGAGTGGACTGTTACATCGGTCCTGTCGTCTAGGCGATAGATGAAGTTGTGCACAGCCTGCCCCCACTGCATCGGCTGTCCCCAAGTCACATGCAACTCTGAGGGAAAGCTTGAAACAGACAACCAAGGAGCATCACGGTGAGTCATCAAAGACTCCGCGGCCGTCGGTATCAGCCGCGCAAAGGGCTCAGGAGACCGGAGTAGGCTCCATTGCATCATGAAGTCTGTCGGTAATGATCCAGCGGAAGAGGTGCCCCGCAAGGCGATTGAAGGAAGTAAGGCGATTGAAGACATCTCGCACCTCCGTCCGCTGGTCAATGAAGAAATCGTTGTCGACAACGTAGAGCGTCTCCGTGCTCTCGACCCTACGGGCTGTGCCGTGACGAAGGCCCAACTTGCCCTGTCCATTGGGGAGCAGCACAACCACTTGGTGCTGGGCATCCTCGATAGAGTCAGCAATCTCTTCCGAAGAATACTCGGCGGCGATGTGCGGCTGAAGGAGATCTTTCCACGGCACCTGGCCCAGTTTTAGTTTCTCTCGATCGATGATGTTCGAATACCGAAGGCCAATGCGTGTAAGAAAACTGGGGTGGTAACTCTCAAAAAAGGGCTCGTAAGTCTCTCGGAGTTTGGCTTCGAACTCCTCCCAGCGCCGGTATTCCTGGGCCGACAGTGCAATAGAGTCTCGCGTGAGCACCAAGGACCATTTGTTATCGGCGGAGGCGAATTTCCAGGCTTTACGTGATGCCTGCGTTGGAATATTGGCTTTGAGAAGCTGTGAGATCTCGGCCGGCAAATCCAGCGGCAGCGATACGCTTTCCTCGCTGAAGAGTGGAAAGGAGGCGCGGATTCTCTCCTGGTATGCGGCTGGGACTTCAGAATCGATCCGAAGGATGGGAGGAAACCGCAGCTGACAGGTAACCCCCACGAGCGGGTTCTGGCTATAAACTACACGCTGTGCTTCGGGAAATGGCATTCTGAGCCTCTGCTACTAGTGCGTGTGCGCGAGCTACCGAATAGGTAGTGCAAGGATGGGCGGAACTCGCTAGGCCATATGCGCGACCCGGCACTCACTGGCACATTATGCCACACTCGGCTTTCCGCCACCGAGCCTGCCCTTTGCTGGGCCCGGAGGCAGGTGAGGTGGTCGAGGGCAGCTCCGCTTGCCGGCAGCGACTCGAAGTCGAGGCCGTATTCTATCCACTCCGCGAGCCAGAGGCGCCTCGGAGAGAAGGGCGGGGGGCGGGGAGCTGGAACCCCGTCACCGGCGCTGGTCTCGGCTGCGCTGGCCGGCGCGGCGCAGCTCCTCGGCGAGGCGCTGGAGGTCCATCAGGTTCAGGATGCGCTCGTCGACGGAGCGCCGGAGGTTCTGGCGCAGGAGGGTGCGGTCGACGCCCTGCTTGTAGAGCTCGACGACGGGATCGGGTGGGAGAGGCTGGTCGGGGTCGGGCATCGGTCTCGGGCCCGCGGACTTAGAGACTCGACTCTATCACCGCCCGCCGGGCTTCCGGCGGGCGCGCAGCTCGGCGAAGAGGGCGTCGACGGGCTCGATGCCGGGAGTCGGGAAATTGTCGGGGTTCTCCCAGAACTCGGCCAGGGCGCCGGTGCCCCAGGTCTCGTAGACGGCGACCTTGAGCATGAGCTGGAGCTTGTCGCAGGCTTTCACCAGGCGCGATTCCTGGGTCGCGCCTTCCTGGTACTCGGCGTAGAGGAGGCGGGCCCGCTCGGGCAGGGGCGCCAGGACCTCGGCCATGGCCGCGGTCTCGGCGGTTCTCTTGGCGCCCTCGGGGAAGTAGCGGCCGGCGGTGCGGGGCAGGTCTCCGACCCGCAGCTCGGCCAGGTCGTGGACCAGAGCGATCTCCACCGCCCGCGCCACGTCGAGGCCGGGGAGCCGCTCGCCCAGCGCCCAGACCATGAACAGGACGTGCCAGCAGTGCTCGGTGACGCTCTCCGGGTCGGCGACCCCGCGCAGCACGAAGCCGCTGCGCGGGATCCGATCCAGCAACTGCAGCTCGAGGAGGAGCTCCAGCAGGCTCTCGTTGCTGTGCAAGCCTCTACCGGCCGGACGCGAAGGTGTCGAGCCAGCCCCGCGTCCAGTAGTCCGACATGGTGATGAAGATCATGAACGCGAGCCACAGGAAGCCCGACACCACCGTGAGCTTGGTCAGCTTCGAACTGTGGCGGACGTGCATGAAGAAGAGCACGACCGCCGTCGCCTTGAGGACCGCGATGCTCAGGGCCACGATGTCGTTGAGCGGACCGAGGTCGAACTTCGCCACCACGTAGGTGATCAGCGTCATGACCAGGAGGAAGGCGCAGGTCAGGAAATACGGCTTCCGCGAGGGAGTGTGCGCCGCGCTTGCGTGTTCGGCCATCGTCGAGCTCATCTCGTCGCCTCGTTGCTAGTGCGCCCCGATCAGGTACAGCAGCGGGAACAGGAAGATCCAGACGATGTCCACGAAGTGCCAGTACAGGCCGATGCACTCGAGCGGGTTGTGCCACTCAGAGGTGTAGCGCCCCTTCCACGAGGGCAGCAGCAGGTAGCTGAGCAGGCCGACGCCGACGATCATGTGCAGCGCGTGCAGCCCGGTCATGGCGAAATAGAGCGAGAAGAAGACCTGTGCCTGCTCCGGGTGGCAGGGCTCGCCGGGCGGGCAGACGTAGTGGAAGTGCGGGCCGGGCACCAGGTGGTGATCGAACTTCTCCTTGTACTCGACGGTCTTGATGCCGAGGAAGGTGAGGCCGAACGCCATGGTGATCAGCAGGAAGAGCACGATCAGCTTGCGGCGGTTGATCTGCGCCGACCAGATGGCCAGCGCCATGGTCAAGCTGCTGCAGATCAGCACCGCCGTGTTGGTGCCTCCCCAGACCACGTTCAGGTCCCGGCTGGCCTGCGCGAAGACGCCGTGGAAGCGCTGGCGGTAGACCACGTAGGTGGTGAACAGGCCGCCGAAGAACAGGATCTCGGTGCAGAGGAACACCCACATGCCGAACGTCGACGCCTCGCGCTGCTGGTCGAGATCGTCGAAGTGGTGCTGGAGCCGGGCGTGGCCGTGGGGGCTGCTGGCGCCGGCGCCGGTGCTCGCGTTGGCGGTGACGCTCCCACTATGCAATGTGAGCCTCCTGCCGGGCGACGGCGCGGGCGTCCGGCGCGTACTGGTACGCCTCCTCGTCGACCACCACCGGGTAGTCGAAGTTGAAGGTGGGAGGCGGCGAGGTGGTCGCCCACTCCAGCCCCTTCGCGCCCCACGGGTTGGCCCCTGCCTGCTTGCCGTAGAACAGCGAGTAGAGGAAGTAGCAGAGCGGCAAGAGGTAACCGACGCCGAGGACCGAGGCGCCGGCGGTCGAGAGCACGTTCCACACCTGGAACTCGGGCGGGTACTCCCAGTAGCGGCGCGGCATGCCGAGGTAGCCGAGGATGAACTGCGGGAAGAAGGTCAGGTTGAAGCCGA
>Ga0210384_10008940_pt1 | contig 10397 bp, 5 predicted proteins | sample IncBWH2MmetaG_FD_160574 | JGI IMG/M metagenome (GOLD analysis project Ga0210384, IMG submission 160574) | Forest soil microbial communities from Barre Woods Harvard Forest LTER site, Petersham, Massachusetts, United States - Inc-BW-H-2-M | ecosystem: Environmental > Terrestrial > Soil >...
GCATTCAAGTGCCGCCGCAAATCACCATCAATCAAGTGCAAGGCGCTACGGTCGCCGACTGGGAAATGAAATCCGGCGAACTCGCCGTAATTTTCCTCGAACCCGTCGAACAGTCGGCTCGCTTCGTCATCAACGGCGAAGTGCGCTTGCCGCGCGACGGCCAGGTCGACATTCCCATCCTCCGCCTACTCAACACCGAGCGCGACACCGGCGGCATCGCGGTCGACGTTCTCGGCGCGGGTGAAATCACCAATCAAAAGCCGCAAGGCCTCGAAAGCGCGGACGCCAGCGACCTCGGCGAACTCGTCACCAGCCGGCAATCGCCGTCGATGATCGCGTTTCGCTTTCGCGCCGGCGACAGCAGTTCCACGCGCGCGCTCCGCGTCAACGTCGCCCGCTACGACCAGCAAGCCGTGCTCATGGCCAACGTCGAAGAAGCGCGCTACCGCGTGCTCATCAGCAAAGAAGGCAAGACGCTGGTGCAAGCCCGCTACGCTGTACGCAACAACCAGCGCAACTTCGTCAAAGTCGCGCTCCCGCCCGGCGGGGTGCTCTGGAGCGCTTCGCTCGGCGGCAAGCCCATCCGCCCGGGACAAGCGCAGGACGGCAGCTTGCTCCTCCCGCTCGAAAAATCCCGCAGTGGCGAAGAAGCCCCGGAATTCGCCGTCGAAATCGTCTACTTTCTTCCCGGCGCTGCGTGGAACGACAAAGGCAAAACCAAGCTCCTGCTGCCCGCGCTCGATCTCCCGATCTCGCGCACCGGCCTCCTGGTCTACTATCCGCCGCTGTTGCGCGTCAACGCCGAGCCCGGCGGCTCCTTCCGCACCGAGACTTACGTCGACCCAACTTCGCCGGTCTTGAACGCCCACGATGAGCTATTCGACAGCGAAGGCGGCCGTTACCAAGCCGGTATTGTTGGCATGGGTGCCGCTGCAGGCGCCGCAATAGGAGGCGTCGCTTCGACCTCGGCCCCCGCGCCACCGCCGGCAAAACTCGACTCCGGTGTGCGCGACGACAAAGACGCCGCCGGACAAGCCGCCACCAACGCGCTCCTCGACAAATACCGCACCGCCACGCACGTTGGCCGCGCCACCGGGGTGCTCCCCATTCACGTTTCCTTCCCCTCGTTCGGCCCCTCGGTCTATCTCGTCTCCGAACTGACCAGCGAGAACCAGGCGCCTTCCACCGATCTTAACTACCAGCCAGACAAGAAAGGCGGCTCCCGATGAAAAATCTGACGAAACGCGTACTGATCGCTCTGTTGTTCGCCTCCGCAGCCGCAGTTTCCGCGCAAGAAAGAATGATCGCGCCGCCGCCGCCCACCGGCAACGTCACGCTGCCACTCGAGGAATACAATCGTCTTCTCGCTTTGGCCAACAAGCCGCCGAAAAAAACCGACGCGCCTCCGCTCAACTACGTCATCAAGCGTGCCGAACTGAAATTGCGCGTGCCCGGCGTAACCGTTCTCGGCACCGTGCAGCTCGATGGCGAGACCTTCACCAAAGGCTCGATCAAAGTTCCGCTCGTCACCGGCATGACCGTTCTCGATGCGCGTCTGGAAAATAAGCCTCTGCCATTGCAGTCCGAAGGCCCGGCGCACACCGCCGTCCTTCCCGGCGCATCCGATTTCGCCGTCACGCTCGAAGCCGGCCTGCCGCTGGCCATCGACGCAGGCCGCGCCTCCTTCAACTTGCCCGTGCCCGCAGCCAGCAGCGCACGCCTCACGCTCGCAGTCCCCGGAGAGCACACCAACGTGCGCATCTCCTCCGGCATAATCACCGCTCGCAATTCTGCGAATGGCCAAACCACCGTCGAAGCCACGCTCGTCCCCGGCCAGTCCACCACCATCTGGTGGACCACTCGCGAAGTCTCCGCTCCCGCCGTCCCGCGCGAAGTCCGCTTTCTCTCCAACGTGAAAACGCTGGTCTCCGTCAGCGAATCCGATCTGCGCATCGCCGCACTCGCCGATATCACCGTAGTGCAAGGCGAACCTTCGCAATTTGTGATCGCGCTTCCCGCCGGCTACGAACTCACCAGCGCCACCGGCGCCGCACTCGATTCCAGCGAAGTGCAATCCGGCTCTCTCATCCTCAAACTCGCCGCCGGCAACCTGAAGAGCTACCAATTCCTCGTCTCCATGGAAAAACCCATCAATGCCACTCAGGTTGACGTTCCCTTCCTCAGCTTCAAAGACACGCAGCGCGAAACCGGCGAAATTCTCGTCGAAGGGGGCGGCACCATCGAACTCACTGCCAAAGAATCCGGCGGCCTGAAGCGCATGGACGTGAAAGAAGTCAATCCCTATCTCCGCTCGCTCGTGCGCTTCCCGATGCAAGCCGCATTTCGCTATCACAAACAGCCCTCCGAATCGCCCTCCCTCGCCCTCGAATGGGTGCGCTTTCCGGACAGCAGTGTGCTCGCCGCCATCGCCGAACGCGCCGTCATAACCACGCTGGTCACTTCCCAAGGCAAATCGCTCACCGAAGTGAAGCTCACGGTGCGCAACCAGGCTCAGCCGTTTCTGAAAGTCGCGCTGCCGCAAGGCGCCACCATTCTCTCCGCCGAAGTCGCCGGAGAAAAAGTCAAACCCGTGCAAGGCGCCGACGGCAATCGCGTCCCGCTGCTGCGTCCCAATTTCCGTCCCAGCGGCTCCTACGAAGTTTCCTTCGTCTTCATACATTCCGGTTCGCCCTTCGCCAAAAAAGGCGGCTCCGAACTTTCGCTTCCCAAAATGGATGTGCCCATCAATCTCATGCAGTGGGAAGTTTTTCTTCCCGAACAATACAAAGTGAAAGATTTCGGCGGCGACGCCATCGCCGCCAATCTAGTGCCCGCCAGTTTCAGTTTCGACGGAGCGGGAGGCTATGTCGCGGCAGATTCCAACGGGACCGTCGCGAAATCCGGAACCAACGCGTACCATCCGTTGAGCCTGTTGACCGGCCAAATCGGCGGCTACGTCACCGACTCATCCGGTGCCACCGTCGCAAACGCGCAGGTCACCGTGCAGCAGTTGGACTTTGGCGTCACCCGCACAACCACCACCGACGCCGAAGGCCGCTGGGTTGTCTCCAGTATCCCTTCCGGCCGCGTCAAAGTCACCGTAGCCGGCAACGGCTTCCATTCGACCGTTCGTGAGGGCAGCTACGAAGCCGATCGCCCTGCCGAGATGGACGCCACGATGCAAGTCGGAGCCACCATGGAAATGGTCACCGTCACCGCAGGCATTTCTTCCCTTGAAACCTCGATGGCACAGTTTGGGCGCATCAGTGAGAAAAAAGCCAAAGAAACCGCGCAACGCCAGGAATTGGTTCCGTCCGTAAACGTCAGCAACTTCCAGCGCCGCGTAGCCGGCGTCCTTCCCGTCGCCGTCGACGTCCCGCACGCCGGCAACTCCTACCGCTTCGTCCGCCCGCTGGTCCTCGACGAAGAAACCAAAGTCACCTTCACCTACAAAACCAAATAACCCCCGGCCGTGCGCGGGCCGCCGCCTTCGCGGCCCGTGATTCCGATTCCCCGCCTCGAGTAGCGCGGGCTTCAGCCTGCGAGTCCGATCCGACTCCGCAGTAGCACAGACTTCAGTGTTCAGTCTCAGGACATCCTTCTACACTTCGCAGGCTGCTGGCGTGCAGGAGAAAGCGGCCCTGGTGAGCCAGGGGATCGGTGGAGAAGAAGTGGATTGGGGCCGTCAAAGTGAAGGAGCATTTTGCCAGTCGTACCGCACCAGTGTAAGAATTGTGGACTGCTGAAGTCTTGCGCGAAGTGAAGTGAAGCGGCCGCCGTCACGAGAAGAGCACTAGCGTTCCGCGAGGCGCTTCAGTTCGGCGTAGAACGTGGGAAACGAGACGGCGGCGCATTCCGCGTCGCGGATTACGGTTACGCCTTCGGCGCCGAGGGCGGCTACGGCGAAGGCCATGGCGATGCGGTGATCGCCGCGGGGGTCGATTTCGGCGGCGTGGAGTTTGCCGGCGCTGCGGCCGGAAACCTTGAGGCCGTCGGGGCGCTCTTCGACTTGCGCGCCCATGCGGCGGAGATTTTCGGCGAGGGCGGCGATGCGGTCGCTTTCCTTTACGCGCAGCTCTTGGGCATCGCGAATCTCGATGCCCTGCTCGGTGTACGGACCGAGCGCGGCGAGCATGGGCAATTCGTCGATGACCAGCGGGATGGTGCCGCCCTCGATGACGCCGCCCCAGAGCGAAGTGCCTGTCACCGCCAGGTCGCCGACGATTTCGCCGTGCGCGCTGCGCAACTGCGGCGTGCTGATGGCCGCGCCCATGGACAGCAGCACGTCTAGGATTGCGGTGCGCGTCGGGTTCAGGCCGACGTTATGAATCAGCAGCGTGGATTCGGGAAAGAGCGAAGCGGCGGCGATGAAGAAAACGGCGGAAGAGAGATCGCCGGGAACGTCGAGCGAGCGGGCTTGCAAGCGCGGACTGGCCAGGCTAAAGCCTGGCCCTACATTTTGCCCGCCGACCCCGCCGAGGCCGTGAATCTTGGTGGTCCGGCCGTGGCGCTCGATTTTGGCGCCGAATTCTTCGAGCGCGAGTTCGGTGTGATCGCGGGTGCGCGCGGGCTCGGTGACGGTGGTCACGCCATCTGCAAAGAGTCCCGCGAGCAGCACCGCGGACTTCACTTGGGCGCTGGCCATGGGCATCGCGTAGTCGATGGCTTTCAGGCGGCGGCCGCCGCGAATTTCGAGCGGGGCGAAATTATCTTCGCGCGCGTGAATCTGCGCGCCCATTTCGCGCAGCGGGCCGACAACGCGCTTCATCGGACGCTTTTGCAGCGAAGCGTCGCCGGTCAACTTCGATGCGAAGGTCTGCCCGGCTAGGATTCCGGCGAGCAGGCGCATGGTGGTGCCGGAATTGCCGGCGTCGAGAGCGCGTTTGCTCTCGCGCAGGCCGTGGCCGGTGACCCGGACGAAATCCTTTTCCACTTTTACGTCGGCGCCGAGCGCTTTCATGCAGGCCAGGGTGCTGTGGCAATCGGCGGCCGCCGAAAAATGGCGCAGTTCGCTAATGCCTTCGGCGAGTCCGGCGAGCATTGCGTAGCGATGCGAAATGGATTTGTCGCCGGGCAGCTCGATGCCGCCGTTGATGGACTTCGCTGGTTTGATTTTTTCCTTGCTCATCGACTTTTGAGTTCGCGGTTCCTTTGACGCTTTGTAGTGGCGCTGCTTGCAGCGCGAGTGTGGTCGTGGGCGAAAGATCAAGACTGGCGCTACAAGCAGCGCCACTTACAAAGAGCGGAGACGACAATACGCGGGAAATCTTAACACGACGCTGCCCGCCACCTGTCCTCGCGGCCAGTTTCCTCTTCGCCATGCCTCGGCAATCGGGTGCAATCCAACCCCTTGCTCCTGCGTATCATCAGAAGAGGAGCAACGAGATGTTAGCCCGCAGCCAGTTCTTGCGCCTTGCCGCCAAAGCCGCCATGGTCTTGGGCGGACTCTTCGTCGTGACCGTGGTGCTCGCCGCAATTCCCGGCCACCGCGCTCCGGTCGTTGCAGTGGCGCCGATCGCGTCAGCAGCAGGCACCAAGGGGCAGGAATCTGCGCTGCAGAATCCGCCGTCGCAAGATTCATCGTCACCTCAGGGTTTGCAAGTACAAACCCTGAAACCCGGCATGGCAGGCATGCCCGGTATGGACATTGACGACGCCAAAGCCAACGAACACGCGGCCGTCTCGGACATGACTCCGGGGCACGATCGCGGCATGAGCGCGCACATGTTCATGACCACGATGCGCAAGGAAACGCCCGAAGACACCCAGCGCGCCAACGAAATCGTCACGCAACTCCGCGCCGGAATCGAAAAATACAAGGATTATCACGTCGCGCTGAACGACGGCTACCAGATCTTCCTGCCCAATCTTCCGCAGCCGGAATATCACTTCACCAAATATATGAACGGGTTCCTCGAAGCCTTCAGCTTCGATCCCGCGCGCCCCACTTCCCTGCTCTACCGAAAAACTTCAGGCGGCTACGAACTGGTCGGCGCCATGTACACCATGCCCAAGCGCGCCACCGAAGAGCAGCTCAACGCGCGCGTCCCGCTCAGCATCGCGATGTGGCATCTGCACACCAATCTTTGTATGCCGCCGCGGGAGCAGCGCGCTCACGCGGACTGGAGCAAGTTCGGCCTGCGCGGATCCATCAGCACGCAACAGGCCTGCGACGCCGCCGGCGGCCGCTTCCAGCCGGTCATCTTCGGCTGGATGGTCCACGTCTACCCCTACGAAGACTCCCTCGACAAAATCTTCGCCGTGCACCACCACGACTAACGCGCCGCTCACTCTGGGCTCTTTCGGTGTTTCAGCTGATCCCTTTCAGCTAGAGTCGTTGGAGTAGGATTAATGTTGATGAGTTTGCTCGAGAAGGTCGAGGCAGATGGCTTCGCGATAGCTCCGAACATTTTGGCCGCGTGTGACGTGGCTCAGATCCTCGCTGCTCTGACCAATTCGCCTCCGCGCCGCTCGCGCGCCGGGGCGCGGCACATTCTCTCGCATTGTGCTGTAGCGGCTCTTGCCGCCGATACGCGCCTACTCTCGCTTGCGCGAGAAGTGCTCGGCGCAAACGCTTTTCCGTTTCGCGCCACGCTCTTCGACAAATCCTCGACCGCCAATTGGCTCGTTGCCTGGCACCAAGACACAGCGCTGCCTCTGCGGGAACCCCGCGAAACGCCGGGGTGGGGTCCGTGGTCAGTCAAGGATGGCGTGCACTACGCTCATGCTCCAGCCGCCGCCCTCAAACAAGTGCTGGCCCTCCGCCTGCACCTCGATGATTCCACCCTGGCGAACGGTCCGCTTCGCGTTCTTCCCGGCACCCATACACTCGGGGTGCTCTCCGACGAAGCGATCCATCGCGTCGCGTCCACCGCTACCGCAGTCGATTGCGCGGTCGGCGCCGGAGGCATTCTCGCTATGCGGCCACTGATCATCCACGCTTCTTCGAAATCGCAATCCGCAGTGCCGCGGCGCGTCCTTCACATCGAGTACGCGGTCTCCTCCCTGATCACGGCGCCGCTGGAACTCGCGGTCGAGTCAGCAGCGCCGAACCAGTTCCGGTACGCCTAGCCAGATTCTCCTAGGCGGGCAACCTCCGGGCGTCCAATTGCCTCTTAGTACGTCTGCCGCGTATCATCGTGTTGGCTCAGGGTTTGCAAGTACAAAGGCAGCTACAAACCCTGAGACTCTTGGCGATTCATGCTCTCGGCCCAGCCCACGCTATCCAACTCGCGCAGCATCGTTCCAAGCCTGATGGTCGCCACCCTCGCGTTCTTTCTCATCGCCGCCGCGTGCGCTCCGCTTTCGCTGGCGCAGCAATCCACGCAAATCTTGCCGCTCTCGCAAGTCCATGCAGGGATGCAGGGTTACGCGTACACGATTTTCGCGGGAGATCAGGTCGAAAAATTCGATCTCGAAGTCCTCGGTGTGCTTGACAATTTTCTCGGCCCGCACCAGTCCATCATTCTTATCCAGCTCAAAGGCCCGAAGGTCGAACATACCGGCGTGGTGGCTGGCATGAGCGGCAGCCCGGTCTATCTCGACGGCAAGCTCGCTGGGGCGCTGTCGCTCAAGCTTGGCGTTTTCACGAAAGAGCCCATCGGCGGCGTTACGCCTATTGAAGACATTCTGAATCCGCCATCGCAGACTGCCGCACTGCAAGCGCAAGCGGATTTGCCAAACGACTTGGCCTCGCGCCAGGGAGTTTTTCCGTCGGCTTCTTCCCTGCTGCCTATCGAGTCGCCGTTGGTTTTCTCGGGCATTCAGCCGGCGGCGCTGCAACCCTTCGCTGCGCAGATGCAGGGTTTGGGTTTTGTTTCCGCGCAAGGCGGGAGCGCCGCTCCGCGCGCCGATGATGCGCATCTCGCGCCGGGCGACATGGCCGGCATGGTGCTGGTGCAAGGCGACGCCTCGATCAGCTCCGCGTGCACGGTTACTGCCGTGCAGGGCGACAAAGTGTATCTTTGCGGCCATCCGTTTCTGAGTCTGGGCAAAGTCGCGCTTCCGATGGCGCGCACTCGCGTGGTCGCCACGCTTTCTTCCGATCTTGCTTCCACGAAAATCATCAACGTCGGTTCGCCTATTGGCACCATCACCGACGATCGACTCACCGCCGTGTCCGGCAGACTCGGCGCCGCGCCGGCGCTCGTGCCGCTCGATCTCACGCTGGATTCCCCGGTCGGCGAGAAAAAGCTGCATTTTGAAATCGTAAATCATCCCAAACTCACGCCGCTGCTGGTGGCCATCACTACTTTCAGCGGGCTCTCGCAAAATCGCGTCTACGGGGAAGGCACTACACTGCATCTTTCCGGCGAAATCCGCCTGCAGGGCCACGCGCCGGTGCTAATCGAAAACACGTTTGCGCCGAGCGACGTTCTCAGCCCGGACGCGCTGCCCATCGCGCTGACCATGCAATCGGTGTTCACGCGGCTTTTCACCAATACTTTCGAGCCCGCCGTCGTCGAACACATTTCTCTTAAAGTAGCAAGCACCGAAGGACGTCACTCCTTCTCCATCGATTCCGCATGGCTCGAAAAGGGTGAGGCTGCGCCGGGCGAGACTCTGCGCGTTCGTGTGCTGTTGCATCCCTATCGGGGCGCTGCGCGCATCGAAGAAACCTCGGTAAAGATTCCCGATCAGATCGCTCGTGGCACCTCTCTGCGCATCCTGGTCTGCGACGCCGATCTACTCAATCGCGCCTCGCGCGGGTTTGCTTTTCCCGGCGCAGGCGGCGCCACGGGACTCGACCAGCTCATCGCGCTGCTCAATCGCGAACGCCGCAACGACCGGCTCTACGTCGGCCTCTTTGTTCCGTCTCCCACCATGCTCTGGGACGACAAGGAACTCCCCAACATTCCGCTCTCGCAAATTAATGTTATCGACGGCCGGCCCACTCCGGGCTCTGTCCAGGTTCTGCGCGAATCGCTGGCCAGCGAATCCTCCATTTCGCTGGGCGGCCCGGTGACTGGAGTGGTGTCGTTGAATTTGCAGATACGGTGAATCCTTTGAATCGTTCACGAGAATTGTGTTCTGCCGGAAGAAGTGGCCCTTCGCAAATGATGCGTAGGGTAAACGAGTGGCCCTTCGAGGCTCAGGGTAAACAGGTGGCGAGCGGCGAGCGCAAGCTGGCCCGCATCATGCGACGCCTAGCTGTGGCGGTGATGGCGCTTGGTTTTTTTTGCCCTGGCAATGCGTTGGCGGATCGCACCCGGCGCTGGCGCCAATCCTCCTACGACGACTTCCTCAAAGGCAGCTCGCACGGCGTCGCGGTGCGCAGCGATGGCCGGCTTGAGCTCGCGCCAAAATTCGCGCTCATCGCCGATGCTGACGCTTCCTATCTCTGGTCGCTTCGCGTGGATCCCAAAGGCACGCTGTACGCCGCCGGCGGCTCGCCCGCCAAAGTTTTTCGCTTCGATGGCAACAACAAGCCGAGCACCGTGTTCGACTCCAGCGATCTTTCCGCGCAAGCTATCGCGTTCGACAAGCAAGGCGCGCTGTACGTCGCCACTTCGCCGGACGGCAAAGTTTATAAAGTCTCGGCTTCCGGCGAGAAATCCGTCTTCTTCGATCCCAAAACCAAATACATCTGGGATCTTGCCTTCGCTCCGGACGGCATTCTTTACGTTGCTACCGGAGACAAAGGCCAAATCTTTGCCGTCACTCCCGACGGCAAGGGCGAACTCTTTTACGCCAGCGATGAAGCGCACATCCGCGTGCTCGCTTTCACCGCCAATTCGGCGCTGCTCGCGGGCACTGAACCCAGTGGCCGTATCCTGCGGGTCACTCGCGGCGCCAATAACCCCGACAAAAAGGGCACCGCCGAAGGCTTCGTGCTTTACGAAACTTCCAAGCGCGAAGTTACTTCCCTCGCAGTCGCGCCCGACGGGGCCATTTATGTGTCCGCTATCGGCGAAAAGCAGCGTCCGAACACGGCGCCTGCCACGGTCATCGTCGGCCCGCAAGGTACGACCACCATTTCTCCCGGCGGGGTCTCCGGCATCAGTGTCTCCGGCGGACAGCAGCCGCAAATCCCTTTCGCGCCATTTCCGCCGCTGCTCTCCAGCAGCATCTATCGACTCGCGCCAGACGGCGCACCCGAGGAACTTTGGTCCTCCCGGGAAGACGTCGTTTACGGCCTTGGCCTGGCTTCGGACGGCCGCCTGCTCGCGGGCACCGGCAACAACGGCGCGCTCATCGCGGTGGACGGCCACGGCGTATTCGCGCAACTTGCGAAATCCGGGTCTGCGCAAATCACCGGCATCGCGCGCAACACTTCGGGCAAAATTTTTCTGTGTACCGCCAATCCGGGCAAAGTCTTCGCCGTAGGTCCCGAGTACGAACCTGAAGGCACGTTTACTTCGCGTTCCTTCGATGCGCAACTGTTCGCGCAATGGGGC
>Ga0210384_10008942_pt1 | contig 10396 bp, 9 predicted proteins | sample IncBWH2MmetaG_FD_160574 | JGI IMG/M metagenome (GOLD analysis project Ga0210384, IMG submission 160574) | Forest soil microbial communities from Barre Woods Harvard Forest LTER site, Petersham, Massachusetts, United States - Inc-BW-H-2-M | ecosystem: Environmental > Terrestrial > Soil >...
GGAAGGCCCGCCGCGAAAACTATATTTTCCAATCTCCAGCCCCGGATGTACATGTAATCCGAAGATAGCCTGGGGCCTAGGATTGTGAAGAACGCCTTCCTTAACAAGCAAACTTGCACCGCCGGGATTTTTTTCTTCTCCCGGTTGAAAAATGAGTTTAACTGTTCCTTCCCATTCTGATTTCAACTCCTGTAAAATTTTTGATGCCCCCAGCAGAATACTGGTATGCGCATCGTGGCCACAGGCATGCATGATTCCATCGTTCTGCGATTTATATGAAACATTATTCTCTTCCCTGATGGGAAGTGCATCCATGTCTGCCCTAAGAGCAATAATTCTTTTTTCCGGGTTTTTCCCCTGAATCATACCAACCACTCCGGTGGTTGCTTTTATTTCAAAGGGTATGCCCAGGCCTTTAAGTTTTTCCTGTATAAAGGCAGAAGTCTGAAATTCTTTATAGCTCAATTCCGGATGTGCATGAAGATGCCGCCTGATATCAATGGTTTCAGGTGCATATTGTTTTGCCAGTTGACGGATTTTTTCTTTCAGCATATGTAAAAATTAGTCGGGCTTTACTTCGATGATATCTGGAACCAGGTAAACACCTGAAGGGAAATTTTGTATAAGTTTTTGCAAATAGGGATCCGCTTCCTCCGGTGTTTTGAAATTGCCCACTTTGAGTTTATAATTTGGCGGTTGATAAATAAGATAAGGTTTTAACTCCGGATATAACTGGTAGATCTTTGTCTTTATATTAAACACCAGGTTCCGGTCATTGGAACTGGCTACCTGGATCCTGAAACCTGGTATGTTCCTGCGACTATCCCTCGTAGTCACTTCGTTTATCTGGATCTGCTTTTTTATCAGGGAATCAACTCTTGGATCTCTGTATATAAGGGAGTCCTGTGCATAAGTCATACCGTTATAAAGAAAGACTAGTATCAATAATAATTTCATATCAATTTTTCTTTAAGCCTGGCCTGTTTCTCCTCTTCTATTATCTGCATACTTGCACTGCAACCCAGACGGTCAGCCCCGGCTTCTATCAGTTCTTCAGCAAATGTATAATGGCGTATACCGCCTGAAGCTTTGATCTTCACCTGAGCGGGAAGTTCTTTTCTCATTAATTGCACATCTGAAACGGAAGCCCCTTTTTCTGCATATCCCGTGGAAGTTTTCATAAAATCTATGCTCATCCTGCCGTATAATTCGCAGCAACGGAAGATTTCATCCCTTGTTAAAACACCTGTTTCGATGATTACTTTAATAATTCTTCCACTATCATGGATGACCGGCACCAGTTGTTTCATTTCCTTTTCAAGATAAGACCAGTCGGCGTTCTTCAGTGCGATTAAATTAATTACAACATCAAGTTCATCGGCTCCATCTTTGATCGCTTCCTGAATTTCCGAAATTTTTGATCCGAGGGAAGAATAGCCCATTGGGAAACCAATAACTGTCGCTGTTTTTACCGGACTTTTGTTTAATGTGTTTACAGCATGTTTCACCAGGAAGGGCGGAATACAGACAGCAGCAAACCCATTTTCAACAGCTTCCCGGCACAATTTGCTGATTTCAGCTATTGTGCTAACGGGTTTCAGCAAAGTATGATCTATGTAAGAAGCAACCGATTCTTTCATGGTTCTTAATAAGGGGCGAATTTAATCTTTTTAGGCGTAAGGCGTATCGCGTAAGGCCTAAGGCCTTATGTGGAAATATGAAGATGAATATACCGTCGATTGACAACCGCAAACCAAAAAAGTTTTAGGTTTGAGCTTTGCTCTTTAAGCCTCAGGCTTTAAGCCTTAAGCTTAATACCTTTCCTCCGCAGAAATCGAAACAATACTATCGCGCCAAACAAGAAAAGTCCGAATACCAACAGATCCACCCGGATCATGGATGCTTTTTTCTCATCGTTTTGCCTGAGCCGTTTTTCGGTGTCTTTAATATAATATGCCAGGCCCGGGAAACGATTATTCAGTTCATTCACTGTTTTGAACTTCACGAGTGCATCTCTGTAAAATCCGCGATCATAAAAAACCACTCCATCCCCGAAAAGCTTAGAAGTTTCACTTGGGTATGCTGTTACCCCGGCGCTATCAAGGTATTCTTCCAATATCGAAACCGGAATCGCAAAATTCAAACCAGCTGCAAGACCGCCACTGTTTTCAAGACTGCCGAATGTGGTGAGTCCGACCACTTCCCCTTTTTCATCGCAAACAGGTCCTCCGCTGCTTCCCCGGTTTATATTGGCATCCATCTGGATAAGGGGCCAGCCGCCAACAGAATTCTTGAGCGCGCTTACAATACCTGTTGTTAGTGTTGGCTCTATCGCAGATTCTGTAGATACATAATTATTATTGGTAACAGGCCCGGGAAAACCATACACAAATAACTGTTCACCTACTTTGGGAAGTTCATCCTGGGCAATTGTCAACGTGGGCAGGGTGCTGTCGCCATCCATTTTAAGTATGGCAATATCCTTACCCGGCATGGGCTGGCCCTTGATAATTACTTGGGCAGATTTTTTTATGGAACTTGTTTTCCCGCTGTCTGTATCAACACTATATTCTATATAAATTTCTTTCTTCAGGTCATAAAGCGCCATAGAAAACAAACGCGCATATACGGAAGCGTAAGTATTATATAAAATTGATTTTTGCTGTTCGGAAAAACGGGTTGCCCATGCATTTTCCAACGCTGAGATATTGGCATCGGTGATCTGTTGAAAGGCAGAAAGAAAAAACTGGCGCCTGATAAAAGCATTGTCCCTGTCGATCAGGTGACAATTGGTAGCCACATATCCGTCGCCTGTAATCAGGAACCCGGTACCGCTTGAAGTAATTTCTTCCGGCTCTTTGATATAATCCAGTGAAGCTTTAAAGAAGAGGTTGGGATGGCTGTTAATTTCTTTCAGAACAATATTCAGTTTCTCTTCAGCAGTATAAATAACCCCGCTGCTGTCAACTTTTTGTATGGAATCCACCAGGTGGTTGAAGTGGCGGGAATCCAGCTGCATTTTGTTTATATATACATCAGCCGAAAAAACGGTTCGTACCATTACCACGCCTGGCCGGTTTACCCCGTAATTCTGTACGGCAGTAAGTTGCTGTGCACAGGATGTTAGTGGACCGGTAATCAGCATCAGCAAACCGGTAATAAACGCTCCTAAATTTAGAGTTTGGGTTTTCATGGTAAGGTCTTCCCCTTATATAAAACCTTAAAAGGGCTAACTTGTTGTTGTTTAAAGGTAAACTTTTTCTATGTCATCAAATCCTGCGCCCCTGGCAGAACGGCTTCGTCCTGAATCACTTGACCAGCTGCTGGGTCAAAAACATCTTACCGGAAGGGGCAGCATCCTGCGAACTGCCATAGAAAAAGGTAAAATCCCTTCCATGATACTCTGGGGAGCTCCGGGAACCGGCAAAACAACAATTGCCAATATTATTGCACATACCCTGGGAGCTCCCTTTTATACCCTGAGTGCTATTTCTTCCGGTGTAAAAGAGGTGCGGGAAGTGATTGAGGAGGCCCGCCTGAAGGAAAATACCATTCTTTTCATTGATGAAATTCACCGTTTTAATAAAGGTCAGCAGGACGCGTTACTTGGCGCTGTGGAAAAAGGTATTATAACCCTTATAGGCGCAACTACGGAAAACCCATCTTTTGAAGTGAACAGCGCCTTATTGAGCCGCTGTCAGGTTTATGTTTTGAAACCCCTTGGAAAGGAAGAGTTGACAGAACTATTGCATTCTGCCCTGAAAAAAGACAGTCTTCTGAAAAAACGTAAAATTGAACTGAAAGAAACGGAGGCTCTGATCAATATATCCGGGGGAGATGCACGTAAACTACTCAATCTCCTTGAACTCGTTACCGATGCGCAGGCCGATCCGCTTATTATAACGGATGAAATAGTTATGGAAACGGCTCAGCAAAGAATAGCCCTGTATGATAAAAAGGGTGAACAGCATTATGACATTATATCCGCATTTATCAAATCCATGCGGGGCAGTGATCCGAATGCTGCTGTTTACTGGCTGGCACGGATGATTGAAGGAGGCGAGGATGTGAAGTTCATCGCACGCAGGATGCTGATCCTCGCCAGTGAAGATATTGGAAATGCAAACCCTAACGCATTGCTGCTCGCCAATGCAACATTTGACGCCGTAAGTAAAATCGGGTATCCCGAATCCAGGATCATTCTCTCGCAATGTGCCATTTACCTCGCAAGTTCAGCCAAAAGCAACTCTTCATTAGTTGCTATCAGCGAAGCACAGGATACTATAAAAAAAACCGGCGACCTGCCCGTGCCTCTGCATATCCGGAATGCTCCCACGCGGTTAATGAAAAATATGGATTATTCCATAGGATACGAGTACAGTCACTCTTATGAAAAAAACTTCTCACCCCAGGAGTATCTTCCTGATGAAATTAAAGGAAATACCTTTTATGATCCAGGGAAAAATGCAAGGGAAGAAGAGATCAGGAAACACCTAAAGAATCTTTGGAAAGAAAAATATAAATACTGAAATACAAGTGTGGTAGTGTGGTAGTGTGGTAGTGTGGTAGTTAAAAAACTCTATAGTTAGAGTGAGATTTACCTTTTATTTCCGGTAAATAGTATGAGATTAGAGTTTTTCAAAATATCTAATCTTATTAAAATGCAAGACGGGCCGATTGTAAAAAAATCACTGGCATTTTCAATTGATATTATCAGGTATTACCGGGATCTCGTAAGAAAAAAAGAATATGACATTGCAAGGCAACTTAAAAGATCCGGGACATCAATAGGTGCAAATGTTTTTGAAGCTCAGTATGCTGAAAGCAAATTGGATTTCATTCATAAAATGAAACTTGCTTCAAAAGAAGCCAGCGAAACATTGTATTGGTTAACTTTATGCGGACAAATACCTGATTTTGATGTTCCGCAAAAAATGCTAAGCGAGATAAAAGAAATCTTAGCTATACTTTCAGCTATAATTATTACAACCAAGAAAAACTTAAAATAGAAATCAAACTACCACACTACCACACTTTCACACCACCACACTCTAAGTAGTATGCAATGGATCCTTAAACCATTCGACGACCTGACTCCAAAAGAACTCTATAAAATATTGCAGCTCCGTAACGAGGTTTTTATTGTAGAACAAAATTGCCCTTATCAGGATTGTGACAATAAAGACATTTATGCCTGGCATTTAATGGGTATGCGGGAAGACAGGCTATTGGCTTATTCACGGCTCCTTGCTCCCGGAATCTCCTATAGTGAATCTTCGATAGGCCGTGTAGTAAGTTCCCCTTCGACACGTAAAACAGGCATGGGAAAAAAACTCATGCAGGAAAGTATCGAGCAGATCAGAAATCTTTTTCAGACGGATATCATCCGTATTGGCGCACAGCTATATCTGCAAAAATTTTATGAATCATTCGGGTTCATAAAAGACGGGGATATCTACCTCGAAGATAATATTCCACACATATTGATGTTGAAAGAACCAAAATGAAACTGTATTCCAGTAATTGGAATTAGTCTCAATAATATAGTTTATCCTGATTACACCATATAAAGAATAATTCCCGTTCTTGTATGGTAACTGGTTTTTATTATATTATAAGAACATTAATCCAAACCGTCGAAAACTAAATCGATATTCCATGAAAACAGGTTTACACTCCGTATGGAAGTGTTTGTGTTCACTAGTCATAGGACTGGTATTTTATAACTCTTCCTATAGTCAGCTTTCCGCTGGCAATTATTTCGAAGCAGGCATTACAGTGGGTCCCATGGTGTTTCTCGGCGATCTGGGTGGCCATAATGGTATAGGAACTCCCTTTCTGAAGGACTACAATATGAACGCCACAAAACTTTGTTATGGCATTTATGCTGCTGCACATCCCAATGAATTATTAGGTATCCGACTTTCCGCAAACTTTGGAAGTGTGGAAGGAGATGATAGTTATATAAAAAATAAAGGTGGTGAGGAAGTAGCCAGGCTGAACAGAAATCTGAATTTCAAATCAAATATTACTGAAGCCAACCTGATGTTCGAATTATATCCTACTGTTTTGTTTGAAGACCAGCCTACAGAACAAACAGGAAGATTAAGACCTTATGGAGTTATTGGTGTCGGGGTTTTTCATTTTAATCCAATGGGTACCTATGTAGATCCAAATACATCCGCAACAACCTGGGTTTACCTGCAACCACTGCATACAGAAGGAGAAGGATTTGTGCCCGGCAGACCAAATTATTCACTTACCCAGATCAATATTCCAATGGGCGTAGGTATGAAGTATTATATCAATGAGACTATAAACATGAGCCTCGAATTACTCTACAGAAAAACATTTACGGATTATATTGACGACGTGAGCACAACTTTTGTAGATCCTGCAGTACTAGCAGCCAATCTGCCTCCTGGAACTGCACAAATTGCGATTGCGATGTCGAATAAAAGCCCCTTGCAGGGCATTCCCGGAAGTGGTTATAATCCGGGAGACAAAAGAGGAGATCCTACCCAACCCGATGCTTATTTCACCCTTGGTTTAAAATTAGGGATCCGTTTAGGAAGTGATCATACTTATGACAATTCGACAAGATGCCCTTTACTAAGATTCTAAATATTATTTGTTGATCCGTACCCTTTTTTTACCCTATGATGAAAACTTTACGCGAAAACATTTCTGGAAAATCGAGAAAAGTTATTTTGCCACTGGCTCTGGTAACTACCAGCCTCTTATCCTATGCAGGAGGATCATTACCCGTTCCAAACGAAGTAATGATCACAAAAAATCTGAATAATAAAAAGCATAAGGTCCGGCTTTTTACCGCTTCGGATAATAAAACCCTTTTGTTTACAGTGGATGGTGTGGAAGGGAAACAATATACCTTATTTATTTTTGACCTGGAAGGCAAACTCATCATGCAGTCTGCAATAAGAAACCGTGAAACCGGAATCCTTCCCGAAATCAGTGCAGGTAATTATCTGTATGAAGTTCTGGTGAATGATACCAAGGTTGAAAACGGTCAGCTGAAAGTTAAATAACCCTTAACGCAACCCAATAAGCAGCGGGAGAATTGGTAAAATCTATTATCCGAAGGTTGTAAGACCTGATCCGTTCCCTATTATTTTGTACCCAAACGGTTTTATTAATTAACTCCTGCTTCCCTTATTGGATTTACATATTTTGGTTCACCCAATATCCTCAGCAGCCGGCGATGAGTAATTGCCGGCTGTTCCATTTGGTTGACCGATGACCGATGACGGTTGATAAATTTCAATATCACATTACCACACTACCACACTTCCACACTTCCACACTACCACACTTTCATACTTTCATACTTTATTTCATCTCTTGCTTTAAAAACTTTGCGGTAAAACTTCTTTTTACGTCAACAAGATTCTCCGGTGTACCCTCAAATAATATTTCTCCCCCTCCGTCTCCTCCTTCGGGACCGAGGTCAATTAAATGATCTGCCACTTTTATTACGTCCATATTATGCTCTATGACAAGTACCGTATTCCCACGGTCAACCAGTTTATTCAATACATCGAGCAGATGGCTGATATCTTCAAAGTGCAAACCGGTTGTGGGCTCATCCAGTATATAAAATGTTTTGCCCGTTTCACGTTTCGATAATTCCGTTCCCAGTTTAACACGTTGTGCTTCTCCTCCGCTGAGTGTTACCGCCGACTGTCCCAGTGTGATATAACCCAGTCCCACTTCCTGCAATACTTTTATTTTTCTGTACAGATAGGGTACGTTCAGAAAAAACTCTACTGCTTCATCCACCGTCATGTCGAGTACATCACTGATCGATTTCCCCTTATATCTTATTTCAAGTGTTTCACGGTTATATCTTTTGCCATTGCATTTTTCACAATGGACATATACGTCGGGCAGAAAATTCATTTCAATTACGCGCATACCACCACCTTCACATACTTCACAGCGGCCGCTCTTTACATTAAATGAAAAACGCCCTGCAGTATATCCGCGGATCTTGGCTTCAGGTATAGATGCGAACAACGTCCTGATATCAGTAAAGAACCCGCAATATGTTGCCGGATTACTCCGTGGTGTACGGCCAATCGGTGACTGATCTATCTCAATTACCTTGTCAATATTCTCGAGCCCTTTAATACTTTTATATTCCAGCGCCGGACCCTTGGATCCATAAGCATGATGACTCAATATCGGATAGAGCGTTTCATTTATAAGTGTTGACTTACCACTGCCACTTACGCCGGTAACGACAATAAATTTCCCCAGTGGAAACCGTGCATCCACATTTTTTAAATTATTCCCCTTTGATCCTTTAAGTTCCAGAAATTTCCCATTCCCTTTTCTTCTTTCTGCCGGAAGTGCAATCCTTCTTCGTCCGTTAAGATAATCCGCTGTGATGGTATTCAGTTTCAGCATGCTGGCAGGATTGCCCTGCGCAACTATCCGGCCTCCATGAAATCCTGCTTTCGGTCCGATATCGACAAGATAATCTGCAGCCATCATGATTTCCTTATCATGCTCAACAACAATTATACTGTTGCCGATATCTCTTAAATTTTGCAAAGCCAGAATCAACCGCTGATTGTCCCGTTGATGCAATCCAATGCTGGGTTCATCCAGTATGTACGTGATCCCCTGCAGTTGCGATCCGATCTGCGTGGCCAGCCGTATGCGTTGGGATTCGCCACCACTCAGTGTTCTTGTCGGCCGGTTCAGCGTGAGATATGTAAGGCCGACATCCAGCAGGAATTGTAAACGTTCACGAATTTCTTTTAATACATCTTTGGCAATTGTATTCTGTTTGGTATTGAGTCTTTTTTCAATATCATTAAACCACAAAGCAAGTTTGTCAAGGTTAAGATTACTGAGCTCAGCGATATTTTTTTTATCGATCCGAAACCAGAGACTTTCTTTTTTGAGTCTTGTTCCGCCACATGAATCACAGGTCCTGAGTTCCATGTATTTCTCCACCCATTCGTGCAACAAGTCGTTGCTTGATCCATTAAACCACCTTTTTAACATAGGAACCAGGCCTTCATATTCGGAGTTTGCCGTTGCCTTTTCATTTTCATCAATATTTAATATTTCCTCAGAAGCCCCATCTGTAGTACCATATAAAATCAGGTTGAGTCCCTTTGCCGGCATGTCTTCAATTGGTATATCGAGACTAAATTTATATTTTCTAGCGAGTTTCTGCACCTGGGTAAAAGTATATGCTTCACGCTCTCCCCCAATTGGAAGAATCCCTCCTTCATTTACCGATTTCTTTTTATCAGGCATGATCGCGTCGAGACTGATGCGGTAAACAGATCCCAATCCTTTGCAAACAGGACAGGCTCCATATGGCGAGTTAAACGAAAAACTATTGGGTGAAGGTTCTTCGTAACTGATGCCTGTTTCATCACACATCAGTTGTTTACTATATTGCACAACCTCGTTACTGTCGTTGATCAGTAAAAACATCAGGCCCTTGCCCATTTGCAGTGCAGTCTGAACGCTCTGACTCACACGCGTTTTCATATCGGCAGTAACTGCTAGCCGGTCAATCACTACTTCAATATCATGAATTTTGTAACGGTCAACCTGCATCCTTGGAACCAGGTCTTTTACTTCACCATCCACACGCACTTTTACAAAACCCTTCTTCCGGATGTCCTCAAAAAGTTCGCGGTAATGTCCTTTTCTTCCACGTACTATCGGAGAGAGAACTGATATTTTTTTGCCGTTGAATTTCTGAAAAATATTCGTTACAATTTCTTCTTCACTAAATTTTACCATTCGCCTTCCGGTATTATAGGAATAGGCTTCTCCGATACGCGCATATAATAGCCTGAGAAAATCGTACACTTCGGTTACAGTTCCGACTGTACTGCGAGGATTCCGGTTTGTGGTTTTTTGTTCAATGGAAATTACCGGGCTCAGCCCTGTGATCTTGTCTACATCAGGTCGCTCCATGTCACCAATGAACTGTCGGGCATATGCGCCAAAACTTTCCATATAGCGACGTTGCCCTTCAGCATAAATCGTATCGAACGCCAGGGATGATTTTCCACTACCGCTGATACCAGTGATGACTACCAGCTGGTTTTTTGGAATGGAGATATCGATATTTTTGAGATTGTGTTCCCGGGCACCAAATACTTCAATCATTTCTTCCCCTAAAGCAGCAGACGGGTTTTTTTTCTCCATTAAATCAATCATTTCTTCCCCGGTTTCAGGAGACGGACTATGCTGTTCAATCATAATAAGTTGGAATCGCTAAAGGTAATAACAAAACAGGATGCTGCTTGTTCCCGCTTGGGCGACTGCCTTTAGAAAAAATAATTTTTTGAAATTTGACGCCCGGGATTATCTTTGGACTTGTTCTTTTACAGCTTATCAA
>Ga0210384_10008943_pt1 | contig 10396 bp, 11 predicted proteins | sample IncBWH2MmetaG_FD_160574 | JGI IMG/M metagenome (GOLD analysis project Ga0210384, IMG submission 160574) | Forest soil microbial communities from Barre Woods Harvard Forest LTER site, Petersham, Massachusetts, United States - Inc-BW-H-2-M | ecosystem: Environmental > Terrestrial > Soil >...
CCCGTCGTCATGCTCATGTAGTCGGAAAGAAGGACGCAAGCGGCCCGCCCGACGGGTGATTTGTCCTGCAGGCTCCAACCCAAAGGTGCTCGCAGCTCCCAGACCTCTTCGAAGTCCTTGAACCCGAGAATGCCGCTCGCCGCCAGCGTCGCCAGCGGACCGGCGCAGATCGCGTTGACCCGAATCTTGTAACGCCCAAGATCGCGCGCCAAGTAGCGCGTCACGGACTCGAGCGCCGCCTTCGAGACGCCCATCCAGTCGTATTTCGGCCACGCCTGCGTCGAGTTGTCGAAATCGAGCGTGATGAGCGATCCCCCATGCTCACGCATCAGGGGCAGGAAACCGACCGCCAGCTCTTTGAACGAGAAGGCGCTCACCTGGAGCGCCGTGGCGACGCTTTCCCACGGGGTGTTCAGAAACTGGCCGCCGAGCGCATCCGGTGGCGCGTACGCCACTGAGTGGACTAGGCCGTCGATCCGGTCCCATCGCTTGGTGGTTTCGGCGAGGGCGGCTTTTATGTCGGCGGGCTTGGTGACGTCCATCTCCAGGATGTCCGGCACGGGGTTCAGCTTCTTGGCCGTCATCTGCGTTATCGACATCATCCGGCCGAAGCTCGTGAGCAGGAGCTCGGCGCCCTCGCGCTGCGCTTCAACCGCGATCGAGTAACCGATGCTCCGGCGATCGCTCATGCCGGCGATGAGGACGCGCTTTCCCTTCAGAATCACGCCGCGAATCGTAAGCTCCTACCCCGGATCTTTGCCGGTGGCGATCGGGGCGTCTCGGCTTGACCAATCGCTCCAAGAGCCTGCATAGAGCCGCGCGCCCGCGAGTCCGGCCAGCTCCAGCGCCAGCAAGTCGTGACAGGCGTTCACCCCCGAGCCGCAGTACACCACCGGGCTGCCCTTGTCCGCGCCAAGCGCCGCAAATTGCTTTCGGAGCTCGGCGGGCGACTTGAATCGCCCATCGGGTCCCAGGTTCTCCATCCAGGGAGCGCTCAGTGCGCCGGGCACGTGCCCCGCCTTCGGGTCGACGGGCTCGTGCTCGCCCCGATAGCGCTCACCCGCGCGCGCGTCGAGCACCGGCACGCCTGTCAGGCGGGCGACCGACTCGAAATCGAGGACCCTCGACCGATCCGGTTCCCGCCATCCGAAGTCGCCCGGCTGCTCCGACGGGACAACCGTATCGAGTGGCTCGCCCCACGCCTGGATGCCCCCATCGAGCACCGCCACCGTCTCGTGTCCGAACCAGCGGAGCAGGAACCAGAGCCGGGCCGCGATCGATCCGCCCGCGTCGTCGTAGACCACAACTTTTGTGTCTGAATCGACTCCGGCCTCCCTCATCTCCTCTGCCAGCTGCATGCCGGTCGGCAATGGATGGCGGCCACCGCCCTCGATCCCGGTCACGTCCTCGAGGTCGACGAAGACCGCGCCGGGAATGTGACCGCCTTCATAAGCATCGCGACCGGGCCCGCGCAGTGACCAGCGAAAATCGATGAGGCGGAGGTCGGGATCGTTGAGATGGACTCGCAACCACTCGGGGCTGACGATCGGACCGAAGGAGCTCATGTCTAAGACGCTACGACGGCTGTGTCGTGGCAGAAGTGGACTTCGTGCGGGTGCATGCCATGGAGCATGTCGAGAGACCGGGACCAGGCTGTTCGGTCCTCATACTGGCCGCGCCACGTACTGAGGTCGGCTGCGTCGCCGGCGCGGTAGATGTCGGCGGTGTAAGCAGCGTCGCCGATCATCAGCGCACCGCCTTCAGGCGTGTCGATCACCACGCTCTGATGGCCGCTCGTGTGGCCTGGGGTGGCGACCACTCGCACACCCTCGGCGATCTCTGCGTTGCCGTCAAGCAGCTCGAAACGCGCGCCCGCGAAGTCGAACCACTGGTTGGTGATGTCGTTCTCACGGCGAGCACGATCGAGCTCGGCTCGCTGGATGTAGAACGGCGCGTGCTTGAACACCGCGTTCTGCCCGCAGTGATCGAAATGAAGATGCGTGTTGATGACGATGTGCACGTCGGCCGGGCTCAGGTCGTTCTCGCCGAGCGCGTCTGCGGCATGACGGTTGACAACCTTCCACTCCTTGACAAGCTCTGTCGGCCACCCGACGCCGGTATCGACGAGGATCGCGCCGGCGCGCGGATGTTTGATGACAAAGCCATGCACCGGGATCTTGTTAAGCGCGTCGATCCGGCCGAGGTGAAGGCGGACGATCTCCATCGCCACTAAGGGAGGTATGGTGAGACCGCGAAAAGCGCGAAGAGCAAGGCGATGTAAACGAGCGAGTAGGCGAACAGCCGCCGGGTCCAGCGCTTGCCGGAGAGGTCAAGGACCGTCAATCCGACCAGGCCAATGCCCAGCACGATCGCGCCGGACAGATAGATCGGCCCCGCCACTCCGGTGAAGAATGGCACGACGCTGACGATACCGGTCAGCACCGCGTAAACAACGCTCTGTCTCTTTGCCGATTGCTCACCCGCAACGACCGGCAGCATGGGGATGCGGGCCCGCGCGTAGTCGGACTTGAGGACCTGCGCCAGCGCCCAGAAATGGGGCGGGGTCCAGAAGAAGATCACCGCGAAAAGCGCGAGCGCGCTGATGTCGAGCCGTCCGGTCGCAGCCGCCCAGCCCACCAGCGGCGGCATCGCGCCGGCGGCCCCTCCGATGACGATGTTCTGAGGCGTTGAACGCTTGAGCCAGATCGTGTAGACGAAGACGTAGATCAGCGTCCCCGCAAGCGCGAGCGCGGCGGCAAGCAGGTTGGCGCCCGCCCACAACACCGTGAAGGCGATCGCGTTGAGCCCGATACCGATGGCAAGCGCGTGCCACGCGGGGATGCGCCCGCCTGGCACTGGCCGGCGTCGCGTGCGGTTCATCGCCGCATCGATGTCGCGATCGAACCAGCAGTTGATCGAATGAGCGCCACCTGCCGCAAGAGTGCCCCCAACCAGGACAGCGAAGACTGCAAGCAGCCTCGGGTGGCCGTGAGCCGCCGGGATCATGACGCCGATGGCGGTGGCATCGAGCAGCGCCACGATGCGAAGCTTCAGAAGGCTCACGTAGTCGCGCGCCATCTGCATGCCGCTCAGCCTGACTGGTGCTGTGACTGCGCTCACGCCGAGCTCCTTTCGACGACCGCCATGCGCGCAGGCTCAGGGCTGCGGTCGGCGCGCGGCAGTGTCGAGACAGCGGTCGCGAGCACCCCGGCAAAGACCAGCGTTGCGAGTGCTACGTGAAGCCCGTTGAAGAATGCGGCGTCGGTCACCGCCGCGCCCGCTCCGACCGCAATCTGCACCACCAAGACGGCCAGCGTGACACCCGCCCACCTGCCGATGCCCTCGCTTGGCCACTGCCTTAGCGCGGTCATCAGCACGTAGACAAGCAGCAGTCCGATCACGAGGACCGCGCCCCGATGCAGCATTGTGTATGCGCTCACGCCGCCAAAATCGAGCTGAAAACCATTGCCGCACAACGGCCATGACCTGCAGAGGCGATCTGCCTGGCTCGCCACCACGGTCGAGCCCGTGAGAAGCATCACGAACGTCGCCACAACAGAAAGCGCGGCCAGCCACCGAAAGTTGCGGCTCGGCTTGCCATCGGATGGGGGCATCGCGAGGACCGCGGTGGCGACAAGGAAGCCGAGGATCGTCATCGCGAGGCCGAGATGCACCACGACCAGCCATGGCGCCAGATCATGCGCGACCACCACGCCGCCCAGCGCTCCCTCGCCCACCACTCCGATCAGCGAGGCGGCGGCAAGCCATGCCACGCGTGGTCTCCGGGTCCGAAAAACGGCCCACGCCATGATCACCGTGGCGATGATGAGCACCCCGGTGACGCTTCCCACGGCGCGATGCGAGTACTCGATGATCGCGTGTATGTCGGCGGGTGGGTACGGCCGCCCATGGCACAGCGGCCAGTCGGGACACCCGAGCCCTGAGCCCGACACGCGGACCACACCGCCCAGCGCGATCTGCAGGTATGCGAAGAGTGCGGTCACCACGGCCAGGCGACGGAACAGGGTGACCGCAGACACCAGGCGAAGTCTACTGAGTGCTTAGGTTCGAAAGCTGAGCAGCCAGAACGCGTGCGTCGAGCTGCCCCACCTGCCGTCCGGCGATGGTCCCGTCGGCCCGAACGAAAACAGTCGTAGGCAAGGCCGTAACGCCGTACGAATGCCCAACGCCGAGGTCTGAGTCGAGCAGCGCGGGCTGGCGCACCCCGACCGTGTTAAGGAAATCGCGAGCGGCCTGCCCGCCGTCGCCTTCGTTGATCAGCACGAGCTGTACGCCGGCCGCAGCCCCGACCTGCTTTTGCAAAAGCGGCATTTCAGCGCGGCACGGAGGGCAGTACGTGGCCCAGAAATTGATGACGATCGGATGCCCTGCGAGCCCGGCGAGGCTGCTACGCCTGCCGTCCGTTCCCACCAGGTTGAAGCTCGGCGCGGGGCCGCTGCCGCCCTGCGCCGGCTGCTCCGGACCGCTGATCGTAAGCAAGGCCTGCAGCACGTCAGGCGCGCCCCAGCCGTCGCCACCGGACGCGAGTTCCTGAAGCCCTGCCGCACCAAGGGACGTGATGAGGGCCGGCGGGAGCGAGTTGCCGACGGCGGGCACACCGCGGTACACAAGCCGCACGTAGCCGTGCCGGTCGATCAGAGCCAGGGTCGAGACATGGGCGTCGACGCTCGACAATTCGACGCCGAACGGTTTCCAGAATGCAGTCAGGGCGTTCGCCGACCCGGTGGCGAAAGTCCAGCTTGCCCCGATGCTGTGCGCATAGTCCGCGAGTACGGCAGATGAGTCGGCGGACGGATCGGTCGTGACCTCTGCCAGCAGGACGCCGGGCGGAAGGTGCTTCTGAAGCTGGAAGAACAGGGCCGTGTACAGCGGACAGGTTTCGTGACAGGTGGTGTGGAATGCGGCGACCACGATGTCCTTGCCTGCCGTGGTCGAGCTGTCAAATGTGTGGCCAAGCTGGTCCTGGAGCGCAAACGGTGGCAGCGGCACGAACTTGCCGGACAGCTCGCCGAGACCGAGGTTGACCTGGTCGTTGCCGGCATACGCGGCCCCCGTGATGAGCCGCCCCGAGTCGATGCCCAGCAGAAGTGGTTCGACCTGGCCGGCGGTCACCACCACCGGCAGGAAGGCCTGGGAGTCTCCCAGGCTGACGCCGTCGTATGAGCCGGCCGCGACCGGCAGCACTAGAAGCTGACGCTGGTCGGGCGCGGCGGGCACGGTGCCCGATACTGAGCCCAGCGCCGTCCATCCTGCGGTTCCGTGAAGCTGCACCTGGCTCTGCGGAAGCGAGCCGGGGGAACGCCCCGCCCCGATCACCAGCAGCGTGCCGGTCGCGGGTTGCAGACGCGGCAGCGTGAACAGGACAGCCGCAGCCACCAGCGCAACCATTCCTGCAATGACCCACAGGACCCGTGGCCTCGGCAGGTGTCTACTGCTCCGTCAAGGGGCGCCCGCCGTAAGTGGCGGCGACATGGTCGATGTAGATCGCGCAAAGGTCGGCGACCGGCTGGCTTTGAAAGAGGACGACGTTCTCGGCGTTCTGCTCACCGCTGTGCGAGAGGTTGAAGCTCCCGGCGTAAACGTAGTCGTCGGCGATGAGGATCTTGGCGTGCATGAAGTCGTGCACCGAGCCCTTCGCGTAAGGCGTCGATCGCTTGGAGCCGAACTTCACGGCCCTGGTGATGCCCTGAAACGCCGCGATCTTCCACGAGGCCATGCCCTGGGACTGCCATTGGCGTTGCACCTCGTCCATCTGAGTCGCATCGTACACACCCGATATGTCCGGCCCCGGGTGCTCCACCATCTCCGCCAGTGCGCCCAGGATTGGCCCCGAGGTGATTACCGGGGAGCAGATTCGGATCCTTTTCGTAGCGGACGAAATCGACCTGGCCATCTCGTGCACGAGCTTGAGTCCGCGTCCAGGACAGAAGAACGGTCGCACTCGGGTCGAGTCCAGCGTCGACCAGGGTGCGGTGAAACGGCCAGACGTCGCCACCACTGGTTTCTGCCAGAGTTCCTCGAAGTTCTGAAGGAAAGCGGCCGCGACCTCGACTGAAGCGATGGTGAACACGGCGTTCTCTTCTCGCGTCCATGAGTCGTTCGTCCAGTTCGTGGAACCGCTCCAAACCGCAGCCTGCTGCAAGCTCGCGTCGCGGACCACGTACTTGTGGTGCATGAGGTCGGGCACACCCGGCACCGGCTTGATCATCACCCCGATCGACTTCAACCGGTCGATGAACTCCCAGTCCACCTCAGGCGGCGGCGGAACGGGGATCACCTGGGCATGGTCCTGGTTGAACATCAGCCGCACAACGACGCCGCGCTTGATCGCGGCGTCAAACGCAGCGAGGACTGCGGCACCTGGGCCGGCATCCAGTCGCAGGTCGTAGATGGCTATGTCAAGGGTCTTCGTCGCGGCGTTCAGGAAGGCGGCCAATCGCTGCGCGACCGTGTCGCTGCTCTGCCCGCCGTCGGTCAGGAAATAGAAGTCGAGCGGCTGCAGCGAGGCTATCGGGCTCTGACCTCTGGCTCTCCGGGATCCTCCCTCGGTTCGTCGACTCCGAGCGGGAGCGGTTTGGTGGCCATCGCGGCCGCCTCTTCGGGGTCGTCGGTCAGGCTCATCAGGTCCATGTCCTCGGGCGAGATGGCGCCCCTGCCGAGAACCACTCTGCGCATCCAATCCAGGAGGCCGGTCCAGTATTCGGTCCCAAAGAGAACGACGGGAAAGTGCTCGATCTTTCCCGTTTGCGCGAGCGTGAGCGACTCGAAGAGCTCGTCGAGCGTCCCGAGCCCGCCGGGGAAAATCACGAATCCGCGCGCGTACTTGACGAACATGTTCTTGCGTACGAAGAAATAGCGAAACTCGACGCCGAGGTCCACGTAATCGTTGAGCTCTTGCTCGTTCGGCAGCTCGATGTTGCAGCCCACCGACAACCCGCCCGCCTCCTGGCAGCCGCGGTTGACGGCCTCCATGATCCCAGGCCCGCCGCCGGTGATCACCGCAAAGCCGCGCCGCGCGAGCGCAGCGCCCAGGGCACGTCCGGCGGCGTAATAGGGATCGTCGGCGGTCGCACGAGCCGAACCGAACACGGTCACAGCCGGGCCGACCTCGTTGAGGGCGTCGAATCCCTCGACGAACTCCGAAAGTATGCGCAGCACGCGCCACGGGTCCGCGTGGTGAGCGAGCTCCTCGATCGCGCTGCGCTCGAGCAGCACCTTATCGGCCGGCGGCCGTTGTGCAGGCACCACGAGCCTACCCGCGCGCCGTCGATTTGGCATCGGGCCTAGACCTCGGGCGCAGAGCTCGCCGGGGCCTCGGCCACCACGCCTTCGGCCGACGTGCCTTCAACGTGAGAACCCGAACGATCGGGCTCTTCATTACCGGTCGCGATCGAGAGCGTCGCGCGCCGGCGCAAGCCGCGATGCGGGCCCTTGGGTGTGGTAGGCAATTTGTCGGCCGGCCGCCCGTCCGTCACAGCTGATGCGACCTTCGAGGAACCATCCACTTTGATCGCCGGCTCGATCTCTGCCTCCACCGTCTTGTCAGGCAATGTGTCCGGTTCATCGGTGCGATGCGCCTCGGCCATCGCTTCATCGGCGGCCGGAAGGGACGTGGCGACTGCTCTTTTCGCCGGCAGCTTTGAAGTCGAGTGGTCGGGCATCTCGAGGACCTGATCGAGATGCGCACGCAGGGAGGCCACCTCCGCCTCGAGCTCGTGGACGCGGCGCCGATGCCGCATGTGCTCGGTGAAGTGGTGGAGGCCGTCCATCCAGTGATATAGCGTTCCGGCGACCAGGAACAAGGCGAGCGGCACGACCGCCACTGTCCAAAGCGGCACGCCATCGATATGAACTACCGACCAGCGGACGTTCACCGACCCGAGGTTGCTGTAGCCGAAAACGGTGACCGCGGCCCCGATGGCCAGGCCCACGAGAAGTGAGCTGGCGAGCAGGAAGCGCTGCCACAGATGGTTGAAGTCCGGCACCGGCCGAAGGTTACCCGGTTTGCGCGCGGGTCGCTATTGCTTGAGCGGTTCCAGGACGATCACAGGGATCGTGCGAGAAGTCCGCTGCTGGTACTCGAGATAACCGGGAGCCGTGGCCCCGACCTTTGCGAAGAGGCGGACGCGTTCGTCGCCAGCTGTGATTCGAGCCCTCACCCGGATCCTCTTACCGAGCACCTCGATCGTCGTCTCCGGGTTTGCGACCAGGTTGTGATACCAGGAAGGATGCGACGGAGCGCCCCCCTTCGAGGCAATCAAGATGTAGTGCCCCTTGTCCGGGAGGTATCCCAGCACCGCCTCCCGCTCCTCACCGGACTTGGCTCCCTTGGTGTGAAGGATGAGAACGTCCTTGCCCTTGAAGGGTCCAGAAGTGGCGCGCCCTTCGTTAGCCCGCAAGTCCTCCATGAGTGCCCGGTTGAAGTCGCCGTACCTACTGCTCATCTTCATTTGATACCCAGGCCGACCGGTCGCTCATTCCACGAGACGCTCGAGAAGATTGGCCAGCTCACGTGGGCGCGAAAGGAAGGGCGAGTGTCCGCCTGCCATCTCGACCGGCTCAACCCCCAGCTGATCGCGTGCCGCCCGTCTCGAGTATCCAGCCGAGATGGCGCGGTCGTCCGTGCAGAGGATGTAGGCCGCAGGTGAGTCCGGCCAGCGGCGGAGAGGCGTCACCTCCTGCGTGACGAGCCAATGCTGTTTGCGTAATCGCCGGGCTGCGGCCTGGGCAACTTCTGCGTCGCAGTCTTGAAAAAAGGTTTCGATGGCTCCGCGCTCGGGCCATGAGGCGCTGCCATCGGGATTCGCTTTCGCGCCCTCGGAGGGCTCGAAGCCGGTGCTGATGTCGGCGGCCTGCGAATCGAAGCTCAGGCCTGGCATTGGGACAAGGGCACACAAGTAAACCGTCATCAGCGTTTTGGTTCTGCCGGCAACGACCGGAATCGTCAGTCCCCCCAACGAGTGCCCGACAAGGACAACGCTCTCGGTCGTCTTGGGCATCGAGTGGACGACCTCATCGGCGTAGCGCTCGGCTCCAGCTTCGGGGTCCTCGCACGGGAGGTCGACGGCTGAGGTGGTGTGGCCGTCTCGCTCCAGCTCTTGCCTCAGCTGGCCCCAACACCAGGCTCCGTGGTATGCCCCGTGCACGAGCGCGAAGTGCATGCGGGCAAGAATAGGACCGCTCGACTACCGTTGGCCGATGTCGTTTGAGATTCCAGGCTGGGTGTTCGGCATCGGCTTCTTCGGGACCATCACAGCGGTCCTCGTCTTTATTCAAGTAATGCATTCGACCAGCAAGCAAGCCGCTGATGCGGGCTCCGATCTCAAATTTGAGGGGGAGCTGCAACATGCCATATGGCTATCGAGGACGAGTCAGGCGCCCCCGGCCTGGATACCTCCGATCTTGCCGGCGAGCGTGATTGCGGCGATCTGGACTCATCGCTTCGAGGGACACCCAACGCAACCGCCGACCACACCGCAGCGCTACCAGTCGGCGCTGCGGTGGCAGACCTGGACGTACGGTCGGGAGGCGCCCTATATCGTCGCCACGGCACTGCTCAGCCTCCGAGACGCAGGCTTCATCACCATGTCTCTTCAGCCGCGCGGCAAGTTTCTCGACTCGTTCCACCGAGTCCGGATTGAACGCATCGCGCAGCCCCTCCCGAATGTCGAAATGCCGGCCGTGGAGGGCGGTCTACTGCTTGGGTGCATGGACCTTGCCCACAAGAGGTTTCTCAAGTCGGATCAGCCGTCGGCTTATGCCGTGGTCAGAGAGTGGATTGGGAGCCAGAGCAACCCCTTCAAGTGGGTGCTTGATTCAGCAACGTATCAAGGCCGACAGCTTGGCCTCTATGAGCCCTCCGTCAAGAAGAGGGAAAAGCACCCTCAGTTCTCGATGGAACACCTTGCTGTTTGCGAGGACCAGGTCATCGCGTGCGTAAACCGGTGGGAAGAGTTTGGTGCCAGAGAGGCGGACCTTCAGCAAAGGTTGATAACAGAGGTGTCGTTCGCGATCCGCGGCACCGGTTCAGGCGGCGGCGGTTAGGGATCCAGCCTAAAGGGACGGAGCAACCGAGTCGGTTTGGTGGAGGCGGCGGGAGTTGAACCCGCGTCCGAAGCAGCGTCACTCAGGATCTCTACGAGCGTGTCCAGGATTTTGTTCTTACTTGGCGGCTCCTCCTGACGGGATCCGCTTCTGCCAGCCGCGGTGGGTGTCCCGCCTCAGAGCCGTGGCGCCTCTGGGGCGGCGATCCGGTCTATTTGACGCCGCTCCCCGGTCCGCCGGATTGACCGGGGGCAACGCCCGGGATCTAAGTCCCGGGGATCAGGTCCTTACCGCTTACGCGGCGAGGGCGAGACCGTTGGTCTTGTTGGCG
>Ga0210384_10008946_pt1 | contig 10393 bp, 10 predicted proteins | sample IncBWH2MmetaG_FD_160574 | JGI IMG/M metagenome (GOLD analysis project Ga0210384, IMG submission 160574) | Forest soil microbial communities from Barre Woods Harvard Forest LTER site, Petersham, Massachusetts, United States - Inc-BW-H-2-M | ecosystem: Environmental > Terrestrial > Soil >...
TTGTGTCGCGTCCTGTGACCATGCAAGTGTTGCCAGCGAGTGCTGTAATTCCACCAAGTCCCGGCTGGTGAATCCGATCAAGCCCCAACCTTGGATCGCGCCAGGAGTGAGACATGGCTCTGAGTGCGCCCCCACAGAGGCAGGGTCGTTGCAGTACTGCGCAGGTGGATAACCGGAAGTCGGACCCTGATATCCTACCCGGAACCATCCGTTGCTGCCGTCGAAGTAGTTATTGAACAGGGGAAGGGTGAGGTTGCCCTGAAAATTCTTGTACATAAGTTGGCTAGCCACGAGTTGTATATCATCGGCAGACGGAAAACCTATGCCTGTGGCTTTCCTGTTGTCATACAACGACCGCAGGAATATCGGAACCCTGTAAGAGTGGCCGATGTCCCAACTTGCATCAGCTTGAATTCTTGCGTCGCTCGCCTGAGGGAAGGTTTGCCCGGTGTAGCCGGAGTAAGCGTAGTCGGAAAGACTCGCGGCATACTCTCCATTAAAATAAGAAACGCTGCCAACGACTGTGCCCTGGAAATTGTGTGTTCCCGGATAGTAGGTTCTATATTCCGTTTGCAATGCCTGTGCAGCTATTTGGACTGCATTTTGCAACTGAGACTTTTCGTTGGAAGTCAAGGGGACAAGATTTGGGTCGTTGGCGTTTGCGCCTAAAACCTCGGCTGAACTTGCGATGAGCCAAAGGTCGCGATCTGATATATAGTTCGGGGTATGCTGTATTTCGTTGATTAGCGCTCCATTGTTCCCCCACAAGAGCCTCAACAAATGGTCGTGCGCAAGTACTGGCGCGTACCAAGAGGCAAAATCCCGCATAGTCTGGGTACGCTCAGAGAGAGGCAAAGTTGTAATAATCCGTAGGAGGCGTGCTAACGGATGGTAGAATTGACTATTGCAAAGCGCGCATTCCCCGACATACGTTGTGCTTCCGTCCACCCAGACCCAAATTAAGGTCTTCGTCGAATCAGGTCCGGAATATGTTAACGGGCTAGTGTCGTACTGAGTCATGGCGCGCATCGCTCCAAGGGTAGTAAAGCGTCCTTCGTACGCTACGTAAAATGCGGCCAATTCATCAAGAAGCGCCAAATCGTTCCGGACCGACCCCATGTTCACCGCACCTTTTGCCACATATTCCGTGTAGTAAGCATCCTGGGCAACGTTCGTACTCGCATCGGACCAGGAGCTGTTCAGGACCCAACTTTGACTGGAATCATTCCAATCGATACCGGAATGTGCACTCATCCAGGCGCGCCCGGTGCTGTTCCATGACGCCCGAGCGTACGAGTAGCTCAAATACGACTCTGTCCAGGGTTGAACGTTGAGGCGGAAAGCGGTCTGGGAACCGCTGGGGGTTATGCGGACGTAGTATGTCACGCCGGGAGCAAGACCTGTGTCGAAGATGTTCAAGTTCAACGATGTCTGGCTCACGGTTTGGGAGACCATGGGTGTGACGAAATTGGGATTGTCATCCACCAACACATGATAGGAACCGACTGCGGGAACGTTGCTCCACTGAATCGCTACTTGATTGCTTGTGCCTTGTGACACTGTCACTGTTTGTGCTGGCGGAGCCGCGACGATCAGGGTCGCGGCACTGCTGGTCAGACTGCCCACCCTGTTGCTGACTGTTACGGTGAACTGGCTTCCACTATCGGAGATCGCCGTGGCTGGACTCGTATAAGTTGCCAATATCGCGCCGCTGATGGGAGCGCCGTTTTTGCGCCATTGATAGCTGAGGGGCGCATTGCCCGAGGCAGTGACTGAGAATGTAGCTGTCAGACCGGCAGTAACCGTCTGGCTCGCCGGCTGAGTGGTAATCGATGGTGCCGCTTGAACTGGGTCAGTCGAACTTGCCGAACCCCTAGCGCTTGTCAAACCTGCGCATCCGGATTGAGAGAGCGTTGCCAACAAAACAATCAGGATCATTAAGAAAACAAACGGTTTACGATGAGCCGAGAGTTTATGTCTGTCTGCTTCGACTGGGTGGAGATATAACACTTGGCAACTTATCACGATGACAGATTAGGCGTCGCGGGCGATCAAGCACTACTGGTCGATAGAATAGTTAAAGGACAGGTATCGCTGTGTCTAGGAGATGCACTGATTGCCTGTCCTTGGCACGTTGTGATCAGCCAAAAAGTTAGCCAACTTGGAAATTAACAACATGGGGCAGGACAATAGGTTAGAAAAAGTGCGTCAAAGCCCTGTAGCTCGCCAAAACGTCGTACAACCACAAAATGAATGACTTTGGCACAAGGATTGATTCGTACTTTCCCGATAATATTCTTGCCATGATCGTGGCGCTCCGGCATCTCCTCGGGTGGATGGTCAGCCCTTTCCGCTCCCGCGCGGACCTCGTCCTCGAGAACCTGGCTCTCCGTCGGCAATTGCTGGCTCTGCACGCGCAACGACCTCCCCGTCGATTGACTGCCCTGCACAAGTTGTTCTGGGTTGCGTTGAGAGCGATCTGGTCCGGGTGGAGGAAGCCTCTCGTCCTGGTCACTCCTAGAACCGTCGTGAACTGGCATCGGGCGGGGTTTCGTTTGTATTGGGCTTGGGTCTCCCGAGTCAGGCATGTAGGAGGGCGGAAGCGCGGCAGCAAAGAGGTTCGCGCCTTGCTCTTCCGGATGGTTGCCGAGAATCCGACCTGGGGAGCACCGCGTATGCACGGCGAACTGCTCAAGCTGGGTTTCGATCTCTCGGAAAGAAGTGTCTCGCGATGGATCCGGCGAGCACCAAAAGATCCAGATCCCCTGAAGCGATGGCTGGCTTTCCTCAGAAACCATCGTGAGGCCATTGCGGCGATGGACTTCTTCTCCGTCCCAACACTCACGTTTGGTGTTCTTTACTGCTTTTTCGTCATCGGCCACGACCGGCGTAAGATCCTGCATTTCAATGTGACGCGAAATCCCAATGCCCTTTGGGTTGTACAGCAATTGAGAGAAACATGGGCCTACAAAGAGCCACACAGATTCTTGCTATTCGACCGCGACGCAAAGTTTGGAGCCGAAGTGGTTTCGGCTGTGAGGGACATGGGAAGCCAGCCAACTCGCACGGCCTTTCGTTGTCCTTGGCAGAACGGTGTCGCCGAGCGTTGGGTGGGAAGTTGCCGGCGCGACTTGCTGGACCACGTGATCATCGTGAACGAGCGACATCTCAAACGGCTGATGTCTGCGTATCTGCTCTACTACCATGAGGACCGGACACATCTCGGCCTCGCGAAGGACACGCCCACAGGTCGGCCTACTGCGATTCGCTCTAAGGCTGAAAGCAAGATTCAATCCTTCCCGAGACTCGGCGGGCTGCACCATCGTTATGCGGTGGCAGCGTAGACTTAGGATCCATTCTTCTGGAGACCAAACTCTCTTTCTTGTAACCCATCTGCGGCGCGGCTCATGTTTTCTACGAGCATGGTTCGCCAATCGACAAATCAACCTACGATCTCGAACCGAAGAGTTCCGGCCGAACAGAAAAGAAATCCTTTCATGCCGGGAACAATGATTCGGCGAACTACAGGCTGAGCCGCAAGACCTGTCCCTACCCACCAGCCAATCTGCAAGTCCATTCCAAACCTCCTCAGCGGAAATTTGGGACCACCATCGGGGTGAGGCTGTGGTAATATGAGCTTCCACGCTCAGCTAAAAGCAATTTGCAGATGTAGATAATGGAGATGCGAGATGTTTTCCTTGCTGCTGGTTCTCGTTCTTCTCAGTATTCCAACCCCTCGTCCAGATAACCTGACGAAAACGCACATGCAGAATACACCCGTCTTGCAAGATCAAGCGCATGAGACTAAGAAGGATATTGCGACTATCTCCCATGACGCCCAGAAAGCTGTCTTCCTGATCGTAGTCTCTAATGCGAGTGGCAGAGAGATTGGACAGGGCAGCGGCGTCGTCGTTAGCAACGATGGAAAGGTCATTACAAACTACCATGTGATCGACGGTGCGAGTTCCGCGGTAATTAAATTCCCCAATGGTGCTTTCTTCTTGATCGAGGGCGTGCTCGCGGCTGACATGGCGAAGGACATCGCGGTGTTAAAGGCGTTTGGAAGCGATTTTCCGACTGTTGCCCTGGGAGACTCGGATAAGGTCCAAGTTGGGGAAGAAGTCGTGAGTATTGGGAGTCCCCTCTCCCTCGAAGCCACGGTCTCAAATGGCATCATCAGTTCGATCAGGGAACTGAAGGACGAAAATCAGCGCCTTTTCCAAACGACTGCTCCGATTTCTCCCGGAAGTAGTGGAGGGGCACTCCTGAACATGGGGGGTGAACTCATCGGCATAACGACTGCAGAAATGGTCGGGGGACAAAATTTGAATTTCGCAGTCCCCATTAACGTCGTCAAGCCGCTTCTCTCTGCCTCTTCGCTGAGAAAGCTTGCTGATAAACCCAATGTCAAAGAAACCGCAAGCGGTAGGGCGGTTCAACGGCTTGGTGAAGTCAAATCAATCGCGTTTGCGTCATTCGGTCAAACACAAGCCGCTCTCATAGTCCGTGAGAAATTGATTAATCGCTTGGCGAAATCGGACCGACTCAATGTGGTGGATGATCTAAGTCAAGCTGATGCGGTGCTTAACGGAGTTGTAACGGAAAACGTTTACGGAATTGTCTCTACAGCTACTTTTCGCCTCGATACGCAGGGAGGGCATATTCTATGGAGTGGTGAAAGTCTCGCTCGTGATTGGGGAAGTGCTAGCAGTCATGTTGCCGAGAAAATTGCAAATGATCTTCTGAGCTCAATTGAAAAGGATAGCAAGCGTAAGAAATAGAATTGACGGAAAGCCAGTGCGCCAAGTCCATTCCACTCGGGTGCATCGTCGGCAACGTCCTCGTGATGGCGTTGTTAATTCCTCAGTGGGTCGGCTTTGATCCTAAGGTTTTGTTTCAGCTTAGAGAAGATGGTGAGACAACGAACGCAAAAGGGTGGGCAATCTGATTGAATGTTGCCAGACAGTTTCAGGATATGATTGAGAATAGAAATCCGAAACACTCGGAAGCTGGCTCAAACATTTTCTTAGTGCAATGGAACGGATACGGATCCGTAGAACGTACATATGTCATTCCCAAACTCAAATACGGCAAACGAGTTCGTGCCGACTTTGACTTTTGTGAAGTCGTCAACCGGGGAGGCCAGCCATGAGACGGTCTCGGCATTTATATTTGGCGATTTCTGCCACTTGGACCACTTTATCTGTTCTGCATATCTGTTTGAGCATGGCATGTGCGAGTGCTGCCCAAGAAAGCCATATGCCTTCAACCGTCCTGATTGGTCCCGACGACGTGGAATTCTGGGAATCTGTGACAAAAGAGGCAGAGAAAAATGAGCCAGGCCGACACAAAGGCTTGAGCGCAAACGCTCTAACGCCGTTGGCGATGCCTACGCTTAAGATGTCAAAATCCGCTGGGCCTGACCTAGAGATCATTCAACCTAAAGTTGATGTAGTCAAATCTCCCTTCGAATTATTTGTTCGTTTTCTTCCACGTGATTCCCAACCCGATCCGAAATCCATACAGGTAATTGCGCAAAAGTGGATCTTGCAGAAATTCCGTGGAGAGCGCGACATCACCGACAAGGTGCGCCCGTTTGTAAATGCGGAGGGAATACACGTGACGAATACGGAAGTCCCGTCAGGCCGATACGAGATCACGTTTAGGGTCACCGACGTCTCTGGTCGGCTGAGCGAAGGAATAGTGATCCTCGAAATCACCAAGAAGTGAACGATTCTATTTCTTTTTGAGAGCTCCGAGAGACGAGCCACCGAATCAGTACTTCGCACCAAGTAGTAGCGATCAGTACTTTGTGGAATCGCGAGGCTGGCACTCACCCGAGCGCAGCGAGAAGACATCTCACGAGGAATCGCGTCCGATTCGTCGATTCGTGAGATTGCTCGACTCCTGAAACGATCTGCCTCTGCTGTGAGCCGGGAGGTCGCTCGCCATGGTGGCCGTCCTGCTTATCGTGCCCACGATGCAGATCGCCGGGCATGGATGTCGGCGTTGCGTTCAGAGTCATGGGCTCTTTAGCATTGAAGAGCTGCGACGCAATCGTGGAGCGCGCACGATGGCTAGTGATGTTCCCCCGAACATCAGCGTTGGGCACACCTGCCTTACAGCAAAGGACCGGGATCAATATCTTGTTGCTCGTAGTCTCTGTATTCTATTGCTTTTATGCCGACTTGTGTAACATAGCACTAGGCTGCACCGAGTTTCAAATCGGAAATCCGGGGTTAGAGGAGGGTGAATTGATGGAATTGATGACGGCGGATTCGGAGCCATCGCGGCTAGGAAGAAGCGTTGCGAGCAGTATTCGGAAAATGGTGTTGCATTTGATGGCAGGTCACACAAAGGGTGATCAGGTTGTCCAATGCATCGTCGCCGAGCTTGCTACGCTTCGCCATATGGTGCACCTGTAAGTCTTTCGACGAACCGCAATTTTGGCACCGCCACCCATCTCGTTCCAGAACTCGTCGGCGAAGTAAATTGTATTCTTCGGCGCTGAGCTTCAGTCGAGGTCGCTTCTGGCGAAGTTGGTCCATTGTCTTTTTGGGGCGTAGCCCATTGGCGAGAGTTGCGGGCATAACGAAGGAGATCTAAGACCCACTTTCTAGAACGTTCGCTCCGGCAAGAAAATCAGCGCAGATCATCTCCAAGCAATAACCACGGGATTTGTCGGTTCCCAGCATGAGGCCGGCGGTTTCGAGGGCCTTCTCCACGACGGGTAACTGGCTCTTGTAAACCTTGAAGTAGATGATCTCCCAGGGCTCCGTCTCTTTTCCCGTCAAGTGTCGTTCCACCGCCCATTTAAATTCTTCCTTCGGCGTTTCCTTGGCCTTGTGCAACCAGGTTGCACAGTCGAACTCGTCTCCATCCCGCCGAGCGACCTTAACGAGCTCAGTCGCTTTACTCCAACCCACCATTTGCAGGTCGTGTTTGGGGATCCGGGTCAGCTTCTCGTGTATCGCCATCAAGTAATAGGCCCTCCGTCGCGAATCAACAAATCGTTTCTCCAGAAATTCATCAAACGACTTCAATTTCTCCAGCCGCCAATATTGGTTGGCGCGTACTTCGCACAGGTATTCCCCCAACTCCACGAAACGCACGTCCTTCTCCTGCTCTTTGGTTCGCTCCCATAACAAGATTTCGTCGATTCGCCGGAGCACGAACACCGCCCGCGGACGATCGATTTCTGGGGTGACCATCAGACCTCGGTTAATCCACAAGCTCGTCAAGCCAGGCAAGGTCGTTTACTCCCGAGGTGCGAATGAGATTCGCGTCAATAAGAGGCTGATTGTCGATGCAAAGGCCCAGATGGGAGCAGCTCATGCACCCGTTCTGTGGGAAACGGATACCGCTGTGGGAAGGGAACTGGGCCGATTCGATCTGGCCAATGGAGTTTTCCAGTAATCGTGCAAATTCCGCACGCTGTTTTTCCGAAATGGACGCTTTCAGATATTGAATTTCAGGTTGATGTTTGCGCACAAAGACGATGAGTGCGACATCAGAAATACCGGTGATCCAGGAATAGCAGATCAGCTGCGGATCGAGCGACAACAATCCTTCGGGGCTGTCCGAATAGCGACTGCTCGTAGTCTTCCAGTCCATCAAGCAACGCGTTCCATCGAGCTCGCCAATTGCGTCAATATACGCAACGAACTCGTTCCCGTTTGGCAGTTCCCGGTTCACCTTGATTTGAAGATCCAGTTGTGGCCGGGGAATATGGACACGATTGTCCTGTACAAATCGCTGGAGCAAATGGACTCCCTGATGCAGCAGCCGATCCCAGGTCTCTCCCTTTTTGTAAGCAAACGCGGTGTCGCGAAATTCACCCCATTCCTTGAACAGAGTTGCGCCGCAATCTTCCCCGTTAAAATATGCCGCGAGCGCTTTTTCGAAGCACCGGCCAAAGGCCATAGCCGCCCGAGTCTCTTTCTCTCGCCACCCATCGAGATAGCGATAACGATAACTGCGCGGGCAGCGAAGGTACCTGGCGATCTGCGTATAACTAAAGATCATTTTGATCACCTTGCGAAGAGCCGTTGTTACTGGGGCTGATGGAAAATGCTTCCCACCCTGCCGCGGGAGCAAACGCATCCAGATTTTGGTACGACCGTCCGTTCAGATTCGTATAGCTAGCGATCTGGTCCCGATTTAGAAGCTCGGTATCGTAGCCAAAATCTCGCAAAAACCAATTCAGCTTCCAAAGGGCACGTTCTGTGCAGTACAGACGCGCCGAGAACTCCTGGCTGGCAAGAGCCGTAGGCCGCGACAGCTGGCGCGCGCTAAGAGAGCCAGACCAGACACGAAGCATTTGGGCGGGTGGCTCTTAGTTTCGGCCACCCGCCTTCACTTTTGAACTGCGCGTGGATTTTACGCGCCCGCAGAGTTAGTTGAACCGCTGCATACATCCTGACCAGTGGTGTAGACTTCTGCGCAAAGGGGAACCAATGTCTAAGCCTGAGTTGGGTTTCGACCACGGCACGCCAGAGGGACCAGAAGAGAAATGGGAGCAAACGCTACCGGATGGTCCGAAAGTGCTCTATTCGAAGAAACGATGGGGCGAAGGATTTCTGTACGGATGCAAATGCGTTCATGTAGATGCCAGCATAGAAACCAGTTTTGAAACCCCTGACGAGTTGAACAGAGAGCAAGTTGAAGAGCTTCCGAGGTTCGTGGATTTCATTGCGGGTAGGAGACGGGGATTTTGACCCAATCACGCTGTTGCGCTCTCCTGTTTATCAGCGACTTGCTTTGCCATTTCGTTTTCCGGGGGAGGAACCTAGTCGGTCTGGCTTACAGTGCTGGCCGGGAAGAAAACTCCCACGGCAGGGCTGACGACCGCACTGCCATTGACAGCGCCGCCCCCCGTCACAATATTTAGCACTTGCGTGGTGTTGCGAGCGAAAGCGATCACATTGGTTGGATCTGCATCCCTTAGGCGCGTCGCCGTTGCGGTCCCCGTGCCTCCGAGCGTAACCGAGAACATAGCCAAACTATAGTGGACGGGGTTTGCGTCGTAGGGACCGGAGCCACACCCAGCAGAGCCGCCTGTGAAAGCCCCGCACGGAGAGTCGAAATCAGATTGGTGTAGCTTGCGATCCAACGATGCGTCCTGTACGGTGTCGCTCGTTCTTGCCAACAGGCATTCTTGGAACCTCCCGATCTTGGATTCTGGAAAACATAATATGCAAAAACACGACGACAATCATCCGTCTGGTGGAAGCAGTAGATATCGCGCTCGTGGTGTCCGATAGTGCGGCGTGGAAAATGTGTCTGCTCAGGAACTGAAGTTTATTGTAGCTTTGTGTACTCGGGCTTGGCGACGGGAATGGGATTGTCTGTGTGTTTTCACAGTGTGGCCAAATCCTGATACGCGGCCCGGGCTTTGGCCGTGTTGCCTCGCAAGGCGTAGGCGTAGGCCGAGGCAAACCAGCGCGCCGGTAAGGTTAACTAAGAAAGGGCTTGTCGGAGGTAACCCGCCACATCGGTAACGAAGCGATGAACCGACACCTCCGCGATGCGGTGGCCGACGATCGCGTTGATGGCCTTTCCCACGGCGCCGAATGGTGGTTCGTAATGGCCCGAGAAATCCAGCTGCGTTTCGGTAGCGGTCAGCGGGTAGATAAAAAGCTCAGCCTCCATGAGCGGGAACAAACGTGGCAGGGTCGTGGCCTCCCATTCGAGCAGTAACCGAGTGGCGGGAGTCGACATGGCATCAAGGATTTTCTCCTCAACCTCTTTGAGGGAAATCCGAATGTCGGTCTTGACCCCAATACCAGCAACGTCGACGTGCAGTTCTGCAGCGATCGATTGCGCCCGGGAAGCGGCAGCCTTCGTAGCCGCCTGGAAGACAACGAGTGCGTCCTGCCTCAACGCATCGCGGACGCGCTCGTAGGGATGATTCACATAGTCGTAGCAGCGAATCTTGCGCCCTTTACTCATAAATGTAGTTGCGTCCAGATCTACAGACTGTCTTCGAACTGCGGCCACAGAACTTTACCATACTGCGATCGCGTGCCATAGGATCACGACTTTTGCCGGATCTCCCAGACTCATCGTACGCTTCTACTTTCCTCGACACACGAATTTGTCACAAGAGCGGCGCGAGGAGGATCCGCCCATACGCGGTGGAGCTTTCGTTTCAGCTGCCGTGTTACGGTTCAGAACCTGGATTAATAGCAGCGGTGAAAGCGGCGTCCGTATCCGGACCTGATACAACGATGGAGAAGCTGAGAATATGGTGACCGAGTAGACCGATTCTTTTTCACACGCTCGGCACCGGGCTGAATTCTACCGTTTGGTTGGGCCCTCTCGGATCGGCTAGAATTCACGTTTGGAACTAACACACCTATGAGCTTTGAACCGATTGAGAACTATGGGGTGA
>Ga0210384_10008948_pt1 | contig 10391 bp, 8 predicted proteins | sample IncBWH2MmetaG_FD_160574 | JGI IMG/M metagenome (GOLD analysis project Ga0210384, IMG submission 160574) | Forest soil microbial communities from Barre Woods Harvard Forest LTER site, Petersham, Massachusetts, United States - Inc-BW-H-2-M | ecosystem: Environmental > Terrestrial > Soil >...
GTCCTCGTGGGCGACGCGGCACACACGGCGCATTTTTCGATCGGCTCGGGCACCAAGCTGGCCATGGAGGACGCGATTGCGCTCGCGCGCGGGCTGTGCGGACCGGGCAGCGTGCGCGACGCGCTGGGGCGCTACCAGGACGAGCGCATGACCGAAGCGCTCCGACTGCAGAACGCCGCCCGCAACTCGATGGAGTGGTTCGAGCACGTCAAGCGTTACATTCATCTTCCGCCGGAGCAGTTCGCGTACAGCCTTCTCACGCGGAGCCAGCGGGTGAGCCACGAGAACCTGCGGATGCGCGACGCGACGTTCGTCGATGGAGTCGAGCGCTGGTTCGCGTCACGCGCAGGGGTGGAACGCGCGCCTGCGGAGCGCGCGGCGAGAAATGCTGCCGTGCATCCCGCGAGTCCGGCGATCGAAGCTCCGCCGCCGCCGATGTTCACCCCATTCCGGCTGCGCGGACTGGTGCTCTCCAATCGCGTAGTCGTCTCGCCGATGGACATGTACAGTGCGGAGGACGGGACGCCGAACGACTTCCACCTCGTCCATCTCGGTGCGCGCGCCCTGGGTGGCGCCGCGCTCGTCATGACCGAGATGGTGTGCGTCTCCCCCGAGGCGCGGATCACGCTCGGCTGTTCGGGACTCTACAGTGACGAACAGCTGGCACGGTGGAAGAGCATCGTGGACTTCGTTCATACGTGGTCGGCGTCGAAGATCTGCCTGCAGCTCGGGCACTCGGGGCGAAAGGGGTCCACTTGCCTGCCATGGGAGGGCACCGACCTGCCTCTTCGCGCCGCGGGTTGGGAGATCATCGCGCCGTCGCCCGTCCCCTACAATGCGGCCATCGGGGCGCCGCGCGAAATGACGCGCGCGGATATGGACCGCGTTCGCGACGACTTCGTCCGGACCACGCAGCTCGGCGCGACCGCCGGATTCGACATGCTGGAAATGCACGCAGCGCACGGCTATCTCCTCTCGAGCTTTCTGACTCCAGTGAGCAACACGCGGCGTGACGACTACGGCGGAAGTCTCGCGAACCGGCTTCGGTTTCCGCTCGAAGTCTTTTCTGCGATGCGTTCCGCCTGGCCCGAGGAGAAGCCGATCTCCGTGCGCGTCTCGGCAACCGACTGGGCAGAAGACGGGATCACGGATGACGATGCCGTGGCGATCGCGCGCGGATTCGTCGATGCCGGTGCGGACATCATCCACGTCTCGACAGGGCAGACGACCGCCGAGGCAAGGCCCGTGTTCGGACGGCTCTGGCAAACGCCGTTCAGCGATCGCATTCGCAATGAGGCGCGCGTGCCGACGATAGCAGTCGGCAACATTACCGATGCCGATCAGGTGAACAGCATCATTGCGGCCGGACGTGCGGATCTGGTGGCCATCGGACGGCCACACCTGAGCGATCCGCACTGGACGTTGCACGCCGCAGCAGCGCTCGGGTATGCGGGCGTCTCGTGGCCGAACCAGTACTATCAAGGGCGCCTGCAGCTCGAGCGCGAGGTCCAGCGCGGCAAGGTGGCCCCAGCGGCCCGTACCTCCGGCAAGGAATGACGGTGGACATGGTCAAAGAAGGCCGATATCTCGACGGGAAACATGCCGTCGTGACGGGCGGAAGCAGGGGGATTGGCGCGGCGGTCGCCGCGTCCCTGGCGAAGCGCGGAGCACGCCTGACCCTCATGGGACGGTCATTGGATGCGCTTGAGAAACATGCCGTCGTGCTGAAACGGGACTGCGGCGCCGAGGTGCAAGCGGTGCAGTGCGATGTCACCGACGATCAGGGAGTGCGCGCCGCGTTCGGACGCGCGCGCGCCGCGTTCGGGCCCGTGGACGTGCTCGTCAACAACGCCGGTGCGGCCGAGGCCGCGCCCTTCTCCGGGATCTCACGCGCCCTCTGGGACCGGATGCTCGCGGTGAACCTGACTGGAACCTTCATGTGCACGTCGGAGGTCCTTCCGGCGATGCTTCAGATGCGCAACGGGCGTATTGTCAATGTGGCCTCAATGGCCGCCCTTCGAGGCTACAAGACGATGACCGCGTACTCCGCGGCAAAACACGGCGTGCTCGGACTCACCCGGTCACTGGCGCTGGAGACTGCCAGGCATGGCGTCACGGTGAACGCGGTCTGTCCCGGCTACACCGACACGGACCTCACGGACACCGGGGTGGCCAACCTGGTGCGGGCGCTCGGCAACACTCCCGACGAGGCGCTCGCGATGCTCGTTCGCACGATCCCGCGTGGCAAGCTCATCGAGCCAGATGAGGTCGCAAGCGCGGTGACCTGGCTCTGCTCCCCGGGGGCCGCGGCGGTGACCGGAATCGCGCTTCCCATCGCTGGCGGAGAGTCCGTATGACGGATTCCATCCCGCCCGCGGCCATATGACATGACGAAGTCCGTCTCCGCCGTGAGCATCGCGCCGCGGCACTTTCGATGGCAAGTCGCGAACCGCGTTGCAGTCATCACGCTTGACCGGCCCGAGCGAAAGAACCCGCTCACGCTCGAGTCATACCGCGAACTGACGGATACATTCCGAACTCTCAATCGGGCCTCCGGCGTTCGCGCTGTGGTGATCACGGGAGCCGGCGGAAATTTCTGCAGCGGCGGTGACGTGCACGATATCATCGGCCCGCTGGTGGAAATGAAGCGGAAGGGTGATCACGAGGGACTTCTCGGCTTCACACGGATGACCGGCGACCTGGTGAAGGCGATGCGCGCGTGCCCGCAGCCGATCGTCGCTGCAGTCGACGGCATCTGCGCCGGCGCAGGCGCCGTTCTCGCAATGGCGAGCGACCTGCGGCTGGGCACGGTGCGGAGCAAGGTGGCCTTCCTGTTCGTGCGGGTCGGGCTTTCGGGGGCAGACATGGGCGCGTGCGCGATCCTGCCCCGCATCATCGGGATCGGGCGTGCGAGCGAGTTGCTGTTCCTCGGCCGGACGATGGAGGGAGAGGAGGCGGAGCGGTGGGGATTCTACAACCGGCTTTGCGCACCCGAGACAGTGCTGGACGACGCCGTGGCAATAGCCCGCGCGCTGGCCGACGGGCCGACCGTGGCCCACGCGGTGACGAAGCGTTCCTTGCACGCGGAATGGTCGATGGACGTCGACTCTGCGCTCGACTACGAGGCGCGTGCACAGGCCGTGTGCATGCAGACGGAGGACTTCGAGCGCGCGTACCGGGCGTTTCTCGAGAAGCGGTCGCCGGTGTTCGAGGGAGACTGAGCGTGGCGGCCGAGCCGTACGTGTGGCCCTTCTTCACCGACGCGCACCGAACGCTCGCGAGTGAACTGAGAGAATGGGCGCTCCGCGAGGCGGCGGCGATCGAGGGCGCAGGCGAAGGTGATGGCACCGTCGACGCGGCGTGCCGGGCGTTTGTGAAAAGACTCGGCGCCGCCGGGTGGCTGCGATACGCGGTCCCCGCCGAATACGGCGGCGTGTACGAACGGCTCGACGTGCGATCGCTTTGCATCGCCCGCGAGACGCTCGCGCGCGTGTCAGGACTCGCCGACTTCGCCTTCGCGATGGAGGGGCTTGGTTCGGGGCCGATCTCGCTCTTTGGCTCACCGGCACTCAAGGCGCGCTATCTGCCGAAGGTCGCTACGGGCAACGCGATCGCCGCGTTTGCGATCTCCGAAGCGGAGGCGGGCTCGGATATTGCAGCCATGCGGACGACGGCCACCCGCGAAGGCGCCTACTATTACATAGACGGTGAGAAGACCTGGATCTCGAACGCCGGCATCGCCGACCAGTACGTGGTGTTCTGCCGGCTGGGCGACGCGGAGCGGGCGTTCGTCGCCTTGGTGGTCGAGCCGGGCGACGCCGGCTTTCGCGTCGCCGCGCGGATCGATACCATCGCGCCGCATCCGCTTGGGACGCTTCGCTTTGACGGGTGCCGTGTGCCCGCCGACCGCGTCGTCGGCGAACCCACGAAGGGCCTGCGGGTGGCCCTCGGCACGCTCGACGTCTTTCGCTCCACGGTGGGCGCAGCCGCGCTCGGCTTCGCACGGCGCGCGCTCGACGAAACGCTCGCACACGTGACCACGCGCAAGGTGTTCGGCCAAGCGCTCGACGAGTTTCAGTTGACGCAGGCGCGCATTGCCCGCATGGCGACGGCCGTCGATGCGAGCGCGTTGCTCGTCTATCGCGCGGCGTGGACGCGGGACACGCTTGCACCGGAGATCAGGCGAGAGGCTGCGATGGCGAAGATGTACGCCACCGAAGCCGCTCAAGGCGTGATCGACGATGCCGTGCAACTGCTCGGCGGACGCGGCGTGGTGCGGGGCCATCCCGTTGAGAAGCTCTATCGGGAGATCCGATCGCTTCGCATCTACGAGGGTACGACCGAGGTCCAGCAGCTGCTCGTCGCGCGCCAGGTGCTCGACGCGTACGCACGAGCGCAGGGCCGCGATGCCTAGGAAGAGTCGGGAACGTTCGTCCGGTTCCGGCGTGGCAACCGGGCACGTCGACACCTTCTGCGCCGATCGGCTCCCGCCCCGTGAGCTGTGGCCGATTCGCGACTGGAGCGGCGTACCGGAGCTTTCATATCCGCCGCGCATCAACTGCGCCGCCGAGTTGCTCGACCGTGTTGTCGAGGAGGGGCGCGGGGACCGTACGGTGTTTCGATTCCCCGGCGGGTTCTGGACGTACCGGCACCTATTAGAAACGGCAAACCGGATTGCGCACGTGCTCACGGAGGACCTGGGCGTCGTGCCGGGGAACCGGGTTCTCTTGCGCGCGCCCAACAACCCGATGCTCGCCGCATGCTGGTTCGCCGTGCTGAAGGCAGGTGGCGTTGCCGTCACCACCATGGCCTTGTTGCGCGAGCGCGAGCTTCGCTACCTCGCCGACAAGGCGGAAATCGGGCTCGCACTTTGCGATACGCGGATCGCCACGGAGTGCGAGGACGCGTTCCGGACCCGGCGCGACGGCACGCCACGACCTGCGGCTCGCGTCGTGCACTTCAACGCCGAGGGGGCCGGGAGCCTGGAAGCCCTGATGCGAGCGAAACCGGCGACATTCTCCAACGCCGATACTGCCGCAGACGACATCGCGATCATTGCCTTCACCTCCGGGACAACGGGCGAGGGCAAGGGGACCATGCACGAGCACCGCGACATCGTGGCCATCACCGACACCTTCGCGCGGTACGTGCTGAAGCCCTCCGCCGACGACCTGTTCTGCGGTTCGCCGCCGCTGGCCTTCACCTACGCCCTGGGGGGACTGCTCCTGTTCCCGATCCGCTTCGCCGCGTCGTCTCTCCTGCTGGAGCAGGCGACGCCTCCACACCTGATCAAGGCGATTTCGGAGTTCCGGCCCACGATCTGCTTCACTGCTCCCACATCGTACCGGGCGATGTCCGGAATGCTCGAAGGGCAAGACGTCTCGAGCCTGCGCAAGTGCGTGTCGGCGGGAGAGCACCTCCCGGTCGGTGTCCACGACGCGTGGCACAAGTCGACCGGCAACAAGATCATCGACGGTATCGGAGCCACCGAGATGCTGCACATCTTCATCAGTGCTGCGGGCGACGACATACGCCCCGGCGCGACCGGCAAAGTCGTTCCCGGGTTTCAGGCGCGCGTGGTCGACGACCAGGGGCGTGACGCACCGGCCGGCACTGTTGGGCGGCTCGCCGTGCGCGGCCCCACTGGATGCCGCTACCTCGACAACATCGAGCGGCAGCGGGAGTATGTGCGCGACGGCTGGAACCTCACCGGCGATTCCTACAGCCGCGACGCCGATGGCTATTTCTGGTACCAGGCGCGGACGGACGACATCATCATCTCTTCGGGCTACAACATCGCGGGGCCGGAGGTCGAGGGCGTGCTCCTCGAGCACGACGCGGTTCTCGAATGCGCGTGCGTGGCCGCGCCCGACGAGCAGCGCGGGCATATCGTGAAAGCGGTGATCGTGCTTCGAGAGGGCCGGAGCGGGAGCGCCGAGCTGGTGAAGGAGCTGCAGGATTTCGTGAAGGCGCGCATTGCGCCGTACAAGTACCCACGTGCGGTTGAATTCGTCGCGGCTCTGCCGCGGACCGCGACCGGAAAGTTGCAGCGCTATCGGCTGCGTGAGGAGGCACAGTGAGCGAGTCGCGACGCGCGAGCGCCCGGATTCTGCATCCCGTGACATGGGCGGCACCACGCGGGTATTCCGACGGGATCGTTTCGTCCGGGCGGCTCGTCGTCCTCGCAGGACAGGTCGGATGGAATCCGGCGCTGGCAAGGTTCGAGGCCGACGAGTTCACGGCGCAGGTGAAGCAGGCACTGCAGAACGTCGTGACGTTGCTCGCCGAGGCCGGGGCGGAGCCGCGACATCTGGTGCGGCTGACGTGGTACGTGACGGACCGCGCGGCGTACAATGCGGAGCGGAAGGAGATCGGGCGCGCGTACCGGGAGGTGATCGGGGCGCACTACCCGGCGATGTCGGTGGTGTTCGTTGCCGCGCTGGTCGAGGAGCGGGCGAAGGTCGAGATCGAGGCTACGGCGGTGGTGGAAGGCTGAGTCTGGCGGCAGTGCGACGTTTTGGCGGCGCGTGCAACATCAAGGCGACTGCGCAAGATGCCGAGGATGACAGGCGAAGAGGCTGCGCCCGAGCACTGAACGGCAACGAGTCAGTGACGAGGAGCTTTGGTGGTCAGCGAAGCCCAAACGGATGCGCGAGGAACGGCCTCGGAGGCACGTGAAATCGCAACGATGCAACGATGAGCGGCTTCAGAGGCACGCGAAATCTCCATCGGGGCACGCAAAACGAGCATCAAGGCAGCCGAAGCGAGCGTCGAGGCACGCGAAACGAGCGGAAAGTCATATGGAGTGCGCGTGAAGGCAGGCGAACCGGGCACCAAGGCACGAGGGGCACGCTCTCTATCAAGTCGAGCGGGCATTCGACTCAATGGAGCTGGTCGTCACGGGAGATCGGGCGTTCCGCCGGCGCGATTCGCCAGCGGCTGTCCGAACCCGAGCACATGCCCGTCCTGGTCGCGCACCGCGAACTCCTCCATCTGGTACGCTTCCTGGATCATCGGTCCGTAGACGATGTCCGCTCCGCTCGCCTGCAGTTCGGCGTGGAGCGCGCACGCATCGCGAACCCAGAAGAACGCATCCCACGTTCCGCCCTGCTTTTCGCTCGGCCTGATGTGCTCGGGTTTCGGCACCAAACGCAGCATGATTGACAGGCCATCGCGGCTCACGATGGCGAACTGCGGCGGCGTGCCCGCGCTGTAGTCCACCCGGAATCCGAACACGCGCTCGTAATGCTCGGCGGACCGGCCGACATCGGCGACTGGAAAGTACGGTGCGCTGCGCAGCAGCTGGCCTGATTGACGGGATTGCATTCGTCACCTCGAAAGGCTTTGTTCGACCTCCGGCCCCGGTGCGGGTAGTACAACAGGCAACGGGTTATCGTATCGTATTTTTGGACGTTTGGCACCTCCAGCGAACGGACGGTTGATGAACTCGAAGTTGTCGGCAAGCGGCAACACGCTGCGCTACGGAGCGGCCCACGGAGTTGCGGTCACCGAGTCGCGATTCGCCCCGGGACTCGCCATCGGCGAGCATACGCATCCCACCGGATACATGTCCTTCACGCTGGCGGGATCGGTGGTGGACACGATCGCCGTGCGCGAGGCGATCGCGATGCCCGGCTATTCCTGCTATGTACCGCCCGAGACGCCGCATGCAAACGTTTTCGGAGCCGCCGGGGCGCGCTGTTTGCTGGTGGAGATCGACACGGCGGCGCTCGAGTTCCTCGAGGACGTCGGGAGTGACGTCGCGACTCCCTGGTGCGGGTTTGGTGGAACCAGCGCGTGGCGCGGGCTCACGTTGTACCGAGTGTTGCGGCACGACGCGGCCACATCGCTGGACTTCGAAGAGTTCGTCCATCGTGCGTTCGAGCGCCGTCCCGCGGGAGTAGTGAGGCGCCCGAAGCCTCCCGCGTGGCTCTCACGCGTGCGCGAGCGGCTGGACGCCGAACTCCGGCGACCGCCCAGCCTCGCACTGCTGGCGCGCGACGCAGACGTGCATCCCATGCATCTCATCCGTGTCTTTCGCGCTCACGGAGGGTGCAGTCCCGGCGAATACGTCCAGACCCGCCGGATCGCGCTCGCGTGCCGGTTGCTGCTCGACACGACGTTTCCGCTCGCCCGCCTGGCGCTCCACCTCGGCTATTGCGACCAGAGTCATTTCAGCCGCGCATTCAAGGCACGCGTCGGGCTCGCGCCAGGTGCCTATCGAGCCAGGAATCCGGCATCGAGCGAAGCGTAGGCGGCCGGCTGCCGCTTCACTGCGTTTCGGTTGTACCAGACATATGACAGATCTGTTCAACGCGGATGTGAACGCACGATTCGCGCACCTGGTCCATGGCTGGACCGTCATCGGGATTTGTCGGAGGTCAATGATCGCTTGAGAATCCAGTTGCCCGCGTCGAGCGTAACGTCGAGAACACTATCGGGAACGGTGAACGTCGCTTGGCGTGCGCGCACGCTGTCCAGTACAATCTCCAGCCGCGTTTCGCGTGCCGTGTGTAGTGCAACATCAACCGGCATCGTGAACACCGCCCCGCCCTGCACTTGCGAAATGAGCACGTCGACGTCGAATCCGCCGGCCGCCCGCCGCTGCGTCCACTTCAGCTCGTATGCGGGCGCTCCGGCGCCGTAGATCCATTCCTTGAAAAACCAGTCGAGTGGACGCTCGAACACCCGCTCACACACGGCCTGGAACGTGGCCGTCGCCACGTTCTTGTAGAGGTTCTCCGCGACGTACGTCCGGAGTGCGCGGAAGAACAGCGTGTCGCCCATGACGTGGCGGAGCATATGGAGGACGAGCGCACCCTTGAAGAACGTCACCGGGCCGAACATGTGGTCCACATCCGTTGAATCGGCAATGAATACCGACCCCGGAAAATCCATTTTCATTCGTACCGACACCACCGAGTCGTACGCGGCCCTTCCCCGCGCGCGCTCGAGCCAGAGGAATGCGGTGTACGTCGCGAACCCTTCATTCAGCCAGACGTCCGACCAGTTCCGCACCGTGAGTGCATCGCCGAACCACTGGTGGGCGAGCTCATGCGCGAGAATCCAGTCGTTGCGATGGTCACCGGTGATGAATCGCGGACCGTAGCTCGGGATGGTCTGGTGTTCTCGAAAACTCTCGATCGGAAACTCCGCTATTCCGTACCCTTCGTGGATGAACGGATAGTCACCCAGCCGCGCGGTGTGGTACGCCAGGAGCTGCGGCAGAATCGAGAAGTCGGTGCGTGCCCTGGCTTCGTCCTCCGGAAAGACGAAGAAGTGCATTGGCATGCCCTCGCCGCTCGCGGTGAGTGCGTCGAGCGAGAACATGGAATAGCGGGCTACAGCCAGGGAGATCACGTCCGGATAGATCGGGTATCTCACGGACCAATGGGTCGTGGCGGAGCCGTCGCGGTGCACCACGCGGCCCAGGAGTCGCCCATTCGAGACGGCGGTGAGCGCCACCGGCGCAGAGATCTCGATGTCAGCCGAGTCCGCCTTGCCCAAAGGGGAATCGTGCGTGGGCCACCACTCACGCGCAGAGTAGGGCAAGCCGTAGGAACCGACTCGCGCCGAGTCTCCCCGTCCAGTGAACGTCAGCGCGTTTGCCGATGGTGTGCCGTGGTAGCACACCGTAACGTCCACCTGCTCTCCGGCTTCCCACGGTACCGACGGTGTGAGGCCGAGTGCATAGCCGTCGCGCGCGATGTGGAGTGGCGTGCGCGTGACTTTCCGATTTGCCGTGGCCGAATCGACGACCATTGGCGGCGCGAGATCGAGATTCAACGTCTTAATGGGGATTGCACCCACCCGCCCCGTGATGCGGACGCAACCGCCCAGGGTCTTCGCATCCGGACGCAGGGCGAGACGCAGACGGTAGTACCCGATCCGGACCCCGGCATCGGCGGACGCTGGCCGGATGCGTCCGCGGCTCGCCAGATCGGTCCCGAGGGACATGACGGCCAGGGAGACGACCGCAAGGCCTCCCATGATCTTCACGGGTTGCTCACGTCGGGAGGTGCGCATGCGTCATAGAGATGCCTGCGACGCGCGCCTGTCTTGTACGATGCAAGCGAGCGCTGGCCGTGCGCTTGCATCGTGCTAGACCTGCGAGGCGTTGCCCGCATGTTCAGCGAATGCGCCACCGCCTCCTGATGGATCACCTCGTCGCAATCGCGGCCGCGTGCCTGTTGGTGCTTGGCCTTGCATGCACGTCACGACCACCGACCCGAACCGGACTGACTTCAGCGGACGAGCGAGCGGTGCGCACGACGGATTCAGCGTACGTCGCTTCGTGGGTGCGGGACGATACGACCGGCGTTCTGGCGACGCTTGCGAGCGACGCCGTGCTGATGCCGGCGGGACGTTCCCCCTGAAGACGCGCGACGCGA
>Ga0210384_10008949_pt1 | contig 10391 bp, 11 predicted proteins | sample IncBWH2MmetaG_FD_160574 | JGI IMG/M metagenome (GOLD analysis project Ga0210384, IMG submission 160574) | Forest soil microbial communities from Barre Woods Harvard Forest LTER site, Petersham, Massachusetts, United States - Inc-BW-H-2-M | ecosystem: Environmental > Terrestrial > Soil >...
TCGATCTCGCCGCAGCGCGCCTCACAGCTGCACGTGAGCGCGATCGCCGGGCTCAAGCGCTTGGCGGCCTACTAGCATCGGATCGGAGCATGCTGCGCCGCATCGAGCTCGAGGAACGCACGGCATTAGCGCTCGAGGTGGGCGCGAGCCGCTCCGAGGCGATCGTCGCGGCGGTGCCGGAGGCGGAGCTCGAGACCGCGCTGCTGCCGCAAGACCATCCGCGATGGGTGAAGGATGCCATCGCGGTCTCCCAGCGAGCGCGCGAAATCTTCGCGAAGCTGCGCCCGGTGGCGTTGCAAGTACTATGTTTCTGGGATCATCGCATCCGATCGATCGTCGTCGCCGATCGGCGCGTGGCGGTCGATGCCAGCGGCTGCTACCGCGCCGATGCTTGAGCATCAGCGTAAGTGTGCCGCGATCGCGATTGCGACGGTGGCGGAGCCGAGTAAGATGAAGTAGATGAGACCTTGCGTGAAGACGAGTACGTCGTGGATCTCGCTGCGCTGATGCATGTCGGGTAACTCCTCTTAAAGTCTACCCGTATGCTCTCACGTGATGCTGGTAGGGGCCGTAGAGTGCGCTGTGATTCCCCTGAATTTCAGCTAAATCTGGCCCTCCCACAAGTTTCTCCCCGTCATTCGCTCCGGAATGGGCAACTGCATGATCGTGAGCAGCGTCGGCGCGACGTCGCCCAGCTTTCCGCCCGCGGCGAGGCTGCCGCGCAGATTCTTTGCGATCAGAACGAACGGCACCGGGTTGGTCGTGTGCGCGGTGACCGGATTGCCGTCCGCGTCGATCTCCTCTTCGGCGTTGCCGTGATCGGCGGTGATCGCGAGCAGACCGTTCGCGCGAAGCGTCGTCTCCGCGAGTCGGGCGAGGCAGTCGTCGACTACTTCGACGGCCTCAATCGTCGGTTTCCACTTCCCGGTGTGTCCTACCATGTCGGCGTTCGCATAGTTCATCACGATCGCGTCGTACTCACCGCTTTCGATCGCCTTCACCGCAGCATCGGTGATCTCTCGCGCGCGCATCGCCGGAGCTAGATCGTAGGTCGGTACCGAGCGATCCGAGGGAATCAGCTCGCGCGACTCGCCTTCGAACTGATCCTCGCGCCCGCCATTGAAAAAGTAGGTGACGTGAGCGTACTTCTCCGTCTCGGCGAGGCGGAGCTGGCGCAGGCCTTCGCGGGCGAGAATCTCGCCGAAGGTGTCGTACTGCGGGCGCGGCCCGAAGAGCACCGGGTTGGTATACTCCTCGTCGTACTTCGTCATCGTCGCAAAGAACGGATCGTTATACCGCTTCGAGGCGAAGACGCCGAAGCCGTCGTCGTAGTACAGCGACGTGCCGGCATTGAAGGCAGTGGTCAGCTGACGCGCGCGATCGGGCCGAAAGTTGAAGAAGACGAACGCGTCGCCGTCCTCGATGGGACGAGGCTGTCCGACGATCGTCGGCGTGACGAACTCGTCGTCCTCGCCGCGCGCGTATGCGTCGCGGACGGCGGCGGCCGAGTCGCTGGCGCGGTGCTCGGCGCGGCCGTTCGCCAAGAGATCGTAGGCTCGCTGCGTGCGCTCCCAGCGGCGGTCGCGGTCCATCGCGTAGTAGCGCCCGACGACGCTCGCGATCGAACCGGCTCGCCCGACGGCTCGCAGCTTCGCTTCCAACTGCTCGACGTAGACCGCCGCCGAGCGCGGCGGCGTATCCCGTCCGTCGAGAAAGCAGTGAACTGCAATCGGCACGCCGGCTGCCACGGCCGCGTCGATCAACGCGAAGAGATGCCCGATCGAGCTGTGCACGCATCCATCCGAGAGCAGGCCCATTAGGTGAAGCGAGCCGCCGGTGCGCGCAACGTGCCGCGTCGCTCGCCGCAGCGTCTCGTTCTCGCCGAGCACGCGCGACGCGATCGCGTGGTCGATGATCGTGACGCCCTGGGGAACGATTCGGCCGCTGCCGAGGTTCATGTGCCCGACCTCGCTGTTGCCCATGATGCCCTTCGGCAGTCCGACCGCCTCGCCTGAAGCTTGCAGCGTCGTGTGCGGCCACCGTTCGAGCAGCGCGCGCCAATGCGGGACGTTCGCGGCGGCGATTGCGTTGCCGTGCGTGGCCTCGCGGCAGCCCCAGCCGTCGAGGACCGCGAGCACTACGGGCCGGTATCGCATCCTTCGACCCCGCTCAGTACGGCGGCGTAGCGTTGGCGATTAGGCGCGCGAAGCCGTCGGGGTCGAGCGACGCGCCGCCGACGAGTCCGCCGTTAAGGTTGGGCTGCGCCATGTACGAGGCGACGTTCTCTGCGTTCATGCTCCCCCCGTAGAGAATCGGCGTTTCGTTCAACCCGGCGATGCATTCGCGGATCGTCGTCATGACGCGGTTTGCCTCGTCGGGCGCGCAGTTCTTCCCGGTACCGATCGCCCAAATCGGTTCGTAGGCGATGACGACGCGCATGAGATCTGCGTCCGAGAGTCCCTCGAAGGCGGCGAGCGTTTGCGACATCACGCGCTCGTCGGTGCTCCCTGCGTTGCGCTCGTCCAACGTTTCGCCGACCGCGACGATCGGAGTGATCCCTTGCTCGAGCGCCGTGAGCACTTTCAGATGCACCGTTCGATCGGTTTCGTTGCAGTAGGCGCGGCGCTCCGAATGTCCGATGATCACGTGCGATACGCCGAATTCGCGCAGCATCGGGGCGCTGATCTCGCCGGTGAACGCTCCCTCCAACTCCCAGTGCATCGTTTGCGCCCCCAGGCGCACGCGCGTATCGCGCAGCAGCTGGGAGGCGGCGGGGATCGAACAGAACGGCGGCGCGACGACGATCTCGACGTATTCGGCCAGCGCGTGGGCCATGGGCAGAAAGACGTCGAGATACGCCTGCGTCTCGGCCGCCGTCTTGTGCATTTTCCAGTTGGCAGCAAAAACTGTTCTAGTTTTCAAGTGCGGCGACTCCGGGAAGTACTTTTCCTTCGAGATACTCGAGCGTCGCGCCGCCTCCGGTCGATACGTGCGTCACTTTGGAGGCAAAGCCGAGCATGTGTGCCGCGGCGGCCGCGTCGCCGCCGCCGACGACGCTGGTTGCGCCGGCCGCAGTCGCGCGAGCGATCGCGTCGCCCACGGTTTGCGTTCCGTGGCGATAGGCCGGCTTTTCGTAAACGCCCATCGGTCCGTTGAAGACGATCGTCTTCGCGCGTTCGATCGTTGCGGCATAGGATTGCGCGGTCGCCGGGCCGATGTCGAGAATCATCTCGTCGCCGACTGCGCCTACCGCGACGACGTGCGCGAGGTCCTGCGCGTCGATTGCGGGCGCAACGACCACGTCGGTCGGAAGCTCGAGATCGACCTTGCGTTGTCGCGTGAGGTCGAGAATCTGCCGAGCCGGCGCGAGATCGTCGTCTCGCAGCGATCTTCCGACGTCGACGCCGCAGGCCGCGAGCAGCGTGTTGGCTATTCCGCCGCCGATGCAGAACGCGTCGACGAGCTCCGTGAGGTGGGTTAGAATCCCGATCTTGTCCTTGATCTTTGCGCCGCCGATCACGCAGACGAACGGTTTGGCGGGGTGTTCGACTAACCGGGACAGCGCCGACAGCTCGGCCTCCATCAAGAAGCCGGCGGCGTTGGGGAGAAGATGCGCGAGCGCTTCGGTCGACGCGTGCGCGCGATGGGCCGTGGCGAACGCATCGTCCACGTAGTAGTCGCCGAGCGCGGCCAGTTGCCGTGCGAACGCGGGATCGTTGCGCTCCTCCTCGGGATGAAAGCGCACGTTTTCGAGCTGAAGCACGTCGCCGTCGTGCAGCGCTGCGACCGCGCGTTCGGCCGCCTCACCGACGCAGTCCCCGGCAAAGGCGACCGGGATGCCGAGCCGATCGGAGAGCGCCTGCGCCAGGGGGCGCAGGGAGAGTTGCGGCTGACGTGTGCCGTCGGGGCGCCCCAAGTGCGATAGGACGATGGTCCGCGCGCCGTGCTCGTGTAGCCAGCGCAGGGTCGGGATCGCGGCGTCGACTCGCGCGTAATCGATGATCTGGCCGTCTGACAGCGGCACGTTGAGGTCCTCGCGCACCAACACGCGCTTGCCTCGAACGTCGAGCTCCTCGAGCCTTCGAAAACTCGCCAAGGACCTCGGACGTCCTAGGCGGTCGCAGGAATCGTCGTCAACACCATCGCCGTGAGCTCCGCGAGACGGCACGAGTATGCCCATTCGTTGTCGTACCAGGCGGCGATCTGCACGAGGTCGCCGTTCGCGTTGCACAGCTTGGCGTCAATAATCGAGCTGTGCGGATTCTTCTTGAAGTCGCTCGAGACCAGCTCTTGCTCCGTGTACGCAACGTATTTCTGGAGCTCGCCCTCGGCGGCGCCGCGCAGGATCGCATTGAGCTGTTCTCTCGTCGTGCTCTTCTTGGTCTGCGCGACGAGATAGATCATCGAAACGGTCGGCGTCGGGACCCGCAGAGCGAATCCATCGAACGTGCCTTTGACCTCCGGAATCGTCAGGTAGAGCGCCTTCGCGGCCCCGGTCGACGTCGGGATGATGTTGGTCGCCGCGTTGCGCGCGCGCCGCGGATCCTTATGCGGTCCGTCGAGCACGTTTTGGTCGTTGGTGTAGGAGTGGATCGTGGTCATGAAGCCCTTGACCCATCCCAACGAGTCGACGACCGGCTTCACTGCCGTCGCAAGACAGTTCGTCGTGCACGAGGCGTTCGAGATCACGTTATGTTTGATGGGATCGTAGCTCGCGTCGTTGACGCCGAGCACGATGGTAATGTCCTCGTCGGTCGCCGGCGCGGAGATGATCACCTTCTTCGCACCGCCGCTGTCGATATGAGCCCGGGCCTTCTCGGCGTTGGTGAAGAGGCCGGTCGACTCGATCACGACGTCGACTCCTAAATCTCTCCAGGGAAGCCGTCCCGGATCGCGCTCGGCGAAAACCCGGATGTTTTGCCGGTCGATGGTCAGGTTGCCATCTTGCGCCGCGACGCTCCCCTCATAGATCCCGTAGTTGCTGTCGTACTTGAAGAGATGCGCGCATTGCTGCGCGTCGATGAGGTCGTTGATCGCCACGATGTCGATGTCGGGCTGGCGCTCGACGACCGCTTTCGTGAAGTTCCGTCCGATGCGGCCAAAGCCGTTGATCCCAATGCGCATAAGCGCGCTTTACCTGCCCGCTTTCACGCTCCCCTGCCCGCGCAGCTGTTCGGCCAGCCGCCCGAGCGCCCCGAGCCGGCCGCTGACTGTCGGCTTTGCAATGGGGGGATTGCAGCGGCGCCCCAGCTCGGCGAGCGATTCGTCCGGATGCAGGAGCCGAAGCTCGGCGACTTCCCGCAACGCGGCCGTAAGCCGCGGCAGTCCGTACGCGCTCTGCACGTATTCGATGATCCGGCGCTGTGCCGCCGCCGCCTGCGCGGATCGCTGCAGGTTTGCCGCTTCGGTGTTGACCAGACGGTGGATGCGGTTCTTCGTCTCGCGCAACGCTCGCACGTCCTCGAGCTGGAGTACCGTGCCAAACGCACCGATGCGCGTCAACAACTCCACGATCGAGTCGAAATCCTTGAAGTACAGAACGGCGCGGCCCTTGCGCCGCGTGAGCTTCGGCTTCGCGCCCGCGCTGCGCAGCATCCATTGCAGCCGTTCTCCGACGCCCTCGCTACGAGCTATGAACTCGAGATGGTAACCGTGCGCGCCCGCCGCGAGCGAACCGCAGGCGAGAAACGCGGCGCGAACCTCGATCAGGCGATCGCATTTATGCACCGGTTTCGGTGGAATCGCAGTCAGACGCTGGGGAAGCGCGATTGCGAAAGTCGGCAGCCGCTGCAGACGCGTGGGAGCGCGCGTCTCGATCGGATGCGATTTGCGCTCTTCCAGCAGCGACCAGAAGAGCCGGGCGACCGCGTTCCGGTGCGTGACGAACTCGTCGCGCGCGCTTCCATAGAGGGCGAGTCCGGCAAGGAGTGCCTGACGGCAATGAACGCCGTGCGGCACGTCGCGCGCCAACGCGTCTTTGGTATCGGCCGAGATCACAGCCACTCCGCTTCGTCCTTGCGCGATTCGAGCATCTCGTAGAGGTCGTCAGCCTTGACGGCCGGCGTGACGCGGAGAGGAACCTCGCGCACGCGCACGGTCACGTATTTCGTTGCGTAGTGGATCTCGAGTACGTCGCCGGGCTTCACCTGATAACCGGGCTTCAACGGCCTCCCATCCTTGCATATCCGTCCGTGCTCGAGCGCTTCGTGCGCCTCGCTCCGGCGCTTGGCCAGGCGCGAGACTTTCATGAACTTGTCCAACCGCACGAGCCTTGAGTTCAACGGAGGTTCCGGCCGGGCCTCAGGAGTATTGACAGTATCGCGATATATCGTTTAACGTAGCGATACTACAGGAGGTTTCACGACATGGATTTGGGTTTTTGGCGCGATCCCCGCTCGGGGTGGTGGAGTGCGCACGGACGGCACGGCCGGCGCCACGGACGCCGATTGAAGCGGGGCATCTTGAAGTTCGTGCTGCTGAAGCTCTTGGCGGAGATGCCGCGACACGGCTACGACCTGATTCGGGCGTTCCGCGAGAAGGGGTGGGGCGGCGCGGGCGCGGGCTCGGTCTACCCGATCCTCTCGGCGCTCGAAGCGGCGGGACTGATTACCGGCCGCGATGAGGGGGATCGCCGAACCTACGAGATTTCGGAGAAAGGGCGCCGCCTGCTCGAAGAACACGCCGCCGACCTCGGCCGCTTCTTCGAGGATGAGGACGAGGATGAGGATGAGTCCGAAGGCCGGGCAGACAACCTGCGCGATTCGGCCGGCAGGCTCATGCAAGCGATCTCGCAGCTCGGTCCGTCGTCGAAGCCGGAAACAATCGAGCGCGTGCGCGAGTTACTAGACGAAGCCCGCAAAGAAATTTACGAAATACTCGCCCAGGAGTAGAGGTTCGCGATATGGCGCAAGCGCGCGCGGTGCAACGCCGCGGGGTCAACGTTTTCGAGGAGGGCAAGCCGATGTGGCAGATCCTCCTCGTCTTTCTCGTGCCCTTGATGCTCAGCAACGCCTTGCAATCGGCACAGACGACGATGGCCTACATCTGGATCGGCCGACTGATCTCCACTCAGGCGCTCGGCGCGGTCTCGGCCGTCTTCCCGATCGTCTTTCTTCTGTTCTCGTTCGTTTTCGGCGTCTCGAGCGGCGCCAGCGTGCTGGTCGGCCAAGCCTTCGGGGCTAACGACCATCATAAGGTCAAACGAGTCGCGGGAACCGTAATCGCGGCGGCGCTCTACCTGGGCATCGTCGTCGCCGTTATCGGCAACCTTGGTTCGCCGACCATCCTCGGCTGGCTTCACACTCCGCCCGACATCATCGGGCAGGCCGACGCGTACGCTCGCGTGCTCTTCTTGACGATGCCGATCTTCTTCGTCTACTTCGTCTACGCGACGATTCTGCGGGGAACCGGCGACTCGACCACGCCGTTTTACGCGCTGATCGTCTCGGCCGTGCTGGCGATCGTCATCACGCCGCTCTTCATCGTTGGCGTCTTCGGACTGCCGAAGCTCGGCGTCGCCGGCGCCGCCGTCGCCGGAGGCGTCGCCAACGCGACGGCCCTCGGGTGGCTGCTCTACTACCTCGACCGGCGCGATCACCTTTTGAAGTTCGATCGCGAGACGCTCGAAGATATGTTGATCGATTGGAAGATCTTGCTCTCGGTCGTGAAGATCGGCGTGCCGACCGGCCTGCAAGTGATGATGGTGTCGCTTGCCGAGATCGTGATCATCGGTCTCGTCAACAATTTCGGATCCAGCGCGACGGCGGCGTACGGCGCGGTCAATCAGATCATCAGCTACGTGCAGTTTCCGGCCATCTCGATCGGCATCTCGGCATCGATCTTCGCCGCGCAGTGTATCGGGGCTCGGCGCCAGGATAAGCTCGGCAGCGTCATTCGCTCCGCGGTCGCCCTCAACTACGTCATCGGCGGGATCATCATCGGCCTGAGCTATATCTTCGCGTGGCAGATCCTGGGATGGTTCATCACCGACTCCCACACGCTGGGAATCGCGCACGGGCTCCTGATGATCGTGCTGTGGAGCTATCTGCTCTTCGGAAACTCAGCGGTCCTCAGCGGCGTCATGCGCGGCAGCGGAACGGTGCTCTGGCCGACGATCAACGGTATTTTCGCGATCTGGGGCGTCGAGCTTCCGGCGGCGATCATCTTGATGCATTACCTCGGGCTCAAGGGCGTCTGGCTCGGCTACCCGATCGCATACTGCGTCGTGCTGACGCTGCAGTTCTCCTACTACAAGCTCGTCTGGAAAAAGAAGACGCACGAACGCCTGGTGTAATCCAGTGTAAAAGAAGAACGGGGCGCGCCGTTGCGACGCGCCCCGTTTGCTTTCTCCGGCCTAAGCCGGTCGAAAGTAGGGATTAGTAGACTGCGTTCGCTCCATAGACCGCGGAGTACGGATCGACAAGACCTTCCGAGCTGTTGAGCTGGAAGATGAGCGATCCGCTCGGATAGCTCAGGATGTCGACGGCCGCCGCAGCGTCGTCAGTCACTAAGGCTACCTTGTTCGACTTGTAGATCGTCACGTGGAACGGGGCGATGTAGCCGGATCCCAGCGTACCCGTGATGCTCGTGTACGGCGGAGCGATGACATCCACAGCGGCGCCCGTCTGATCGCAGACGAGGAGATTGCCTCCCTTGTCGATCGCGATGCCGCCGAGGAATCCGAACGAAATCGGCAGCGTCGTCGAGGCGCAGCCGCTCAGGCCCCCGGTGAACTCCACGATGGATCCGACGGCGCTGGTGACCACGCTCGCGAAGACGTCGCCGGCCTGATCGATCGCGACGCCCTGGACGCCACCGGCGACCGAGCAGGTGTTGATGGGAGTGTTGCTGCCTTGCGCGTACTCGACCACCGCGCCGTTGGCTCCAAAGTTCCAGTTGGCCGCATAAACGTTGCCGCTGCTGTCGGCGGCGACGCCGATCGGGTCGGTCAGGCCGGAGTTATAGACGAACGACGGCGTGGAGCCGATCCAGTCGGTCCCGCCGACGTGCGGAAACTCGTTGATGACGAGGTTGACGTAATCGGCTTCGTAGAAATTATGCGCAGCGTCCACGAAGTTGCCGTCCGGCCCGGCGACGCCAGAGGTGATCTGGCCGTCGTTAGCCCAGGTTACGTCGTTGTCGATGGCCGAAATGTTGCCCGCTCCGGCGTCATCCACGAGGATGTGCCTCGGTCCGGTTCCCTGTAGCCGATGAACCTTAGTCCGATGGAAGCGCAGCAGCGGGAAAAACTTGGGCGCGATGCCCGTCTTCACGAGTTCCGAGATGGAATGGCTCGTCATGCTCATTCCGGATCCCGGCACGACCGACGTCGAGCCCTGCGATCCGCCGGAGCACGCCGTCAGTAAGATGAGCGCGCTGCCGATGGCCGCCGCGCTCAAGGTAGCGATTCGCATTGAGTGAGTCCTCCAGAGTTTAGGTGAGTGATGAGAGACCTCGTTTAACAATGAACCGGTCGGCCGCGAGTTGATGCCATAGCAAGCGCTTGAAAGTCTTGGCCGAAGGGCGTCCGTCTTTCGTGCCGAGCAGGCGCCGTGCCTCTTGCCGAGCGCAGGAAATTTACCTACGTTTTTTCGCTCTTGGCGTGACGCCGCGCAACGTATCGTTCAGTTCGATTTGGCGCCGCTAGCGGGAGGGCTGACGGACTGGCCGTACGGCGCATACGGCGCGATCGCTGACGGCAGCGAGCGCTTGGGGTTGCCGCCGTTGGTGTAGTTGAACAAGTTCTGGCGGTTGGGACAGTTGAGGTTTCCGGCAGCGACGGCATTGAGCTTGCCCGTCGTCCCGGTGACGAAGGGTTGCACGGCCACCATCCAGTTCGTGCCCGGATAACAGTTGTCGGTGAGCTGCGTGGCGCGCACGGCCTTGACGGTCGATCCGGCCACGGTTATGCGGTAGATCATCGTCGTGTATGCGTTCTGATAGTTCTGATCGGTTGCGGTGAGATAGAACCCGTCCCACGCGACGGCCCCTGGAAATCCCACCGTCAGTCCACCGAGCAGCGTAAACTTAGCACTCCCCGCGGGAAGCTCCGCGAGCTCGTGCGTCCCCGAGTAATCCGTGGCTTGCACGAAGAGGTTTCCACCGGGGTCGTAACCGGGCGGAAAAAGATGGAAGAGGTTCGAGTCGGTGTAGTTGGTTTGGCTTCCGTTCAAACCGCCGGCAAAGACGTCGATTCCGCCCGCGCCGCTGCCGGGACCGTTGAAGTTACCGACGGCGACGTTGCCGGTCGTCGAGTCGACGGAGCAGCCGATCGGACTGCCGTAGTCGTCGGTCGCGGTCGCGATCGGCGTCGTGCCGCCGTGCGCGTATTCGTAGATCTTCGACGTGTTGTTGTCGACGACGTAGACGTCGCCGCCGCGATCGACGCACTG
>Ga0210384_10008950_pt1 | contig 10389 bp, 12 predicted proteins | sample IncBWH2MmetaG_FD_160574 | JGI IMG/M metagenome (GOLD analysis project Ga0210384, IMG submission 160574) | Forest soil microbial communities from Barre Woods Harvard Forest LTER site, Petersham, Massachusetts, United States - Inc-BW-H-2-M | ecosystem: Environmental > Terrestrial > Soil >...
TGCTGCAACCACGCGACGTGCTGATTTTTGGCATTGCGACAATCGTTGTCGGCGGCGCGTGGCTTGCGCTCGCTGTGAACTGGCTGGCGTCGCTGCTCGCACTCGCTACCACGGTGCTGTATCTCGGTCTCTATACCCCGCTCAAAACTCGTACCACGTGGGCGACGGCTGTCGGCGCGTTTCCCGGCGCACTGCCTCCGCTGATTGGCTGGGCGGCAGCGCGAGGCTCGCTCTCGGCGGGAGCGTGGGTGCTGTTTGGCATTCTGTTCCTCTGGCAATTTCCGCACTTCATGGCGATTGCCTGGATGTATCGCGAAGATTACGCGCGGGCAGGAATTAAAATGCTGCCCGTGGTGGATCCCTCTGGCGACGCGACATTCGCGCAGATTATTGGAACGTCGGCCATGCTGGTGCCCATGAGCCTGCTGCCCGCGGTGATGGGAATGGCGGGGATTCATTATTTCTTTGGCGCGCTGGTGCTGGGAATGATTCTGTTGCAAGTGGCGCTGTGGGCGAATCGGCATCGCGCCAACGTGCGCGCAAAGTGGCTGATGCACGCCACCGTGGCGCATATTCCGATTCTTTTGGCTTGGATGATATTTGACAAGGTCAGTCGATGACCGCCGAAGCGACGGGGAGGGAACTGGGAATGGCGCCTAAGAGCACCGCGATGGAGATTAGTGCGATTTGCGGTGTCTTCATTTTGCTGGCTCTCTGGGGGATCGTCTGGGACATCACGAGCGGGCTGCTGACTAGCGGGATTGACGGCATCATGCTGCTTTTTGTTTGCGCGATGATGGCGGGGATTTTCTTTTTGATTATGCTGATGGAGTTGACGAAGTCGGGAATTCTGCCGACGCCTGCCTTTTTGCGACCGGCGCCTAAGCCGGCGGCTGCTGCGAAACCGGCGGCTGTACCTCCAGCGGCAAAAGCCCCAGCTGCGGGCGCGCCCGCTGCGGCGCCGAAGCCAAGTGCTCCGGCCGCTGGTGCGCCAGCCTCTGTCGCGCCGAAACCTGCGAACCCCGCGGCTGCTTCCACGCGCAGCGCTCCTCCCACTGCGCCACGGCCTGCCGCTCCGGCTCCCGCTGTGACGCCCGCGCCTGCAAAACCGACCGCAACCGCTCCGGCGGAACCGCCCAAACCCACGGTCCCCGAAGAGTAGCGGCCTCGACGGCTGTGTTCATCTCATGACCGTGATTCCGCTCAGAGAATTTCCTGCCATCAATGCCGGTTTGAACGGGGCGTCGGCAATTTTTCTGTTTACCGGTTATATATTCATTCGCAGCCGTAGAATTCTGCAGCATAAGATCTGCATGCTGAGCGCGTTTACGTGCTCGATTGTGTTTCTTTGCTGCTATCTTTACTTCCATTTTCACGCCGGTCTTATCCGCTTCGGAGGCGAGGGCTGGATTCGGCCCGTGTATTTCGCGCTGCTTATTTCGCACACGATTCTGGCTGTGACGATCGTCCCGCTCGCGGTGATGACGCTCAGTTATGCGCTGCGGGAGAAATTTGGCAGCCATATGAAAATCGCGCGCTGGACGTTTCCGTTGTGGCTCTATGTGTCCATCACCGGCGTGGTCATTTACTGGCTCTTGTATATCGCCTATACGCCGATTGGCGCGCCTGCTTGATGTCTACTTGTTTTTCTTTCCCGCTTCGCACCGCTCACTTGTCGCCGGTCGCTTGTCACTCGCCACTGCTCCAAGTAATCTACTAACCGCATGACGACCGAATCTAAACCGCGCGCCTCGTTTGGCGGACGCTGGACGTATGGCATACTGATCGTCGCGTTCCTGTTTGTGCTGATGCCGTTTCTGTTCTGGAATGCCACATGGTTCGGGCGTCCGATGAATGACGCGCAAATCGGGAAAGCGCTAGCCGACCGCAGTCATCCCCGCGAAATCCAGCACGCACTGGCGCAGCTAGAGACGCGCATTGAAGCGCGCGATCCACGCGTGAAGCAGTGGTATCCGCAAATCGTCGGGCTGGCTAGCGATCCGGTCGATGAAATCCGCCTAACCGATGCATGGGTGATGGGCCAGGACAATACCTCCGAAGAATTCCATCGCGCGCTTCGCCAGATGCTGACCGACCCGAACGTGATGGTGCAGCGCAATGCAGCGCTATCGCTCGTACGCTTCAATGACGACGCCGGCCACCCGCAGATTCTCGCCATGCTTAAGCCTTACGAGATGATGTCGCCGCTGACGGGTGCGCTCGATACGCGATTGAAGCCGGGCGACATCGTGAATCCCGGCACGATGATCGCGCACATCGAGGCGAGCGGTAAGAAGAACGAAGTTCGCGCCACGGTGCCGGGGACTCTGATTCGATGGCTCGCGAATGATCACGCAAATATTACTGCGGGACAACCGCTCGTCGCGCTTGCTCCTAGCGAAGGCATGGTGTGGGAAGCGTTGCGCGCGCTTTACATCGTAGGGCGTTCAGAAGACTTGCCGGATGTTGAACAAGTGGCCCGTGCCGCGTACGGCTCATCGCCTCAAATCGGCCAGCAAGCACAATCCACAGCCCGCGCTATCCGCGACCGCTGATCGTAAAACCGAAATTCGGCTAGCCAATGCAAGTTCTGTAAATAAATACCTCCGCGGCTTTTGGTGCGTCAGTTCGAATCGCGCCCGAATAGCCGAACGACTGAGAGCGCAAGAGCATATACAGTGGCAACATTTAGAGTGATTACTAGGAAATATAGGAACGCGCTTTCACGGAAAGCTAGTAAAGCTAGTACCCACGGAAGTCCGATGAACAGCAAATAAAAGGCACGGCTTTCGAAATCTGACACCCGCCAAGCGGCGACTAGTGCCGCCGCTGTCAGGATCGCATACCCAACGGTTACAATGAATGCAGTTCGCGAAAAGAATCTACCCATTGTGCGATCACTTGTACGTCATCACCGCGTGGCCGTCTTCAATCTTGATGTCGCCCACGTCTGGCGGCAGCCGCAGCTTCTCGCGATTCTCCGGCGACGCCATCATCTTCTCCACCGCGGAATTCAGCACCGATTGCGGGAGCGGCATCGAGCCGAGCATTCCGCTGATGGGTTCGAACCTTACGTAGCCGCCTTCCGATGTCAGATGCCCGTCAAGCTCGAGCGTCATGTCTTTGCCGTGGAAGTCGAATAGCACATACGCCTTCACCACGTCACCCACCATATCCACCTTCACATCTTTCACCGACGATTGTACGTCCTCGAGCGTGGGCTCCGGGTCTGATGCGGACGCACCGCCCGCCGGAGCGCTCGTAGGGCGCGGCTTCCCGCCGCCCACTGCATCCACCCCCACAGGCACTCGCGCGCCTTCGACCTGCAGATTTTCCGCGAGGTAAGAATTTAGTTCGGTGCGGTCGAGTGCAACTTGTGCAGGTCGGCCCGCAGCCTTCGCTTGATCCGCGGCTTCGAGTTTCTGCTCTGCACGCGCAGCGGCGGCCGGGTCGTTGGGAACATCGGGCGCAGGCGATTTTCGCAGCACCAGCACAATCACCACGATGAGCCCGGCGAGGCTCACCCAGCTCAGAATCTGGTACGCCTTCTTGAATTGTTCGGGCAGTGCCATAAATTCACCACTTCCAGCCTAGCAGAGGGGAGCACAACCGCTAGCGTCGTGCCTGCCTCGCGTGTACAAGTCGCACCTGAACGAACGGACAGGCATCGAAAACGCCGATCAACATAGAGGGTTCCTACTGGGGCTAAGCGTGGATAAGAATCGAAAAGCGCAAAAGAAAGCAGATTAGTAAGGCATCGCCCCGTATTTCGCTTCGAACTCCGCCAGCGGGACCATGTCAATCGCGTCCCACGGGCATCCTTCGAGGAACGCGCCGTCCGGGCCCTTGCTCGTGCACAGCTTGCAGCCAATGCACAGCAGCGGATCCACCATGATGCGGCCAAACGGCGCATGCTCGGAATCCGGCACCCAGAACATGCACGCAGCCACGGGGCAATAATCAACGCACGCAGGTGAACCTGAACAGCCGGTACACATCTCGTTGATCACGGCAACAATGTGCGGCTTGCGCTTGCGCTGCTTGGTGTCGCCTTCGGAGATGGGGTAAAACTTCTCGATATCGCCGTCGACGAACCGCGTTACATCCAGTGTGGCTTCTTCGGGCACCAAATCCCTCCGAGTGTTTTGCCTGCTGACACCTTCATTCTTCACAGGCGGAGCAGGGAAGTCAATGGTCGCCACTCACTTCCATTGCTCCTTGGGCAAGATCACATACTGCGCGTCGCCGTTTCCGAAGGACCAATCTTCGCGCGAATTCTCGACGAGGTTGATCGCGACGTCTTCCGGCCGCAGCCCCGGCTTCTCGCGCAGGTATTCGACTACGCGTTTGAAGAAGCCCTGCTTTTGTTCGCGGCTGCGTCCTGCCGATAGGAAAATCTGAATGAACACCACATCGTCGCTGCGCTCCACTTCGAGATAGTGGGCGTCGTAGATCAAATATCCGGGCGCGTGTTGTGTGATCACCTGAAAGCGGTCTCGCGCCGGGACGCCAATCGCTTCCACCATCGCGCGGTGGACCGACTCACCGATGGCGGCGACGTATTCTTTCGGCTTCCCTTGAAGCAAATCAATTCGAACGAGCGGCATGTGCGAACCTCCGAATAGCTTCTTATGGGATGAACGCAGCCGCGTCGAAGTTACATTCTCTGCGGGGTCATTTTGCGAAAACAAAAGGGCAGAACCTTAGAGAACCCTAGCAAGTGGCGTCTCCGTGCGGCGCCGCAATCGGGCACGGCATGCCGTGCCCCTACTGAAGATTCGGAAGCGACTCAGCGCCCGGGAACTATTTAAGGGCAGCGATTACAGCTGCCGTGAACTCAGCCGTGGTCGCAGTTCCGCGGACGTCGCGCGTGAGCGATTTACCTTCGCGATAAACACGATGCAGCGCGTTTTCAACTCGCCGTGCCGCATCCATTTCGCCGATGTGGTCGAGCATCATGATGCCGCTCATCAACAGCGCGGTGGGATTCGCGATGCCTTTGCCCGCAATGTCCGGCGCGGTTCCGTGAACCGCTTCGAAGATTGCCACGCTCTCGCCGATATTTCCGCTCGGCACTACGCCAAGCCCACCGACAAGTCCAGCAGCGAGGTCGCTCATGATGTCGCCATACAGATTCGTCAGCAGCAGCATGTCGAATTGCTTCGGATCTAGCACCACCTGCATGCAGGCATTGTCGATAATCAGCTCTTTGTATTCGATGTCCGGATATTGCTCCGCCACTTTGCGCGTGGACGTGAGGAAAAGCCCGTCCGACAGCTTCATGATGTTGGCTTTGTGAATCGCGTGAATCTTATTGCGCCCGTGCTTGCGCGCATATTCAAACGCGAACTTCGCGATCCGCGTCGAAGCGCGCTCCGTAATAATTTTCAGGCTCTCAACGACCCCCGGCACCACCGTGTGCTCGAGCCCCGCATACAAATCCTCGGTATTCTCGCGGATGATGACGAGGTCCACACCTTGAAAGCGCGATTGCACGCCTTCCAGATTCTTCACCGGCCGCAAATTCGCATACAAATCGAGCGCCTGCCGCAATCCCACGTTGATGCTCGGAGCGCCGCCCGCCACGGCCGTCATCATCGGGCCTTTCAGCGCCACACGGTTCTTGCGAATCGAATCGAGCACGCCCGATTGCATGAACGTCATGCCGCGCCGCTCTATCTCCGCGCGCGCCGGGATTTCGTCCCAGGCGATATCCACTCCCGCCGCCGCGAGAATCTCCTTCACCGCTTTCGATACTTCCGGTCCGATCCCGTCACCGGGAATGAGTGTGATGGTGTGTGTCATGTAAGCGAAGTATTTTAAGGAATTTGCGCGGCTCTGTATACCGGCTCCCGGTTCTTCGGTTCCATTCCGGATAAATCGGCCGTTTTCACCTTGGACTGAATCGAGAATCTTTCTTCCGCATCCAACCTCTTGAGAGGCGAGCCCTTACTGTGTTGACGGATAGCGTCTATGGCCCCACGTCGGGCCTCAAACGCTCTCGGTTCTGGTATAATGGAATTGTAAGACGCGCACAAGCACGAGCGCGAATTTCGGAGGGTGACAGAATGGTTCAACTAACGCCGGTGGCAGTCACGAAGGTCAAAGAGATTATCCAGTCGCAGAACCCGAGCCCGGCAGGGTTGCGCGTAGCCGTCGTCGGCGGGGGATGTTCGGGCTTCAGCTACCACATGGCTTTCGAGAATCAGATCAATGAGAATAGCGACAACGTGTACGAATTCGAGGGCCTGAAAGTGCTCGTCGATCAGATGAGCGAGATGTATCTCGACGGCATTTCCATCGACTACATCGAGACCATCGAAGGCTCAGGGTTCAAGTTCAACAACCCCAACGTGAAGAGCACCTGCGGCTGCGGCAGCTCGTTCAGCGTTTAAGCCTCTAGCCTGACTGACTCATTGCTCGAAGCTTTCAACTCCCGGGGATTTGCCTCCCGGGAGTTTTGTTTTTAAGTAGCACAGGCAATCCTGCCTGCTACTGAAACCCGGCTCGCCCGTAAGTCCAAATAAAAGTGTCTCACTGTCCCAAACCCTGCCTTTGAGACAGTGAGACAGCCCCGAAATGGAACTCTGAACTCGGGTGCGAGACATAAGTCCATTAATCTTGTCCCGCTGTCCCAAACCCTGCCTTTGGACAACGGGGCAGCCCGAAATGGGAATGCCGGAAGGTCCTCTGCTACTCGTATGAGTAATTATGAATATGCTGAGAAAAGAAGAAAGCGAGAACTAGTGCCTCTTCTTCCCGCGAATAGCCCAAGCGCGTGCAGGCAGCTCGATCGCTCCCTGTGCGTTTGCTGGCAGCGACTTACTCAATCTCTCGCGAATCCCCATTCGCATCTGTTCGTCACGAGTCGCGAGGTAGTTCGGCGCGGAGCCTTGCCCCGTCAGAAGCGGTTCCCAATAATCATCAAAATCAGTAAAGCGAGTTACTACGTCGAGAGCATGGACGGCCGAGTCTTCGAGCTTCGCTTGTTCGAAAAGGCTGCGCAGCCCTTCCTGTGTGCACATCGGGAAACGCTGCGCTTGGTCGAATGAGGCTGCTTCGCTGTCGATCGCAATGGCAACATCCCAGAATTCCCGCAAGAACCTCGCTCCTTGCGCGTAGTCCCAAACGTAAACTGCGACGGTGCCGCCGGGACGGGTGATGCGGAGGAATTCTTTTAGCGCGAGGGCTGGATTCGGAATGTAGTTCAACCCGAGGCCGCACACGGCCACATCGAAACCGGAATCCGGAAAGCGCAGCGCAGTCGCGTCCCCGGTCTCGAAGCTGACGTTCGGGTAAGCGCGATGCTCGCAAGCGAATCTAATCTGCTCAGCAGAAGCGTCCACTCCCGCGACGCTAGCAGGTGCGCTGAGTTCAACGATGGCCTCAGTGACCACGCCGCTCCCGCAGCACACATCAATCCACTTCATCCCGGCAGGAAAATCCAGCCACTTCAGAAACTCCCGCGCCAGAAGACGGCTCCAGCGTCCCATCCATTGGTCGTAGTGTGCGCCTGAAGTCCATTTATCTATCTTTATCGATTGCATCATCTTCTTCTCATCCTTAAAGATCCTTCTTATTCAAAAGCTCTCCCCTGGGATGACCCTAAGTCCAATAATCTTGTCTCACTGTCTCAAAGGCCGTGTTTGAGACAGTGAGACAGCCCGAAATGGAACTCCATGCGGTCCAATGGAGCCCTCCTAGGGCCGCCTTTCCTCCCGCTCCGCCCTCAGGCTCTCCATCACGCTCTGAATCAACTCCTTCGCCTTGCTGATCTCCTGCGTCACGATGCGGATGTCCATCACCGGCTGCTCGGGGTTCCAATTACTGTGGCAATAGACGCCGTGCTGCCCGACGAGCACCAGCGCATTCGTCAGCAGGTCCAGCGTCACCGCCAGCCTGCCGCGATTCGGGCCCATCATCGTCTCGTAGTGCTCCAGCTCGTCACGGTGCTCATCGAAAGCCGTCATCGATCCTTCTCCTCCGCATGCTCGTCTACATCTTCATCCGCTTTGTTTCGCTTCGAAGGTAGCTTGCCGCCTACGAATTCGCAACTCGTCGTCACCGGAGGCGGATCGCAGTGGACTAAATATCGCAAGAATCGCGCGCAATGGGCTTAGTCCTAGGACTATATGTTGCGCGCTCTGGAACACTACGGTCCCACTCCACTTTACTCAGTTGTACTACTCACAGCATAATTTCGCCGGTCGCTATCTTGTCGCAGTGCCAGAAGGCGGTGGACGGCCACGTTTGCTTGGGTGCGAGCGATGGCGCTCGCGAGTTAGCAGGCGCTGACGGCGGGCGATTCACGAAACAATCGGGGTGATTGAAACATGAGACGTTCTGATCTGGTTCGCAATCCTGGGAAAGGCAAGTCCGTGCGGACATCGCAAATTGTCTTCGGCGAACGCCAGCATCTTCTCCGCGTACTCGATTCGGTGGAACGCAGCGCGTTGCCCGCGCCTCGCTTGGAACAAGAGCGCCGTGTGATCGAAGGATTGATTCACGCGCGCACGCAAGAGCTCAATCGGATAAATCCAGGCTGGGATGAAAAAGTTGGCACCGTGCTGAGCGCGGAAGTGAAACCGGAACTGCTCGACCAGCTCTCGCGCCAAGCTCCGAAGGAAGATTTTTATCTGCTGCGGCTGATCAGCGAGCATCCGAAAGTGACGGCGAAGACACTAGGCCGGCTCTCGCATCATCCGTACTCCGCAATCCGCGAAAATATCGCCCGCCATCCGAATAGCGATGCGTCCACACTGTCTCGACTCAGTCGTGATCGCACGCAGCCGCTGTGGTATCTCGTCGCCTTCAATCCCAACGCTCCCGGCCCGCTGCGTAAAAAGCTCCAAGAGCGCATGCGCCGCCTCGGCGAAAAATCCGCCACCCAGTAGCGTAGTTCAGTAGCACAGGCAATCCTGCCTGTGCCAACGCAACAACGCAGCACGATTTCCATTGCTTGGCTCCCGCCCTGACGTTCTTTTGGCTAGCGTAGGCCTTAGCCTGCGCCAGCAAGACAACACACCTCGCCTCGTTGATGCTTGGCTGAATCGCCCGAGCCTTCCTCTCGTTCTCGAGTCGCCTGAGCCTAAACCACCCAACGCAGCCATAGCTTCCTCGCACAGCGACCGCCGAAAGGAGCAACTTGGGGCACAGGCGGGATTGCCTGTGCTACTAAAACCAACGATGTGGGCGCCAAAGACAAATTGGCTCTTTACTGCTACAATTAGGTCCGTATATTGGCCTACAGGATCGAGCCAATGCTGCCACTCCACTTACAGCCCGAAAGCCACATTCCGCTCTACGTTCAACTGCGCGACCAGCTTCGCGCCCTTGTCCATTGCGGCGAGCTCCGTGACGGCGACCGCATCCCCGCGAGCCGTGAACTTGCCACGCAGCTTGGCGTTCACCGGACGACCGTCGCAAACGCCTACGCCGAACTCGAATCCGAAGGCCTGATTCAAGGCCACGTCGGCCGCGGCACCTATATTTGCGGCTCTGCGGTGCGCCATTTCACACCGGCCCCGCGCACCAATGGCAATGGCGGCGGTATGCGGTGGGAATCGCTGTTCGCGGACGAGCGCGGCGAAGAAGGCTTGAGCCGCCTGATGCCGGAAGTTCCGCCCGACTCGATTGCTTTTGTTACAGCGAGGCCTTCCGAGGAATTTTTTCCGGTGGAGGAATTCCGCCGTTGCTGCAATTCGGTTCTGAAGAATGAAGGGCGCCGGATCCTCCAGCTCGGCTCGACCGACGGCTACGAACCGCTGAAAAAAGAACTCATCGCGATGTTCAGCGCGGAGGGACTGGCCGTCCGCAACGAGCAGCTGCTTATCACCGACGGCTGCCAGCAGGCCATCGATCTCCTGTGCAAGGCCTTTCTGCGCCCCGGCGATTCCGTCGCGATGGAAAATCCGGCGTATCCAGGCGCGATTGCGATCTTTGCGGGGGCTCGTGTGCGTACGCTCGCCGTGGGAGTTGAAACCGATTCGCGGCGCACCGGTCACGTAGGGCTCGATCTCGATTCGCTCGAATCGGTTCTGTTGCAGAATCGCGTGAAATTTATTTTCGTCACCGGCGATTTCCACAATCCTACCGGCACCACGATGCCCATCGCCGCGCGTCGACGCCTGCTCGAACTGGCGGCGCATTATCAGGTTCCGATCATCGAAGATTATATTTACGCTCGCCTGCGCGTGCGAGGCACGGCGGTGCCGTCGCTCAAATCGCTCGACCGCTCCGGCAACGTGATTCAAATCGATAGCTTTTCAAAAATCGCATTCCCAGGTTTACGCGTAGGCTGGTGCATCGCCGCCGAAAGCGCCATCGAGCGCTTGCGCCTCGTGAAGCAGTCAACGGACCTGCACACCGATCAGCTAGCGCAGGCCACTC
>Ga0210384_10008951_pt1 | contig 10389 bp, 9 predicted proteins | sample IncBWH2MmetaG_FD_160574 | JGI IMG/M metagenome (GOLD analysis project Ga0210384, IMG submission 160574) | Forest soil microbial communities from Barre Woods Harvard Forest LTER site, Petersham, Massachusetts, United States - Inc-BW-H-2-M | ecosystem: Environmental > Terrestrial > Soil >...
AAATCGAACGGAGGGAGGGGCCGCCTTTATAGTTACGCTACCCGCGTGCCGGAGCGTCCCAGAAGCGGTAGAATTGAAGAAGCACAGCATCTGAGTAGAAAGCTGGGGAATCCAGCTCGCCCCGGGAGAGGCGGAATTCCATGAGTGCCACAAAGTGGTTCGCAGCTTCGGTGATATTGGCAGGCTTGAGTCTGGCGGCGCTGCCTGTGCCGGCGCAGCAACAGGGGGGACAGCAGCAGTCGGGCGATCCGGTGGCAGACGCGGCGCGCAGATCGCGTGAGCAGAAGAAGACTGCGCCCAAGCCTAAAAAAGTATACACGGACGACGACATAAAGCCCGCGGCGCCCTCGAGCGAAGCGGGAGCAGCAGCCGGGGCTGGAGGCACGCAACCGGACAACGGACAAGGCGCGGTGGCGGCTGGTACGGGCACCGCCAAGAACGATGCGGAAACCACCTGGCGGAAGCGGTTCGCGGATCAGCGAGCGAAGATCGCGGCGGCAGAAAAAGAACTCGACATCTTGCAGCGTGAATTCGCAAAAGCGCAGCTGCAATATTACAATGACCCGCAAAAAGCGCTCGTGGAGCAAAACACGCGTAAAGAGATCAACGACAAAAACGCCCAGATCGACCAGAAAAAGCAGGATATCGCGAACCTGAAGCAGCAGCTTTCGGACCTGGAAGATGAACTGCGGAAGGCGGGCGGCGATCCTGGGTGGGCGAGGTAGTACGTTTTGATGGTCTGGTTGCCGTCACCAGAGCCGCCGTTTTCTCTCCCGCTGTCTAACAGTAATCCAGCCGTCCAAGCCAGGGCTTATCGGTGAATCGCTGTTTACGGGCATGCGGACGCGGCGTGCCTGCTTGCTTCCCTTCTCTACACATCCGCTTTGCGTTCCCGCCGGGTTGCCACTTGATTCGTGGTAGAAACGAGAGAGATGGAACCTCTGCTACTGGTTGAAGACAAGAATGAGCTGCGCGCGATGCTGCGCAAGGCGTTGGAGCGCGCGGGCTATGCCGTGGACGAAGCTCCTGATGGAACGACGGCGATTCAGAAGGTGCGCGCGCGGCGTTATTTGATGGTGATTACAGATTTAAAGATGCCGGGGGCGTCGGGGCTCGACGTCTTGCGCGAATCGAAGCAGGCGGACGCCACGATTCCCGTGCTGCTATTGACGGCGTTTGGGTCGGTCGAAGAAGCGGTGTCGGCAATGAAGGAAGGGGCGTTTGACTTTCTTCAGAAGCCGGTCGATCTGGACCACCTGAAATTGCTGGTGCAGCGAGGCACGCGACAACAGGAGATGCAGCGGGAAAACCTGCTGCTACGCGAGGAATATACGGCGCGGTACGGATTTCCGCGCATTGTGGGCGAACACGCGGCTATTCGGGAGATCAGCCAGCAGATACAGCGCGTGTCGGCGACGGACTCGACCGTTTTGCTTTTGGGAGAGAGCGGGACGGGGAAAGAATTGTTCGCGCGAGCCGTGCATCATCTTTCGCAGCGGCGCGAACAGCCGTTTGTGGCGCTGAATTGCGCGGCGATTCCGGAAGGGTTGGTGGAGAACGAGCTTTTTGGGCATGAGCGCGGGGCGTTTACAGGGGCTGGCGCGCGAAAGGTCGGCAAGCTGGACCTGGCGCATCGCGGGACGCTATTTCTGGATGAAATTGGCGAGTTGCCGCTGGCCATTCAGGCGAAACTTTTGCGAGTGCTGGAAGAGCGGCGATTCGATCGCGTCGGAGGCACGCAGACTGTGGAAGTGGATGTGCGCATCGTGGTGGCGACGAATCGAAACTTGCAAAAGTTGGCGGAGGAGAAGGTGTTTCGCGAGGACTTATATTTCAGGATTTCGGCTGTGCCTCTGACGATTCCTCCTTTGCGCGAGCGCGGGAATGACGTGCTGCTCCTGGCGGGGCACTTTTTGGAGAAGTTCAGCAGGGAATTCAAGAAGCCCGGGCTGGAGCTTTCCGAGGAAGCGCGGGAACGATTGCTGCATTATCGCTGGCCGGGGAATGTTCGCGAACTGCAAAACACCATGGAACGGGCGGTGATTCTAACCGATGGGCTTAGCATTACGGCTGACGGTCTGCAGCTTCCGGCTACCAAGCCAGATAAGGATCAAGTGCCCGTGGGGATGTTGCCGGAGCAGTTCAGTTGGGAAGGCAGCTTGGAGGAAGTGACCGGGCGGGCCGTCGGCCACATTGAACGCGTGTTGCTGGAGAGCACTTTGCGCGAATGCAAGTGGAACAAGACGCGGGCCTCAGAAAAATTGGGAGTATCGCCGAAGACGTTGCTGGCGAAACTGCGGAGTGCGGGATTGGAAGAGTAATTGATTGGTTGCGTTCAGCTCCCAAAAAGGTTTTACGCAGGGGTCACCCGGAGCACAGAGGGCACGGAGAAAAGAGGCGAATCAGCGTGGCGGACGGACAGCGGTGTGAAAGGCGACTGTGCCGAAGGTCCACACTTTGAAGTCCACTGAGCTGTAGCCTACGGAGGTCATTAGAGTGGCAAGCTCCGGTGGGCGGAAGAAACGCGAGACCGATTTTGGCAGATACGAGTAGGCGGCGGAATGGCCTGAGAGGAAGCCGCCGATCAGTGGCAGGACGCTTCTGAAATACCAGCGGTAAACATTCCCCAGAAAACCTTCGGGCGGTTCTGTGAACTCGAGAATGGCGACTGTCCCGCCGGGCTTGAGGATGCGCTGCATTTCGCATAGGCCGGCTTCGTAGTTGGCGAGATTGCGGAAGCCGAAAGCGGTAGTGATGAGATCGAAAGAGCGATCCGCAAAAGGCAGACGGAGCGCATCCGCTTCAAAAAACGGAAAGGGCGGGCCGGTCAAGCCCGCATGGCTAGGGACTCGTCGCCTTTTGGCGCTTTTCGCGCGCGCCCGCACGAGCATGGCATGGGAAAAATCGGCGCCCACGATGCCTGCAGGGCCCACGCGAGCGAGAGCGAGGGTGAGATCGCCAGTGCCACAGCAGAGATCAAGGACCAGAGCATCGCGGTGCTCGAGGATGGGCCGAAGACGGCGCGCAGCGCGCTTGCGCCAAAGACGATCGAGGTCGAGAGACAGGAGATGGTTGAGCAGGTCATAACGGGGGGCGATTTGCGTGAACATCTCGCGGACTTTTCGAGAGGCGTCTGGTTCGGTGTGGGCACCTTCGGGCTGCGTGCCTTTTACAGGTATGGGTGAGGCGAGGTTAGCCACGGCGTTTTCCAGAGGGAGTAAGGAAGTGCGGGGCGAAATGGAGCACTCGCTCGAGGGTTTCAAGGGGCACGCCGTCGCAAGACTCTGCTTTGCCGATGCGGGGTGCGAGAACAAAACGAAGTTTTCCGGCGCGCGTTTTCTTGTCGGTGTACATCGCGGAAATCAGTTTTTTCGGCGGAACCCGGGGCCACCCGGGAAGCGGGCCCAGGCGGCGGACCAGAGAAACCATGCGTGACACATCCTCGGCCGCCGTAAGGCCGATTTCGTGGCCGAGAAGAGCGGCGGCCATCATGCCCCAGGCTACGGCTTCGCCGTGCTGGTACGCTCGGTATTTTGTGATGGTTTCGAGGGCGTGGCCGAAGGTGTGGCCGAAGTTTAGGATTTCGCGAAGGCCGGATTCGCGCTCGTCGCGGGTTACGACCTGCGCTTTGATTTCGAGACACCGCGGAATGATGTAAGCGAGAGCAGCGGGATCGCGGCGAAGGACAGCGTCAAAGTTTTTTTCAAGAAACGCGAAAAGTCCTACGTCGGCGATGATTCCATACTTGATCACTTCGGCGAGACCGCCGCGGTATTGACGTTCGGGCAGCGGCTTCAGCATGGCTGCATCGACCAGCACCAGGCGGGCGGGATAGAAGGTTCCGACAAGGTTCTTCCCTTCCGGAAGATTCACGCCGGTTTTTCCGCCCACGGCGCTATCCACCTGCGCAATCAAAGTGGTAGGGACTTGCACGAGGGCGACGCCTCGCAGGCAAGCTGATGCGACAAAACCGGCTACGTCGCCGACGACTCCGCCGCCAAGGGCGATGATCAACGAGTGACGATCTATTCCCGCACGAACGAGCGATCGAGAAAGTCTCTCAACGGTGCGAAGGTTTTTTGCGGATTCGGCATCGTTCATCAGATGCTTGGTGTGGGCGTTTTCGAGACCGAGACCGCTGAGGACGGCCCTCCCGACCGCCCGCCATACTCTCGGCGAGGAGATCAAATGAATTCGTGAAAACTTTCCCAGGCGGCGGATTTCTCCGGCGGCATGACGAAGAGCGCCTGCTCCGCAAACGATCTCGTAGCGGCCTGCCGAGGAGTTCACGAGAATGCGCTTTTTTCCCATTCGCCAGTGTGTTCTTTGGAGCGATTTGAATGTAGCACACTGCTTGCCGTTGACGTGTGACTCGGCGTCAGCTGCGGCGGCTTCACTTTGCTTGGAGCTGTTTCACGCTTTCCAGAAAAACGTGGCCGACGATGGCGAGAGTTTTGGGGCTGATTTTGTCGAGCGAATCCTGCGGCGTATGCCAGTAGTAGACGTCGCCGCCGGGGCCGTTATCGAGATCAATCACATCCACCGAGGAGACGTGGCGTTTCAGAAAGGACTGGTGATCGTCTTCGACGGCGGAGGAATCTTGAACGAAAACGTTTCCGTAGCCGAGCTTTTTGGCAACGTCCCAGACGAGATCGACAAGCGCTTTGGTGGAGTACGTCTCGCGCTTGAAGTGCGGTGTGCGGGTTCCGACGATATCCGCCAATAGAAAGGCCTTAATTCTTGGGAGGTCGCCGCTATTGGCGAAGCGCGCGGCCATTTGGCGGCTTCCGTAACAGTTGTCGGGATCATGCCACTCGGGCCGCACGGCTTCCTCGCCGTCGAAGAAAGCAATCCAGACGGCGTAACGGCCGTGTTGCGGACAAAGGCTCCGCGCCAATTCGAGCATGACACCGGTCGAGGAGCCCCCGTCGTCGGCGCCGACGAAATTCTCAAGACGCTTTGTATCGTAATGCGTACCGAGGAGAATCACGCCCGGCTTGTCTCCCGGAATCTTGACGAGGATGTTCTTCATGGGCAGGCGGCCGGCGGGAGTATCCGAGCTGAAGGCATCGGTATCCGCGGCGCAGCCGTAGCTTTTCAGTTCGGCGAGAATGTAGTCCTGCGCTTCGGCGATGGCTGGCGAGCCGGCGGGTCGTGGACCAAACGACACTTGTTTGGCGACGTGGGCGAAAGCGCGCTTGCCGTCAAAGCCAGCGGTTTTTTCGGGCGGCGGAGCTTCGGCTGGATCTTGCGTCGCCGCTGGCGGGGCCGTCGTGACGGCGCTCATGAAGGGCGCGTCTTTCGCGGCCGGTTGTGGACTGTCCGCTTTCGCCTTGCAGCCCGCCAGACCAATAAAAGTCGCGGACACGCATGCTGCCGTGCAGAGCATATGGGGGAGCTTAAACTTCATCTATTGAGCCTCCGCAGCGGCGGCCTGACGCTGATTTCGCTTGCGAACGACCACCCAGGAAACCGCGACGCCAATGAAATACAACGCCACCAGGACGGACATGAAGAGAATCATAGTGAGGGCATCCGGCGTGGGAGTCAGGACAGCGGCAAGGATGGTGATCACGAGAAGAGCGTATCGAAAATTCTTGATAAGGAACTGTGGAGTGACGATGCCGAAGAGAGACAGGAAAAATATGAGGACGGGCAATTCAAACACGAGACCGAGCCCAAGCAGAATCAAGAGGATCAAGTCGAAGTATTGACCGATCTCGAAAAGTGGTTTGACCGGACCTTCGTTTGTAATTTTGACCAGAAAGTGCAAGACATAGGGCAACGAAACGAAGTACCCAAAGGCGATGCCAGCGAGAAAGAGGAAAACGGTTGAGAACAAAAAGCCGGCGATCGCGCTGCGCTCGCGCTTATACAGCGCTGGGGCGACGAAGAGCCAGATCTGGTAGAGGATCCAAGGAGAGGCCATCACGATCCCAATATAAATACTGGTCGTGATGAGCAGGTTCAGGTATCCCGCAGGGTTGGTGACGATCAATTTGCCGTCATATCCGGCCTGGGTCAAAGCGATTGAAATGGGCCTCGCCATTGCAGTAATGAAGTGCGGAGCGACGAACCAACCGACGGCGGAGCCGATGACGATGGAGGCGAGCGAGTTGATCAGGCGCTTACGAAGCTCGACGAGGTGCTCGAAAAAAGTCATCTGAGCACCGGGCTCCTCCGTCGTCGATACGATGGCGGAATCAGACTGGCTGCTGTTGGTCATGAGAGGGGTCGCGGGCTGTGTCGTGAGAAGGGCCGTGAGAAGTGTTGTCAGAAGGCTGAGCGACAGCGACGGCGGGTGTTTCTTCCCTTTGTTGCGCTGCGTCCCCATCGGAGCGCGGCACAGATTCGGCAATCGGAGTGACGACTAACGCTTCCGTCGCACGAGAGTCTGCGTCTAAGCTGGCTGAGGAGGCTTCGGCACCGGCCTGGGTGGCCAACGTGGCCGGCTGTTCCGCTGCGACAGCCGAGGCGGCCGCTGCTTCGGCAGCTTTCTTACGCTCGGCTTGAAGGGCCTGGCGTTCGATGTCGTGCATTTCTTGTTCAAATGCGCTCTTGAAGTCCGTGGAAGCCTTGCGAAACTCAGCCATCAGCTTGCCGAGCCCGCGAGCCAGTTCGGGCAGTTTATGCGGCCCGAAGACGACCAGGACGACGATAAACAGAACCACCATGTGGGTCATGCTGAGCATAGGGATGAGGTGGCCGCAAGATGGCCTGTTGGCATCATAGAAAGGGCGTCCCACGGTGTCAAACCACACTTTGGGGTGTGCTATAATTGAGCTGCACGTGGTCACACGAGGCCGGAATGAAATCTGAACGCCGTGGGTTGGTACTAGTCGTCGCAGTCATCCTTATATCTGCTGTTCTGGGGGGGATTTACGGCCCCAACGTGCGAGCCACGACTTCGTCGGCTGAGGACGAGCACACGGCGATACGGCAGTTCACCAATGTGCTGGACGTAGTACAGGCGAACTACGCCGATCCGGTCGACGTAGACAAGGCTGTATATCAAGGCGCCATTCCCGGAATGCTGCGGGTGCTGGATCCCCATTCCAATTTCTTTGACGCGCGGCAATTTGCTCTACTGCGCGAGGACCAGCGCGGAAGGTATTACGGCGTGGGCATGGTCGTTGCGCCGCGCGAGAGCCGGACTGTCGTGATGCAGCCCTATGTTGGAGCGCCGGCGTTCAATGCAGGTATTCGTCCGGGCGACGTAATCATGAAAGTGGATGATAAGTCGACAGATGGACTTACGACGAGCGATGTTGCGGACTTGTTGAAAGGCCCCAAGGGGACGGTCGTAAAGATCACCATCAGTCGCGAAGGTTATGACCAGCAGCTTGTTTTTACGGTGACCCGTGATGAGATTCCGCGCCACTCCGTGGACATCGCGTTCATGCTCAAGCCCGGCGTCGGCTACATCCGCCTTTCGGGCTTCAACGAAACGACCGACCGCGAAATCGGGGATGCCTTGAAGCAGCTCAGTGCTTCGAGCCTGGATGGATTGATTCTGGATATGCGGGGGAATCCGGGCGGTCTGTTGAATGAAGCCGTGGCCGTCGGAGACATGTTCCTGGACAAAAACCAACTGATCGTTTCGCACCACGGGCGTACGTCGCTGGAGCGGCGCTACTTCGCCTTGCGCGGCAATCAAGGCGTGACCGTTCCGCTGGTGATTCTGGTGAACGGAAATTCCGCGTCAGCCACGGAGATCGTGTCCGGCGCCGTGCAGGATCATGATCGCGGACTGATTGTTGGAGAAACTACATTCGGCAAGGGCTTGGTGCAGACGGTTCAGCCGCTCAGCGAAAACACCGGCCTTGCGCTGACCACCGCGCGTTACTACACACCCAGTGGACGGTTGATACAGCGCGATTACAAATCCATTTCGCTCTATGAATATCACTATGAGCGCAAGGTGCCAGAGCATCCGACGGAGGTTAAGCTCACGGACAGCGGCCGGCAAGTGACCGGCGGCGGCGGCATCACGCCGGATATCGTCGTGCCCGCGCCGAAGCTCAATCGCTTCCAGGAGAATCTGTTCCGGGCGGACATTTTTTATCCCCTGGAAGGCGGCATAGGCGGCTTCACGCGCTTCTTCATGGGCAGCAAGCCAACGATCACGAAGGAATTTGAAGTGGACGACAGCGTGATGAAGACCTTCCGCGAATATCTGGCCAAGCATAACCTTCGCTATACCGAGCCGGATATGTCCGAGAACCTGGATTGGGTCAAACGGAAGATCCGCCAGGAAGTGTTGGTCTCGAACTTCGGCGTGCAAGAAGGGCTTAAGGTTCAGCTCGAAGCGGATCCCCAGGTGCAGAAGGCTGTGGAAGCCATCCCGCAAGCCCGGGCACTCTACCAAAACGTGCGCAAGATCGTAGCGCAACGCGCTGGCGGCAACCTCGATCAGCCATAAAACAACCCGAAGGCCGCAACTGAAGTAGTTGGTCGGGGCGCAACGGGTCTTGGCGGTTCGACCACGGTGGTCCGTTGCGTCTCGTCGTAAATCTTATGGCCGACTTCGGTTGGCAAGGCTGGGATCGTCTGCTAAGATTTTGTTGCTACTCGTGGGCGAGTAGCTCCGCTGAACTTAACTGATTCGGCGAGACTTAACCTACTTTACCACTCCGTTTCAGCCCCTTTGATTCTCCCAAGTCCCGGACCAGAGGTCCGCAGCAGCGAAGATGCTTGGCGGGGCGGCCCTGTGGATTACCCTCGCAACGTCGGTCTGCTCCAAAGTTGCCCGAAAGCTAATCCGGCCGAACTCGATTTGCCTGCGAGCCCGAGAATTGGTTTGTCTTTCGCGCCACGCTTCCTGCACGGTTTTCGCTGCTCCATCGATTCCGCATGCGACCAAACCCGCTGTCCCATAAGCAACAACGCACCATCCATTGGAATTTTCTGATGTCCAATGAACAGCCAGCAAACCCCGACTGTGTCTCCGACGCATCACTGGTGCCAAAAACTTGTCGACACCGGATTTGTTGAATCGAAAGAGCTTATCAACAAGTTTCTGAGAGTCGGATTGCGGGACAGCTGCCCAGTCCGGTCTTGGAGTGGAATCTACGGTGACGGCGTCAATCCGGCCTCAACTAGGCCGGTGCCGCCGTTCGTCAAGCCGCCCAAGATTCTGTTTGCGCGGAGTGACCTTGACGGAAATGATGTCTGCAAAGGCCGGGCACGCTCGCAATCCCCGCCGAGAATTCACCGATTGGCTAAACTAATGAAATGTGTCTTGCGCTACGCCGTTCAGAACGATTGTTCCTCCTAACAGGTGCGGGAATCAGCGCCGAGAGTGGCATTCCGACCTTCCGCGGGCAAGACGGGCTATGGGAAGGACACCGTCTCGAAGACGTTGCAACACCACAGGCATTCATGCGAGACCCGGAACTCGTATGGCGTTTCTACTCGATGCGGCGCGCCGTCGCACTTGGTTCGAAGCCGAACGCAGGCCATTTCGCTCTTGGTCGGCTGGAAGAGAAATTGGGCAAGCGGATGTTGCTATGCACTCAGAACGTTGACGGCCTTCATGAGGCAGCGGGAAGCAAGCGCGTGCTCCACATGCACGGTCAGCTTTTTAAATCTCGGTGCTCGAACCGGAAGTGCCCCACGAAGCCGTTCAAGGACACAAGAAGCTATCAGCAGCGGTCGCACGTCCCGAACTGCATTGAATGCGGGGCACTGCTCAGACCGCATATATGTTGGTTCAACGAGTCGCCGTTCCACATGAAAGAGGTAATTCCCGCTCTCGAAGAGTGCAACATCTTTCTCGCGGTTGGCAGCTCGGGCGTCGTTCAGCCTGCGGCCAGCTTCGCTCTGATTGCAAGACAAAACGGCGCTAGAACCATTTACGTCGGTCTCGAATCCCCGGCAAATGCCTTCGCTTTTGACGAGGTCATCCTTGGCCCTGCCGGTGAGCGCCTTCCTGCACTGTTGGATTCAAAGTGAACCGGACAGATTCGCTTCTGGAACTGAGCGCTCAGACCTCGATTTGTCTGACGCTCCTGTTTCAGCTTAGCGTCGACGTAACAGGACGGCTATCAACGTCACCACGAACACGAAATTTAGACCTCCAAGAACCCACAACCAAATAGCACGCCGTGCGATCAGCTTCCACTGCTCTTCGATTTCAATCTGATGGCGATGGATAATCTTTTCGTGCTCCTCGACTAACTTCCGCTGCTCTTCGATTTCACTCTCATGGCGACTGATAATATTATCGTGCTCTTTCAGTTTGCTAGACAGCGCAATATTCAGTTTCTCTAGCTCTTGTAATTTCGTCCCTATTACTTGAGGGTGGACACTCGATTTGTCCTGTTGTGTTTCTCTTCTCGGTTCGCTGTTACCCCATCTACTGAAGGCTGTGCCTAGAGAACCGAGCAC